>Ga0316208_1000058_pt1 | contig 167644 bp, 136 predicted proteins | sample 3monopyrite_MG_FD_204944 | JGI IMG/M metagenome (GOLD analysis project Ga0316208, IMG submission 204944) | Microbial mat bacterial communities from mineral coupon in-situ incubated in ocean water Damariscotta River, Maine, United States -... | ecosystem: Environmental > Aquatic > Marine >... | reverse complement strand
TTATTTTTACGACCGTTAGCCTCTTTAAGTACCGTCCTATTTTTGTGCGTACATGCATTTACATCCGCCCCTTTTTCAACCATCATTTCTACCAATCGTCTGCTACGCTTGTTTCTCGCTCTGTCGGGAGCGTAATGCAACGGTGTCCAACCCTTATTATTCTTAACATCAAGATCTGCCCCATTGCTAATTAAAATATCCATCAATTTATAATCTCTCCTCAATTTAAATACAATAGGAAAATAGAACGGTTTACCATTAATCAGTCCAAGCTGAATTCTATGAGCGTATTTATTTTTCCTTCTTCGCTCACTTACAATATGTAACAATGTGTTACCTGTAATAGAATCAACATAAGTATTTGGATTCGCTCCTTTTTCCAATAAATAAGCTGCTATATCTCTGTGAGAACCCCTTTTAGAGTAATCTATTGCAGTGAACAGGTATGCTGGATCTGAATAGTCTATTGAAGACACCTCGTCTATCGCTACTACTGCATTTATTTTCGATAATGAAATAGATTTAATCATCAATTCCTTAGCATCTAATCCTTCTTTCAATGCCAGTTTTAGAATTGTCATATTGTTCACATCGATGGCTGCATTCGCTATTTCAATATCATTAGCCAATTTTGGAGTCTTCGAATGCAACTGTCTAAATACTTCGGTAAAGTTGGATCGAGCTGCTGTTATAAACATTTCTGAAGTAGGTTCCAGATAGGATAAACAAATAGAAACTGCTTTTTGGTCACCCTTTTTAACCGCTGCTTCTAAATCGATGCGACCCGGTTTCAAGTCTCTTTCAATTATATCTCTTGCAAATTTATAAGCCCTTCTGTCTAAGGCTGTACTCAAATTTTCATTACTCACCGGAACACTTTTCAATAGCATCAAATTGGCCATCCAAGGTTTATTGGCGAGTAACAAGCTTTGAATATTTTCACTTCTGAGGTTGTTATAGTTATCGAGCATATTAAAAACCAACAACAAGATATCGTCGTCCGAATCGTTTTCGACTATTCTATTAAAGGTGTCCAAAGTTGTCTTTACATCTATACTTTTCAAAAAAGCTAACACCTCTTTATTCTTATTTTCGATAGCCACTTTTACTGCTTCATTTCCAATTGCCTTAATATCACCACCCTTTTTTATTTTTTCTATTAGCGCATCATTTTTATTATTTCTTATATCTGCCAAGAGTAGGTCTCCAGTCATCATTGGGTGAGCAATTAACTTCCCCTTTATTTTTAATTTTCCGTTATCGATATTAAACACAAATGACCGATCCCAGAATCTCTTACTAGGCCTATTCGAAATGTTATTATAACCAATTGTTCTATTAAATGAATCATCTGCATCAAACAAGCCAAAATCTACTCGATATATCAACCCATTAACAGTAATAGAGGCATCTTCCGTATCCTTTACATAAAAATGCTTTGAAGTTACTCCCCCCTTTTTATTTTGCAAAAATGAGTCCCATTTCCTACTGTTGTCTTCATTTCTACCAATTAAAAATAAATTATCGCCTTGATCTACATAGGCATTGGCAGGTTTGTATTTAGGAACATATTTCGAGATAACTGCACTCTCAATAGCATCTAATACATCCCCAAGAAATTTCTCTTCTCTATAACGCCCTGGTCCGTACCCAGGTTTATGTACACTCATACCCAAAGAACCGTAGTATTTTTCATTTCCATAACCGCTAGCACTTAGTTGGAGTTCATAGTGACGGTATCCTGGCTTAATAGTCTGGGCCTCCCCTTTGTATTTCGCCCCAGGAAAGGTTCGTGGCGTAACTAACTTAAGAACTTCATTGCCCAAATACTCAAAAGCTTTTCCCACAGTCGCAGCCGCCTGTTCTGCCTCTTTGGCAATTATCTCAGCCCCTTCAACCAACGTTTCTATCGTTTGCTCTGCCGCCTCCAAAGTAACTTCGAAAACAATTTCCGCTACATCTCCAAATACATAGATAAGTTGCTCACTTATGGCTGCAATAATTGTTGCCGTTGATGCTGCTATTTTTTCAGGAGAGTTAAAATCGTAGTCCAATTCAATATTCAGAGAGCGATGTTTTACTTTTCCTGCCAAGCCAGCATAAAAATCTACCTTGGCCGTGACACCGTTGGTGAATTTATCCAAAGTAGCGGTAAACACCATCGATTTAATACCAAACTGCGGCATGACAAAATCCACCATTTCTCCAGCAATGGCGCCTGCGTTATCGCTTACAAAAGATGTAACTTCCTCTTTGATGTCTGGAGGATTTGCTACAAGACCAATATTTAACCTTCTCGAATTTACTACATCTGTTCCCTTTATAGTTAGGCTTCCATTGGTAAAATCGCCTAGGTTGGCATCAGCCTGAAGAAAAATGCCTTTATCATCTTCATTTCGGCACCAGATAATTCTGATCCAAATAAACTTATTCCTCCAGACATATCAATGATAGGTGCCCCAACCATTCCAACGGTAAAATTCACTCCTTTTTTTTCATCGCCTTTGGCATGAACACCCAAAACATCAATACCACCATGAGTCAAGAGTATAGGATCTAAATCACCACTAAACAAAAATCCTCCGTCCCCTACTTCTATGTCTACGGATCCATTAACGAAGTCCAAGAAACTCGCATCTCCTTTAATACTAAACTTTTTATTCGCTGGATCTAATTCGATCTCGGCATTGTTGATACCTGTTTTCAAGAATTGTTCTACGTCTTTTGGTATTGTGTACCCTTCTTCCTTAAATGCCTCTACGATGCCTAAAAGCGTTAGGTTATCAATTTGTATATTGTATTGAGATTGAGAAAGGTTAACATCCAAATGAGTATCCATTTTACCTACGATGCGTTTATCTTTGTTGGGATCATTCGGTATTCTACCTAATTTAATATCTGCTCTTAGGCCTACGTTATCCACCAAAGTGGCTGCATTTCCTCCAATATTACCTCCTATTGCTAAAAACGTAAAGTTGGGAATGCCAAATGGTTCCTGCCACTCTACAATTCCGCTATCTATATCTCCTACAGAGGTAAGATCAAAAGTTCCACTTAAAGCAGGGCCTGTTGGCTCTAAAACCAATCCTAAGGCCATTCTTAAGAGCTGATTACCCACTGGAATCACCATACTACCATCCATCATAAATTGAATACTGGCAGTTTCTTTTGTAATTGAAACTCCAACTCCTTCGAAAGTAACATCGTTACCTAGGTCAATATTCAAAGCAAGGTCGGCTCCAAAAGCTAGATTAAAATTACTATCGATAAATCCAGTAAAGCTCGCTTTAGGAAATGGATCTGTATTGAGAGATTTCTTTAGAAAATTTGTGGCTTTAAAATTAGAAGTCACACCTATTTTTAAAGGAGCTTTCTTGCCATTACCAGAATTATCGTCACTTTCGTTCGTAATCGACAATTTTATTTGATCCATTACATTAATATCGTCTAAAGCCTTTAAGGCAGTATCTATTTCTGTAAATTTAAATCCAGGTGGGGGTGCATACTGAATTGTAAAATGAAACCCGTCTTCTTCCTTTGCTATGGACAACTCAGGATTTTCGGGATCTTTACTAAAAAATAAAATTCGCTTGTCGCTAGGGATCACTATAAAATTAACAAGTGGAACTGGTATTTGTTTAAGTAATTTTTTTGTCAGTGGGGTGTCTAATTGAGAAGCGATATCACCTGCCATAGATTCCAAAAATTTATTCAAGGTGAGGTTTTTAGCGGTAGGAAATATTGCGGTGATTGATTCTAGTTCAAATTCTCCAACAAAACGAGTACTCAAATCGATTCCATCAATATCAAAAAATCGAGCTTTTGTAGATAATATAGTACCTCCTCCATCTGGTTCGGAAGAAATATCGGTATCAAGATTGAAATGTTCATTATTAAAAAATGGACGAAGAGCCTCTTCTATATCACCTAGGTCTTGTCCTATTGATGAGGTGAAAATTAGAATAAAAAGGCATAATAACGTAAGCTTATCAGAAAATAAATGCTGAGTAATCATTGAATTAGTTGGTTAGTTAAGTTATAAATTTACTTTAAGAAAATTACATGTACAATACGTGTTATTATCTATTTGTTATATTCGTTGTAAACAATTTATATAAATTATATTCTTAAATAAAGCTACATAAACTGAATTATATCTTCCCTATAAATCCACTTACACATACCTTACTAAATTAATTGTTCATAACTAATTATTTGTAATTGGGAAATATTCCATAATTTTGGATTATATCCAAATTAATGTATTTAAATACGCACACTTATTTTAGTCTTCGGTATGGTACCATTGCTCCCAAAGCACTATTGGAAGAATTCCAACAACTGGGAGTAACACAGTTTGCCTTGACCGATATCAACACTACTTCGGCTTGTATGGAAGTGTTGCGTATAGCTCCTAAATATGGTATACGTACTACTGTAGGTGTCGATTTTAGAAATGGTGCGCAACAACAATTTATCATGTTGGCGGCTAGTAATTATGGCTTTCAGCAAATCAATAGTTATTTGTCAGCATTTTTACATGAAGGTTTGGAGATGCCAAAAACTGCCAAGTCGCTTCCTGATACCTATGTGATATATCCTTTTCAGAAATTTGAGAGTACTACCCTTGCACCTCATGAATACATAGGTGTATCCTACGAAGACCTCAACCGATTAAAATTTTCTCCTTGGAAAAAACAGCCCGACAAATTGGTGGCGTTACACACTCTTTCGTTTCGGAACAAAAAAGGATTTAACACCCATCGATTGTTACGTGCTATCGATAACAATACTTTACTCAGTAAACTTCCTGTCGAAGCGCAAGGAAATGAATCTCATTTGCTTTTATCCCCTGAAACATTGCAAGAAAAGTTTCAAGAGTTTCCTTATTTAATCGCCAATGCGAATCGCCTTTTAAAGCAATGTTGTATCGCTTTCGATTTTAGTAAAAATACGCCCAATAATCAGCGTTGTTTTACAAGTTCAGAAACCGAAGATGAGCAACTACTTACCCAATTAACTTATAACGGACTTCCATATAGATACGGCGCTCAACCAGAAGCCTCCATCTTAAAACGAATTGAAAAAGAATTGGACATTATTAAACAAAAGGGATTTGTTTCCTATTTCTTAATCAATTGGCACATTTTGGAATATGCTCGTAGCAAAGGTTATTTCTATGTAGGGCGTGGCAGTGGAGCCAATAGTGTGGTGGCCTATTTACTTCGTATTACCGATGTGGATCCTATCGAACTCGACCTTTACTTTGAGCGTTTTATCAATTTGTACCGCAAGAATCCGCCCGATTTTGATATCGATTTTTCGTGGGCTGATCGAGATGATATCACCGAATTTATATTTAAAACATTTAAAAACACGGCTTTACTTACTGTATACAACACCTTTAAGCATAAAGCAGCGGTACGTGAATTAGGAAAGGTATTTGGATTACCCAAGTCTGAAATCGATGTGCTTTCTTCAGGGCGTTATTCGTATCAATCACTTGATAAACTATCGCAGTTAGTGATTACCTACAGCACTTATATTGTAGGTTTTCCTAACTATTTAGGAATACATGCCAGTGGGATCATTATTTCTGAAAAACCCATTCATTATTATACAGCCACCTTCATGCCTCCTAAAGGATTCGCTACAACTCAATTCGATATGGTAGTTGCAGAAGATATTGGGCTTTATAAGTTTGATATTTTGAGTCAGCGTGGGCTCGGAAAAATAAAAGATGCAGTAGAAATTATAAAACAAAATCACCCCGAAGATCCGCCTATCGATATTCACGACCTCAAACGATTTAAGAAAGATGAACGCATTAAGTATCTGCTTAAGAACGCTAAAGCCATTGGTTGTTTTTATGTAGAATCGCCTGCCATGCGTATGCTACTACGAAAATTACAAGTAGACAACTATTTGGGATTGGTAGCGGCTAGTTCGGTAATTCGACCAGGCGTTTCTAACTCGGGGATGATGCGCGAATATATTTTGCGCTATCGCTTTCCTGAACGCCGTAAAGATGCACATCCCATTTTGCTTGACATTATGCCAGAAACCTATGGAGTGATGGTTTATCAAGAAGATGTAATTAAAGTGGCACATTATTTTGGAGGACTTGATTTAGGGGAAGCCGATATGTTGCGACGAGGTATGTCGGGGAAGTTTCGTTCACGAGAAGAATTCTTAAAAGTAAAACAGCAGTTCTTCGACAATTGTAAGGCCGCAGGGAAGTCGTACGAACTCACCGCTGAAGTCTGGAGGCAAACCGAAAGTTTTGCAGGTTATGCATTTGCCAAAGGGCACTCTGCTTCTTATGCGGTCGAGAGTTATCAAAGTTTGTTTTTAAAGGCCTACTATCCACTAGAATATATGGTGGCAACGCTTAACAATGGTGGCGGGTTTTACAGAAGTGAGTTTTATGTACACGAGGCGCGTATGCACGGTGGAAACATTCAACTTCCTTGCGTGAATCTAAGTGCGCCCTTGGCAGTGATACACGGTAAAAATATCTACTTAGGGTTTGCCTTTTTACATTCTTTGGAATCCAATACCATTAAACGTTTTATTGAAGAACGCCAATGTAACGGTATTTTTAAAAGTCTGGACGATTTCATAGAGCGAGTGCCTATATCGATGGAACAAATTACCATTTTAATAAAGGCCAATGCCTTTCGGTTTACACATCGCAATAAACGAGAATTGCTTTGGGAAGCACATATGAAGATCAACAAATATTCTTTTGAAGAACAAACAGATTATCTTCTCTTTAAGGCTGAAAAAACCTCTTACAAAACTCCAGATCTTCCAACGACGGTTTTAGAAGATGCCTTTGATGAAATGGAACTGTTGGGATATCCATTGTGCAATCCCTTTCAATTGGTAAAAGAACCTTCTAAAGGAACGTTACGTGCAAGACATTTACCCCACTTTATAGGAAAACCTATTCAAATAGAAGGCTATTTGGTCACCACGAAGAATACAGCAACTGCTAAAGGCAAACGAATGTTTTTTGGAACATTTCTAGATAAAGATGGTGATTTTATAGATACCGTTCACTTCCCTCCCGTTGCTGCCAAATATCCTTTTAGAGGAAAAGGAGTCTATCGCATTGTTGGGAACGTATTAGAAGAATTTGATTGTATCAATGTAGAAGTATCAAAAATGGAACGCCTCTCTATCATTGAAGATCCGCGCTATGCCGAAGGGTCTGTACAAACACGAATCCACGGAAAACGATATAAAAATAATCCAAAAAAACCTGAAAAAGTATGAACACATATTATGTATACAGCTTTAAGTGTGCCGACGGTAGTTTGCACACAAGTCTTACACGTCACCTGGCAGAACGTTTGCAAGAACACCATCAAGGGAAACGAGCTAGAACCAAAAACCGAAGACCTTTGGAGCTTATTTATTGCACCAAATTTAATTCGATCTCAGATGCTATTCGTTCTGAACTTTTACTAAAAACAAAATTACAACTCATTTAAATCTTTCTTCAATACATCTATGAACAAGCGACACATTGTTCACATGGACTTAGACACCTTCTTTGTTTCTTGTGAACGCTTGCTAGATAGCAAACTAATTGGCAAACCTGTACTCATTGGTGGAACCACAGATCGCGGAGTGGTAGCTTCCTGTAGCTATGAAGCCCGGCAATTTGGCGTCCATTCGGCCATGCCCATGCGCTTGGCGAAACAGTTGTGTCCAGAAGCTATTGTTGTTCGAGGAAACTCTGGTATTTACAGTAACTTTTCGAACATGGTTACCGATATTATAAAAGAGAGTGTACCCTTGTATGAAAAGACATCGGTTGATGAGTTTTATATTGATTTAAGCGGAATGGATAAATTTTTTGGTTGCCACCAGTTATCTTCAGAATTACGCACACGTATCATTAAAGAAACAGGACTCCCTATATCGTTTGGACTGTCCATCAATAAAACGGTCTCCAAAATTGCTACTGGTGAAGCCAAACCAAACAACAAACTATTTATAGAAAGCGGCTCCGAAAAACCTTTTTTATCTCCGCTTTCCGTAAGTAAGATTCCCATGGTAGGAAAAGTAACTTACAAACAACTATGTGATCTAGGGATTAAACGCATTTATAATATTCAAGAAATGCCTGTGGAAATGATGCAGAAGGTTTTTGGTAAAAATGGCCGACTTATTTGGAAAAAGGCAAACGGTATAGATCCGTCGCCCGTAATACAATATTCTGAACGAAAATCAATTTCTACCGAACGTACCTTCGATAAAGACACCACAGATATAAAAAAACTAGAAAGCATCATCATTGCCATGTCCGAAAATTTGATTTATCAGTTACGACGTGGCAATAAATTAACTGCTTGTGTTACTTTCAAAATTAGATATTCCGATTTTCAAACCTATACTCAGCAAAAGCGCATCCCTTATAGTTCGGCCGATCACAAAATACTTCCCGTAGTCATGGGACTCTATAAAAATTTATACCAACGTAGGCTCCTAGTACGTTTGGTAGGTGTTCGGTTTAGTCATTTGGTAGAAGGTGGTCATCAAATTGATCTTTTTGACGATAACGATAAAATTATAAACCTCTACCAAGCCATTGATAAAATGCGAGAACGTTATGGCGATCGATCTGTTATTAAGGCTGCTGGAATGGGTGCAAAAAGTATTAGTCGATGGAATCCTTTTAATGGAGAACCTCCTCCTCTATTAGCCAACAGAAGACAATAACACACCCAACCTATAGCCATAAATTTCATTCCAAATCCTAAATTAAAATAGTACATTTACCCTCATAAAAATTAACCTATGGAGAGCATTAGTGTTTTCGATATGCTATCGATTGGCGTAGGTCCTTCCAGTTCTCACACACTTGGACCCTGGCGAGCCGCTAAACAATGGATAGAACTACTACAGACACGTGAACAGTTTACGAGTGTTGCGTCGGTTACTGTTGAATTATATGGTTCCTTAGCCTTAACAGGAAAGGGACATGCTTCAGATATAGCGGTACTTATGGGACTTCTAGGAACTGATCCTGTTAGTTTTCCAATCGACGATATTCAGAATCAAGTAGATCGCGTAAAAGAAAACCAGAAACTACTCCTTAACTTAGAAAAGGAAATACCCTTTGTATTCGAAAAAAATATTGTTTTTAACCGAAAGTTCTTAGATTTTCATCCCAACGGCATCACCTTTACCGCCACCCTTAGAAACGGTGCAATCAAATCGGAAACCTATTATTCGATCGGTGGAGGGTTTGTCGTTCAAGAAGAACGCAAGCGAGCAAAGAGACAAACAGAAAAATTTAGCAGCTTTCCTTTTCCTATTGAAAAGGCCAGTGAGTTACTCGATTATTGTACTACTCAAAATGTCTCCATAAGTGAACTGGTCTACAAAAACGAATTATCCTTGCGAGATCCCGATAGAATCGACAGTAAGCTACGTGCCATTTGGGATGTAATGTTGGATTCTATGTACACAGGATGTCATACTCAAGGGATTCTACCAGGTGGCCTTAATGTAATAAGACGCGCATTTGAAACACATGAAAAATTAAAAGGAGAACTCCCATACTCCAATGCCTATGAATGGATTACATCCATACGAAATACCGAAGTAAAATTTAGACAAATATTGAAATGGGTGTCCTGCTTCGCTTTGGCTGTAAATGAAGTAAATGCTTCTTTAGGTCGTGTGGTAACTGCTCCAACAAATGGAAGCGCTGGAGTTATTCCCGCAGTTCTTATGTACTATTTAGTCATTGAAAACCACGATGGTGACTTTGATGATATTAAAAAATTCCTATTTGTCGCAGGAGAAATTGGTAGTCTATTTAAAAAGAACGCCACCATATCGGCAGCAATGGGTGGCTGCCAAGCCGAAATTGGTGTCTCTTCTGCTATGGCCGCTGCGGCTCTTACAGAACTAATGGGCGGATCGCCAGCTCAGGTACTCATTGCAGCAGAAATAGCCATGGAACATCACTTAGGACTTACTTGTGATCCTATTGGTGGACTTGTACAAATTCCTTGTATAGAACGTAACGCAATGGGAGCCATTAAAGCGATTAATGCTTGTGAACTTGCGCTTGACACCGACCCTAAAAACGTAAAAATACCCTTAGACAAAGTGATCGCAACCATGTGGGAAACGGCCAAAGACATGACTAGTAAATACAAAGAGACTAGTGAAGGTGGTCTCGCAGTGCAAGTAAATATGAGCGATTGCTAATTGGAGCATTCTTAAAATCATCCCAAATTTCATTTTCCACGATACTAAAGGAATAAATCTTTCGTTTTTATTGGCAAGCACCATCCTTATAACCTGCTAATCCACAATGATTAGCAAACAACAACCATCTTATTTGTAGGAAATTACTGTAAATAATAAATTTTAACAGTATTAATAGCAAAATAAACATATTATCGTGTTTATTTGTATTTCGTCGATTATAATTGCATTTCGTCGAATCTAACATCCCCAAAGATGATGAGAAACCTAATTGTACTTACGCTTATGCTTTTCACAGCACTACCAGTTATGGCACAGGACGTGCAAATTGATGGTAGACTTCAACCCTATTTACAAGATTTTTTCAAGATATGTGATGCCTATGGTATAGACTATCACGAAAAACTATTTAAACTAGAATCTATTGATATTGTAAATACATTGACGGTGTCTGAGAATTCAACTACACTGGGTATGTTGAGAAGAAATAATGAAGGAGACGTAATTGCTATCGACATAAACTGGATGGCTCAGCTCGATACTGAAATATTGAAAGTTGTTGCTTTTCATGAGTTTGCCCATTACTTTCTAGAATATAGCAAACACGTTTGTGACGATTGCGGACATATTATGTCTGTTGTTAATTCGAGTTATTTTGATATTACGCGAGATTGGGACAATCAGTTAAAAATACTATTTGAAGATGCTCCGGCTTATCAAAAAAAATACAATTCTACGGCATATACTGTACCCGTGAACTAATAAGAATTTGTAACCATCGCTGTCACACGATTGGCCTTATTCTATTTAAGACTGTTTACAACTGGATCTTCTTCTTGAATCGATTAAATGTATAATTTTCCAGCCTTTCTCTGTTTTTGCTAGCGTAAATGCATTGGCCCCACAATGTGAAAAAGATCCATTTGCCCAAAATTCATAAGGCGTCCATACATGGGCCAAATTTCCATCTAACTGTATTTTATAATCCAGTAATCGTTCATCCCAAACTTGATCGGCAGGCCGTTCGGCTATTGCCTTTAAAAGATTTGATACTGGCATGCTCGAAATTCGGTCATTTCCTTGGCCATCGGTAAAGGCCGTTTGAAGCACCGTATCATTAGTCAGTACAGAATTCATTTGTAGTGTATCACCTTTATGAAATCCTTCAAAAAAAGTGTCGATAACATGTTTAGCATCTGCTTTAGAAAAGGAACTTTGGCCAAAAACAACAGTGCTACTTACAAGGGCGAGAATAAAAAGAATAGATTTCATAGAGGTTTTTAAATGAGGGTTGGATTCAAAATTAGTACTTTTACAGCGTAATTTGTTACACTATGTCTACAGCGAAGAAAGAATATAAGCGTATTACCACCAAAACATTGGTGGATATGAAACAAAATGGTGAAAAAATAGCCATGTTAACTGCCTATGATTATACCATGGCAAAAATTGTGGATGGTTCCGGTATTGATGTAATTCTCGTTGGCGATTCTGCCTCAAACGTCATGGCTGGTCACGAAACAACCTTACCCATTACGCTCGATCAAATGATCTACCATGCGTCTTCGGTAATTCGTGCTATAGAACGTAGTTTGGTAGTTGTAGATTTGCCATTTGGAAGCTATCAAAGTGACCCTAAAGAAGCATTGCGGTCTGCCATTAGAATCATGAAAGAAAGTGGTGCGCATGCCGTTAAGGTTGAAGGAGGAAAAGAGATCAAAGAGTCTATAAAGCGTATTCTAAATGCGGGTATCCCAGTTATGGGGCATCTAGGATTAACACCTCAATCTATTTATAAATTTGGGACTTACACTGTTCGTGCTAAGGAAGAGGAGGAAGCAGAGAAGCTCAAGGAAGATGCTTTGATGCTCGAAAAATGTGGTTGTTTTGCGATTGTGTTAGAAAAAGTTCCTGCCAAACTAGCCGAAGAAGTAGCCAAGAGTTTAACGATTCCAATCATTGGGATTGGTGCTGGTGGCGGAGTTGATGGCCAAGTATTGGTAACTCACGATATGGTTGGAATGACTCACGAGTTTAATCCGCGTTTTTTACGACGGTATTTAGATCTTTATTCTGAAATGACTGGAGCGTTCACCAATTACATCACGGATGTAAAAAGTGGTGATTTCCCAAATGAAAAAGAGCAGTACTAATTAAACGATTACATCAAAATTTCCAATTCTAAAGGTCATACAACTGCGAGCAACCTTCAAGTGCTCTATGAGGACAATCATCTTTTGGTAGTCAATAAAAGACCAGGAGATATTATTCAAGGGGACAAAACTGGCGATGTTCCACTTTCTGAAATAGCCAAGCAATACATTGCAAATAAGTATCATAAACCAGGAGCCGTTTTCTTAGGAGTTGTACATCGACTAGATCGACCTACAAGCGGCGTGGTAGTATTTGCTAGGACTTCTAAAGCGCTGAGTAGACTAAACAAACTATTTGCTGAACGAGCTACAGAAAAAACGTATTGGGCGGTTGTAAAAAATGCACCCCATAAAGATTCAGATCGGTTGGTTCATTATTTAAAACGAAATCCGAAGCAAAATAAATCCTACGCCCATATCAAAGAAGTTCCAGACAGCAAAAAAGCAGCTCTCTCTTATGCTACTTTGAAAAAGTTAGATCGATATATAGCTTTGGAAATAGCGTTGGAAACGGGCAGACATCATCAAATACGATCGCAACTATCGGCTATTGGAAGTCCAATTAAAGGTGATTTAAAATACGGGTTTGATAGAAGCAATCCAGACGGAAGTATTCATTTACATGCTCGAAAATTGAGCTTTTTACACCCTGTTAAAAAAGAACCCATTGAAATTATTGCGCCTCCGCCTGCAGACCCCATTTGGAATGCCTGTGTTTAAAGCTCTACGATATGGTTTTTAAGAGCATACATGACTAATCCCACACGATTTCGCACACCTAATTTTTCAAACAAGTCTTGACGATACCCATCAATCGTTTTTGGGCTTAAAGCCATGAGTTCAGCAATCTCTCTATAAGTGCGTTCTGTACAAGATAATTTAAGGAATTCAACTTCCTTATCCTTTAAAGTAACTGCATTTTTATGATCGGGTTGAATGGAATGTAGTAATGCTTCCGCTACCCTATCGGAATGATAATAACCATTCTTTAATACGCCAAGAAGTGCAGCCTCTAATTCGTTTGGGTTTGTATCTTTAAGAACATAACCCTTAACTCCCAAACGCAACATTTTAATTATGGATTGTTCGTTATCATTCATAGACAGAGCGATAACTCTTATATCTGGATGGGTATTTTTCAACCAAAGTGCGGTCTCATATCCGTCCATTATTGGCATGTTGATATCCAATAAGATCATTTTAGGAAGCTCTTCACCATCCTTAAATTTTTGTTGTAAATCTTTACCATTACTGGCGTGATATAAGACTTCAAAGCCCATAAAAGTATTCACTAGTTTCTGTAACGAACTGGCAAATAAGACGTGATCATCTACGACAACTATACTATGTTTACTACTGGACTGCATTTGTTTTTTCTAATGGATATACAATCGACAAGGTAGTCCCTTCTCCCTGAGACGAAGTTAAGGAATATTCGGCACCTACCAACTCGGCACGAGCTTTCATTGTGCGTAATCCTGAATTGTCACTCTTTTGCGACATATCGAAGCCAACACCATTATCTTCTATAGTCACTGCAAGCGAATTAGGCTCGTAAGAAAGCGTTGCCGTTAAATTTTTAGCTTTTGCATGCTTAATCACATTCGAAAAAAACTCTTGACAAATTCTAAATAGAATGGTCCCTTCTTTAGGGTCTATGGGTACTGGCTCTCCTTTAATCACCAGTTTTGGTATTAGAAAATCCAAACGTTCAAAGCGTTCTAACTCAAAAGCAATTGACTTCTGTAATCCATTATAAGAAACGACGTCGCTGTTAAGTGTTCGCGATAAGGCGCGAACTTCTTCCAGTGTATTACTGATAAGACTTTTAGTTTCCTCCACCCCATCTTGATGATCGTCTGGGACGGTATTCTGTATCATATTGAGTTGCATCTTGGCAACCGAAAGTAATTGACCAACATTGTCATGCAGCTCCCAAGCAATGTTTTTTTGAGTTTCTTCTTGAATCTCTAACTGTGTCGTCGTTAATTCTTCTTGAAATTGCTTCTCTGCTTCAAATCGTTCCACCAATAGCTTGTTCTTTCGACGTTGAAAGGCGATGAAAAAAATGATTACGAAGGCTGAAAGCACCAGAACTACGCCTATACCATATGAGATTACGAGAATTACTTCTTTTTCGAGCATAAATAAAAGCCTAAGGCAAAGGTAAGGTACATAAAAATATTAGCCCCAAGGATAACTTTCCCATGCAAAGCAATAAAGAGACTATTCCCAGAAGATTCGCTAAAATAATGAGATAAGATCAAAATGGGTGTCGCACATAAAGTAAATACTAATAGTCCAACCGAAACATAAAAAGACAATCTTTGTTTTAGTTCTAAAACGTAATTACTTCTCAGTAATTCAAAGTAATACAAGAAAACACATAACAAGAGTAAAGCTGATCCAACGATGACAGAAAATTTAGAATCCGTTGTAAAATACACATCGGTGAGTAATAAATTAATTGTGCTTCCTAACAAATATAAATAAGCACCAATCTTGATTAATTTTCTATTTAGCTCATTGGTAATATGCTTCCTAAAGTAATAAGCATAGAAGAAATAAGTAAGCGGAATAAATATGTTGTACATCCATTTATTTCTTTTAAATGGAGTGTCTTTTACAAAAGAAAAATATTCATAATTGGTATAATATGCTACTGTAGGGTAAATTCCAATAATTTCAACTAAGAAGTTTATCCATAAAAACAACACTAAAAGCTTGTTTAAAACATCGTTTTTATTTTTTAACCAATATAAAGTTCCCATCAACGCAGCCAACAATTCGACCACATTGATAGGAATAGTATTCATTAAATAAGTGTAGATATCCAATTTTAGTAAACAAAAGGAGGCCAACCGCTCTGACCGAAATTCATCGGCTCTGCTTCATAATTATTCTTTGAATCTCCTTCTTTAGTAGCGCAAGGTGCAAAAAACACCGTGGCTTTATTCGCATTTTTAGTGCCGTCATTTCCGTAGGATCCGAACCAAACGCGAATTCCTTGCGCATTTGTTTCTTCTTTCACATAATTGATATAGTCTTGTAAATCATCGATGCTAAACGTAACCGAACGTACGGCTTCCGCTCCTTGCGCCCGGGCAATATCGGCTCCTTGGGTTCCATCCCAGTTATTTTGTAATTGTCTCGCTTCTCCTACAGGTATGCAATTCTTTGGCTTCGCCATGTCATAAGTATTTAAGGTTAATATCGTGAAAATAGGAAAAACTACTAAAGGAGCAAATTCCTGTATAAAAAACAGGAAAAACCCGCTTTACATTTCAGGGTTTTTCCTCTTGTTTCTAATTATATAAAAGCGTAAAGACTAACAAATTACTTTACAAATGGCAAATACAAAACAATAAAATTTGTTTTAATTGACATAGTAATTTTCTGGTTTTTAGGTTTTTATTGATTTAAACGCTTATTAAAACGGCATGTAAAACAACATACCATTTATTTTCGTTGTTATTATACTATAAGAATAACTGTACCTTTAGTGAAAAGACAATTATGAAAACGCTTCGATATAGCTCCCAAGGCTCCGATGTTTACGCTTTAGAAGAATTATTAGTATCGTTAGGATATGTGGTTCGAATTTCTACCTTTTTTGGAAAAGACACTTTAAAAGCAGTAAAGAAATTTCAATCGGAAAGTAACTTGGTCGTGGATGGAATCGTAGGTCCGAAGACATGGGCCAAACTTTTACAGGCTCAAAAAGCTTTTACCCAGTTTACGGATAAGTTTTTATCTGAAAAAGATCTTCAAGATTTTGCCAATAATCATCAATTAGAACTGGCCACCGTTAAATCCGTTAATGAAGTTGAAAGCAGTGGCAAAGGGTTTTTACTTGACGGTCGACCTCGTATTTTATTCGAAGGACATATATTCTGGAAACAGTTGAAAAATAGAGGTATTGATCCTACTACATTAACATCAAAGAAAACGGAAAACATTCTCTACCCAAAATGGACTAAAAAATATTACGAAGGAGGAAAACAGGAATACGATCGTTTAGAAAAAGCGGCAGGCTTAAGTGATGACGATCGTCTTCATGACGCTGCTTATGCTTCGGCTTCTTATGGAGCCTTCCAAATTATGGGGTTCCACTATTCGTTACTCGGATTTTCAAGCGTAGATAGTTATGTTTCATCTTTATATACGCACGAGCGAGAACACCTAAAAACATTTGGTGTTTTTTGCGAAGCCACCAATCTTATGCGACATTTAAAATCCAAAAATTGGAAAGCTTTCGCCAAAGGATATAACGGTTCAGGTTACGCTAAAAATAAATACGATGTGAAATTAGCTTCTGCATATGCCAAGTATTCAAACGAATGATTAAGACATTAACTGAAAACAAACCGATTCACCAGGACGTCTTTGAGCTAGTATATTCATGGAATTTTCGGTTAACTGTAATATTCTAGCATATCCGCCGGTAGTTTGAGCATCTCTCATTAAGACAATTAATTTACCAGATGGTGTTAATTGTACTGTCCCGGGTTGTACAGCAGCTGTTAGAATTTCCTTGGCTTTAAAAGAATACGAATGATCTAACACATAAGCCATGCGATTGCTTATGCTGCTTACAGTTATCTCGCCATTAAACAGCTCTTCTTGCATTCGTTTGGATAACGACCCGAATTCTGGTCCTTTAAAAACGATGATTTTCTTAAACTCTTTGGTAGCTCCGTTCATTTTAAGCAAGGCGTTATTGGGTCGAGCTTCAGGTTCTTGTGATTTATTGAAGGTTAGCACATCTCCTTTTTTAAATACGGACGTCGACGTAACTCCGCTGCAATAACTTGCGCTATTGAGAATCCTTTCAGCCATAAATCCCCCTTTTACCGATAAATAACCCCAAAATCCTGTGCTGGCATTCCCTAAATTAAGCATACCGCCCTTTGGCACTATTATTTTTTTGTTTGTTATAATAGGTTCACCATCGAGATCTAACCTAAAATTAGCTCCCGTAACTACGACTTCAGCCGACTCTAGAAATTGAAGTTTGGGTCCGGGAGATGTAAATTCAAGTACCGGCATGTTTACGGGATTATCTAGAAGCGAATTAGCCAATTGAAACGAAAAGAGGTCCATTGCCCCACATATTGGAACACCCATATGACGATAGCCGGTACGACCAGCATCTTGAAGCGAACTGTATAATCCAGCGGAAATAAAGCTAATCATACGTTTCTATGTTTAGACGATAGACTCCTTGTTCAACTTGGAGCGCTACCGTATTAAAATCAGCATCTGATATAGATACCAATTGAATGCGATCACCAGCTCTAAGAATTGTTGGAGGTTCTTTATAAGGATCAAATAATGCTATAGGACTTCTGCCAATTAGTTGCCATCCGCCAGGAGAACTAGAAGGATATATCCCCGTTTGTTCGCCACCAATGCCCACCGCCCCAACTGGCACTTTCTGCCGAGGTGTTCCACGACGTGGAGAAAATAAACGAGGATCCAGTCCGCCCAAATATGGGAAACCTGGCAAAAATCCAATAAAGTAAACGGTATAAATAGGCGTTGTATGTAATTCTACAACTTCAGCTGGAGTCAAGCCATTAGCTTGGGCAAGTGCTCTTAAATCTGGTGCATGCAATTCATCATAACAAACGGGTATTTTAATAAGTCGGCTGCTTTTTTGCTGTCGTTCGGAAGGAACAACTTTTAATTTTAAAAGCGTACGAATAAATTCTTCAGCTAAAATATCGTTATCAAGGTACACGGCTATTTCGGCATAACTAGGGACAAGATCTATAATTTGTTGCGTAAACTGCTCCCTTAAAAGCTCCTGCCAAAAAACAATCTGCTCATGTATATCTTCGCTAATCTCCGAGGGCCAGTTAATTAGTACTGCGTGCGGGCCAAATGTTTTGAAGGTAGGGGCAAGACTCATTTTAAAAAGATATTTTGATCTTTCATTCTCTCATGAACATACTCAAGAATCTTTACCGAATTATCATGATCACCGTGAATACAAAAAGTCGATGCTTTTGCCTTGATTTCAGTTCCTGACATGGCTGTTATTGTTCCATATTTTACCATGCGCTCCAATTGATTCCAAGCCAATTCAGGGTCGTGAATAATAGCCTCATGTAACGATCTGGAAACTAAGCTTCCGTTTGCGTCATATCGCCTATCAATAAAAGCTTCAAAACGAACAGGAAGAAGGTTTTCAGATTTCCTATGAAGAATCGAATTATAAGGCACATATAGAATAGGTCGTTGCTTTGATGCCAAAATGGCTTCTACAATAGCATCTGCAGTAGGTGCATCTTTGGCTGCATAATTATATAAGGCTCCGTGTGGTTTTACATGATGCATCGTCACCCCTTCGGTTGCACAAATATCCAGAAAACCAATCAGTTGTGTCAAGATACTTTTGGTAAGTTCTTCTTTCGAAATAGTTAATACCTTTCGCCCAAAATTATCGGTATCGGGAAAGGAAGGATGCGCACCGATTTTGACTTTGTGTTTTACAGCGAGACGAATGGTATCCGCCATAGAAACAGAATCTCCATAATGACCTCCACATGCTATGTTACAGGAAGATATAAACGGCATGATCAATTCGTCATTACCAGCTCCTTCACCTAAATCGGCATTGATATCTATGTAAGTGTTTTCAGAAAGCATACTAAAAAATAGTAAATGAAAATACTTTTTCAAGACTACGCAGTCCTAAAATTAATGTGGCAATTACGATAACCCCGCCTAAAATATTTTGTACTAATGAATTTTTATAACTACCCAGTACATCTTTTTTGTTCACAACCCATAAAAGAAAACCTGCAATAATAGGTAAAAGCAAACCATTGGCAACTTGCGCTACTCTAATAATCTCGATTGGTTTAGTCCCGATTGAGGCAAAAAATACACCCAGAAATAAAACCACTATCCATACACTTCTAAAAGTCATTGAGCGCAATCCATCTTGCCAATTAAAACACTCTTTCGCTACATAAGCTGCAGCCAGTGGTGCGGTTATTGCGGAAGTAATTCCAGCAGAAAACAATCCTAAACTCATAAAATAAGTAGCGAACTTGCCATAGAGCGGTTCGAGCCCCATCGCTAAATCTGATGCATTTGTAATATTACCAGACGGAATTGCCGCCGCGCATATAATAATAGACATGGACACCAGGCCACCTAAAATAATTGAAATATAAGTATCCTTACGCGCTGCTTTAAGATGTGATTCACCTTTCCATTTTTCCTGAACAAGTGAGCTGTGTAAAAACAAATTATAAGGAACTACAGTCGTTCCCACCAACGCAATTATAGTTAACAGCCCTTCATCAGGAACCTTAGGTACAAAAACTCCTTTCAAAATATTTCCCAGATCAGGTTGAGTTAATATCGCCGTGATGATAAATGAGAGACTCATTAATACCACCAGACCGACTAAAAAACGCTCTATTACTTTATAGTTACCAATGTATAATAACACGAATGCTATTAAGCCAATTATCATTGGCAAAGCATTAATCGTTTGTTCCCCTATAACAAAAGTAGTGTCTGGAAGTATCGTTTGTAAGCCAAGTACTCCACCACTAATATTCCCAGCCTCATAAGCCGCATTCCCCACCAAGATAGCCGCTAGAATTAAAATAACCGCTGCCCATTTAAGCACTGGTTGTTGCAATTGACTTTTTACCGTTTCTGCCAATCCCTTTCCATAGATAATTCCAAGTCGTGCAGCCATTTCTTGTAATACAATGGTCGCAACAATAGAAAGGACCATTGCCCACAAGAGTGTAAATGAATATTGAACTCCTGCTAAGGTGCATACAGTAACGGTACCTGGGCCAATAAAAGCGGCCGCAACTAAGGTTCCCGGCCCAATATTTTTAAAGAAATTTTTCATCTATTTACCTATCGATTGTAATGCATAAATGGCAAAGCTTCCCAGCCAATGTCCTCCTTCATAACTATCACCTACCAAATTGGGGTATGAATAATTGAAATGTTCATTCGCTGTGCTAACCAAATAACTATATTCTGGATACTGGTCGATTAAACCATAAAGCACCCAAGCACGACTAAAATTAAGTCCGTCTAAATGCACAAGTTTACCGTCACTTCTATCACTCACTTCGGCGACATCTAACGAGAACGTTGGCTCCAACAATTGCGGCATAAATACAGCCAGCCAAGATTTAAATTCTTCCTTGTCCAATACTTTTCGCATCAAATCGATTTCTTCAAAACACGGAGATAAAAAATCGAATCCACTCGGTTCCCAACTCAATGGGCAATTTAAATCTGCGGTATAGTAATCTCTTGCCCTTTGTTCTATTGTGTTTTTCAAAGTAACATCGTTAAAAGTAACTGCATAATCGTATGCAAATGATAGACCGAAAGCCGTATTACTATGCTCACCAACTCGAATAGGGTAAATTAATTTAGGAAGAAATTCAAGGTAGCGCTCACTAATTAGGTTCGTTAAAGGTTGAAGATTGGTTTCAAGTTCGGTAGCCATAGGATCATCCCATGTGTGCAACGCTTCTGCCAACTTTAAAAGCCAAGCCCAACCATAAGTTCTTTCATAGGATTTGTTCAAAGCTTTATTGAAATATGCTACTTCGGCAGCCACTTTTTCTGATGTCAGATTTTGAGATAAAATAGTCTTTACTTCCTCAGCTTTTTCCAAGTTGGGATATGATTTTAAAAGTGTAACCATGCTCCAATACCCATGAACGGCACTATGCCAATCGAAGCACCCATAGAAAATAGGATGTAATTCACTCGGAGTGCCCAAATCTTCCTCCGAACCAATAGTTTGATTTAATTTATTGGGAAACTCTACTTCCACACAATGCAAAGGCAGCTCAATTAATTGGTTTGCTTCGTCTATGGATAAAGTTGGAGTGTTCGTGTTAATTGGACTTTTTATATCGGTAGAACTTTGTTGTTCTGGAGGTGTATTATCTACACAACTCATTAAAAAACAAAGAATCAAAAGGAGGCTACATTTTTTCAATAGGAAAGTGAATTAATTGTACTCTATAAATGTACTTAAAAATACACTAGTGTGTAACTTCTATGTTAGAACTTGATTTCATAATGGCACAATAACCATTTAAAAAAGCCGCATTCGTAAATGCGGCTTTTTCTGGCTAATTCAAATAATTATAGCTTCTAGGCAGTACAATAGACCAACCTTTTTCTACCATTTTTGAATCTTAAATTTCGTTGTCCGTTCTTTATTATTGGTTGGGAGTATCTGCTCCATATTCCATTTTTATCAATTGATTGTTCATTTTGGAGTGTAAAATGGCTAAATATAAATGGTCATATTCGTCTTCAGGAATGTTGGGCGGAGTTGTGAACCCGAGTTGTCCAATGGTTTGTGGTATGGTATTGCTATGCCCTACTACCAATATTCTTTTTCTCCTGTGCGTTGTTGTTATTTCGTCAACCAAGCTCGGTATATCTCCGGCATCATACAATTGTACGGTAAGCCCCAACTCGGTCGCGAGTGAATTGGCGGTTTGTTGTGTTCGATTGTATTGGGATGCGTAGATAACATCTATATCGGCCTCGTCTAAAATTCGTTCTAATTCGTTGGCGCGAACCATTCCTGCCGCACTTAAGGCATCGCTAGAACCCTGTTTGTCAGCATGTCGAACCAAAAAGACCGTTGTTGGGTTGTTCAGAAATAAATAGCAAAAGATATATATACATATAGGTACTAAAATTATGACCGAAATGAGATATTTAAGTAGAGGTAAGCGTTCCATAGGTTTATGGTTTTAAAATTTAATGCAATTTAAAACCGAAAACCTCTTGTAAACAAGAGCTTTTTAGCTGAAAATAAAGAGGGTTTTTCCGCATGTCAAAGAATTATTCCCCTAGAAAAGTAGAAATGCGTTCTCATGGAATTGGCCGCATAGTTGCTCTTGAAAATTACCTAAATTCCTATTCTTCAATGTAACAATAAAAAACCCCTTCCGTTTCCAGAAGAGGTTTTCGAGGAGCTCAATACAGGTACTTAGAGTTCAACTATAAATTACAATTATTAATTTTTAATCAATTGCAATGTTAATGTACCTACTCGCCCTTTTATCAATACTACGTAGGTAGCCGACGAAAGTGCTGAAACATCGAGTGTTTTCTGAATTCCCATATCTGTGAGGTCAGCGGTATATACCAATCGCCCAGACAAATCAAATATTTGCACCTCATCTAAGATTATAGCTTGAGGATTACTTAGGTTGACCACATTTCTGGCTGGATTAGGGTAGATTAGGATATTGGTGTTCATGGAAGTTTCATCACCAACGGCCAAAATAGATTCAACAATAAGCTCAAACTCATAATCTTGACTATTTCCTAACCCATCAACGCTTGAAAGGGTAATGGTATACACTCCAGGTGTCAATACCTCACCTGGTGCAGGATCTTGAATAACGGGCGCTCGTATTTCCTCGCAATTATCTGTTGCCACAACACCCACCGTGAAATCTTCCAAAACATACTCGTTCTCATCGTTGGCTTGTCTTGTAACTGATTTGGCGGGTAAGGTGGCTTCGTCAAAGATGGGTCCGGTCACATCTACCACCGTCACAACGGCTGTGCACGAGCTTGTGTTTCCATTGCTATCACTTACAAAAACATTTACAGTGACTGGGTTACCAACGTCACTACAATCGAATGATGTAACGTCTACCGCCGTTGTGGCAATCTCACAGCCGTCTGTTAAGGTATCTATCACATCATCGGGGATAATAGTTGCAGTGCCATCAGCACCCAGTTCTACTGTAACATCCATACATACTAATTGAGGAGGAGTTGTATCTTCTACGGTGACGACGGCCACACAACTGGATTGGTTCCCACTTGCGTCGGTAACAGTTAACGTTACATCATTTGCTCCAATATGAGAACAGTCGAAGGTATCTACATCAATCTCTAAGGAAGCTATTGCGCAGTTATCGCTGCTTCCACCATCTACATCGGCTGCTACAATGGTAGCTGTTCCACTAGCGTCTAATTGTACTGTAAGGTCTTGACAAACAGTGATGGGAGCAACCGAATCTTCCACAGTTACAACAGCTGTACACGAGGCTTCATTACCATTAATATCGGTTATTGTTAATAGTACATTGTTGGCTCCAATATTACTGCAATCGAATGTATTTATATCGATCTCAGCGGATGCAATTCCACAATTATCGGTGGAACCACCATCAATGTCATCAACCACAATAGATGCCATACCTGAATCATCAAGTTGTATTGTAATATCTTGGCATACTACTATTGGGTTTTCATTGTCTTCCAATAGCACGTTGAATGTGCACGCCGATATATTTCCTGCGGCATCAGTAGCAGATAAGGTTACTGCTGTATTCTCAGTAATTACCGTGCCAGCAGGAGGGTTTTGAGATAAGACGACCAGACCACTAGAAGACGTCACGACAATATCATCAAAATAATTGGTCACATCTGTTCCGGTTCCTGCTACTCCTAAATCGAAGAACAACACAATTCGGCTATATATTTGGTCCACAGCAGGCAGGAAAGGATCTTCTTCAGAATTCAAACTAATATCGAAGCATATTTCTTCCCATTCATTTACAACGCTATTTGGTCTCGTTTGAATCCAATTTGCACCTCCACTTGATGAATTCTCCAATTTCAATGCAAGATTTCCAATATGATCCATTCGAACCTTTACACATACCTGCGTCGCTCCATTCAAGTTTACTGGAATTGTTGGATCCGGATTCGTAAAAGCTCCGGCCCAGGAAGGTGCATCTCCTACTTTCACAAATTCACCTACCATAGCGCTCGTATTTATTCCAGATGGATCTGGATTTGCAACAACTTGGTTTAAATTACCATCCGAACTACCACCAAAATATTGAAGGTTTGTAGTTGTAAGCGGGGCTTCGTGATTTAAAATCATTGTCTGCAAAACACAATTGTCGCTCGCCGTCGCCAAACTCGTAAAATCATCCAGAATTGCTTCACAATTAGAGTCTCTTTCTTGCGTCTGATCCCCAGGGCAGGCAATGGTGGGAGCAATAGTGTCTATAACCGTAACATCGAAACTACAAGTGCTGGTATTTCCGGATTCATCTGTAGCGACAAAGGTGTTGGTTGTGGTTCCGACTGGGAAGGTACTCCCACTGGGCAGACCGGTCGTTTGTACTATGGTGCCTGTAGGCATAAAAACACTTGTTAAAAACTCACTAGCGATACTTTCAGTAGTTGCGTTATCCACCAATCCGCTATCCAGACTTGCGTACAATAGGTAGTACAAACGGGTAGTTTGAGCCAAACCTGTCACTTGATGTTGATCGTCATCAGTGTCTGTAGTGAAATTATGCGAGACTGCTGTATTCTCTGGAATGATAATGAGATGATTTACAGAAGGATCTGAACCCGCTCCGCCCGGTTGTTCGCGAACTCTTTTTACAAATAGATTATAGTTGACCCCATCTACAGTAATTGTTGATGTAAACCCATCTGCAATACCTTCACCATCTGCACCTAGTTCACCCGTAATATCAAAATCATTTATTCCGTCCAGATCGGCCACCATAACCCACATATTGTCTATTTTTCTTGTGAAGTAAGCTCCGTTGGGGCCAAAGTCGGTAGAAACAACAATCGTGTTGTCGGAGTACATGATGGGATTCGCCGAAAGATTGGTGGAAATAAAATTACCATCATCGTACATATCATCATCTCCGTCACTGATATAGGTAGCATTAACACCTCCTGGTCCGTCCATTGTAAAATTATACGCATCTGGAATAAGGTTAGTAACATCACCATAGTTTGTATCGAAATTGAGTAATATCTCGTTTAGGGTAGTTCCAAACGTTGAACAGTTATCAATCGCCGTTGGAAGGTCATAATTTACAACAGCTTGACATGCATTAGGGTCATTGTTTACTGTGATATCTCCAGAACAGGAAACAACAGGAGCCTCCGTATCGTTCACCGTAATCGTCTGGGAACAGGTAGCTGTATTTCCTGCCTGATCAATAGCAGTCCACACTATGGTTGTGGTCCCTAAAGGATAAAAACCTGAGGCGTTATCTGTATTGGTAAAATCGTTGTGTACTATAACATTAGAATTTCTCTTTATCAACTGGTAAAAATTATTTTCAGGTCCTTCATTTCCGCAGCCTCCATTATCCACATTAGCATCTGCTAAAAGTGTGAAGGTAAGCGAAGATCCAAAGATCGATACCCATGAATTCCAAGTTGTTTGAGGAATTGTAAATTTGGGATTCACTATCGAACTACAATCATTATTATCTACCATATTACAAGCAAAAAATACTTGAGAGCCATCGGGTCCGACTAATTCGAAACATTCGTCATTGGTAGTGAAATCTCCCTTATAATTTAATTCCATAGTGACATTATTTGTCTCCGTAGCAGCATTCTCAAAAACAGTAGGCGTGTCAATAAGTTCGCCATCAATATCAAAATTGAGCGGTGTTATGGAACCAAAATCACTGGGTATAAAATCGCCGCAATTATCAGTAACCATAGGTATCGGAATTGAAACCAATGCGCCACACTCTTCGGGATCATTACTAACTACTATATCAACCGGACAGCTAAGTATGGGGAGAGTATCATCTGTAACAATTACATCAAACGAGCAAGAGGTCGCATTTCCAGCAGTATCTCGGTAATAAAAGGTATTAGTAGTAGTTCCAAAAGGAAATGTAGATCCAGATGGGACTCCCGCAACTTGAACAACACCATCATAAAATTCGATGACACTTCTTGCCACTGCATATTCAGGAACATCGTTCCATTCTCCTTCATTATTAAGGACTACATAGTGTTCATTACCATCAGTATTATTTGGTTCGTCAAATCCCCAATTAGTATAAGAAAACTGTTCTTCACTTTGCCATACAAAACTTCCTTCGGTTGCGATATCATTATAGCCCATAAGAATATCTTGGGCACCTAAGGCCGATGCTTGAGCCCTAACAAATGTATTTTCATCGATATCCTGAATGCTAACAATATTATAGCCGTAGGCTTCTGCATTGGAAAAAAGGACAGAAACTGGGAGGTTCTCATCAGAAATAAAATAAGTACTATTGCTGCGAGTTCCCAATAGGGTAAAACCTGGCACAACACTTGGAACTGCAGCAACTGGACAGTTCTCCTCTGGACTGGGTGTTGCAAATATGATTCCATCACCGCATTCTGATATGATATCATCTTGACATGTTAGAACCGGTGGTGTATTGTCGTTTACTATTACGTTAAAACTACAAGTCGCTGTATTGCCACTTGCATCACTTACTCTGAAGGTATTGGTTGTAGTTCCGGCAGGAAAAATTGATCCAGAAGGCAATCCCGCAACTTGTTCAATGTTAGAGTTAAGCTCTAATACGTAACGAGCCATTGCAGTAACACCGATATCGTTCCATCTTCCCGACATTTGCATAGTGGTATAATCTTCATTCCCTACATTGTTTGGTTCTTCGGTATTCCAATTTATGAATGTGGTGGGGAGCCCACTTTGCCAAACAAAAGTGCCTTCGTTGTTAACATCGTTATACCCGAGAAAAACATCGGCTGCTCCAAGTGCGGAAGCTTCTGTGCGCACAAAGTTGTTTTCTGCCAATGAGCCTATAGTTACCAATTCGTATCCTAGTGTGGCTGCATTGGCAAAAGCAGTAGGACCATCGACCGCAACATCAGATAAATAATAGGTACTACTTCCAATAGTACCCATTACCATAAAGCCAGGTATTGCAGAAGGAGCTATAACTGCCGAGCAATTATCGGTAAAGGTAGGAAGGGTATAATTTACAACCTCACTACAGTCGATAACAATGTCATCGGGACACGTTAATACGGGCGCCAAGATATCTAACACTGTCACGGTAGCATCGCAGGTGCTCATATTTCCAGAAGGATCTGTTGCAGTTAATGTGACTGTATTAGTTCCGAGATTGGCGCAGGTAAAACTACTAGGTGAAACCGAAAGTGTTACAGTACCGCTATCGTCCGATGAGCCATTATCAACATCCGCAGCAACAATAGTTGCATTACCAGATGCATCCAGTAGAACGGTCGTGTCTTGGCATATGGCAGTTGGGGCAGTGAGGTCGCTAAAATGAACGGTGAAAAAAAGATCAGACCCTCCTTCGACAGTCCAAATGGGAGGTTGTTGACCTGAAGACACAAGCATACTTCCTTCTAAGTACGAATTAGTGTTCGATATGGTGTAATTTGATCGCAGTTCATCTTCGGTTAACCCAAAGGTATACGAATTTCCGCCCGTTACTGCCAAAGGAGTGCTTAAAGATATAAAGAGCGAACCTCCAGAAGTGACATCTATGGTTTCAGTGGCTAAAACAGTAGTGCCCTCGGCACCGTCATATATTCGTAGAATTGCTTGCCCAAAGGTGGCAACAGGAAATAAGTCCATGGACACACCTTCGATTGATCCGTCGCAAGGGGCAACAAATGATTGTCCTATTTCGAAGCCATCGAGAATATCGATGTTCGTATCGAATGAGCTTTGAACAATACTTTGGTCAGGCCCACATTGTGCCCAACTAAGGTTTGGCATCATATAAAGACAGATGCAAGTGATTAAAATTGATGTAAAATTTTTCATGACTGTGAGATAATGTAGTTTTACTACGGTTAAAAATTAATTTCGAGGCAAAAATGCTTCGGAAGAAAATGTAGTATTCTCACTGATGTCCAAAGAGGGAGGACTTCTGTCCAAACAAGGTGGAGTATTTTCTAAAAAAGGTGGATTATTTTCCGAATGAATTGCACAATTACCTAATATACATGTAGTTATGAATGAAACTTACTAGGAGAAGTTCCAAAGGCTTCAGAAAAAATTCTGCTAAAATACTTGGGGTCATTAAAGCCAACTTCGTAGGCAACTTCTGAAACATTGAGCGATGAATTAACCAATAATTCCTTGGCCATATTTAGACGTAAGGTGCGCAAATAAATATTAAAAGACATCCCGAGCACCGATTGCATTTTTGCATACAAATTAGAGCGCCCCATACCTATTTCTTTACAAATATCATCGGCTTTTAGTGAGGCGTCTCCCAAGCGTTTTTCAACCGCTTCTCGCAGCTTAGTTACAAAAGCATTTTCTATTGCGTCGGGATCCATTCCTTGTATCGGATTTGGAAACTGAGTGGCCAACTGAGTGTATTTTGCTTGCAATTTTTTACGTGTCTCTAATAGGTTGTTGAGCACTGTTTCTAATTCCTCTTGATGAAAAGGTTTTTTTAAGTATGCATCGGTGCCTCGTTTAAGGCCCGCTATTTTACTCGACACATCTGCCTTTGCTGTTAAAAGCACAATAGGGATATGACTTGTACGATCATCGTTTTTAAGGGTTTCACACAACTCAAACCCATCTTTTTCTGGCATCATTACGTCCGAGATAATGATTTCTGGAATTAAATCGAAGGCCATTTCTATACCCGCAGCTCCGTTATATGCAAAATGCAGTGCGTAATCGTTTTCAAGACAAGAACCAATATACTCGGACACATCCAGATTATCTTCTACCACAAGTAATCGAGCCGTTTTGGATTCTTTCTGACGTGTTTCGGTATTAGTAGTAATAGAAGTAACAGGCTTTAGGTCGCGGTCTGCATCGTTCGCATGATTAAAATCTAGCTTACTTTTCTCGGCTTTGTTTGCGATGGGTAATCTAACACTGAATACAGATCCCTTGTTTAACTCACTTGTCACCGAAATGGTTCCTCCTAATAAGCTCACCAATTCTTTAGTAAGTGCCAATCCTATGCCTGTCCCACCTGTTTTAGCCAGTTCAGTGTCCGCCTGGTAGAAACGATCGAAAATGTGCGGTAGGTTTGCTTCAGAGATACCAATTCCTGTATCCTTTACAGAGAACACTAGGTTTTTATCTACCACATCTACCTCAATCACAATTTTATCTCCTGAATGACTATATTTTATGGCGTTAGACAATAAATTTGATGCAATTTGTCTGAACTTTTCCGGATCATAGTCCATGCTTATTCGCGGCTGTTTTACGTCTAGTTTTAAAACCACATTTTGTGTGTTCGCCAGTGAATGAAAACTTTCTGAAATATATCGCACATATGCTACAATGTTACCCTGTATAAATTGGGTCTCCAACTGATTGTTTTCAACCTTGGAAAGATCGAGCATCTGGTTAATGAGGCCTAATAGATTTTTCCCATTCCTTTTGATAAAGGACAATTTTTCTTTGCTTTTAGAAACAGGAAAAGAAGTAAGACCTGTTTCTAATTGGTCAGTCATACCTAGAATGACAGTAAGCGGGGTGCGGAATTCGTGTGTAATATTTGTATAAAGTCGAGATTTAAACTTGTCTAATTCTTCCAATCGCTTCTTTTGCTCCGTGATCTTCTTGGTCTGCTCTTCAACTTGTTGTTTCAGCATCTTATTTCGAAGTCTATTTTGTCTCTTTCGATAATAGAAAAGAAACAGAAAAAATCCAATCACTGTTGCCAATACGCCTAGCCACATATTTCTCATGCTCAGTTTTCTCTGAAACTCGAGTTGCGCATTAAACTTGTCTGCCTCTAATTTTTTTTCTTGATCAAACTTCTCATTCAAGACAGTCGACAATATAGAATTTGGGTTGTTTTCCCGCTTCAGATTTTCCTTTATTTCAACATTCTCTTGAAGCATAGAAAAAGCCTTCTGATGTTCTCCAATAGCTGCATAAACTTCAGATAATTCTAGATTCCGATCAGATTGATAATTAGGCTCATAAGCCAGTGCCAGATCTGCATAATATTTGGCTTTTTGTAGTTCATTCTTTTTTAGGTAAGCAAGGCTAAGTCCTTCATGAATAAGCGATACACCGTCGGCATCGTTATCTGCTTTTGCGACTATTTCTCCTTTCTCAAAATGGAAAATGGCACTATCTGCGTTGTCCTCATGCAATGCTGTCTTACCTAACAAATAATGGACATAATAGATCCCATAGTCCGCTGTATGCGCTTCTTGAAGCTGAATAGCCCGCTCGGCCAGACGTTTCAGCAATTTAAATTCACGAAGTTGATAGGCGGCCGAAATAACGGTGAAAATACTCACTATCTCTTTGTCGGGAAATTCATTTTGCCGCGCGTGTTTCTGTCCTTTTACACCGTATTCCTTGGTTTTTTCGTAAACTTCTAGAATGTCATATAAAATCCCTGTATCATGATAGATATCCCATAGTAAGGGATGATCATCTTTTGCCAAGTCTTCGGCTTTCAAGTAAGCATTTAATGCTTCCGATAAATTGTTTTGATTCTGAAAACACCGCCCTCTTCGTAAGTAATACTCCACATTTAAGGAGCTCTTTTGAATTTGTTCTAGGTAGATAGCGGCAGAATCCAGTTGTTTCAAACAATAAGACATATCACCGTTTTGATATTGCTGGCTCTTTAGTAAATGTAATTTAATCTTATACTCAATGTTACCTGACCTCTGGTATGAGCGTTCCAAACTATCAATCCAACTAGCAGAAATAACCTCTTGCGATTGGAGATGAACACTATACAAAGAAATTATTAAACAGACGATACTTGACCTAATGGAATGCCAAGGTCGGTTTGAAATGTAATCGTCTACTATTCTGAAAAACGTCATTATTGGTGTTCTTCTCGGTAAAGAAGTAAATATAAGAAACTTATGGACTATCTAATTTAGTTACAATTTGGGTTCCAACCACAAATAACCCATAGAGAGAAGCGCGAAAAAGTAAAACCACAATAAACTAATTGGCTCTTTGACGCTACCCTCTTTGGTATCTTCAATTCTAGAATTTTGAAAATACCTTTGACTAGCTTTCAAAGTTTGAAAGCGCTGCATCGCTTTCCAATCGCTTGTATCACTCACGTAGACATGATGAATTTGCGTTGAATCCTGATTCAAGGCAAGAGAATGCCAACCATTTGTGCGTGGATAAAATATGCTCTTCCAAAGTTGTTGATTTAGATAATCTTGCCGCAACGGTATGCGAATACTGTCATTTAAAAACAATCGCGGAGTATCAATTCTGGTTCTAAGTGCAATTTTAATGGGTTCGTCTGGATAGTTCAGGAAGGAACTAGTCTTTACCTCAGCTTCAGGATTAAAACCCTTGCCGATATTTTGAAGTGTAGTCTTCCAAATATGTCTATAAATCTCCTCATTTCCATTTAATAGCAACTCATAAGTACCATTTAATGTAGAAGTCCCTATTCGTCCTATTCCCAATCGTTTATACGCCGTATATGCGTTACCACTATTTGACAAAACTACTTCAATCCTGGTGTCCTTTTGAAATGCCAATCCGTAGCTTGTAATTACGGTCCTTGGCCATTTTGGCAATCTCAAGGCATTGTTAGCAGTGCGCTGGAAGCTAAATTCAACCATTGGGAAATTCGAATTCAAAATAGAAGCATCGGGCTGCACAAATACACCAAGCCCATATTCACGAACTGTAGCTTCTAATTGATTCCTGGCATTTGGTGAAAGATTTCGAAATGATATGGCATCCATAATCAATAGATCGATCTTCGCCATTTGTTCTTTATTAAAAACAATGCCTTGTCTACCAGATTGATTGAAATACTCATATTTAAACTTCCCCTTTGTTAACTTATTCCGAATCGTGAGTTCATATCCTAAGTCGGTGAGATAATTCTTCAAGTATTTCGCTTCAAAAGATGGGACGTCATTCACCATCCAAACTTTCAAATTTTTGTTTTCATCAACTGTGATCGGAAATGGATCTCGAAAAATGTGAATCCCGAGAGAATCAAATACGGATAATGAATACAAAGAATTTCCTAGGGTTTTGTACGTTGTGCTTAGTTGAAAATTTTCAACAGGCTTACCGCTAAGCACCACAGAATCTAACTTGTTTCCACCAGGGTCTTGTAAAAATATTTTGGTCCCAGCAGCGCCTTGATAATAGACACCACTAAACACTCCTGAGCTTCCTAAAGTAGCCTTTGGATCATAATTAAATCGAGTAATTCCATAAAACGTTGTATCCTCTAAAAAATAAGTTTTTACAGAATCTAATTGCCAAAGGTCATAGGCTCTTACTCCATTTCCGAGCATAAACAAATTCTTAGGTAACGCGTTTTCTTTCCAATCGATACTACCGGGTTGGTAATTGCTAATAGGAATTCTATTGTATACCTGTTTTAAGCTGTCTAATTTTACTTCGTCATAACCCTCGGTCAACAAGATCAAATTTTCACTCTGCATTGGTACCGCGCGTTGTGGTTGTAAGGCTATCAATAACAAAGAGCAAACTGCAATGAAGGAAGCAAGAACACTCAAGTAAAATTTTGATGACGGAAATTTCGCCCTTTCCTTCCACACAAATAGCGCGAAGACAATTCCGCTTAATAGCAAGACAGGCCACAACCATTGGTTATTTATGAATGAAAGCCCTTCAATCATTGAGTTCCAATTCATTTAATAATATTCGATCTATTTCGTTGAGAAATCGCGTTTCCGAATGAGGTTGGACAGCCGATTTAGGCATAGCGATAAGCAAGCCTTTTCTTAATTGAATCATTGCTTCTAATGAGGTGTCCGCACCGTTGATAAGTCTGCTTAAGGCTTGTAAAGTGTTCAAATACTTGCCTGGTGATTTGATGGCAAGACCAGCCAACTCGTCTCCAGCCAATTCAAAAACGATTAAGTCCTTCTCTAATGGTTTTTGTTCCGAATCAATTAAGTCCTCCAACGTTGCCGCGGCATTTCGCATGTTCACGTACGCATCTTCATACTCAATGTCGGCGGTCTTACTAAAACTATTTACATCTTTTAATTCGCCTGTTAGTCGCTTATCTTCCTTTATAGGTGGTGGATCAAAGCCAATTCGATGCACATAAATACGAGCGTCGTTTTTTATTTCCTGAATCAATTTTAATGCTTTGTACTGATACGGTAAAGATTCGGCTGGCTTATAGAGGCGTAAGTATAATTCTGCATCCCACATCTCTGCAAGTGCTTTTAGTAGTTTCACCTTGAGAGACTCCTCAAATAAAGTGGCCATTTCGGGATCGCCATGGTCGTGCATAAATTCTTGTAATGGATTTTTAGATTTGTCCTTTTCTTTTTCCGAATCTACCACCAAATTATGCTCGTTATCTCCATCGTGATCGTGGGTATATTCGGCTAGTGGATCTTCCTCGTCACTGTGATCATCTCCATGATCTTCGCCAACATCCAAATCTTCGATGTCTTCAGATACTTCCAGCGCAACTTCCGATTCTTCTCCCATAAAGGCTCCGTATTTAAGTCGGAGTGCCTTCTGATCGAACCCTAATTCATTACTCTTAAATTTGAAATCGTGTTCGGATAATTGAGGTTTTTCTTTTATCAGTTTTTCAGTATCTATAATTAATTGTCGCTGACTCCTAAAATAATCCGGCATTCTATCCACACCCAAAGTTCCTTCAACTCCAAAAGCCTCAGAAACCGTATCCTTTACCGCTGCAAAAAACGTTTCACTTCGTGAATAATTAGGGTTCGGTGATTTTTGGTCTAGTGCTTCCACATAAAAATAGAGTTCGTCACCAGGCTCCAATTTTAACCGATCTAAGTTGATGCTCTTGGGTAGTTTAAGCCGCTTCGCTCCTTTTGCTAAGCCTCGTTCAAAAGTCATTTTTTCTTCACGAAATTTAACCGATTCACCACTACCCTTACTAACCGTTGCGATAATGTAGCTGTCTGCAATACCGAAATCATCAGTGATATGTGTATTGAAAACAATAATTTTTTCTTCGGAATAATCAAAAGATGTAAATTGATCTAGGTTTTTAATTTCAATTTCTGGTGGCGTATCAGAAACGGCCTCTATCCCATATAAATCCGACGAATAACTATTTCCGTCCAAATCTTCAAACTTAAAATTGTAGAATCCAGAGCTCTCTATTAAGTTATTACGCACATAGTAGCCATTTGCCTCTGTCATATCGTATTCGTTCCCCATGCTTTGCATTCGTACATTTTGAACCTCTCGATCAAATTTCAGTTTCCAATAAAGGCGCGATCCTTTTACCGCCTTGACATCCATCGCAGTGGTTGAGCGCGATCCAAGTCGTGTATATCCAGGAAAGTTAATTGTGAGTTGCTGTTCTACTAACTTAGGAATTGTGAATTTTGAAGTGATCGTATCTTGTCCCATAAAAACGACGGCATTCTCCAACGGAATTGATTGCTTGGTCGAATTCAATACTCCCATCCAATTGGATTGTTGACCAACCAAGGCTAGCACGATTAAAGCGCCTGCCAATATTGCACTCATCCCTAAGCGATTAGGTGGCTTAAGACCATCCAAGGTGGGTCTCAATCTTTCGGAAATCTTTTCGCGTTGAAGCTGTGCAAGACCAGAAAGCTCTGTCGTTGGGATCAGGAAAAGCCCAGTGCTATATTCAGCATGATCAATCTTAGAATCAATATACCTGCTCACCTGAATTTTATCAGGATACCAAGGTTTGATCCATAAAGCGGTAAAAAAGCCAACTGTTACAAGAGTTGCAAATGCATACAGCAAATTATGGCTTAAGAAATAAACGAGCACCGCAGGACCAATAGCGACAAAGAAAGTTTGCAGCCATAAAATGGACCGCCATTTATTCTGAAATCTAACGAGTATGTTTGCTCCCTTACCGTTCATTGTTTTCTATAGTTAGCGAGTATTCGTTCTCCAAAAAGTAAAAAGATTAAAGCGATCCATAACCATTTGGTCATACCCTTATTTGGACCAAACGCTACCACACTTGTTTTCGAAACTTCTTTGATTTTGGGCATAAGTTGCGTCTTATCCACAATGCGTTGATCATAATCTTCTAGCTTATTTTCTGCATGAGCATTGACATCCAAGAATAACGCTAGGTGCTCCACCAAGTGCTTTTCGATAATGTTTTCTGAATTTAGTGCTTCCCTTAAATAATAGCGGTTCGATTCGTCTATTTCAATAAGATTCGTATTTAAGATGTCCGGTTGAAAAATTAAAGTCTTCAGTTCTCTTTCTGGACAATCCAAAGTGCTTAGCCAAATAATTGCATCAATGTCGTCTTCCAGTTGCGTTTCAAAGTTCTCTGGTTGAATCACCTCAATGGGTACCCAACTAACGGTAGAAAGCGCATTGAATCCTGCTTCCAAATAACTTTGTTGAGCCTCGAATCCGGCTTCAACATACATCGCAACCTTGATTGGTTCTTTCCTCAGCACCTGCATTTTGGTATTTTTGCTTCCTTCCGAAAGAACAATACTGTCCTTTGAACCATTGAAAATCAAATTGCTTTCGGAAAATTCTTCTAAAGAAATAGTGGTGCTCTCATCATTGGTTTTAGCCTTCGCTACCCTCACTTTAGCTTGGCCTTGTATCACCTCAACAATACGATCTTTTGGATCGTCATTATTTACAATAATAAATTCGGCAGGAATACGAATCGCCGGTCTCTTACCAATTAAGGCATTGGTATATCCCTTCGTGAAAATTACCAGGCTATCCGTAGGAAGCTCCTGTGCTTGCTTCGTCCAACTCCAATAATTTAGTGGTTCTTCCTTTAGAAATGGATCTTCTTGAAGTGCTTTCAGGTCGTTCGAAAACAAATATACCGGAGCCTCTTCTTTTAATGAATCTATCATTTTGGAGAAACTTGAATCTTCTAATAGTGAAGGCTCTACGAGATATGCAACGGCTGAATTCCTAGGTTTATTTTTTGTGATAGGTTGGGCTATGATCAGAACGAGCATTGTCACAATTCCCAAGCGAAGTACCAACAGCATTATTTCGTTGAGACGAATGCTACTGCTTTGCTTAGAATCGGCTTCAGATAGAAGTTTGATGCTTCCCACCTTAATGGTTTTACCCTCCTTCTTACTCCATAGATGTATGACCAGTGGAATTAATAAACCAAGGAGTGCCCATAGATATGTTGGATTTAGAAAAGACATATCACAGTAGTTTACTACGTTTCTTCAGGAAGTATTGAAGCGCTTCTCCCATATGAACATCGGTTCGAAAAAGATGATAATTAATATCTTTTGCCAATAGGCTATTTTTCACTTCAGAAAGAGACAAGTTCAATAACTCCAGGTATTTTGTTTTGGCTTCAGGAGCGTTTACTTTCAATTTAGTTCCTGTTTCTAAGTCTTCGAAGGTGACATTCCCCTTATAATCAAATTCCAATTCGTTTTTCCCCATGATATGAAAGACCACAACTTCATTTCGAGCTGTTTTAAGGCTTTTTATAAAGTCTAACAATTCCGCATCATGTTCATGAAGATCCGTAATAAAGAACAGTAATTCTTTATGTGTTCGGTCATGGAGTTCATTTAGAGAAGTACTTCCCGAAGGCCACTTTCCTTCATTTTCAATTTCGATGAGTTCATGCAACAACCTATTAAAATGTTGTTTTTGTACTTTCGGAAAGAGCGAACGAAGTTGAGCATCGTTTACTGAAAACAGCCCTACTGCATCCCCCTGCTGATGGGCCAAATAGGATAAAGAGGCCACCAACACTCTTACAAAATCCATCTTAGACAAACCGTCCTCCTCATGCAGCATGGATTTACTCGAATCGAGAATAAATTTGATCGAAATATTGGTCTCTACTTCAGCTTGTTTGATATAATAACGTCCCGATCTCGCCAACATTTTCCAGTCTAAAAGCCGAAGATCATCCCCTGGCTGATAGCTCCTAAATTGACTAAACTCCATACCATGACCTACCCTTTTACTATGGTTAAGACCAGATAAAAAGCCATCCACAATAACGCGTGAAATAAGTGCCAAACCGGAAACGGTTGAAATCAATTCGGGTCGTAAAAGATCGTGATAGCCCTTTTTCACTTTAGTTGATTTAAGGAGTGATGGAATTCAATAATTGAGTGGTAACATCGTCTGAAGTTATCTTTTCCGCTTCGGCTCTAAAGTTTACAATAATGCGATGCCGTAGTACCGGATAAGCCACATGCTTTAGATCGTCTAGCGTAACCGATAACCTTCCTTGTAGAAGGGCTCTCGCTTTTGCCGTGAGTATCATTGCCTGTCCTGCTCTCGGACCAGCGCCCCAGCTTACCCATTCCTTTACAAATGAATGAGATGAATTCTCAGGGCGAGTTGCCCTCACCACTTTACTCACAAAGGAAATGAGGTCATCACTTATAGGCACTTCTCTCACATAGGATTGTAATCGAAGAATGTCCGCTCCGCTTATTACTTCATTTACCTGATTCTTATGTGTGCTGGTAGTATTTTTTAAGATAGTTGTTTCCTCCACTTCTTGCGGATATCCAATTTTAATGTAGAAAAGAAAACGGTCTTGTTGCGCTTCAGGGAGTGGAAAGGTACCCGATTGTTCGATGGGATTTTGTGTTGCTAAAATAAAAAAGGGGCGATCCAAAGGATAGGTTTTTCCAGAGTAAGTCACTTCAAATTCCTGCATAGCCTCAAGCAGCGCAGCCTGAGTTTTGGGCGGAGTACGATTAATTTCATCGGCCAAAATAATATTGGAAAAAATAGGCCCTTTAATAAATTTAAAAAACTTCTTTCCTGTACTATGATCTTCCTCGAGAATTTCGGTTCCAATGATATCTGAAGGCATTAAATCGGGCGTAAACTGAATTCTCTTAAACTGAAGATCGATCGCATCGGCCAGAGTTCTTATCATCAGTGTCTTGGCCAAACCCGGAACTCCTTCAAGAAGGGCATGCCCTCCTGCTAAAAACGTAATTAACAATTGGTCTACCGTTGCTTCTTGTCCAATGATCACCTTTCCTATTTCGTGTTTAAGGTCTTGAAGCTTTGATGTTAATTGGGTAACTTCTTTTTCTATGTTGACTAAATCTGTGTTCATTCAATTTCATTTAAGATGTAAGTGCATACATAACTATATTCACTGCAAATCGGGTATTGTCAATTTTATACCACCTTTTATTTCTGAAATCATAGTCCCATTCGCAGCCATAATCTTTATTGCTGTAGAGTACCGCTATGCGCCCATTAATTTCAATTGCTTTTAGATAATCATGAACGATGTCATCTCCCCAGCCATTTAATTCTTGACTCGTTGTAGGTGGTCCATTTTCGAATTCAAAAAAGATTCGATAAAGCTCATGATCATTAGGTATTTTTTTTAATTCAGTGGCGCCAAAAAGGGCCTCCATCTGCCGCTCAAAAGACTTGGCAAAAAGTCCATCGATATCATGATTGCAATCGTCAACAAAAACGAAGCCTCCATTTTCGACATATTTCTTAAAATTCTCTCTTTCTTTTTTTGTAAACTGAACCAGTTTATGTCCAGACAAATAACAGAAAGGACTTTTAAATATGTCGTCACTGCTAAGCGGTATAATTTTTTCCTGAGTATCAACGCTCAAGGTGGTGTATTCCACCAAGGAATTGAGAAGATTGGACGGCATTCTCTGATCTACATCCCAGTCGCCCGACTCATATTGCAATCTTGTGAAGAAAAAACTATTATTCAACTGTAAAAGGTGTTTAAACTTTGGCAAGTTAATTAAATAAAAAACTGGTTGTCTTCCTTAAAAACAACCAGCTTTTCATTACGCTAAATTATTAAACCGCATCCGACAAACTTGTGAAGGTGAAGTCTCTTATTTTCATATATGGAATTAAGTTCCCATTAATTCGAACTTGCTGACCTAAAGTCTCCAAATTATTTAGCATAATTATAGGACTCTCATTAAATCTGAAATTCTTGATAGGATGCTTAATCTTTCCGTTTTCAATGTAAAAAGTTCCATCTCGAGTAAGCCCAGTATAAAGTAGTGTTTGAGGATCTACACCTCTAATATACCATAGGCGCGTTACAAGAATTCCTTTCTTGGTGCTCTTAATTAAGTCATCGAGAGAAGCTGTTCCTCCCGCCATAATTCCATTAGGTGGAAAAGGAACAGGGTCTACCCCCTTCTCCTTCGCCCAATAGCGACCATATGCTAGATTCTTTACCACTCCATTCTCTACCCAAGTCATTTTCTTTAAAGGTTGTCCAGATCCGTTCCATGTTGCCGTAGGCACTTCAGGGTCTAAAGGATCTGACCAAATATTGACACGTTCATCCACGATTTTTTCTCCGAGCTTTGTCCCTCCACCTTCTTTAGACATAAAGCTTCTTCCCTCATCAGCACTTCTAGCGTTAAAGGAACCAAACATGTTTTGAAGTAAACCAATAGAAGCTGCTGGCTCTAAGATTACGGTGTATTTACCTGGCTCTATTGCCTTGGCTTCCTTCGACATTACTGCCTTTTTGATCGCAATGTTAGAGGCTTCCACCCCATCAAACTTAGCCACATCATTAAAATCTCTCGTTACCCATCCAGAGCCTGTGCCATCATTAGTTCTCATCGTTACCGTGAAATTCACATTCGAGGATTTATTGTAAGCGAAGAGTCCTTTTGAATTCATCATAGCGCTAAAACCATACGAATCATTTAAAAAGCCGGCTGCAGTAACTTCTTGACTGGAGGCTGGCCCAATACTACTCTCCGCAACTTTCGCTCTAAACTCAGGTGTAATGTTCTTCGTAGCTTCACTGAAAGTCTTGGACTCATCATACGTTTGCGGACCTAAAACAGGCATAAACTCAGGATTCTCAGGTGAAAGCTTCGCAAGCTCCTCCGCTCTCTTTACAACTTTTTCTAGAGAGGCATCGTCAAATTCATCAATGGTTGCTGTTCCAGAACGTTTACCAAAATTGGATTGAACTACTAGAGTCTGATTGGAACGATGTCCCGATGTAGAAACTGTATTTCGGGCATAACGAATGTTTCCACTTTCGCTGCCGCTCATATTTATTTCGCACGCATCGGCCGAGGAAAAGCTCAATGCCTTTTCCATGATCTTTCGTGCTTCTTCTTTACTATATATTGCCATGATATTATTTTTTGTAGAAAGACATATTTTAAATGGTTCGACCTGTGTTAATGACGTTGATGTCTTTAAAACGAGTTGTCGAACTTCCATGAGAGACCGCACTTACTTGAGAAGGCTGTCCTTTTCCATCAAAGAATGACCCGAAAACTCGGTAGTCATCTTTGTCACATATCTTCACACAGGAATTCCAGAATTCTTGTGTATTCGATTGGTAAGCTACATCGTCTAACATTCCGACAATTTTACCATTCTTGATCTCGTAAAATACCGTTCCTCCAAATTGGAAGTTATAACGCTGCTGATCAATAGAATAAGAACCTCTTCCGGCAATATAAATCCCTTTCTCAACATCCTTTATCATATCATTGATAGAATATTTCTCTTTCCCAGGCTCTAACGAAACGTTCGGCATTCTTTGGAATTGAACGTCATTCCAACTCTGAGCGTAGCAGCAACCATGAGATTCGTTCTGATCGATCATATGTACTTGATCTCGAATCGCTTGATAGTTGGTGAGAATTCCGTTTCGAACTAAATCCCATTCCTTGGTTTTTACGCCTTCATCATCATAACCTACAGCTCCTAAAGAGCCCACTTGCGTTTTATCTGCAACCAAGTTCACGATATCACTACCGTATTTAAAGCCCTTGGATTTCCATTTATCTAGCGTTGCAAAACTTGTTCCTGCGTAATTGGCTTCATAACCAAGAACACGATCCAATTCTAACGGGTGACCAACAGATTCATGAATCGTTAGTCCTAAGTGATTTGGCTCTAATACAAGATCGTATTTCCCAGCTTCTACTGACTTGGCCGTTAGCATTTGCTTAGCTTGTTTAGCGGCCAAAGTAGCATCTTCTATGATATCATAGCTATTTCTGTACAATTGAAGTCCTTCAGGACCTTGAATTTTTTCAGAAGCTAAACCATCCATATATTCGTAGCCCATTCCCATTGGTGCGCTCATTGCCTGACGTGATTTAAACTTACCAGCTTCACGATCGATTGCTGTTACACCAAAGGTTGGCCAGATTCTATGCACATCTTGATCGATGTACGAACCTTCGGTGGAAGCAAAATACTTTTGCTCGTTCACCATAAAAAGTGCCGAATTCACAAAGTTGGCGCCATTGTCCATGGCAGCAGCATTAGCTTGAAGTAACAGCTCCACTTTTTCAGAAACTGGAACTTCTTTAAAATCTTTAGTCAGCGGAGTTTTCCAAGAAACTTCTCCATAACCTTGAACAGGAGCTAATTTTACAGGTTCTTTCTGAATCCTAGAATTCGCCTTTGCAATGGCGACAGCCTGAAGTGTCGCTTTCTTAATACCGTCGTCTGTCACATTGTTAGTGGAGGCGAAGCCCCAAGTTCCATTTGCGATCACTCTAATACCTATTCCGAAGGATTCGGTGTTTACCACATTTTGGACTTTGTCTTCTCTGGTAAATACATACTGATTAAGGTATCTACCAATACGAGCATCCGCGTACGTTGCTCCGGCACCTTTGGCAGTATTGAGAGCTACATCGGCTAGGACCTTTTTCATTACCACATCCATACCCGGTTCGAGTAGGGCTTCAACTGGGATATTATTTCCCATTAAAAGCGAAGGCATCATCAAGGCGCCTGCACCCATACCGGCGTATTGAATAAAATCTCTGCGTTTCATAAAGATTGTTTTTTAATTGATTTATAGTTAATTCAACCATCAACAAGCGTATAATAAATAAGCTGTTTAGGTAGGTATTTTCAGGTATAAAGACTGGAAAAAGTCTTAAAAAATAGATGATTAGAGCATCTTAAAGTTAGTGAATTTCGGGCTATACGCAAGAATTTAACATTGCTTTAAGGCGGTGTTAAAATTTGAATGAAAAGTGTAACAAAATAATACGAATTGCTACGGAAAATTAGATGATGTAAAAAACTTCCCACCATTATTGAGAAAACTAACTCATATCGCCCATCAAAACATATAGAAGACAAATTTGTATAACAGAAAGACAATCAACTAGCTGAATCTATTTAAGACAACTCGTTTCACCCCAACCACCCATCTCTGTCCAAGCTTCTGTACTGAATCGCTTCGGAAATATGATGTTCTCGAATGTCTTCGGAACGATCCAAATCGGCGATCGTTCTTGAGACCTTTAAAATTCGATCATAGGCGCGAGCCGATAAATTAAGTCGCTCCATGGCGTTTTTAAGCAACCCAAGTGATTCGGTATCTAATGAGCAAAATTTTCGAATGTGCTTGACATTCATCTGTGCATTGTAGTGCAGGTTGTCTATTTCCAGAAAACGGATTGATTGAATTTTGCGCGCCTCCGTAACCCGCTTTCTAATATTGTTGCTCGATTCTCCTTTGCGTTTGTCGCTAAGTTTATCGAATGGAACAGGTGTAACCTCAATATGAATATCAATTCGATCCAACAGTGGTCCAGATATCTTTCCTAAATACCGCTGCATTTCGCCAGGAGACGAAGTGATTGGCGCCTCTGGATCGTTAAAATAACCACTCGGACTCGGATTCATGCTGGCAACCAGCATAAAACTAGCAGGGTACGTAACCGTAAAACGCGCCCTAGAAATGGTGACATCTCTATCCTCTAGCGGTTGTCGCATAACTTCTAAAACACTGCGCTTAAATTCAGGAAGTTCATCTAAAAATAAAACTCCATTATGCGCCAAGGAAATCTCTCCAGGTTGTGGATATTGGCCACCGCCAACTAATGCTACATCACTTATGGTATGATGCGGACTCCGAAACGGTCTTGAGGTCATCACGCCTCCATTTTTCATCGTTCGGCCGGCAACACTGTGAATTTTAGTAGTTTCCAAGGCTTCGGTTAAAGAAAGCGGTGGCAGTATAGAAGGCAGTCGTTTGGCTAGCATAGTTTTTCCACTACCTGGTGGGCCAATGAGAATAAGGTTATGCCCGCCAGCGGCAGCAATTTCCATACAACGCTTAATAGACTCTTGCCCTTTTACATCTGCAAAATCGAATTCAGGATGTTCGAGGTGTTCATAGAATTCGGCTTTAATATCAATAATGGTCGGTACCAAAGGAACTTCCGCATTAAAAAAATCAATCACCTGTTTGATATTGGTAACACCGTAAACCTCCAAACCTTCTACAATAGCCGCTTCCTTCGCGTTTTGCTCTGGTAAAATAAATCCTTTAAAACCTTCCTCTTTAGCTTTAATGGCAATGGGTAAGGCGCCCCTTATAGGTTGTAACGAACCGTCCAAGGACAATTCACCCATAATGATATAATCGTCCAAATTAAATAAAGCATTAATTTGTTCAGTAGCGATTAAAACTCCCATGGCCAGGGTTAAGTCATAGGCCGAGCCTTCCTTACGCATATCGGCAGGCGACATGTTGAGAATGAGTTTCTTTCCAGGGATTTTATAATTATTATTTTGAAGGGCAGCCGCAATCCGAAAATTACTTTCGCGTATGGCATTGTCTGGCAAGCCTACCAAATGGTAGCCTACGCCAATATCTACATTTACTTCTACGGTGATCGTGGTAGCCTCTACGCCAAAGACGGCACTCCCAAATACTTTTGTAAGCATGATAACAAAATGGTGTTAAAGGGAGTTGAAGAGGTATAAAGGTAGTATTTTTTGAAACACCTTTTTTTAGTTATTCACAAATCTCCTATTTTGCATAACATAAACGCAAGAAGAATTGCCTTCAGAATTATTCCAACATATCAACTACGATAAAGCCTATCGTGCCAATCGGATGAACGGCGCCCAATGGGTATTGGCCCATCCTGAAACGTTTCCTGAATTACTCGACTATTGTTTTGAAGAAGCCCAAAGTGATTTGTCACACAAAGCTTGCTGGGTATTGGAATTTGTGTGCCTTGAAAAATTAGAGCTACTCTATCCACATTTAGATAATTTTTTTGAGCACATGCCTTTGGTGAAGAAAGATTCTTCTGTGCGGCCGTTAGCTAATTTGTGTGAAAAAATGTGTATTCGGTATTACAAGAAGTTTGATCCTATTTTAAGAGAAGCTCTTACCGAAACCCATAAAACCATTATGACCGAATGTTGTTTCGACTGGATGATTAGCGATCAAAAAGTGGCCTGCCAAGCACGAGCAATGACCTGTTTATACTACTCGGGCACCGAGCATGAGTGGATCCATCCCGAGCTGCAACAAATTATTGAACTAAACATTCATCAAGGATCGGCAGGGTACAAGAACCGTGGCATGAAAACCATAGAGGCTATCAAGAAGTTTCAATCTTCCTTTCGATAGATTTTTTTATTTAAAGCCTTATAATGTAGCGGTATCTGCTATCTTTGTGCCTTTAAAATTTTAAACTATGTCTACGCACTCCTTACAAGCTATTTCTCCAATTGATGGTCGCTATGCTTCTAAAACTCAGTCTTTAAGTCCGTTTTTCTCTGAAGAAGCCCTAATTAAATATCGAGTGCAGGTAGAAATCGAATACTTCATCGCCTTGGTGGAAATTCCGTTACCCCAATTGAAAGACTTTGACACCGCTTTGTTTCCAGCATTGCGTAAGCTATACACCGAATTTTCTACGGATGACGCGCAACATATTAAAAACACAGAAAAGGTGACCAACCATGATGTAAAAGCGGTTGAATACTTTATCAAAGAAAAGTTTGATGCCTTGGAACTACAGGCTTATAAGGAGTTCATACACTTTGGTTTAACTTCTCAAGACATCAATAATACGGCCATCCCTTTATCTCTTAAAGAAGCAATGAATGAGGTATACGTGCCTCAAATTTTGGCCGTAAAGGACAAATTACAAGAGCTAGCAACAGAATGGGCTACTATTCCCATGTTGGCTCGAACTCATGGACAACCTGCATCACCTACTCGATTAGGTAAAGAAATTCAAGTGTTTGTAACACGTATTGAGGAACAATTCGATTTATTAAACGATATTAAAAGTGCGGCCAAATTTGGTGGTGCAACGGGTAATTTCAATGCGCACAAAGTAGCATACCCAAATATCGATTGGAAAGAATTTGGATCGCAATTTGTTCAAGAAAAATTGTACTTACATCACTCCTTCCCTACTACGCAAATTGAACATTACGATCATATGGCTGCTTTGTTTGATTGTATGAAAAGGATCAATACAATTTTAATTGATTTGGATCGCGACATTTGGACCTATGTCTCTATGGATTACTTTAAACAAAAAATAAAAAAAGGCGAAGTAGGATCCAGTGCTATGCCACACAAAGTAAACCCTATAGATTTTGAAAATAGTGAAGGGAATTTAGGGATTGCCAATGCTATTTTTGAACATTTATCGAGAAAATTACCAGTGAGCAGATTACAACGAGATCTAACCGATAGCACAGTACTTAGAAATATTGGAGTTCCTATTGGTCATACAGTTATTGGATTACAATCTACCTTGAAAGGACTGAACAAGTTACTTCTTAACGAATCTAAGTTTGCCGAAGATTTGGAAAATAATTGGGCGGTGGTTGCAGAGGCTATTCAAACTATATTGCGTAGAGAAGGATATCCGAATCCGTACGAGGCATTAAAAGGCCTAACTCGAACCAACGAGGCAATCACTAAAACGTCGATGGCTAATTTTATTGAAACCTTAGACATTTCGGAAGCCATCAAGGAAGAAATGCGTGTGATTACTCCAAGTAACTACACTGGAATATAGAGTAGCATATCATTTAGTTATGAAAAAGGCTCCGCATCTAGATACGGAGCCATCTTTTTTCTTCGCCTCTCCTTGATATCAAAAGGGTCTCTGGTGAAGAATATGGTATACATACCAGGGAGCAGTACATACAACCATTAACTCTACAAAATTACAAGGTGTAATGTACTGAATAACAATGTAAACCAATGTTTTCGCCCAAATGCATCTTAAACTCCATCATCTACCAAGAGATTGTTAGGGAAAACAAAAAAACCACGCTATATAAGCGTGGTTGGATTCCGCTACCTACCCTATGCAGCAGATGGGGTCTCTGGCGGCGAGAATGACTCTTTCTATTTTTGGGGGCAATAAAAAAATCATTCATAAAGAATGATTCAAATCGCATGCCATCATGTTGATAAACAGCGTTTTGGAATGTCATTTTCGACGAAACACAGAAAAATTCCTTACAACAACATTAAAAAACAAAAAGACCCTGGTTTCCCAAGGTCTTTTCAACTTAAGTTGTTAACTAAATATATTAGTTCATTTCTGAAAAAAGATCTCCAATACCATTCAATGCAGATACATCAAGATCGCCACTGTCGATAGAATTCATCAACTTCATCATCTGATCTGGTCGCATATCTTCTCCTAGAAGTCGAAAAACTGCAAATCCACGTTCATTATCACTGGCAAAAATTACCACCTCATCAATTGCGTCTTCTTCTCCTACATACTTTAAAGTAGCACCAGAGTTATTAGACCCCATTTTCATCAAAGTTTTGTAATCTTCATTCTTAAGAATATCATTAACAATTGCCTTTTCCGCTTCATAGGCAGCCATATCGTCTCCTTTTATAGGATAGGCTACTACATTTACTTTTTTAATGGTATTAAGAATTTCCTTTTCTTCTGCAGACATGTTATTGTCATCCGTTTGTAATAAACTGGCTGCCACATCTACTTTTAAAAATTTATCGTCATCTTGTTTATCTACTAAGTAGCGTTGCAAGGAAGGGTCATTATTACAGCTCATAAGCGTCAATGCACTTAATATGAGTAAGGTTAGATAGCGTACTATAATCATGATCCTAGTTTTTCTTGTTTTCTACATTCTTCAACTCATCACTTCCCGGAACGTTTAACTGTTTCGTTAACTTAGATATTTGTTTCAAATCGATATCACCAGTAATACTCATTACTACAGTACCTTCTTTTCCATCCATCTCACCATCTAAGAACATCAATAATTCGCTAACGTGGTTCTCGTCTTTTCCTTGTTTCGAATAAAACTTAACGTTTTTACCATCATCTTTTACACGCATTAACTCTTCAAGACCTTTCGATTTTGAAACATACGCTTGTACATCTCCTTTCATTCTAGCTCCAACACTTTTATTTTCAGTCATAAAGACTTTAATATTGTCTAGATTATTTACCATATCCATATACTCTTGTACTTCGGCATCATCACTTTCTATATCGATTTTGGCTAAGAGCTTGAACATGTTTTTGGTTACCACTACAGAAGTCACATCTTTTTCGTCTTCATAGCGGTCAAAAATACCTTGCGCAGAAGCCATTAAAGGCAAACAAACTAGGGCGATTAACATTATTAACTTTTTCATCATACTTGTTTTTAAGGGTTATTTTAAAATTCTATTTGTTGTTTCATTAAATTGATTGAGTACCGAAATTGCTTGGGCACCTTCTTTAAATTCGTTTAAGTGCGTCATGGCTGCAGTTCCTTCGTTTAAATTTTGAGATAATAACTGCATCGAACTTTGCACTTCTTGATAGGCCGCCAGCGCTGCTTTTTCTTCAGCTGTAAGACCGTCTCCAGGAGTAGTAAACACAAACCCTGCCACAGTAAGTGAAACTACTAACAGTGCAGCAATACTGTACCACCAACGATTGTTTTTTTTAGGAGCTTCCTCAAAACTAAAGTCGCGTTGTGAAGTTTCCGTTTTTGCCAATTGGAAGCTTTCGAACATGGAAACATAGACTTCCAAATGCGGGGCCACATCATTCGATTCGAAATAACTGTGCAAAGTGGCTTCTTCCGTTAAGGAAGTGTTTCCTTCAAAATAGGCTTCTAGTAGGTTTTCTATTTTAGCTAACTCCATAATTATATTGTTTCAATAGCGCTTCTCGCACTGTTTTTCGGGCTCTGGATAAGGCCACTCGAATGGCTGTTTCGTTACTATCCAGCATTTTGGCAATTTCTGCAAACTCAAATTGCTCTACATCCCTCAATTGTAATATCATTTTTTGTTGTTCCGGAAGTGTTTCCATTATCTTAAAGACTAGAGCAACTCCGTCGTTTGCTTCCAATCTTTTTTCTAAATTCTCCGAATTCTGATAATTGCTATGTACAATCTTTAAGTTCCCAGCTTGCTTCGACTTTAAACGATCTAGACAATAATTTTTTGTCATTGTCACTGCAAAAGCTTCAGGGTTCTTATAATTCTGAATTCGCTCTCTTCCATTCCATAATTTCAAAAACACTTCCTGCACGGCATCTTCCGCTTCTTCACTAGAGACCAATAAACGCTTCGCAAGTCTATAAAGCTTGTCTTTAAAAGGCAATATCGTTTTTGTAAACTCTTTTTGCTTCATTGGTTTCTGGTTAGCGAACGAATCATTTTATACCGTTCTTCCATTACGACGACCCACTAATTATTTTGTTACACACTTTTTTTAAAAAAGCCTAAATTTCCTTTAAATATGGGGTCGAGTGAAGATAAAATATGATTGTTAATTGAAATTCCATCCTCTGAGTGCAGTGCAATTTGTTTTTGTATTAACAATAATGTAAGTAATTTAGTTGTTTATTAGACTGATTGCTTAAATTCCTTGCTATGAAATTAAAAATAATTGCTGCTATATTGGCTATTGCAACTCTTAGTGTTTCCTGTTTTGAAGATAATGATGATAATATAGGAACCGCTTCTGCCCTAGAAATTCAAAATTTTATTTATCGTGGCCTAAATTTCTTTTACGTCTACAAAGCAGACACTCCAGAACTAGCAAACGATGCTTTTGCTTCTGAAGGTGATCTGAATGAATTTTTAAATGGATTTGCTACTCCCGAAGCATTGTTTGATTACCTTACTCCTACTCGTGATCGATTTAGCATACTAGTTGAAGATTATGTACAATTGGAAAATGCGCTAGCTGGCATTACTAAAAATAATGGAATGGAGTTTGGTTTGGTGCGATATCCAACAGATCCATCATTAGTGTTCGGGTATGTCCGCTATGTGCTCCCTAATAGTGATGCTGCTGCGAAAGGTCTGCAACGAGGAGATATTTTCACAACTGTAGACGGTACTCAAATCACCGATCTAAACTTTAGTGAGCTATTAGATAGAGATAGCTATACCATAGGACTAGCAACTTTCGATGGAACAGACGTTACACCCACCGAAGAAGAAGTAGCGCTTACCAAGGCAATTATAACCGAGAATCCAATACATATTAGCAAAACCCTGAGTATTGATGGTCAAAATATTGGTTATCTGATGTATAATGGCTTTACCAATGAATTTGATAGTGAATTAAATGCTGTATTTGCTCAATTTAGGGCTGACAACGTATCCGATTTGATAATTGATCTACGTTATAATGGTGGAGGATCTGTTCGCACATCTACCTACTTAGCTGGCATGATTACAGGACAATTTACAGATCAAGTATTTTATCAAGAACAATGGAATGCAGATCGCCAGGCAGATTATGCAAGCGACGGACTATTTTTGGATCAGTTTGTAAATGGTGGTGAAACTATAAATAGTCTCAATCTATCTCGCGTTTACATATTAACTACAGACAGAACAGCTTCAGCCAGTGAGCTACTAATAAATGGTTTAGAGCCTTATATTAACGTGATACAAGTAGGTACAAACACTACGGGTAAATTTCAGGCATCATTTTTATTGTATGATGCACCTGCTCCCAATTTTAGACGAAGTGAGGCGAACCCAAGTCATACGTACGCTATGCTTCCATTGGTATTTCAAACCGCCAACGCTCTTGGCGTTACCGATTTTAATGAAGGACTCGTTCCAGATATAGAATTGGATGAAGATTTTAGTAATCTAGGGGTTCTGGGAGACCCAAGTGAACCATTACTCGCAGCTGCGTTAAGCGATATACTTCCAGTACGTTCTCCAATTCAAGGGCCGGCATTACGCTTAGAGACCATTTCGGATAGCAAGACTCATTTACAGACCAATCAATTAATGATTTTGGAACCACGTCAATAGGTAATAGAAAATAAAAAAGAGGGCTATTACGAATGTTACAGCCCTCTTTTTTATGCAATTAATTGTTCTACAGGGTTAGCGTAAAACCTAAACGCGCATTTCTTCCACGAGTTTGAAAACGAAAAAGCTCTTCATATTCTTCGTTTAAAAGATTACTGAAGTTAGCAAATACCTTAATAGTATCGTTGATTTGATAACTACCATTTAACCCTAAGAGTCCAAAACTATCCAAAGTAACCGCTTCACTCATAAAAGTGTCTGAATTAAAGAAAGCATCTTCACGTTCACTATTGTATTGATACGTTAGACCTAAACCTAACTTTTGAGAAGGTGTATACAATAATGAGGCGTTTGCCTTATGTTCTGGAATTCGAAGATTAAAACGTTCGTCCGCCTGCGTATTGGTGTAATTCGCTGTAATTGCAAATTGAGTCCCAAAACGCTTATACAATTCAACTTCTACTCCACTTGCTTCAAATTCTTCTGAAATATTCTGATACTGAAAAATAAAATTATCAGGATCTACGGTTACAAAGTCTACAAAATTCTCTTCGTTTCTATTAAAGTAAACTGCACTTACACGGAAATCATTCCCGTTACTAAATACAAGCCCTCCTTCAATAGTAGTATTCTCTTCTGGCTCCAACTCCGTATTTCCGAAACTAGGATCATGCAACTGAAATAAAGAAGGTGTGATATATGCCGTACTATACGAACCAAGTAACTTTAAGGTGTTGGCTCCTAATTCAAAATTATAAGATGGATTTACGTTATAAACCAAATGAGTACCATAATTACTATGGTTATTCAAACGAGCACCTGCATTTACGTTAAGTCCAAAATCTGAAACATAAGTTACATTTACATATGGATCAATAATATCGAATTGAGCCGTTTCTTCATCCACACTTAATTCAAAATTGGTACCACCGAATGGAATCGCGAACGAGTTGAACCTACTAAAATTAGCATTTACCCCAGCCAATACATTAAGTTGTTTGGTAACTCGGTAGTTTGCGTAGGCATCAAAGGCATTGGTTCTTGCGTCAAATTTGGTAGGAAAAGAAGAAACAATTTCTCGATCCAACCAGGAATGATTATCACTTATTACAAGACTTCCCTTATTATACTTCCATTCCAGACGTCCTCCGGTTCTTACTTGATCACTCAGTGTTTCGTTATTAGCATCGTTAAAACTGAAATCATCAAAACCAGCTTGGTAATCGTCCACAGCAATAAAACGATTTATAGTAATTCGATCTGTAATTTTATAGCCTAAATCTAGCTTTGTATTGAACCTATTAAAGGTATCTGCTTCAAAAGCATCAGATCCCTCTGGAGCCGCAACTGCCGAAAGCCCATCTACATAGCGATTGCTAAAATGTGCATTGTAAAAAAAGCGTCCTAAAGTACCATTGATAGATACTGAATTTGTGATCTCATCTATGGAAGAATCTTTCTCTTCGGAAGAAGAATTGGTTCCCAAGGTTGATGTAATAGTCGCAGCTATAGCCTCTTTGCTTGCTTTTTTGGTGGTGATGCTTATTACCGCCGTGGCAGCACCAGAACCATATAACACACTAGATGCACCTTTAATTATTTCAATATGGTCTATTGAAGAAGCTGAAAGTAAACGTAAGTCGAAATCGTTGCTAATCGCCGAAGGATCGTTTAATTGTACACCATCGACCATAATCACTACTTGTCGATTTCTTCCACCACGGATACTGTATCCCAGGTTTTGACCATCATTACTTCTACTTCCGTTAATTTCAATTCCAGAAACTTCATTAACTAATTGTGCGACGGTCTTTCCAGCACTTCGTTCTAAGGTTTCGGATGTGATTGTAGCAATCACTTTTCCACTGTTTTTGCGAGCAATAGCCGTTTTGGTGTCGAGGTAAACAGAATCTAACTGTTCTACCTTGTTTGTCTGTTGTGCAAAAAGATTGGAAGTTACACATAGGCATAGTGCCCAAAAGATTTTTTTGTTCATTTTGTTTTGTTAATGGGAACAAAAGAAAAAGTAGGCGCACGAATATAAAATCTTTAATTCGAAGCACTTTTCCCAAACTTTTATCCCGAAAGTTTGACATTCGTATTGAATATTGGCAGGTCTCCTGGCTCGCCTATCGTGTGTACCTTCCCGTTTTCACAGTGGTTTTTGAAGTCGCACACTACTACGAATAAACGCAGCGGCTTACAGTTGCGGGAACAGCTTCGGTTTTTCACCGAATTCCCTTTTAAAAGAATTTTTCAAAACGAAAAAATCTTACCAAAATTCGATGCGAAATTAAGACTTTTCTTCGGTTGTGCAAGACCATTTAAAACCCTTATTTTTGAATATGCTAAAAAATCTAATTCTTCTCAGCTTAGTTCTTGGACTCTCTGCCTGCAATACGGAATTGAAGAAACCCAAAGCAGATACCCTCGCATTGTATAATTCTACAATTTCCTATGCCAATGGGTTCACAATTGAAGACCACGGAAGTTATCAATTAGTTGCCATCAAGAATCCTTGGCCAGGTGCCACACAAACATTTTCGTATGCGCTAGTAAAAGAGGGCGCTGCAGTTCCAGATTCGATTAAGGTAGACGCAGTATTAACAACGCCACTAAAAAGTATTGTAGTGACTTCGACAACACATATTCCTTCACTAGAAATGCTAGGAGTGGAAGATCGACTCGTTGGATTCCCAAACTGCAATTATATTTCTTCAGAAAAAACAAGAGTCTTGATCGACAATGGTTCGGTTAAAGAACTCGGTAAAAATGAAGACCTGAACACAGAAGTTCTTATCGATCTATCACCAGATGCTGTTGTTACTTTCGCGGTAGATGGGAATAATACAACAGTTAGTACTATCCAAAAAACAGGAATTCCTGTTTTGTATAATGCAGATTGGACGGAAGTTCATCCGTTAGGCAAGGCAGAATGGATTAAATTTTTTGGAGTGTTATTTGGAAAAGAAAAAGAAGCAGATCGGCTTTTTTCTGAAATCGAATCAAATTATAACGGAGCTAAAGCGGTTGCTCAAAGCACCGGCCAACGTCCTACTGTTCTCAGTGGAGCCATGTACAAAGATGTATGGTACTTACCCCAAGGCAACAGCTGGGCGGCTCAATTTATTGAAGACGCTAACGGAAATTATTTATGGGGTGACTCCGAAGGTACGGGTAGTTTATCCCTAAATTTAGAAGCGGTGCTCGACAAAGGGCAAGAAGCTCAATATTGGATAGGGCCTGGTCAATTTACGAGCAAAGAACAATTAAAAGAAGCGCATGCTGTGTATTCACAGTTTAACGCTTTTAAAAATGATGCCGTCTATAGTTTTACAACCAAAAAAGGAGCGACGGGCGGTGTGTTATATTACGAACTCGCACCAAATCGACCAGATATGGTATTAAAAGACATTATTAAAATTCTGCATCCAGATCTACTCCCCGATTACGAATTGTACTTTTTCAGTAAACTCAACTAGTGAAAACGGGAAATCCATATACAAAACACTTTTTAACTCTCGGTATTTTACTTGTTCTGAGCTTTGTTTTAAATATTAGCCTAGGCTCGGTTGCCATTCCACTAAAACAGGTTCTTTATAGTCTTGTAGGCGGTGAAGTAACAAAAGATGCTTGGCAATTTATCGTAGTAGATTATAGAGTACCTAAGGCGATTACCGCTATCATAACAGGTGGTGGATTGGCGGTTTCTGGATTACTTATGCAAACTTTATTTCGCAACCCACTTGCTGGACCTTTTGTATTAGGTTTAAGTAGTGGTGCAAGTTTAGGAGTAGCCATTTTAATATTAGGTGCAGGTGCTTTTGGAGGTTTTTTAGGAAGCCTACTTTTAAGCTCATGGAGTTTGGTGATTGCCTCAGCATTAGGTAGTTTTCTAGTTTTATTAGCGGTTTTGTCGGTGACGTTTAGAGTTAAAGATACAATGACTATCCTAATTATAGGTCTTATGTTTGGAAGTGTAACAGCAGCAGTCGTAGCCGTGCTCTCCTACTTCAGTAGTGCCGAACAACTTCAACAGTATATTTTTTGGAGTTTTGGAAGTCTAGGTAATCAATCATGGCAAGGTGTCTTAATATTAATCATCTGTTTTTGTATCGGAATCCTCCTTTCATTGGTAAGTGTAAAATCGTTGAATGCTTTACTATTGGGAGAAAATTACGCAAAAAGTATGGGGCTAAGGGTAAAACGAACCACTCTAGTTGTTATTCTAGCTACGAGTATTTTAGCAGGAGGGATTACTGCATTTGTTGGGCCCATTGCATTTATTGGTCTTGCTGTTCCGCATCTTACGAGGCAGTTTTTTACCACATCAAATCACCGAATATTACTTCCAGCTGTCTTGCTCTCTGGAAGCATTTTATTACTATTATGTGATACCATAGCACAATTACCTCATACCGAATACACCTTACCTATTAATGCAATTACATCACTCATTGGAGCACCAGTAGTTATTTGGTTATTAGTACGAAAACGTAAACTTTTGTTTTGATGAATACTGAGAAACAACATAGCACAATAGAGGTCGATCAACTAGCGATTGGGTATAAGCATAAGAAAGAGAACTCTGTGATTGCCAATGGAATTAGTTTTAAAGCAAATCAAGGTGAGCTTATTAGTATCGTTGGTGCCAATGGCGTCGGTAAATCAACACTCTTGCGCACCTTAACGGGAATGCAACCCAAATTAGAGGGCTCTATAACTATTGAAGGAGATCAAATAAACGCACTTAGTAGTCACCAATTAGCATTACAGCTAAGCGTAGTGTTTACGGAAGCACCGGCTTCTAAGAATTTGACCGTACAGGAGTTAATTGAACTCGGTAGGCAACCACATACCAATTGGATGGGAGCTCTCACACCAAAAGATAAAGCTAGAATCGAAGAAGCGATGCAGTTAACAGACACTTTCGAATTGAGAGATCAAAAATGTTATGAATTAAGTGATGGGCAACTACAACGTGTCACGATTGCACGTGCCCTAGCTCAAGACACACCTCTAATAATTTTAGATGAACCCACTACCCATCTCGATTTATACCATAGAGCATATGTTTTAAAACTCCTTCAGAAACTTACCATAGAAAAGAACAAGACTATTCTTTTCTCAACACACGAAATTGATCTTGCCATTCAAGTGAGTCATCGAATGTTAGTTATGACCGATGCTCAAATTGTAATGGATACGCCCGAAGCGTTGATAAAAAACGGTCACTTTTCAAGGCTTTTCCCAAAAGAATCGATTCGTTTTGATACAGAAAAGGGTCGATTTACCATTGAGAAATAAGTATATTTACCCTATGAATGAAGCGTTTCTTTTTATATTAATTGGTGTACTCTGCGTCTTGGCGGGTGCTTTTTTAGGTAATCTTTTTGCACGCTTAAAAAGCAAGACGGAGACAAGTAAACTAGAAGAACGACTATCGCAAGCTAAGCATCAAGAAGAGCGTTTAGGCGAAAGTTTGGGCCGTATTGAAAAAGAACGTGACGCGATAAGAAACGATAAAGATTTTTTAAATGAGGAGTTGATTCGAAGAAACGCAGAGAATGACAATCTAGAACGTAAGTTAAAAGAAGAAAAAGCTCAAGTAGAACAACTTCAAGAAAAATTCACGAAAGAATTTGAAAATCTTGCCAATAAAATTCTTGAAAAAAACTCCAAAAAATTTACGGAACAAAATGAAGAGAAACTGGATCTAGTCTTAAAACCTCTTCAAGAAAAGATAAAGAATTTCGAAAAACGCGTTGAAGAAACTAATAAAGAAGCCATAGATAGAACTTCCGCATTACGCGAACAAATAAAAGGACTCACCCGGCTAAACGAGCAAATGACCAAAGATGCCAACAATCTTACCAAAGCGCTCAAAGGAGATAGTAAATTACAAGGTAATTGGGGTGAACTGGTACTAGAAAGGGTGTTGGAAAAAAGTGGTTTAGAAAAAGACAGAGAATATTTCGTTCAGCAAAGTTTTACTCTAGAAGATGGTACCAGAGTTATGCCCGATGTAGTGCTCTATTTGCCAGACAATAAAAAAATGATTATTGACTCCAAGGTATCATTAACCGATTACAACAGATACGTAAATGCCGAGGACAAAGTAGATCAAACGGCTTTTTTAAAAGCACATATTAACTCCATATCGAAACATGTAGATCAATTATCTGCAAAGAACTACCAAGATTTATATGACATTGAATCGCCAGATTTTGTGCTGCTATTTATACCCATTGAACCTGCATTTGCGGTGGCTATAAATCAAGAAAACAATCTGTATAATAAAGCGTTCGAAAAAAATATTGTTATAGTAACGCCATCAACGCTTTTAGCCACTCTTCGGACCATTGACACCATGTGGAATAATGAAAAACAACAGCGTAATGCTATAGAAATAGCGCGTCAGGCAGGAGCCCTTTATGATAAATTTGAAGGCCTTGTAAAAGATCTTACGGGTGTTGGCAAGAAAATGGACGATGCGAAAAAAGAGTACTCCTCGGCTATGAATAAACTAGTTGAAGGTCGTGGTAATTTAATTACCAGCGTTGAAAAATTGAAGAAAATGGGTGCTAAAGCAAAGAAATCATTGCCCGAAGTTATTTTAAAACGAGCAGATGAATCTAATGATGAATCCTAACTGAACTCCAATGCTCTCAACCATCCCTGTATTATCATCTTCCAATATTCAGAGAGATATCGAGTGGTATAAAAAGCATGTTGGTTTTGAATTGGCATTTACGGATGGAGAGCTATACGTAGGTCTTCACAGAGGCTCTACCGAAATTCATTTACAATATCATCATGGAACTAAAGAGGACCCTATACATGGAAGTGTGGTAAAGTTTTTTACGCATAACATAGAACCTCTGGTCAAGGAATTTGTCGAGCGTGGAACCATTTTAGAGGAAAAATTTAGAAAAAACACTCCTTGGAACACGCATGAATTTGGTTTTTACGACCTCAACAAAAATGCCTTATTTTTTGTTCAAAATATTCCATAAAAAAACCCGCAATGAGCGGGTTTTCAATATTATATTTTCGAAGTTACCTCTTAATTCTTAACTAACTTAAGAGTTGTTCTCGTATTATCAGCAGCTACTTCTACTAGATAAACTCCACTATTCAATCCAGAAATATCTATCTCAGTTTGACGTGAATTAATAGATTCTTCAGCAACTAAAGCACCAAGTACATTATATATTCTATAACTACTCATGCTAGACTGAGACGTCATTGTTACTCGAGAAGATCCCGGGTTTGGAAATATCTTTACTTTTTTTCTTTTAATCTTTCCATTTACTCCTAATGTTGCTACGGCAGTTACATTATCTAAATGCATAACTCCGGCAATAGCATCTCCTATAAATGCTGGAGCCTGACTACTTAAAATTCGCACCTCATTAACATCTTGCAAAACTTGAGCAGCCGTTTCACTACCACTAGTAACGGTAAAATCGGCAGCATCAATTGGTATTTCATACGCAGTCCATGTGCTTAGAGCAGGAACAGTAACTGCAACTGTAGTTGCCATTTCAGTTCCTCCAGTACTTGATACAGCAAATCTCAATGACAATTCCTGATCTGAAGGAGTTTGCGCATCAAAAGAAATTCCAACTACTCCAGCAGCGGTGTAGTCTCCTAACCACTCAGCACTACGATTGAATGCAACCATTCTACTTCCTGGCCCACCACCTCCGGCACTCTCTTCTTCTAGGAAATTGTCGTTTGTTCCGCCAGGTCCTCCCGTACTAATATTCGTTGGAGGGTTTGGAGATCCACCTCCATTGGACCATCCTTGCGTAGTCCCGTCTTCAAAATCGTTCGTTAAACCCGACGCTATTTGCGCACTTAAACCGGCATAGGCTAAAAAGGCTAGAAATAAGGGTAGTAATCGTTTCATCGATTTGCAATTTTAAATTTTTCTCTAAGGTACAAAAAACCAATTAACTAATTCATTATTTATCTTTTTATCATCGTTAAGGTTGCCTGAAGATTATCTGCATAAACCTTAACAAAATAAGTCCCAGGCGATAAATAGGAAGTATTAAGACTGGTAAAGGTTCCTTCGCCCAAACCGGTTCCTACTTTTTTTCCTGAAATATCGTAGATTTCATAGGTATCGAATTGATAGAGCGAAGCAATAGTCATTTCTTCCTCTACAGGATTGGGATAAAAGTTAAGGTTTCGTTCAAACTTATCCTGAATCGATAAAGTAGGTTCGACTGTAATAGTTCCAAACATGCTTCCCATGTGGACAACACATACATAGGGGTTGGATCCTTCTTCGAGAAAGGTATAGGTGAATTCTGTACCCGAACCGGTAATAATACCACTATCGAATGTCTCAGTACTTCCAGCTTCGCTAGTAACACTATGCGGGGAACCGTTGGCCCAGGTCCAGTGAACAGAATCACCAATTTCGACAGTAAAACTTGCAGAAGATCCATTAACCCCCTGTTCCCAATCGAGGTCAAATGTAGTTTGCGCTTGTACAAAAGTGCTACTAAACACTAAGCTCAAGATAAGTGTAGTTATTCTCATAAGTTCTAAATATTAGATGGTTACAATGATGAATCCTTATTTAAAGACCCCTTTTAAGTTACAAAAAATCCTACAAAACAGTCTTTCGATCTATTTGTAGGATTTATTTTGCCTTGCGAACCGTCTAATTACTTACTCAAATACATTTTACGTCGTGAATATAATTCGTAAAATTCGTCGTCTTTTAGACTATCTATAAAAAGAATACTTTCTCCTGTACTCTTCATTTCTGGTCCTAATTGTTTATTCACATTAGGGAATTTATTAAAACTAAATACCGGTTGTTTAATTGCATAACCTTCCAACTGAGGATTGAAATCAAAATCGGTGACCTTCTTCGCTCCTAACATTACCTTGGTGGCATAATTTACATATGGCTGCTTGTAGGCCTTTGCAATAAACGGCACTGTTCTAGACGCTCGTGGATTGGCTTCGATGATGTATACTTTATCATCTTTGATTGCAAACTGTACATTAATAAGGCCTACTGTGTTTAAAGCTAATGCAATATTCTTGGTATGGTCCTTAATTTGCTGCATGACGAATTCACCTAAATTAAACGGTGGTAATGTAGCGTTGGAGTCTCCCGAATGTACTCCGCAAGGCTCAATATGCTCCATGACTCCAATAATCTGCACATTTTCACCGTCGCAAATAGCATCAGCTTCGGCTTCTATAGCTCCGTCTAAGTAATGATCTAACAGTAATTTGTTATTTGGAATTTTTCGTAATAGATCTACTACATGCTCTTCCAATTCTTTTTTATTGATAACAATTTTCATTCCTTGTCCACCAAGCACGTACGAAGGACGTATTAATAATGGGAAATCCAACTTATCTGCTAACTGAAGGGCTTCTTCGGTCGTTTCGGCAACTCCGAATTCTGGATAAGGAATGTTATTTTCTTTTAATATGGTAGAAAAACTACCTCTATCTTCAGCAAGATCTAAGGCTTGGAAGCTAGTACCCATAATTTTGACACCGTATCGCTCTAATTTTTCGGCCAACTTTAAAGCAGTTTGCCCACCTAATTGAACGATCACACCTTCGGGCTTTTCATGACGAATAATGTCGTAGATATGCTCCCAGAATACAGGTTCAAAATACAACTTATCGGCTACGTCAAAGTCAGTTGAAACGGTCTCCGGATTACAGTTTATCATGATGGTTTCGTAATCGCATTCGGCAGCTGCCAAGACACCGTGAACACAACAATAATCAAATTCAATCCCTTGACCGATTCGGTTAGGTCCCGATCCTAAGACAATGATTTTCTTGCGATCGGTAACGACACTGTCATTTTCAGCATAACGTTTACCATCTGCGGTTTCCATTTCATTTTCGAACGTTGAGTAGTAATATGGTGTTTCTGCCTTAAATTCAGCAGCACACGTATCCACCAATTTATAGACCCTTTGGATATTGTATTCTTCGCGTTTCTTATACACCTGACTTTCCAAACATCCAAGCATATGGGCTATTTGGCGATCTCCGTATCCTTTTTGTTTTGCCTCCAAAAGAAGTTCTCTTGGCAAGGTATCTAATGCATATGACGATATTTCTTTCTCCAACATGTATAGCTCCTCATATTGTTTGAGGTACCACATATCGATTTTGGTTATTTCGTGGATTCGACTTAACGGAATCCCCATTTGTATGGCATCATAGATAACAAATACACGATCCCAACTGGCATTTTCCAGCTTATCTAGAATTTGCTCGTAGTTGGTATAACTCTTACCATCTGCTCCTAATCCATTTCGTTTTATCTCTAATGACTGAGTTGCCTTATGAAGTGCCTCTTGGAAAGAACGTCCTATACCCATAACTTCACCAACGGCTTTCATTTGTAGTCCTAACGTACGGTCAGACCCATCAAACTTATCGAAGTTCCATCGAGGTATTTTTACAATCACATAATCCAGTGTAGGTTCGAACAAGGCCGACGTAGATTTTGTGATTTGATTATCTAATTCATCTAAATGATATCCTATGGCAAGTTTCGTAGCAATCTTCGCAATTGGGTAACCTGTAGCTTTTGAAGCCAAGGCTGAAGAACGAGATACACGAGGGTTAATTTCTATGGCAATAATATCTTCCTTATCGTCTGGACTTACAGCAAATTGCACGTTACAACCACCTGCAAAATCACCAATACTTCGCATCATATGAATAGCCATATCACGCATTTTTTGATACGTAGAATCACTTAACGTCATTGCGGGTGCGACTGTAATTGAATCTCCTGTATGGATTCCCATTGGGTCCATATTCTCGATCGCACATATAATTACCACGTTATCGTTATTATCTCGTAGTAATTCCAATTCATATTCTTTCCAACCCATCATGGCCTTATCGATCATCACCTCATGAATGGGAGATATTTCGAGTCCGCGCTTCAACAACTCATCAAAGTCATCTGGATCGTAAACAATAGAAGCTCCTGCTCCTCCAAGGGTATATGATGCCCTAATTACCAATGGAAAACCAAACTCTTGCGCGATCTCTTTTCCTTTCAAATAAGAATTAGCCGTTTTTTGAGGTGCCATCGCTACACCGATTTCGGTCATCAAATTTCTAAACTGCTCCCTATCCTCTGTTATATTAATGGCATTAATATCTACACCAATTAATTCGACATCAAAATCTTTCCAAATTCCTTTTTCATCCGCCTCTATACACAAATTCAAGGCAGTTTGCCCTCCCATTGTAGGAAGTACTGCATCTATTTGAGGATGCTCTTTTAATATCTTAATAATCGACTTTGTATTTAGCGGGAGTAAATACACATGATCGGCCATAGAAGGGTCGGTCATAATAGTAGCCGGATTTGAATTAATAAGAATGGTTTCAATTCCGTCTTCTCTTAAGGATCTCAGTGATTGAGATCCAGAGTAATCGAATTCACATGCTTGTCCAATTACGATAGGACCTGAACCTATAATTAAAACCGATTTAAGTTGAGTGTTTTTTGGCATTTGAAGTAAACTTTATTTAAGAATTACAAAATTACGATCCGTTAGGGTATAAAAAAAAGGTGTTGCTTAAAAACAACACCTTTTTTATTTATGATTTATCAACATTATTTCTTGTGACGTGGTTCAGAAGAAACAGATATTTTCTTTCTTCCCTTCGCTCTGCGGGAAGCAAGTACTTTACGACCATTTACAGAAGCCATACGCTCTCTAAAACCGTGTTTGTTTCTTCTTTTTCTCTTTGATGGCTGAAATGTCCTTTTCATTACTGTTTATATTAAATCTTCTGATAATATTTTATGCTCGTTTGACCTCTCTCGAAAGTCGGGTGCAAATATACAATGATTTTTTACTTCCACAAACGTAAAAGTGAAAATATTTTTGATAGTTTTCACTACCTTTGCCAGCCGATAACAAATACTAAAATATGTTCAACAAAAATATAAAATTAATACTTGCATTAGCGTCTATAGCAGCAGCTGTTTGGCAATTCATGGAAAATGAAATAGGAAATGGCATTATGTTCATTTTATTGGCCGGTGTTTTTGTATTTCTTTATTTTAAGAACGAGCTCATTCTGCTCGCATTTTTACGTCTTAGGAAGCAAGATTTCCCAGGAGCTAAAAAATGGTTGGACCGAATTAAACATCCAGAAGGAGCTTTGGTGCGTAAGCAACAAGGATACTACAACTATTTAAATGGTTTAATGGTATCCCAAAATAACATGAATGCTGCTGAGAAATATTTTAAGAAAGCTATTTCTTTAGGATTATCCATGAGCGCAGATCTCGCCATGGCGAAATTGAACCTTGCTGGAATTGCAATGTCTAAAAATCGTAAGCGAGAGGCTCAATCGTTGCTCACAGAAGCGAAAAAGTTAGATAAGCACGGAATGCTTACTGAGCAGATAAAAATGATGCAACAGCAAATGAAAAAGATGGGAGCTCCACGACAACAATTTGGTCGAGGAGGTCGCGGCGGACGCCAGATGCGATAAAATAACTCCATTTTACTCTTTACTTCTCGAACTCACTATGTATCAAAAAGTTACATTTTGTAACGAAATATCCTACATAATATTACTTCTCGACCTAATTTAAGTGCATTTCATCGATTATTTAATGCAACATGTTGTATTTTAGATTACTTTCGTTCTATCAACCAACCAAAACGCATATGGGTAGACTACTACTTTTTCTACTTATTATTTTTCCAACACTAACTTACTCGCAAGACGATGTAGAGGTAGAGAATCTATTTTCTCAAGCCATCGAAAAAAACCTTCGCAAGTATAAGTACGAGTCTCAGGAAGCTTATCACGATAAAGATCTCGAGAGAGCTACCTTCTTATATGATTCATTAGTTGAGCACGTTGTAATTGGTACGCATTTGGATAATTTCGAAATGAGAAAGCGTTCTGGGCGTAAAACAGACATGTCTAAATTTGAAAGACCAACTATATTACTAAGTACTGCTTCATGGTGTACGCCCGGTGCTGGAGAGATTCCGGCATTAAATGAAATAGCAGCTACTTATCACGATGCTATCGATTTTGTTGTTCTGTTTTGGGATACTAAAGAGAATACTAGAAAGTTTTCAAAGGACTTCGATAAAAATATCAAAGTGGTTTATGTTGATGAAAGTGAAAACAAAAACGATCATGTTATCGAGAAAATGAAACACAGTCTTGGTTTCCCTACCTGTTTTCTACTTGATGAAAACAAAAAGATTGTAGATGTTCGAAGAACTGTAATTCATCCATACCACACTCCGTATGAGGAATCTTTCAAAGAAAACTATACAGCTTATTTCGCTGGAGTAAAATTATTGCGTCCTAGAGCAATCATCGAAACCGATCTTCAAATGATTGGTGTAGACAAGAACTAACTGCTACTCTATTACTTTCCGAAAAATAATTTGACCGCTGCCACAATCAAGATGACAGCAAAAATCTTTTTCAAAAGACTCTGATCTATTCGAACTGCGAACTTAGATCCAATAAAGCCACCAATAACGAAGAAGGCTGCTATAATTGCTGCATATTTCCAATTAACAGGATGTCCAGAAGTATGATAGGTATAGGCAGCTATAAATGTAACAGGCACTGCCAATACAGCTAAACTCATTCCCTGTGCCTGGTGCTGATCATAGCCTAACAAGACAATCATTAAAGGAATCATCACCACTCCACCACCAACACCCATAAATCCACTTAATATTCCAGCCACGAGACCTATGGCGATTAAAGACAGTACAATAGTAAGATTCATGCGTAATGGTTGTTTAGTTAAGAATTGACTACGTAAAGTTAGTGGTTTTATTAATTACCTAAATTATAGTATCCTTCTTTGGGTATTTCGATAAGATATTCTTTACCAGAGGCATTTTTTAAATACGTATCTCGTAACCAAGGATTGTGAATTTTCAATATTTTATAATTTATCCCAAAGCGTTTCGCAAAACTAGCAAAGTCAGTTACTGCGGTATCCACTGAAACTTTATACGTTGGGATCGGGCTATACAAATCTTTATCTCTAAAGTTGAATCCATATTTTTCTGGGTTCGACATGATTTCTTTCAGGGCCAAAATCCGAAACACATATCGGCTCGTTTCTTCATTTAATATTAAATCGTAATAATCTGATTCTTTTTGACGCTTAATTTGCTTATTCATTCCTCCATTTCCGGCATTATAGGCCGCCGCTGCCATGGTCCAACTACCAAATCTATTTTTAGATTTCTGAAGGTACTCTGCTGCCACCTTAGTCGCTAGTTCTAGATTATAGCGTTCATCCACATAATCATTTACTTCTAATCCATATTCACGCCCAGTTCCTTTTAAGAAATGCCAAAAGCCCGCAGCTCCAGCTGGGGAGCGATTATTTTGCAATGCACTTTCTGCCACCGCTAAGTATTTAAAATCATCAGGAACGCCGTATTGCTCGAGTAGAGGCTCGATTATAGGGAAATATTTATTAGCTCTTTTGAACAGTAAAAGACCATTTGATTGCCAATAGGTATTCACTAAAAGTTCACGGTCGAATCGTTCTTTGATATCGGGGTTATCTAATGGAACTGCTTCTCCAGCAAAATCCAGATTTTCTGGCATGGGTAAGGCATAGATATTATACCCATTTATTAGTTTTTTCTCTAACGTTTCATCTGTCGGCGGTTCTTGCACCGCATTTACAAATAACCATCCCGCTATGAGCACTAAAGCTCCTACTCCTATTTTCGATACAACATTCATAGTCTCAAATTTTTTTTAAAGATAAAAAATAATGCGTCTTATAAACGCGCTATCTTTTAATTTTCCGCGATTTCCTGCAGCATCTTGGAAATCACCGATCCCTTATTTAATATCATGATATGCGTGCCGCCTTCAAGCACCTTGCAATTTTCGATATTTTTAATCGGAAAAACGTAATCAGCATCTCCGTGCAGGTGAATTACATCCTTACTGGCTTCACTTCTATCCCAACACACCATATTGGCTATAGCCCAATCTAAATAAACCTTATCTCTAACCGAAAGATATTCTTGATAGAGTGACAAGCGTTTCTTGCTTTTAGGTCCTATGGCGAATTTCCGAAGATCCGGTGCGCTTAATACAATGCTTGTAGGAACCAATTTGTATGCTCCAGTCTTCCTTATAAGTTTTAAGCGATTAGGCAATTCTTCTTTTGTTTTTACGCTAGACACGATAATTAGTTTCTTAAGTGTGAGAAATTCTGCCATCTCTTGTACCACAACACCGCCAAAGGAAACTCCAACTAAAATAGAGTTTGGTTCGGTAACTCGCTCAGCCATACGCTTGGCATATGCACTCAATTCTTCATGAACTGATTTTGGCAAAAGCCATTCTAGAATATGAACTTCATATTCGCTATCTGGTAGTCGGATATTCCGAAAGATTTCGATTCCGGCTGCCAGACCGGGTACAAAGTAAATATGGGTTTTAGCCATGCATCATTGTTGCGTTAACAGGAAATTAAAAGATACTAACTAATAAATTCGTATCTTTACAATATAAAGATAGTATTATTCTTACGTTTTTTGAATCCATTCTATGAAGAAGGTTTTACACCCCGCAGCGTCACGTGGAACCGCAAATTTTGGTTGGTTACAAGCCAACTACTCCTTCAGTTTTGCCCATTTTTTTGACCCCAATAGAATCCAGTTTGGAAAATTAAGAGTATTAAATGATGATGTTGTTGCTCCTGCAATGGGTTTTGGAACACATCCTCATCAAAACATGGAAATTGTTACTATTCCTTTATCTGGTACGTTAAGACATGTAGATTCAATGGGAAATGAAGGTGTAATAGAATCTGGAGATATTCAAGTGATGAGTGCTGGAAGCGGTGTTGAACACAGTGAAATGAATGCAAGCACAACAAGCGAAGTTGAACTATTTCAAATTTGGGTATTACCTGAAGAGCAGAATGTTGCGCCTAGGTATGCACAGAAGAAGATCAATGACCTGATCATTCCAAATCAAATTAGTACGGTTGTAAAACCGAAAGACAAAGCATCGAATAATGAGCTTTGGATGTACCAACAAGCCTATTTGAATATTGGTAAATTTACAGAAGACACACAAACAACCTATACACTGCAGCAAAATAAAAATGGCGCCTACCTATTGGTAATAAATGGCACTGTTATTGTTGACAATGAGACACTTAACAGTAGGGATGCCTTAGGTATCTGGGATACCCAAAACGTATCTGTCTCTGCCACCGAAGGCAGCGAACTACTGCTTTTAGAAGTACCAATGAATTAATTTAAAGCAACTCCCTATGATTGAAGATGTAGAAATTACTGATAACGAATTCCTTAGGCAATTCGAGTTAGAAGTGGGCGACAATATGGCTCGCATTGAGTATGCGCTCCAAGACCGTAAAATATTCCTTACCAAATACGACATGCCCGATGATATGGAAGATCAGGGTTTCCGTGATATTTTTATAAAAGCTGTTTTTAAAGAGGTGCAAGATCGTGGGATTAGCCTAGTGCCTACCAGTCCTGAAATCGCTGGATTTATGAGGCGCAACAGACGTATTTATAAAGACTTACTGCCTGTAGGTATAAGTATATAAATAGCTACTTACTTTTTACTTTGTTAATAAGGAAGATTTTTTCACTTCTGCGTCAGCCGACGGTAAAGACATAAATTCAAATCTCACCAAACCATCTTCATCTATATGAGTGAGTTCTACATGACGTAGCGTATTAATTAATTCTGGATTCCAAAGCGCTTTTACTTTTACATAATTTTCTGTAAAACCATGAATATATCCCTCTTTATTCTCTCCTTCAAACAACACAGTTCTTTTAGTGTTTAATTGACTCTCATAGAAAGCACGTCGCTTTTTTGCCGATAACCCACGTAATAACTTGCTGCGCTTTTGACGTACTTTTTTTGGGACTTCACCTTCCATTGAGGCGGCAGGTGTATTGTCTCTTTCCGAATACGTAAAGACATGTAAATAGGAAATATCTAACTCGTTTAAAAAGGTATACGTATCTAGAAAATGTTCTTCTGTTTCACCTGGAAAACCAACAATAACATCAACGCCAATACACGCATGTGGCATAACCTCTTTTATTCGAGCAACGCGCTCTACATATAATTCACGCATATAGCGTCTGCGCATAAGCTTTAATATTTCATTGCTTCCACTTTGCAAAGGCACATGAAAATGTGGCACGAAAGTTCGAGAACTGGCGACAAAATCAATCGTTTCATTTTTAAGCAAATTAGGCTCAATAGAAGAAATTCGTAAGCGTTCTATTCCTGGTACTTTATCCAGCGCTTCACATAACTCAAAGAAAGTATGTTCGTGCTTCTTATTACCAAACTCTCCCTTACCATAATCACCAATATTTACTCCCGTTAACACTATTTCTTTGATGCCTTTGGATGAAATTTCTGCCGCATTAGAAAGAACATTATCCAAGCTATCGCTTCGAGATATTCCGCGAGCAAGGGGTATGGTGCAATAGGTGCATTTGTAATCACAACCGTCCTGAACTTTTAAAAATGCCCGCGTACGGTCACCAAAAGAATAACTTCCCACATAAAAGTCGGCTTCTTCAATTTCGCAACTATGAATTTGTGCCAACTCCGATCTGGAACGATCTAGATGTTCTAAAAGATCATGTATATAACTTGTTAGCTTAAACTTCTCGGTTGCACCCAATACTAAATCAACTCCATCAACGGCAGCGAGCTCTTCTGGCTTCAACTGCGCATAACAACCAATGGCGGCTACAAAAGCTTCAGGATTAACCTTTTGCGCCTGTTTTACTATTGATTTAAAACGCTTATCTGCATTTTCGGTAACACTGCAGGTATTAATGACATAAATATCAGCAGTATCAGCAAAATCGACACGATCAAACCCTTCCGAAGTAAAACTTCGTGCGATGGTGGAGGTTTCACTGAAATTCAGCTTGCAACCTAGTGTATAAAATGCGACTTTTTTATTGGCGTTCATTCTTGTATTTTAGCGGAATGGGCGGCAAAAATACGAACTAATATCCGTTATAGAAAATATATGAATTTCAATGCGCATAAATTAGCAAGCTTAGTATCAATCATTTGTGCCGTTGTCTCTTTAGCTTCCTGTGGTAATAACCAGAATTCGGATAATGATCATCTGGTCTTCCGCTACAACGAACATAGCAATATAGCTTCCCTAGATCCTGCGTTTGCACGTAATCCACAAACCATCTGGCCTTCGAATCAATTGTTTAACGGACTTATTCAATTAGACGACTCATTAAACATTCAACCAGATATAGCGCATTCTTGGGACATAAATGACAGCACGCACACCTATACCTTCTACTTAAGAACCGATGTGTATTTCCACAAAGACAATGTTTTTGGTAAAGACAGCACACGAACAGTAAATGCCAAGGATTTTGAATATAGTTTTGAACGACTCCTAAATCCAAAGGTGGCCTCTCCAGGAAGCTGGGTACTTAAAAATGTAGCGTCCTTTGGCGCTGTAAACGATAGTACCTTTGCCATACAACTTAAACAGCCTTTTCCAGCTTTTTTAGGATTGCTTTCTATGCGCTATTGCTCTGTTGTTCCCAAAGAAGCCTTGGAGCATTATGGGAGTAACTTTAGACGTAATCCAATAGGCACCGGACCTTTTAAATTTAAGCTATGGGAAGAGAACATAAAATTGGTTTTTAGAAAAAATGAATTATACTTCGAAACCGATTCTGAAGGAACGCAACTACCCTATTTAGAGGCCGTTGTGATTACTTTTTTACCAGACAAGCAAGGTGAGTTTTTACAGTTTGCACAAGGAAAGATCGATTTTATGAGCGGTTTAGATAATTCGTATAAAGATGAAATTCTAACCACTACTGGCGAACTGCAGGAAAAATACAAGGATCGTGTAAACCTCATTACAACACCTTACCTCAACACAGAATATCTCGGTTTTTTTCTTGGAGCAGATACTCCCGAAATCCAATCCAAATTATTGCGCCAAGCAGTTAATTATGGTTTCGACAGGCGAAAAATGGTCACGTATCTTCGCAACGGTATGGGTATACCTGCTGAACATGGTTTTATACCTATGGGACTCTCAGGATTCGATTACATTGAAGGATATACATACAAGCCTGAGAAAGCTCGAAAATTGGTCGAAGCATACATCCAGGCAACCGGCGACTCAGAACCTGCGATTGTAATTGGGACCAATGGTCAATATTTAGATATATGCGAATACGTTCAGCGTGAACTTGAAAAAATAGGAGTGAAAGTAACGGTCGATGTGATGCCGCCATCTACCTTACGCCAAATGAAAAGCAGTGGTGAACTTGATGTATTTAGAGCGAGTTGGGTCGCTGATTATCCAGATGCCGAAAATTATTTAAGTCTTTTTTATAGTCCGAATTTCACACCCAATGGCCCCAATTATATGCATTATAAAGACGAGATCATCGACAGTCTTTATGAAAAATCCCTATCCATTACCGATATGGAGGCCCGAAAACTCTTATACACTAAGATGGATTCACTTATTATTTCGGAAGCTCCAATTATCCCATTGTATTACGACATGGCCATTCGATTTGTCAATAAAGATGTTAGCGGATTAGGTATTAATCCACAAAATTTCTTATTCCTCAAAAACGTTCGAAAGAAGCAATAAGCGCCCGGTTTAGCCAATAACTTGTAACGAACTATTTGCGTGATCGACGTATATATAAACAGTAATAATGGGCATCTAAGGAATGATCACGTCGTATCGAATGAACCAGCTACAAAAGAGCAAACGTAAAAGTATGTACGATCGAAAGAAAGAACAGCTTGGGGGTCATATGGGTAAGCTAAAAAACATGAAGGAACTTAATATTCATGAATACGCAGAGTTTCAGAAAGAACAGTTTCGCAAAAGAAGGAAAGAACAAAAACAACGGAAAGTAACTCTTATTACAGCATTTGCTATAGTTGTTCTGTTATCCATATTACTTCTTTGGTTTTTAAATGACTACGACTTTGGTATTCTAAAAGCACCCGCTTTTCAATAGAAATCGGTTTCACAAAAAAGGTTCGCTTTAGCGAACCTTTTAATTTTTAATTTCATCATTATTTGGGTCGATACTTTGATGTTTCATCAAACACATGCTGTAGCATTTTCGCATCCGCCTCGGTAAAATCAATCCCCCTGCGACTCATCATGGCAGTTGCTGTCTCGAACGCTTTATTGGTCTTATAAGTTGTCATGCCGGCAGCCCCTCCCCAACTGAAGCTGGGAATGAAATTACGAGGAAATCCTCCTCCAAAAATATTTGCACTAACGCCAATAACCGTACCCGTATTAAACATTGTATTAATCCCACATTTACTATGATCTCCCATCATTAATCCACAAAATTGCAAACCGGTTTTAGCAAACCCTTCCGTTTCGTAATCCCACAATCGAACGGGTGCGTAGTTATTTTTAAGATTACTATTATTTGTATCTGCACCCCAATTACACCATTCTCCTAAAACACTATTACCCATAAACCCATCATGACCTTTGTTCGAGTATCCAAATAATACAGAATTGTTGACTTCGCCGCCTATCTTACAAAATGGTCCAACGGTGGTTGCCCCATAAATTTTGGCACTCATTTTAACGGTTGCACCCTCACAAAGTGCGAATGGACCGCGTATCACAGACCCTTCCATTATTTCGGCGTTTTTTCCTATATAAATTGGTCCGTTAGTTGCATTTAGCGAACAAAATGGTAAAACGGCTCCTTCTTCTATAAATATGGCCTCATCGTTCATGACAACTGCCCTCTCTGGAATAGGCTGAGAAGTTCGTCCAGCAGTAAGTAATTCAAAATCCCGTTCTATGGCTTCTCCGTTTTTACTGAAGATATCCCAAGTATGTTCAATACGCAACACGTCTTCATAGGTATATTGAATCACTTCAAATGTATCAAAATCCACTTCTTGACCTTCGTTACTAAAAAAAGCTAAAGGCTCATCTTCATAAAAAATAGCGGTGTTTGGCGTAAGCCCCTGAATAATACGTACTAAGTTCTCAGAAGGAAGAAAAGAAGCGTTAATTAAAATATTTTGCTCCATTTCGACCATTGGAAAAAGCTCCGTGAGGTAATCCTCGGTAACTGTGGTTGTGGCAAACCCTAAATACGTTTCCCACTTTTCACGAATGGTAAGAATTCCCACACGAATATCGGCCACTGGGCGAGTATAGGTAAAAGGAAGTAATTGATTACGGACGCTACCGTCGAAAAGTATGTAATTCATACCTCAAATTTAACTTTTCTTGATTCAACCGCACAATAAACCACCGAAAAATGAGCGATAGGCAGATTAAAAACTTATCGATTTAAAAGGTCAAAAAAAAGCCTCCGATTTCTCGAAGGCTCTTTATATAGTCATGTACCACTGGATTACTCTTCAGTCTTCGCAGCTGGCTTTTTGAATTTTGCGTATTTGTTTTTGAATTTGTCAATACGTCCTGCAGTATCGATCAATTTCGACTTTCCTGTATAGAAAGGATGTGACGTTCTTGAGATTTCCATTTTTACCAAAGGATACTCTACACCGTCTACCTCAATAGTTTCCTTAGTGTTTGCAGTAGACTTTGTAAGAAATACATCATCGTTAGACATGTCTTTAAAAGCTACTAATCTATAATTCTCTGGGTGAATACCTTTTCTCATCTTATTATCTTTAAACTTTCTGCTCAATTTTTGAGTGTGCAAATTTAAGCATATTTTATTACTAAGCAATACTTCTCATCATTTTTTCTAAAAAAAGACGGTAATTTATTTCTTCTTATTGCTTTGGTTTCGCAAAGTTAAACGATCCCGCTGAATCTAACATTAACTGTTGTAACAATTTCTTACATTTGTTAACTAACCTACCGAACCAAAAAACAACTCAATATGGAAAATCAAACTGCTTCTGTAAAAAAAATCGCTTTACCTCACGGACTTATTCTAGCGCTCTGTACTATTGTACTTTCAGTAATTGTATATGTAATGGGTATGCACCTAGAACAGCCGTGGTGGCAAGGAGTATTAAACCTAGCATTTTCAATTGCTATTATTGTCTACGGTCTTAAGGCATTTAAGCGTGACAATGGTGGCTTTATGTCTTTAGGAGAAGCACTAAAAACTGGATTGGCAATTGCTTTAATAGCTGGAATCATAGGATCCATCTTTACGTATCTATTTGTTACAGTAATCGAACCAGAATTTACAACTCAGATGTTAGAGGTAACTCGCGAAAAAATGATCGAACAAAATCCTGAAATGACCGATGACCAATTAGAAATGGCTATGGGTATGACAGAAAACTTTATGAGCCCGGGTATTATGGTAGCTCTTGGAATCATTTCGTCGCTTTTCTTTGGATTTATCATATCGTTAATTGCAGGTCTTGTCATGAAAAACAATAGACCTCTGGCCTAAACTATTATATGAATATAACCATCGTCATTCCGCTTCTTAACGAAGAAGAATCACTTAAAGAACTTCACCATTGGATTGCATCTGTTATGCAGTCCAATGGTTTTTTATACGAGCTCATTTTTATAGATGATGGTAGCACCGATACCTCCTGGAATGTTATTCAAGAATTATCTAAAAATCATCCCGAAATAAAAGCACTTCGCTTTCTAAAAAACTTTGGTAAGTCGCAAGCCTTACATGCTGGTTTTGCCATAGCTAAGGGAGATGTCGTGATCACAATGGATGCCGATCTTCAAGATAATCCTGAAGAAATTCCAGAGTTATACAAAATGATTACCGAAGAAAAATACGATCTTGTCTCTGGCTGGAAAAAGAAACGTTATGATCCCGTTTTGGGAAAAAATCTTCCTTCTAAACTCTTCAACTTTGCTGCAAGGAAGACTTCAAAAGTACAGCTACATGATTTTAATTGTGGTTTAAAAGCCTACTCAAACCAAGTAGTTAAACATATAGAAGTAACTGGAGAAATGCATCGCTATATTCCCGTATTAGCTAAAAATGCTGGTTTTAACAAAATAGGAGAAAAAGTAGTACAACATCAAGCAAGAAAGTATGGAAATACGAAGTTTGGTGCTGAGCGTTTTATACGAGGATTTTTAGACTTAATTACTATTTCTTTTCTATCTCGCTTCGGAAAACGTCCAATGCACTTATTTGGTGCTTGGGGAGCTATTATGCTATTGGTGGGATTTTGCTTCGCTTTGTATTTGGGTATCGATAAGTTATTTATTGATCCTGAAGGACGCCTTATCACACAAAGACCGCAGTTCTATATTGCTTTAACGTCTATGGTTATTGGTAGTCAACTCTTTTTAGCAGGTTTCTTAGGAGAGCTTATTTTATCTACAAAGAAAAATCAAACCAATTATACGGTAAGTGAGAAACTTAACGTATCAAACTAAAGTTTCCGTTTACCATTCTGCCATCCCCTAGTTCAATTCGATACCAATAATCGGTAGCTGGCATAGGTCGACCCATAAAAGTACCATCCCATCCTTCTGACCAAGGAGATAATTGCTTTAAAAGTTTTCCATAGCGATCGAAAATATAAATCTTAGCATCTCCAAGTTGCTCTCTTGCCACTATTTGCCAATAATCATGGTAACTATCGTTATTTGGTGTAAAGAAGTTAGGTGGTCCTCCAATAAGCACACTCTCTTCATAAATAAGACAATTCCCTTCCCATACTTGTACCAAATAGAAACCTACGGCTAAATTCTCGAATACGTTCGAATTCTGAAAAGATTCTCCTTCATCAATAGTGAACGTATAGGTATCTGATGAAAGCCCGTCTATCGTAATGGTGTTATTCTCACTAAAATCGGAAACGATAATTTGTAAATCGGCAGGCACTTGAACACGCTCAACAGTATAAACTGCCGTATCGGAACAATTAGTTCCATTGGTCACAGTAACTTCATAAATACCTGGTTGCATAACATCAATGCTTTCGGTCATTTCACCTGTCGACCATTCGTAGGAAACGAATCCAGGTCCAGGGCTTAAGGAGATGGAAGCTTGATTAGGACAAAGTTCTATAGTTGCATCTTCAATAATCGGACTTTGACGAACATCCAGTAATAAGTGCCCTATTATCGCACATTCGTTGTCGTTTTCTATTCTGAAATACACTTCAGGTGTTGCAAACGGCCCACTCGCATACACATCTACCAAAACTTCCAATTCGAAGAGAGCGTTTTCTTTGGTCTCATAAAATTGAATGTCACCTGTAGGATAGGTTTCACGAACTACCGACTCTAACTCACTGAGCTGAATTTCTATATTCAACGGATTGGAACTGCTATTACAAACCGAAATGTTTTGAGTACCTGCATCGGAAGCACTTTGAACAATAAGCTCCACTGGAACAATCTCAAAACAGGCTGCATTATCGAATACTCGAGCATAGATTACTTGATTGTTCGCTGTATTTTCATAACCAATGGGCTCTACTCTATTTTCATTGTTTACGGCGTCGGCGAGATCAACAAAAAAGTTAGCAGTAAAACCAATTGGATTCACTAATAAATTTGGAATAGCTTCATTGAGATTAAACTGTGCAATACCGTCATCAGTCCCATCTATATCGCATTGAACTAAACTAACATCACTATTTACAATGGGACTACTACTTATTTCAACAAACTCTACAAATTGCTGCGACGGCCTATCGGTAAAGTCAACATCTATAGTCACTGTAAATACACCCGTACTTGAAAAAACATGGGTTGGCTCTAATAAATTCGAGGTATTATTACCTCCACTAGCAGGATCTCCAAAATTCCATGAAATGGAATCAATGGGATCTTCAGAATCTATAAAAAACTCAGTCGCCTGACCAAGACAAAAATTCTCTATTCGAATTACACTTTCAAAAAAAGACTGAACAAAAGGAGGTAATCCAAACTTTGTTGCTCTATCGCCTAAATCGATAACATATTGTCTGTAATCGGCATCAAATCCAACCAAATTAGGTGAATTAATGACCGATAAATTCCGACTCGGAATAGAGTGGTAAATTTTCTTATCAACTGCGATTTGAAGCGTTCCCGCCAGATCTCCGGGAAGCAAATTACTCGTATCGGATATTACTTTTTCCGAACTTGGAATATCCACCTCGTCTAAATCATATTGTAGAATCTGTATGTTATCCGACTCACCATTGGTAGGATCAATCGTTTTAGCGCTGGCGTATACTTTGGATGAATTGGATGAAAATTCAACTCCATAAAATAGCAGCTCATCATTTAGTAATAATTGATTGCTTAAATCTCCGGTATCGATATCGAAATCGTAGAGGTATAAAAAACCCCCTAAGCTCGGCTTTTCAATGAAATGAGCTACAATGATTTGATCACCTCTAGGAGAGAACTTAATAGCTCCTCTTATGTTTTCGGAACGATCTATCTGTGGACCTAGGGTACTAATTTTAGGATTTGGACTAATCCCAGATGAAGTGATTTTGTAGGCGTAAAACTTATTTTTGTAATGCGTAACTACCCAATAATCATCTGATCCATCTATGGAGACAGCAGAAACTTTTTCGGAACCGTTGGGTAGCAAATTAAGATTCTTTTGAATTACATCTCCAAGTCCTCCATTGGCAGACATATCGACCACGGAATAATTAAACCCTCGGCCATTACCCCCATTTTGATAATTTTGAACAGCATCGGCCGTAAAAACATAGTAAATGTTTGTGCTACCCGGTTTAGGCACAGCCAAAGCACTTTGCGTAGCAGAAACACTACCAAACAGTTCTGTACCATTGGGCATCACTTGATGTAATCTATTCCAAACGGTAATACCATCGGTATAAAAACGAAGTTGTCCATCTGCCGTTGAAATGGACTCGCAACCTTCAACGGTATCTAACTCTCCATCTAATAAAGGCACTGGAGTTCCCGAGTTAAAATCGAGGCCTGCTTTTACACCAAAATACCAATTGGCTGCTTCTCTCTGAGCAACGGCCGATGTGCTAATTAGCACAAATAATACGATATATTTTAATTTTAAAAACATCCTTAATGCAATATACGTTTATTGTTTAGAAAAGCGAACTCTAGAAGGCACTGTGCCAAAGCCACAGCTACCATCCCACCCTTCATATCCTTCCACGAACCAAACTTCAAAAACACTATCATCGTCTGGATTCACTGGAGCATTTTCAGTGTCAGGCCCTAACAAAATGGGGGCACCACTATTGAAACAATGAGCAATCACACTAGACAGCTGATTTTTCTGAAACACTAATTCATCACATACTATACTAAATTCATAACGTCGAGGTAATTCATTCGTTGGATGAGATCTAGTATGCTTTAAAAACACCTCTCTCACCGTATTCGAATGGCTATTCAGGACCTCAACTGGGCCTAAGTCCCTAAACGTAGGCCCAAAAGGTCCATCTACCACACTAGACATAACGTAGGTTCCGGTAAATAAATTTTGATCTATGGGTTGTGTAATATTAATAGTGTAACAATAGGGGGAACTAAAAAAGGTTTCGAAAGCAATAATACCAGAGCTCGCGCTACCTGTCGTAAATGATCTCCCATCTGTTAGTTGCAAATCCAAACGCACCAAAAATTGATCTTTACATGAGGTTTGCGCCATACTCGTATTGGTCCCTGCAAGTAACTCTGCAAAGTTAAGCTCAAATAGGTGTGTTGGAAGATTGTTAATTCCCGTTTCGAAACTTTCACTTGGAATCGTTTTCACGAGAAATTCATTAGACGAATTTGAACCATTGCTCGGAGTATTATCAACAAAGGTCACGTAGATATCTATCCCTTCAAAAATATCTCCTTCAAATTCATCTTGTTGTTCAATATTAACCGCAAATCGACTCGAACTGTCCCCTAAATAAAATTCGTTGTTTTCAAACTCTAAAGTTCTAACAATCGCACCATACGTTAAGTTTTCTGTCACCACATCAATAGCTTTGTCATCATCATTACAAGCGACGATAGAAAATAACACACATAAAATAAAAATCCTTTTCATAGCAATATTTTATTGTTTCGTAAATTTAATTTTAGATGAAACCGTTCCAAATCCGCATTCTCCATCCCATCCATCATAACCTTCAACCAACCATATTTCGAACACACTATCATCTAAAGGATTGGCAGGTGCATTTATTAAGTCTGGTCCAAGTAGGATAGGTTGCTTATTTGGGAGGCAAAAAGAAGTAATACTTGATAATTGATTTTTCTGAAAGATGATCTCATCACATACCACACTAAATTCATACCTTCTTGGTACGGCGCGTGGGTCTGAAGTTATATATCGTAAAAACAGCTCTCGAGTTGAATTTGAATGACTTGGCAATATCTCAATGGGTTCATTGGTAACAAACGTAGGTCCACTCGGTCCGTCTTCGATACTCTCCATGGTATACATGCCAGTGAACAGAGCACTATCGATAGGCGATGTAACTTGGATAGTATAGCAAAATGGTGAACTGTAAAAAGTATCAAAGGCAATAATTGTTGACTCCGCCGAGCCAGCAGTAAAGGATCTTCCGTCATTTAGGCGTAAATCTAGGCGCACCAAAAATTGATCTTTACAAACAACATCTAGCTCGCTTAAATTTACTGCTTGCAATGCCTCTTGAAACCCGATTTCAAGTGAACTTCGAGGCAATCCAAATTGACTTTCCGCAAACGCGCTTCGAGGCAATGTTTTAAGAAGCACCTCCCCTGTAGAGCTATTTCCATTGAAATTGGTTTTATCTTTAAAACTGATATATACATCTACAGCTTCAAAAAGATCACCATCAAATTCATCTTGCTCTTCAATATCAATTTTAAAGAAACTAGATAAATCTCCCTCATGAAACTCTCCACTTATAATATCTAGCGTCCGAATGACGGCACCGAACTCAAGTTCTTCCCCAACCTTTTCCACCGCTTTTTCATCGTCATTACATGAAACGCAAACCATAATCGAACATAAAACAAAAATCTTTTTCATAGCAATTTTATTGTTTCGATAATCTGATTCGAGAGCGCGCAGTTCCAAAACCAAAATCTCCGTCAAATCCTAAATATCCTTCTACAAACCATAATTCGAAGACACTGTCGTCGTCCGGATTAATAGGTGCGTTTACCGAATCTGGCCCCAGTAAAATGGGTTGTCCGTTTTCGCCACAAGGACTATTTAGGGTATTATAACGCAACTGATTCTTTTCAAAAATCACTTCATCGCATGCTAAGGAAAAACGGTAAATTCTAGGAGGCCTTGAAGGAAAATTATCAAAAGTAACATTGCGCACATTATTAGAATGACCAGACGTAACTTCTACAATAAACGATTCATCAAAGGTGGGTCCAAAAGGACCGTCTAGAATACTTTCGTATAAATACATTCCTGTAAACAACTCTCCATCTAATTCTTCAACGACTGTCACTGTATACAAGAAAGGAGATGCAAATTCGGTATCGTATCCTAATATGCAAGCCGAAGCATTACCAGAGGAAAAAACAAGACCATTCGTAAGTTGTAATTCAAATCTAAGTAAGAATTGATCTTTACATTCTACATCTATGAGAGCTTTATTTGTAGCCGTTAATAGTTCTTCGAAGGTATATTCGATACCCATGGTTGGCAAACTAAATGCCCCAGGCGTAAAATCGGATGCATCGTACGTTTTGAACAATACCTCATTGGTCTGCGAAGAATTGTTTGCTGGAGTATTATCCAAAAAAGAAACATACACCTTTACGGTTTCAAGTAAGTCACCATCTTCCAAATCCTGTTCTTGAAAAAGGATACTAAAGGTGCTACTTGTATCATTTATATCAAATTCCTTGTTATTAATTTCCAGCGTTCTCAAAAAGGCGCCGCGCTCGGTTTCTTCTTCTAATGCTATCGTTGCCTTATCGTCGTCATCTTTGCAAGCAAGGCAAAGTAATATCAGTAAAATGGGTAAAAGTACTTTCTTGATCATAACGGTTATTTGAATTCTAAATTAATTAAAGCCATGGCGAATTGAGTGAAAACCGACAAAGGTTTACCCATTCTATATGCTTTTATTGTTTTGTAAATTGGATGCGTGTTGGTGTAGGCGGAATATCGTCCCAAAAATCTTCTTCTATCCAAATTTCAAAAACACTATCATCTTTTAAATTAATTGTAGCGTTTTCTTCACCCGGAAATAGTAATATAGGTTGTCCAATAGGTCCACAGTATCGAAACAACAGCGTTTTAATTTGATTGTTTCTCCAAAAGACTTCATCTCCTCCAACCATGAATTGAAAGGTTTTGAGCTGTCCTGTATAAACACCCAATACATCTTGAAAAAGAATCTCGCGTTCATTCGGAAATTCTCCATTGGTAATTTCTACTTCATGGGATGGGCCAAATACCGGTCCTTGTATACCATCTAGTATTGAACTATAAACATAGGTACCCGTAAATAATTCGTCTTCTACGGGTTCAATTAACGTAACGATATAGCCAAACGGAGCACTGTAAAATCCTCTAAACCCTCGTATGCAATACGAAGAGTTATCTCTACCAAAACTTCGTCCATCCGTAAGTGTTAATAGTAAACGAATTTCAAATTGATCTTTAACGTTGACATTCGCCTGCGAAAGTTGAACAGCATTTAATAGGGATTCTAGAGAAAAGTCAACTGTCACTCTAGGCAGTCCGAAGGGTCCTGTGGAAAATGAATTCGCCTCTAACGTAGCTAAAGGCATGAAAGAAGTAGAAGTTGTTCCAGAATCTGGAGTTCTATCAATAAATCTAACTTCCAACGAAACGTTATCTATGAGTCCACCTTCTTCAATATCTTGTTCCTCTAGTGTTAAACGAACCTCATCATTTAAATTGGAAATATCAAGGCCCATTTTAGGATATTCTACGGTACGTAAAAAGGCACCGTTTGTAAATTCACCTAGATAGATGTCTGAGGCCTTTTCATCATCACTGCAGGCGACAATTCCCAAAAACAAAAGCATTATTGTAATTTTTTTCATAACAGTTGACTTTAGATTATTGTTTAGAAAATCGAATTCTAGACTCTTGGGTTCCGAACCCACAACCGCCATCAAATCCTAAATAACCCTCAAGCAGAGTGAGCTCGAACACACTATCGTCATTTGGATTTACAATAGCATTTTCTAATCCTGGTCCTAATAGAATTATAGGATCGCGTCGTGTGCATTTACCTCTATAACTCGAAAATTGGTTTTTCTGAAAAATCACTTCATCGCCAGCAATGGTAAATTCGTAGTCTGTTGGCTGTTCACCTCCTCTATGACCGATCGCATATAAAGCCTTAAATGTTCGAGTATTGTACGAATGCCCTTTTTCGATTTTAAAATTGGTTATTCCATCTTCTATATGACTTACAAATGGAATACCGAAGGGACCATCTGTTACGGTAGATAATTCATAATCCCCTACAAATAAATCGGTCGCCATAGGTCGTACCACGTTAATGGTATAACAATACGGAGACCGAAAAAAGGTTCCAGAAGCAAGAATGTCTGAAATCGCCGAACCTGTGGTAAACGACCTACCGTCAGAAAGGCGCAAATCAAGACGGAGCAGAAACTGATCTTTCTCCGTAACTGCTTGAAAGGAAACTCCAGTGGCCTCTAAAACTTCAGAAAAGGTATAGGCTAATTCAGTTCTGGGGTAATTCTCAGGATCTGGTCCTTTCGTAAAAACTTCTGGTTCTATGGTATTAAATAGGCTTTCCGCACTGGAGAAATCTCCATTATCTGGGGTACGATCCACAAAACGAACGTAAACATCTAAGGCTTCAAACAGGCCACCGTTTAATTCGTCTTGTTCTTCAATAGCAATTTGTATGCTGCTATTAATATCTTCAATATTGAATTCGGTCATTACTACTTCTAATGTTCTAATGACAGCTCCAAACGTTAAGTTTTCTTGTACAACTTCGATGACTTTTTCGTCATCATTGCAACTTAAAAAACAACAAGAAAGTAATAGATAAAAGTATATTTTTTTCATAATTATTCCTTTTCAATCTCCATTCAATGTAGCTCAAAATCAAGCAAATAACAGTAACACCGATAAAGGTTTACATTTTTTGAATCACCTCCGAAGAAAACATACCTTTACTTTTAAGTTGCTATTTTTTATGCGTTTCGGTTTGCGTACCTTTGCCCCTATATCTATTACATATGATTTATATAGCTCCAAAAACATTGGAACGTGTTAATAAATGGTTGGTTCCTTTTTTCGATGCTGAAACGCAAGAAACCATTAAAGAAATGATTGCGAACGACCCAGAAGGGCTCGAGGATTCGTTTTACAAGAATCTTGAATTTGGTACAGGTGGTATGCGAGGAGTCATGGGATTGGGAGACAATCGTATCAACAAATACACCTTAGGTAAAAATACGCAAGGTCTCTCAAATTACCTGCATCAACAATTCCCAAATGAAACGTTACGTGTTGCTATTGCTTACGATTGTAGACATAATAGTAAAACGCTAGCAAAAGTGGTTGCTGATGTATTTTCAGCGAATGGGATAGACGTTTTTCTGTTTTCCGATCTACGTCCAACACCTGAGTTATCTTTTGCCGTTAAGCATTTAGACTGCCATTGCGGCATTGTGTTAACAGCGTCGCATAATCCACCAGAATACAACGGATATAAGGTTTACTGGCAAGATGGCGGTCAATTGGTTCCACCGCAAGATGCTGAGATTATTGCTGAAATAAACAAACTGGCCTATACCGATATTAAATTTGAAGCACAAGAGCAACGTATATCATATATCGATTCTGACGTTGACGATGTTTTCGCAGCCGCTTCGGTCGAAAATGGAAGTTTTCAAACAGATCAAAATGCAAAAGATCAACTTAAAATTGTATTTACTTCCTTGCACGGAACTTCTATAACTATGGTTCCTCGTGTTTTAGAACAAGCGGGATATAACAACGTACTTGTGGTTCCAGAACAAGCTGAACCTGATGGTGATTTCCCAACGGTAACTTCACCTAATCCAGAAGAACCTGAAGCGCTAAAAATGGCACTTGAGTTGGCAGAAAAAGAAGGGGCAGATATTGTAATTGGCACCGATCCGGACTGTGATCGTTTAGGTATTGCAGTGCGAGATCAGCATGGCAAATTGACACTTTTAAACGGAAATCAAGCGATGTTGGTAAAGGCACACTTTTTGCTCACCCAATGGAAGAATGCAGGACGTATTAATGGAAACCAATTTTTGGCATCTACTATTGTTTCAACGCCACAACTTCGAAAGATAACCGAAAGCTTTGGTGTGGAATACAAGGAAGGTCTTACAGGATTTAAATGGATTGCCAAAATGATAAAGGACTTCCCTACTGTGGATTTTATTGGCGGTGGTGAAGAAAGTTTTGGTTTTATGGTTGGTGATTTTGTTAGAGATAAAGACGCCGTAACCTCTACCCTTTTGGCCTGCGAAATTGCAGCACAGCAAAAGGCCATGGGTGATAGCTTCTATTCGTACTTACAGAACATATATAGTGAATTTGGTGTTTACCAAGAGAAACTTGTTTCATTGGTAAAGAAAGGGAAGCAAGGAGCAGAAGAAATAGCGCAGATGATGAAAGACCTTCGTAAAAATCCACTAACTGAAATTGCAGGAAGCTCAGTAGTTCGTGTAGAAGATTATCAATCCAGTACAGTCACGCATTTAGCAAGTGGTAAAACGGAAGCAATTGATATCCCTGCTTCCAATGTGCTCATTTTTTATACTGAAGATGGTAGTAAAATTGCAGCACGCCCAAGTGGAACCGAACCAAAAATAAAGTTTTATATCAGCGTAAATACTCCAGAGAATTCTGAAAATGCAACTGATATCTTACAACAAAAAATAGCTAACATTTTAAAAGACCTCAACCTTTAGTGAATTACTTTAAGAAAATTTTTCGCTTTGCGATTCCTTATAAAAAATACGGCATACTAAACATTATTTGTAATGTGTTTTACGCGTTATTTAGTGCCTTATCTTTTATTGCATTGATCCCAATGCTTGACGTATTATTTGAAAAAGACAAAAAGGAAATTGTAACAAAGCCTGTTTATAATGGGATCACAGAACTCAAAGATTTCTATCAAGACTACATGGCCTACCAAGTAGATCAATATGCCCAGGATGATGCGTCAAAGGCTCTTATTTTGGTAATAGCCTTGGTGATTATACTCTTTTTCTTGAAAAATATATTTCGTTATCTGGCGATGTATTTTATTACGTTCTTACGTAACGGTGTATTGCGAGACATTCGAAATGAACTATATCGCAAAACAGTAGATTTACCAATTTCCTTCTTTTCTGAAAAACGTAAAGGAGATATGTTAGCAAGAACGGGTACCGATGTTTTAGAAATACAACATTCATTTCTTTCGGTTTTAGAATTGATCGTTCGGGAACCGCTTACTATTCTGTTTACAATAATAATGATGTTACTGATAAGCGCTAAGCTTACCATTTTCGTTTTTGTTTTTATTCCTATTTCAGGTTTTATAATCTCCCGAGTTGGAAAAAGCTTAAAACGAAAGAGTGACAGCGTACAAAAAGAACAAGGGATTTTTCTTTCAAATTTGGAAGAAACCCTTGGCGGACTGAAAATTATAAAAGGTTTTAATGCCGAACGGTTCTTTGGAAAACGGTTTGAAGCTTCCACCAATCGTTTTTATAAATTTTCAAATAGTCTCTTAAACAGACAAAATTTAGCTTCACCAACTAGTGAATTCTTAGGAATAACCGTTATCGCCATTTTACTATGGTATGGCGGCCGAATGGTACTACTAGAAGGTACTTTAGAAGGAAGTTCATTTATCGCTTATATGGGCTTAGCATATAATATTCTCACACCAGCGAAAGCCATAAGCAAAGCAAGTTATAATGTGAAAAAAGGAAATGCCGCTGCCGAACGCGTTCTTGAAGTCCTAGAAACCGAATCGGAAATACAAGATAAACCAGATGCTATTGAGAAGGCAGCTTTAGAACAAGAGCTTACCATTGAAAACATAACCTTTGCGTATAATGAAGATGCTGTTCTAAAAAACTTTAGTTTAAACGTTCCTAAAGGTCATACAGTAGCTTTGGTAGGACAAAGTGGAAGCGGAAAAAGTACCATCGCCAATTTACTCACTCGGTTTTATGATGTCAATAAAGGTAATATCTCCATCGACGGGATTAATATTAAGGATATGACTCAAAAATCCCTACGCGGATTAATGGGCTTGGTAACTCAAGATTCTATTCTTTTTAATGATAGTGTAAAAGGCAATTTAATAGTAGCTAAAGAACTTGCTACAGACGAGGAGATAATTGATGCACTTAAAGTAGCAAACGCCTGGGAATTTGTGAAAGAACTCCCGCAAGGTATAGATACGAATATTGGCGATAGTGGAAACAAACTGAGTGGCGGTCAAAAACAACGTCTAAGTATTGCGCGCGCCGTATTGAAGAATCCACCTATTATGATCTTAGACGAAGCAACTTCGGCTCTAGATACCGAAAGTGAGCGCCTTGTGCAAGACGCCTTAGAAAAGATGATGCAAAACCGTACTTCAGTGGTGATTGCACATCGTCTTTCTACTATACAGAATGCTGATACAATCGTGGTACTGTCTAAAGGAGAAATTGTGGAGCAAGGAAAACATCAAGATTTGTTGGCTAAAAAAGGAGTTTACTATAAACTGGTTGAAATGCAGTCTTTAGCTTCTTAAAATCTCTTCTATAGTAATTATAGAAGTAAGTAAAATAAAAAAAGAACGGTTGGGGCTCCGTTCTTTTTTTTTGTTGTTGTTTTATTTGGGGCATAAAACAACGATTTTAATTACATAAGTATGATCCAAATATAAACGTCTTTTTCAATAAAACAAATAAAATTATGTATTTAATCGTAAAATATTGCTTTTTATCGATTTTTTGAATGTAAATGCTCATGGTAACACTACTCTTGATTGTCACCTAACTACCTAAAAAACAGAGCATAAAAAAAACGGACTCGCCCCCGCGACGCGTCCGTTTAACAATTCGTTCCAATTACAGTTGGGGCCATAATAAGGAACAACATACGTAGAAGTACTTAGTAAAAATAGTAAATATTTTCCTACAAATTGTATTTTTTATGCATTTTATCGAAAAAATATGCATTTCATCTTTAATAGTGAATAACGGTCAAAAACGCCCTTATTATTAAAAATCAGATAACCTATTGAAGCACCATAGTTTACAAAGCATACAAATGACCAAATTGGTATAAAAAGTAAGAAAACTAGAATTGAGTTAAACCTTTAGCCTTTAAATTAGTCTTATCTTTAACCAAACCCCTCATTTGTGGTAGAAGACGTCACATTAGTACATCAATTGCAATCCAAAAAGGAAAAAGAGGCAGCCTTTCGCACGCTCGTCACTCAATATAAGGAGCGTCTATATTGGCATATTCGTAAGATTGTTATAAATCATGACGATACAGACGATGTTCTTCAGAATACCTTTATTAAAGTATTTAAAAACATTGATAAGTTTAAAGGCGATAGTAAATTGTATACATGGATGTATCGAATCGCCACTAATGAATCTCTTTCATTTATAGCGAAACGAGCAAAACAACAGAATGTTTCTGTAGAGGAAGTAAAAGAACATGCATTGAACAATCTTGAAAGCGATGTTCATTTTGAAGGTGATGCGATTCAAATTACGTTGCAAAAGGCAATTAATACATTACCCGAAAAACAACAGCTTGTGTTTAATATGAAGTATTTCGACAACATGAAATACGAAGAACTGTCTAAAATATTAGATACTTCGGTAGGAGGTTTAAAAAGTTCCTACCATATCGCAGTAAAAAAAATAACGGCCTTTATTGAAGGGCATGAAACCTTTTAAACTATATTGAGTCCAAGAAGAACATGAAATCTAATAATAAATACAAACATGGTTTTAAAGCTCCAGAAGGATATCTGGAGAACTTTGAAGACGCATTGTTTACCAAAATAAATAGTAAGGAACTTCCTCATGCAACGGGACAAACTGTACCTGAAGGATATTTTGATCAGCTAGAAGATACCTTGTTCACTAAACTTAACTTGCACGAAAAGCCAAACAAGGTACTTCCATTATTTGCTAAAAAGAACTTACATTATGTTTTGGCCGTAGCAGCCTCTCTAGTTCTAGTCGTTACTTTGGTTACTAAAAAAACAATGCCATCCATCGAAACAATAGAACTAGCTAGTATAGAACAATATTTAGAAGAAGGGAATATAGAATGGACAGGAAATGATGTGGCGGCACTGTTTGCCGAAACGGATTTGGACGCGGTTTCTATTTCCTCCGACTTACTTTCGGAAGAACTTCTCGAAAGTTATTTAATAGAAAACATAGAAGACGCTACCTTATTAATTGAATAAACAATGAAAAAAATAACACTACTCCTTTTTATTTGCCTTTTTGCAGCCAATGTTTTTGGTCAGCAAGGACACAGAGGTGAAAAAGTGAAAGCATTAAAAATTGCATTCATTACCGAACAATTGGATTTAAGTTCTGAAGAAGCATCTCAATTTTGGCCCATATATAATAAATATGAAGAGAAGATAAATGATATCCGTAAAAAAGAACGTAAAGAAATCATACAAGTCCTTCGTAATAATTTCGAGACCATCACCGATGCCGAAGCAAATAAACTAATTGACAAGAGCATTTCTTCTCGAGAGCAACAGCGAACGTTTGAAACTCAAATGATCAACGAATTGCGTGTTGCTATTTCACCCAAAAAAGTAATTCAGTTAAAACGGGTTGAAGATGCATTTAAGCGTAAACTTTTAGAGCGCTTTAAAGAGCATCGTCGGAAAAATTAGTTTATTATTCAGAAAAAACCAATCGAGCAATTTTGTTTCTTCCACTAGCAAAAGCAACGCTATCATTCACAAAAGAAACTGCATAAAAACCTTCGTCTGATAACTCCTTCCATTCTGCTCCATTGTTGGCGCTGTATGATATTCCAGGTGAGCCAACTGCCACTAATCCGGCCCCATTGCCTCCAGGAACGTAACTAATACAAGAACGATAACCAGGGCCTTCCCCATTGCTAATGAGTTTCCACGTCTTTCCTCCATCTTTGGTAATTGCTTTATTTCCTTCGTTAAATTCTTTATTTTCCCAATCACCACCATAAATAATACCGTGCTTATCATCCCAAAAATCAATACTATAAATACCGGTCATTGTTTTCCCTTGTAGCATCGGCGTAGAAGTCACTTCCCACGTTGTACCTTTATCGGCCGAATGAAACACACGCGCATGCTTCCCTCCGGTCGCTATCCATACATGAGAACCTGAAAGCGCTATATTGGTATTACTGGCAGCAAAAGCCGCTTCTCCTTCCTTAATTGGAGGTAAAACATCACATGGAATTTTTTCCCATGATTCCCCACCATCTTTGGTCTTAATAATAGACAAACATCCATCTGTAGGATCACCCATCGCAATTCCATCTTTATCATCCCAAAATGCCATTGCATCATAAAATACTTTTGGTCCTCGTTCTACATAAACTTCTTCAATTTGTGTCGCCTGCGAACCCTCATACCCAATTTTATAAAGGACACCTGGATCTCCAATACTCAGGACAAAAGCAGCTTTAGAGGTAAGAGCTATCGCTCTAAACTGCAGTAACGAATCCTCGTATTTAATAGTGGCCAATTTAGGTGTGGTACCTTCAACAACTCCAATGCGTCCATTGTTCGCCGCGAACCAAACAGTGCTATCATTTACCGGTGCAATAGCTCGAATGCTCAAGCTATCTTCGAAAACTTTTGTAATGTTCACTTTCGTATAAGGAACCCCTTCATTTTGATTACATGAAAAGAGAAATAAACAGCCGATAATTAGAAGAAAAAGGCGCATAATTATTTTTTGCCAAAAGTAAGTAAAACTATTCATTGATAATGTAATACCTTTGCACCCAATTTAGAACGTAATGAGACTACACCGTAATTTGGTATTTGCAACGATAGATTCGCTTCATCTTATTTTCAACGAACAGAAACAAGCTGATAAGGTATTAAAAAACACCTTAAAGAGAGATAAAAGGTGGGGCTCTAGGGATCGTAGTTTTATTGCCGAAACCACTTATGATATTGTTCGATGGAAGCGATTGTATGCTGAAATTGCTGAAGTAAAAGAACCGCTTGATAGACCTAACTTATTTCGCATTTTTACCGTATGGGCCACCCTAAGAGGAATAACACTTCCCGATTGGCCTCAATTTGAAGGAACCCCAACTCGTAAAATAAAAGGTAAGTTTGATGAGCTATCCAGGAATAGAAGATATAGAGAATCTATTCCAGACTGGTTAGATAAGCTAGGTCAAGACGAGCTAGGTAAAGAATGGGATGCCGAAATAGCCGCGCTCAATAGATTAGCCGATGTCGTTTTGCGAGTGAATTCGCTTACATCCAATCTAAAGGACGTACAAAATGCATTGCGTGATCACGAAGTGATCGCAGAACCAATAAAAGGATACCCAGACGCTTTGAAGTTAACCGAACGAGCGAATGTTTTTACTTCAGAAGCGTTTAAAAATGGTTGGTTTGAAGTACAAGATGCTTCATCTCAAAAGGTGGCACACTTTTTAAATCCAGAGCCAGGAATGCGAGTTGTAGATGCATGTGCGGGTGCCGGTGGTAAGAGTTTACATTTGGCAGCTCTCATGGAGAACAAAGGACAAGTAATTGCACTAGATATTTATGAAAATAAATTAACGGAATTAAAACGTAGAGCTAGACGCAACAAAGCACATAATATTGAAACCCGTCTTATTTCTTCAACAAAGGTGATTAAAAAATTGCATGCCAAAGCAGATAAAGTTCTTATTGATGCCCCATGTTCAGGTTTAGGTGTTCTTAAACGAAACCCCGATACAAAATGGAAGCTTCAGCCCACTCACCTAGATAAGATTAAAAAGACTCAGTTAGAACTACTTAATTCTTATTCAAAAATGGTAAAGCCAGGTGGTGATTTAGTTTACGCCACTTGTTCTATTCTGCCATCAGAAAATGAGTTACAAGTCGAGGCGTTTTTAGCTCGTGAAGAAGGAAAAGAATTCAAATTAAAAAAACAAGAAATCATACGCGCACATACGTCAGGCTTTGATGGCTTTTATATGGCATTGCTACAAAAAAAATAATTTAAATACACTCCGAATGAAAAACCTAGTTTACCTATTACTATTAATTACATCTTTTGCTTTAGCGCAGCAACCTTATTACGATAACGTAGATCTTACTTTAACAGGTCAAGACCTCTACTTCGAACTTCAGAATAAAATTGATAATGCGAGCAGTACCTTTAATTACGGAGATGTAAGAGATGCGGTTAAAATTACAGATGAAGATCCAAATAATATAAATAATGTGCTGTTAGTCTATGGGTATAACGATACCGATGGAGACTGCACTACCGATAGAACACGTGACAAGGATGACTTCGGAGGTATGTCCTGTGAGTACAATAGAGAGCACGTTTTTGCGCGTAGCAACGCCAATCCAGAAATGGGTAACGCCAGCAATGGAACTACCGGAATTGCTGCAGATCCGCATAACCTGCGTCCAAGTGATCAACAGATGAACGGAAATAAAGGAAGCAGAAAATTTACGAACGGCTCTGGAAATGCCGTTGAAGTTGGTGGAGATGAGTGGTATCCAGGTGATGAATGGAAAGGAGATGTAGCACGAATGATGATGTATATGTACACTCGTTATGGAGATCGTTGTTTGCCATCTCTTCAAGGAACGGGCCCAACAGAGGGAAGCACTGATATGTTACAACTTTATTTACAATGGAATGTGGAAGATCCTGTGAGTGCTTTTGAAGATCAGCGCAATCCGTACTTAGAAAATGTATACGGCAATCGCAACCCATTCATTGACAACCCAGTTTTAGCCACTATCATATGGGGCGGACCGCTTGCCGAAGATCGTTGGGGTCTACTAAACACCTCAAGCATAGTTTTGAATGATCTATTAATTTATCCTAATCCGACGTCTAGTGTAATCAATGTACAATTTGAAACTACCTTTCAAACCTCGACACTCTCTTTATTTGATATGACGGGACGTGAGGTTTTCACAACCACTACTGAACGTAAAAACACGCCAATTGATTTATCATATCTTAGTCGTGGTATGTACATCCTTAATGTCGAAAACAACGGAGGAAAACTGACTAAAAAAATTCAGATTAGATAGTTTTTATACGTCGGATCTAAGCATAAAAAAGCCCCGCAGTTGCGGGGCTTTTATTTTAGAACTTACTCCAAAGTTATTTTATTATAAACTTTTTGCTCTGATTGAAGTTTTTACTGGCTACTTTCACCACATAGACTCCCGTCGATAAGTTTTGATTATTGAATGAGGCTCTATGAATGTTACCTGACGCTTCAAGTTGACCTTTAGCGATAGAACGACCTTGTATATCTACCACCTCATATTGCAATTCGTTTAAATTTATCGCTTCGCTCACAATAACTTGATGAGACGTTCCATTTGGTATCACACTTAATGTCCCCGCGTTTGCATTCGCTAAATCATCGGTTCCTAAGGTTTCATTAATTCTAAAGGCAGCGATTTTGGTTCTCCAGGCGTTATTACTTCTAAAGTATTCTGCTGCGTGCCAAAAAGTTTCTCCGTCTGGATCCATCGTTAAATGGGCATAATCACCAAAACGATTGGAACCTGTTGAAACTCCAACTCCATCTTGTATCACAGCTTCATCAAAAGTCATTTCCCCTAACGGATCTGTTGCCAAACGACCCGTAAAACGAATTCCAACTTCTGTTGTGGAACTACCAACATGATAGGCTAAGCCCATATTACCTGCTTCATCCATAGACATACTCCCCATAAATCGTCCTTCCCCATCATTAGGGTCATAGGTACCTTCTTGAAAAATAGTAAACGGTCCATTACTTGGATCGCTTCTCAACTCATACCAACGAATTCCTGAACGTTCTCCTCCAAGATCGACATTAAAATTTATTGTCATCGAATTATGTGTTGCGAAACTTCTATAGTTTACCATATAGCTCACAATACTACCAATGTTATCAATACGATTGCTGGTACCTGGTTGTTCTACATCTCCTTGTCCAAACGCAAAAAATACAGTATCGAAAGGTGTCGTAACAATTTCCTGCGGTGCAGAAATAGTAGAATTCGCAGGAGTAACAAAATCTAAGTCCATACTCCATATTTTGATATGGTCTTCAGAAATAGCTCCAGACCAACCGTCATCTTGCATGTAGACAATGTAGCCGGGTGTAGAAGCATCAAATGTGGTCCCAAGTAAATTAGAAGGTCCTGCTCCAAACACATATTGAGGTCTTCGAACTAATCCTGGTAAACTAAATCCAACCAGTGCAGGGTTAGGGTCTCCATTTACCATTGCTTGTCTATCCATCGCGAATGCCGTTTGTCCACTTTTATTAGAAGTTAAAAGAAACGCATTGTGCCAAATTGAATAGTGAGGGTAATCTGGGAAACTCGCTAAATCAAATTCATAAAGGTTATAGGTTCCTGTTGGATCCGGTGTTGTAGAAACAGCAATCTCTACAAAATTGGTGAAAACTGGACCAGGAAGTATTCTGAACTGGCTGATCATCCAACGATCTGCCAATTGGTCGTATAGTATAATTGGGTCACCGCTATTATTTCCGTTTCCGAAGAACGTAGCCAAACTAACGGGACCTACGAGGGAAGTTCCTGTTTTATCATAGATCTCTACAGCAAAATTAACGGCATGCATATAATGATTAGGACCAACAGCTCCGGTTGGATCTGGAACTCCTGCTTGCCCTTGATTGATATCGATTCCATCAAAATTTTGAATAATTTCTCCCGGTGATCGAAATGCCGCTCTATTGTTCTTTGCAAGCGGATCTCCATCGACAGGTAACGCATTTGGATTAAGCTGTGGTCCGCCGTTAAAATTTTGCGGTACCATCGGTAAATTAGAAATATCGTCCGTAATTGATTTCTGCGGTAAATCTTTTAATGGAATTGATTCTCCTAGAAAGGTTCCATATTGAATAGAAATAGGTTCAAATGTAGATTGTGCAACCGCCAATGATGAGATAAAAAATACCCCAAAAAGTAAGTAATAATAGTTTTTCATAACATTAGTTTTTTCGAATTTACGAAACCAACATGTAAAACGCGTCGGCAGAACTCTTTAATGATCAAAGTATTAGAAAATTATGAGAAACTAGCGTATAAAAAAAGACCCGCATAAAACGGGTCTTCATTTTTTATATAAAACTCTAATGTTCTATTTAATAATAAACTTCTTACTCTGATTGAAGTTTTTACTAGCAACTTTTACTACGTAAACACCAGTAGATAAGTTCTGCGTATTAAACTCAGCTCTGTGAATATTACCTGTTGCTTCTAACTGACCATTAGCAATAGTGCGTCCTTGAATATCTACTACTTGATATTGTAACTCACTTAAATTTTTAGCTTCACTAACAATCACTTGATGTGAAGTTCCATTTGGAATCACACTTAAAGTTCCAGCATTGGCATCGGATAAATCATCAGTACCTAATGTTTCATTAATTCTGAAAGCAGCTACTTTGGTTCTCCAAGCATTATTACTTCTGAAGTATTCTGCCGTATGCCAGAACGTTTCTCCATCAGGGTCCATTGTAAGTTGAGCGTAATCTCCAAAACGATTAGTAGTTGTTTGAATACCTACTCCATCTTGGATAATCTCTTCGTCGAATGTCATTTCACCCAGAGGGTCCGTAGCTAAACGTCCTGTAAAACGAATACCTACCTCTGTAGTTGAACTACCAACATTATAGGCTAATCCCATATTTCCATTGGCATCCATTGCCATACCACCCATAAAACGACCTTCTCCGTCATCTAAGTCGTACGTTCCTTCTTGATGGATTGTAAACGGTCCATTAGTTGCATCGTTTCTCAATTCATACCAACGAATTCCTGATCGTTGTCCACCAAGATCAACGTTAAAGTTCAACGTTAAAGAGTTATGCGAAGGAAATGTTCTATAGTTTACCATGTAACTTACAATACTACCAATGTTGTCTAGTCTATTACTTGTTCCTGGTTGTGTAACATCTCCTTGTCCAAAAGCAAAAAATACGGAATCGAATGGAGTTGTTATTACTTCCTGTGGTGCAGAAACGGTAGAATTAGCAGGAGTTACAAAATCTAAATCTAAGCTCCAGATTTTGATATGATCTTCCGAAATAGCTCCAGACCAACCATCATCTTGCATGTAAACGATATATCCAGGAGCATCAGCCGGAAAATCGGTACCCAATAGGTTTGCAGGTCCTGCTCCAAAAACATAACTAGGGCGACGCACTAAACCTGGCAAAGAAAAACCAACAATTGCTGGATTAGGATCACCATTGATAATTGCCTCTCTATCCATCGCATACACAACCTGACCTTGCTTGTTAGCAGTCACTATGTATGAATTATGCCATACAGAAAAGTGAGGGTAATCTGGGAAAGATGACTGTGGAAAAGAATATACATTATAAGTTCCTGTAGGATCAGGTGTTGTAGAAACACCTACAATAAATGCATTGTTACTAACTTGAAATTGACTCACAAAAAAGCGATCTGCTAATTGGTCGTATAAAATAATTGGATCACCATTACTAGAACCGTTCCCTAAAAAGGCTCCTAACGAAGTAGGTCCTGCCAATGTAACTCCGGTCTTGTCATAAATCTCAACTACTAAATTTACGGCATGCACATAGTGATTAGGACCAACAGCTCCTGATGGATCTGGAGGAACCGCTCCACCTTGAGAGATATCAATTCCATCAAAATTTTGAATAATTTCTCCTGGAGACCTAAATGGTGCTCTATTGTTTTTTGCTAATGGATCACCATCGATAGGTAATGCATTTGGGTTAAGTTGTGGACCTCCACTAAAGTTTTGCTCAATTACCTTCACATCAGAAAGATCTGTCAAGGTTTCGGCTTTTGGAAAATCACGTAATGGCATGGTCTCTCCCAAGAAAGTACCGTACTCAATTGATATAGGTTCAAACTTCGATTGCGCCATCGCAATAGAAGATAAAAAGAAAACTCCTAAGAGTGTAAAATAATAGTTTTTCATTTTCGTAGTTTTTAGATGCATTAGTCTTGCGAATGTAATCAATAAAAATGAGTTTAAAAACCCATCAAATTACTAGGGATAAGAGAGTTTCATATTAAATTCGAAAGCTGGAAAATGAATTAATAGATATATCAAAAAATTGTACCTTTGCGTTTTCAAAAATAGTTCTCTATGATTCACTTTTTTGGAGCCTTGAACAGCACCGTTTTTGCCGTCCAATCTTCGGGCGAGATTTCTCACGAAAACACACAAAAATTACAATGGTTATTTGGCAACCAACCCCAACTTGAACAGTCCGCAATTGCGGATTTTTTTATTGGTCCAAGGGCAGCTATGATTACACCTTGGAGTACCAATGCTGTTGAAATTACTCAAAACATGGGGATACAGGGAATTATTCGTATTGAAGAATTCCATCATTGTGCTAAAGATTTTTCGGAGTACGACCCAATGTTACTTCAGAAATACGAACAACTCAATCAAGATATTTTTACTATTGATATCCAACCAGAATCAATTTTAGAAATTGATGATATCGCGGCCTACAATGCTGAGGAAGGTCTCGCTCTTAATTCCGAAGAAATAGAATACCTCAATCAACTTTCAGAAAAATTAAATAGAAAGTTAACCGATAGTGAGGTTTTTGGATTTAGTCAAGTCAATAGTGAACATTGCCGACATAAAATTTTTAATGGCACTTTTGTGATTGATGGAGAAGAAATGCCATCTTCCTTATTTAAACTCATTAAGAAAACTTCTCAGGTTAACCCAAATAGTATTGTATCTGCTTATAAGGATAATGTAGCCTTTGTAAAAGGTCCAAAAGCGACTCAATTTGCACCAAAATCAGCCGATAAGCCAGATTTTTATGAGAAGAAAGATTACAATAGTGTTTTATCGTTAAAAGCCGAAACACACAACTTCCCTACTACTGTTGAACCTTTTAATGGGGCTGCAACAGGAAGCGGAGGTGAGATTAGAGATCGCCTGGCAGGAGGAAAAGGCTCATTGCCATTAGGGGGAACAGCTGTGTATATGACTTCTTATTCTCGACTAGAGGAAAATAGACCTTGGGAGCAAGGAATGGAAGAACGTGATTGGCTATATCAAACACCTATAGATATTTTAATTAAAGCGAGTAACGGTGCATCCGATTTTGGAAATAAGTTTGGACAACCACTTATCGCAGGTTCTGTACTAACATTCGAACATGAAGCTGAAGCCCAAAAATTAGGGTTCGATAAAGTTATCATGCTAGCAGGAGGTGTAGGCTATGGAAAAGAAGACCAAGCCATTAAAGCTACTCCAGATACGGGTGACCAAGTTGTGATTCTTGGAGGAGAGAACTATCGTATTGGTATGGGGGGTGCTGCAGTTTCAAGTGCTGATACGGGTGAGTTTTCAACCGGCATCGAACTAAACGCTGTACAACGATCTAACCCCGAAATGCAAAAAAGGGCGGCCAATACAGTTCGCGCAATGGTAGAATTTGACGAGAATCCAATTGTTTCCATTCACGATCACGGAGCAGGAGGTCATCTCAATTGCCTAAGTGAATTGGTGGAAGAAACGGGAGGACATATTAATTTGGATAAGCTTCCAGTTGGAGACCCTACTCTATCTGCCAAAGAATTGATTGGAAATGAGAGTCAAGAACGAATGGGCTTGGTCATTGGTCAAAAGGATATAGACACTTTAAAGCGTATAGCCGATCGTGAACGCTCTCCCATGTATCAGGTGGGTGAAGTTACAGGGGACAATCGTTTTTGTTTTGTTAGTGAAACCACTGGCGAAAAGCCCATGGATTTTGCCTTAGAAGACATGTTTGGGAGTTCTCCAAAAACAATTCTAACAGATCGTACGATAAAACATTCATACGAGGCTCCAACCTATACATTAGAAAACCTAACTACGTATTTAGAACAAGTTCTACAGTTAGAAGCCGTAGCCTGCAAAGATTGGCTCACCAATAAAGTAGACCGTTGTGTTGGTGGCTTGGTTGCTAAACAACAGTGTACCGGTTCTTTGCAACTCCCTCTTAATAATTGCGGAGTAATGGCAATTGATTATGACAACAAAGAAGGAGTTGCTACAAGTATTGGTCACTCCCCTATTTCCGGATTGATCAGTCCTGTTGCTGGCTCCCGTAATTCTATTACCGAAGCCCTTACCAATATCATTTGGGCACCTTTAGCTGAAGGATTAAAAAGTGTATCACTTTCTGCTAATTGGATGTGGCCCTGTAATAATCCGGGAGAAGATGCCAGACTATATAAAGCTGTTGAAGCCGTAAGTGAATTTTCTATCGATTTAGGTATTAACGTACCTACGGGAAAGGACTCTCTTTCGATGAAGCAGAAATACAAAAACGAAGAAGTTATCTCTCCAGGAACCGTAATTATATCTGGATCTGCTCACTGTAATGATATCACCCGTATTGTAGAGCCAGTGCTTCAGAAAGGGGCCGAAAGCATTTACTATATTAATGTTTCACAAGACTCTTATCGATTAGGAGGTTCCTCTTTTGCTCAAACTCGCAATGTAATTGGCGATGAAGCTCCTAATGTCAATAACGCATCCTACGTAAAGAACGTGTTTAATAGCATGCAGGATCTTATTAAATCTGATCAGATTGCAGCAGGCCATGACGTCGCTTCAGGAGGATTGATAACTACCTTACTAGAATTATGTTTTGCAGAAGTGGATCTGGGGGCTCAATTGGATCTTACCAGTCTTGGGGAAGAAGATTCAGTTCGTCTTTTATTTGCCGAAAACTGCGGAATTGTATTTCAAGCGAGAAATGATTCCAAAGTAGAAACTTTGTTGACAAACAATGGAATTAACTTTAAAAAGATTGGTCAAGTTTCTAATATTGCTGCGTTAAGTATCAAAAATGCTTCAGACCAATTTGAATTTAGCATTCCTGAAATGCGAGACACTTGGTACAAAACGTCATACTTGTTAGACCAAAAACAAACAGCCGGTAATTTGTCGAAAGTTCGATACGATAATTATAAAAAGCAACCACTTAACTTTAAGTTTCCAGCTCATTTTACTGGAAAATTACCTTCAGAAGCTAATTGGAATCGAAACGAACGTAAGTTTAAAGCAGCTATTATTCGTGAAAAAGGAAGTAATAGTGAGCGAGAAATGGCGCACGCCATGTATTTAGCAGGCTTTGATGTTAAAGATGTACACATGACCGATCTTATTAGCGGTCGAGAAACTCTCGAAGACATTCAATTTATTGGAGCTGTAGGAGGCTTCTCTAATAGTGATGTATTGGGATCTGCAAAAGGATGGGCTGGAGCCTTCTTATACAATGAACAAGCCAATAAGGCTCTCAAGAATTTCTTTGAACGTGAAGATACTTTGTCTATTGGTATCTGTAATGGATGTCAATTATTTTTGGAACTTGATTTAATCAATCCTGAGCATGAAAAGCTTTCAAAAATGCATTATAACGATAGTCAAAAACACGAAAGCGCTTTTACCAGCGTGACCATTCAAGAAAACAACAGCGTCATGCTTTCTTCGATGGCCGGTACAACATTAGGTGTATGGATATCTCACGGAGAAGGTAAGTTCAATCTTCCAATGCCAGAAGACCACTATCATATTGTAGGAAAATATGGATACGATCAATATCCTTCTAACCCAAATGGAAGTGATTACAACACTGCGATGCTTTGCGATAAAACTGGACGTCATTTAGTAACAATGCCGCATATTGAACGATCTGTTTTTCAATGGAATTGGGCCAATTACCCGCAAGAAAGAAACGACGAAGTTGGGCCTTGGTTAGAAGCATTTGTAAATGCCCGAAAGTGGCTTGAAAAGAATTAAAAATTAAGCTTAGCCTACAAAAACACTAGAGAAACGAGAACCTTATTTCGCAATAATCCTCTTTGTTTAATCGTTGAAAAAACATAGATTTGCGCAAAAAATTGCAATATCCTCTATTATTTATTGAGATGTTGTTAACGAATTCGTTAGTATTTTGAATATCTAACGACTTAATGCATTTATACACCCAAACAATTCATCTTGCTATGAAAAAATTACTCCTTGCTACCTTCCTACTGGTAGCAATCACAGGTATTTCTCAAGAAATACAAGAAAAATACCAACGTGCTAAAATTTCATTATCCAAAACACAAAGCATTGATAAACTGGCTAATTTAGATATCTCTGTAGAACACGGAATGCGAAAGCAGGGTTACTACATTATATCTGAGTTTTCAGTATCTGAATTGGAGCGAGCTCGTGCTAACGGATTTCAAGTAGAGGTTCTAATCGAAGATGCAAAGGCTCATTTCTTACAACAAAATAGAAATAATACTCCGCCAGAGCAACGGAATCCAACATGTGCAACAGGTGGTTCAGAAACGTATGACACGCCTACTAATTTTAATTTAGGGAGCATGGGTGGATATTTGACCTACCAAGAATTACTAGATGAATTAGATGACATGCGAGCACAATACCCTAACTTAATTTCGGCTCCTTCGAACATTAGTGGTCCTTCTGGTGATTTCTTGACACAAGGCCAACCCAACAACGGAACCACACCGCCTATTGGTGGTAACGGTATTAAATGGGTTCGCATAAGTGATAATCCAGATGTAGATGAAAACGAACCTGAAATATTGTACGACGCTATTCATCATGCTCGTGAACCAATGTCACTATCTCAATTAGTCTTCTATATGTGGTATTTATTGGAGAACTACGATACCGATCCAGAAATAGCTAGTATTGTTGATAATACAGAGCTATATTTTATTCCCGTATTAAACCCCGATGGCTATTTATTCAATCAACTTACCGATCCAAACGGGGGAGGGTTTTGGCGTAAAAATAGAAGGAACGGAAATGGCGTAGATAATAACCGTAATTACGATTACCATATCAATGGTAATCCAAATAATGGCTCATGGAGTGGTCCAGGGGCTTCTGGAAATCCTAATTCTGAAACTTATTACGGTACAGCACCATTTTCTGAAGTAGAAAATCAAGCGATGAAATGGTTTGTTGAAAATCACAATTTTGTAATGGCGTTCAACAATCATAGTTTTGGACAACTCCTCTACTTTCCATTTTCTTATGCCAATGTTGCCACGCCAGATGAAGCACTTTTCCAGACAATTGGAGGAGAACTTACTTCACGAAATGGTTATAATCCTTTAAGAGATTTCCCGTTCTCTGGAGACAGTGACGATTTTATGTATGGAACCGTTGGAACTCATAACAAGATCTTTTCGTTCACACCAGAAATTGGAAATGAATTCTGGCCTCCTTCCAATCAGATTGTTCCAATTGCTCAAGATATGATGTATCTTAATCTAACAGCAGCACGCATGACCAACAATTATGCAGCTATTACAGATACAGCTCCTCAGTTTACTGGAAATGATGCAACTGCGGACGCCTCCTTCGATATTAGAAGATTAGGTATTACAGGAAGCGGGACGTTTACCGTTAGCTTAAACCCTATCTCGAACAACATTACTGCTGTTGGAAATCCAGTTACTTTCAATAATATGGTTTTATTGGATACCGAAAGCGGCACGATACAATACACTATTGGAGCAGCGCAAGATGGCGACGCCATTAGTTATGAGATTGTAGTAAACAACGGATCTTTCGATCGAAAATTACTTGTTTCAAAAACGTTTGGTCAGCTTACTTCTGTTTTTGAAGATCCAGGAGATAGTGTTACTCAAAATTTTGTCAATAACGGTTGGGGGACCACAACTTCAACATTTGTTTCTCCTTCTAGTTCTATTACAGACTCGCCAGGTGGAAATTATCCAGACAATACCAATGAGACTATTAGATTGACGAATGTTATCGATTTAACAGAGGCGACAGCAGCTAACGCTACGTTCTTTGCTCGTTGGGAAATTGAGAATAACTTCGACTATGTGCAATTTGAAGTTTCGACGAATAACGGAGGAAGTTGGATTCCACAATGTGGAAAATTCACAAACGAAGGTGGAAGCAACCAGCCACAAGGCCAACCACTTTATGACGGTGTACAAAATGCATGGGTGCAAGAAGAAATTGATTTAAGTGATTATTTAGGAGAAAGTATTTTAATTCGTTTTCAACTCGTATCAGATGGTGGTGTAACAGGCGATGGATTTTACTTTGACGACTTAAAGATAAATACGGTAGAAGAAGGAACTCTAAGCGTAAACGAAGCTTTAGCAACAGCGTTTAGTGTGTATCCAAACCCTGTTCAAGAAAATTTAAACATCACTACGCCTTTGACTAATTACAATCTTGAAATATTTAATTTACAAGGTCAACGACTTTATTTTTCGCAAGAAAACAGCGGATCAAAAACGGTGGACTACAGTTCGTTCGCCAACGGAATATATGTAATGAAATTTACGTCGGAAGGTGCTTCTCATACCGTGAAGATTATAAAACAGTAAACTGAAACAAATATTTAAAAACCACGGCAAACGTCGTGGTTTTTTTATGCAGTAATTTTAGAAAAATTGCAAACCCAATTATACTCAGGTTCTTAGAGAACATAGGAAACTGAATAATTTTTCCTAATTTGCAATTCTGTAAAATTACTACCTATGACGGCACCGAAAAGACTCTTTGACTTCCCGTATTACCAATTGGAGAATTATCCTTTGGATAAATCGTTAGTCACAAAATACAATGGCAACTGGCAAGCTACTTCTACTCAAGAATATATAAATAAGGCAAATGCGATCTCCAGAGGTTTATTGCGATTGGGCGTAAAACCTAATGATAAAGTTGCAATTATTTCAATGACCAACAGAACCGAATGGAATATTTGTGACATTGGAATTTTACAAATTGGTGCCCAAGATGTACCTATTTACCCTACCATTTCAGAAGAGGATTACGAATATGTATTAAATCACAGTGAAAGTGTGTATTGCTTCGTATCCTGTACAGAAGTATTAGAAAAAATTAATAATATTAAAGGAAATGTACCTAGTTTAAAAGGAGTCTATTCTTTTGATGCTATAGGAAGCTGCGACAATTGGGAGGAAGTACTTAAACTCGGTGAAGACGAAAGCAACCAAAACGAAGTGGATACTATCAAAGATGGGATTAAAGAAGATGATTTAGCGACACTTATCTATACTTCTGGAACAACAGGAAGACCAAAAGGAGTTATGCTTACCCATAAAAATATTGCCAGTAATGCAATTAATAGTGCGGCTAGATTACCTATTGATTTTGGCATGACTAAATCCCTTAGCTTCTTACCTGTGTGTCACATTTATGAGCGCATGCTTTTATATATGTACCAATATTGTGGTGTGAGTATTCATTTCGCAGAGAGCCTTGAAACCATAAGTGATAATTTGAAAGAGATAAAACCAGAAGTAATGACGGCTGTGCCGCGTCTTCTAGAAAAGGTATACGACAAGATTATTGCTAAAGGGGCGGACTTGACAGGTGTTAAAAAGAAGTTGTTCTTCTGGGCTGTTGAACTCGGACTCAAATATGAACCGTATGGCCAAAATGGTGGTTGGTACGAATTTAAATTGAAAATCGCTCGCAAGCTTATCTTTAGTAAGTGGCAAGAAGCTTTAGGTGGTAATTTACGTGCGATCGCTTCAGGAAGTGCGGCTTTACAACCACGTTTAGCACGTGTATTTAATGCAGCAGATTGCCCTGTTTTTGAAGGATACGGACTTACTGAAACCTCTCCGGTAGTATCTGTAAACGATATGAGAAATGGAGGACTACGCATTGGTACCGTTGGAAAACCTATTGCCGACACCGAAGTTAAAATTGCCGAAGACGGTGAGATTTTAATCAAAGGTCCACAGGTAATGATTGGTTATTATAAGGATGCTGAAAAAACAGCCGAAGTACTAAAGAATGGATACTTCCATACAGGAGATATTGGAGAAATAGATGCTGATGGATTCCTAAAAATTACGGATCGTAAAAAATCGATGTTTAAAACGAGTGGCGGAAAGTACGTAGCACCTCAACTCATTGAAAACGCAATGAAACAATCTCCTTTTATCGAACAAATACTTGTGGTGGGAGAAGGGGAAAAAATGCCAGCTGCTTTAATTCAACCAAACTGGGAGTGGGTTGCTGATTGGATCGAAAGAAAGGAAAAAAACATTTCTGCAGACCCTAAGGAAGCTTTTACAAATGAAGTGCTCATAAAGCGTATTCAAAAAGAAATTGATAAGCACAACGAACGCTTTGGTAAGTGGGAAAAAATAAAAAGGTTCGAACTTACACCAGATATTTGGAGTATCGATGACGGACACTTAACTCCTACCATGAAAATGAAGCGTAAAGTGATCAAAGAAAAGTATAAAGACTTGTACGAAAAAATATACGATAGAGCTTAATTCTCAATTGTAGTAAATAAAAAAAGGTGGCCAATGGCTGCCTTTTTTTATTTCTAGACTCAGTAAAATATATTTAATTTAAAGGGTTAAGACGATTTTAGTACTTTTTTCGTTCTTTTTTCAACCATCTGTTCTTTGGTCAAGATCTCAGTTGGCGATAGTTTTGTATTGAACTTTAAAAATCATTTTTATGTTACATTCAATCAAATTAAACGCAACAGTTTTCATCATGGCGCTTTTTACGAGCTCCTTTCTATTGGCACAACAAAGCGGGCAGCACAAAGATTGCTCCAGCTTTAACAGCAGTCGTTCTATAACGCTGGACGTTAGTTCCAAAAGTGAGTCTATTAAAATGCAAGTAGACAAAGACACTAAAAACCTATTAATAAGTGTTAATAGCACTATTTCTTCTGGCGAGTTAACCATGGAAATTTTAGACCCCAAAGGCAACGAACATGGGAGTTTTTCTGTAGAAAGTCAAATGACTTCAAATTCGGCTTCGCAAGGAAAGAGCAAAGACGAAGTTTGTGGACAGCTCAACAAAAGTTTTAGCAAACCCATGGCAGGCCAATGGATTGTTAAACTCAAGCCTAAAAATGTGACTGGTAAAATTCAAGTGAATTCTAATCAAATTCAATAATAAAAACCATCCATTTTAATAACAATGAATTGTACATCCATTGTCACATATAAACTCACTTTCTTTGTCCTTTTTTTATTAGGCGGCGGACTACCGCTAAAGGCCCAAATATCCATGGACAAAGAAAGTGCTATTGAAGGAAGACTTTTATTGGATTCAATATGGGCGCCAATAGTTTACCTCTCTCATATACCGACCTTAAACGATATGCATACCATGTCTAATGAGATGATTGTTGCCGAGGCGACCGTAGACAGCACGGGTTATTTTTCGTTTAGCCCTACATATTTACCAAAACAAGATCAACTTTTTAGGATTCATTTATCAAAGAAAAAAGCACCTGCTGCTTCTTTGATTATAGGCGGTCCTGAAGAAAACCATTTATTTATTATCGCTAATAGGGAAACGCACATTCAATTAGAAAGTTCTCCAAACGCAGGCATGTTCAGGGAAGTCCATTTTTCTGGCTACTCACCTAATAAAAGTTTGCAAAAAATTGACAAACTACTTACACTGTCAGATAGCACTCGATTAAAAGGATCTGTTGTAAAAGGTGAGTTTGCTGCCAAAGCTATTCAGGAGCGATTACGCCAAGTCGCAGATTCTAGTTCTCATCCAATTGTCTCACTTTATGCATTATACAAAAGTAAATTTGAATCCAATTACCCAATTAATCAGTCATATTATGACGCATATCTCTATAAATGGAAAGATGAATCCTCACCTTACTTCAATTCATTTCGAACTCATTTTCCTGAGAAATCAAAAATTACATATGTCTATTATCTACCCTTTGCAATTGGTTTCTTCATATTAGGTTTTGTGATTAACCAAAGACTTACCGTAAGAAAAGATAGAACCAAACACCAACTAAAGGAATTGAGTATTCAAGAACGAAAAATTTTTCAACTCATTAAATCTGGACATACCAACAAAGAAATTTCTGAAGAACATAATATAGGTCTTAGTACTGTTAAATCTCATGTAAGTAATATTTATACCAAGCTCAATATCAAATCGAGAAAAGAAGCGATGGATTTTTAAAGCTTTTTACGAGAAGCCTGTAAGCTATTTTAACTTCAGAAGACTGAATCATAACTAAAAAATAATTGTTATGAAGTATTTTGTTTTTATCCTACTTACCAGTTTTAGTCTTCAGCCTATTTTCAGCCAACAAAAGACGAACCCACAGAACCAGGATGAAGAGCTTGGCAAAGTTGCCTGGTATCGAGATTACGATACAGCATTGCAATTGGCTAATAAAGAAAGCAAACCCGTTCTCATATTATTTCAGGAAGTTCCCGGTTGTGCGACCTGTAGAAACTATGGTCACAAAGTCTTAAGCAACCCCCTGATGACAGAGGCTATCGAAAATGAATTTATTCCCTTGGCAATATTCAACAACAAAAGAGGAAAAGACAAAGAAATCTTAAATAAATACAATGAACCCGCTTGGAACAACCCAGTAGTGCGTATTGTAAATGTCAACGGTGACAATATAGTGCAACGTGTTGCAAGTGACTATTCGGCAAGAGGTTTATATAATGCCATGGTAAGTGCGTTAAAGAAAACAGGGAATCCTATTCCGGAATACATGAAAATATTGGGTAAAGAATTATCTGCTGTTCCTTCCAAAACCAAAGAAACTTATTACAGTATGTATTGCTTCTGGACAGGTGAAAAACAATTAGGTAGTCAAGAAGGAGTGTTAAATACAGAAGCAGGTTTTATGAAAGGACGAGAAGTTGTAAAAGTGACTTATAACCCCGAGGTCATCGGTAATAAAACCCTTACCAACTTTGCGTTGCAACATCAAATGAAACCTATCACAGAAGACAATTCGTATTACCATTCAAAGAAGGACGAAGATTATTATCTACAACATAGTAATTTTAAGTACCTCCCATTAAGTAAACTACAACGGACCAAAATTAATAGCGCTATTGGAAGTAGAAAAAATCCATATATCTATTTAAGTCCGTCGCAAAAAACCTGGCTCGACAACATTGAAAGTACGCGAAAAAAAGGCGGAATACTTTACAATAAAGAGTTTACTGCTTCCTGGAATAAGCTCGCAACAGAATAGAAAATTCACCTAATAAGAACTGATCTTCTTATTTTTTATCAATTTACTATGCATGCATAGTAAAAAATTCTTATCTTTGGATTCTCTTGTCGAGTTACCGACTGATGTGACTCTAAATAAATGCAAAGTTGAAAGAAAAAACAATAGATTATATTCTTCGAGCCACATGGATGGCTGTACAAAAAATGTACAACGAAGAAGCAGGAAAAAAAGAAAGTACCATGGCTACCGGATTCGCGCTCATTAGCATCGACCCCGAAGAAGGCACGCCATCTACTGCACTGGGTCCCAAAATGGGCATGGAAGCTACCAGTCTTTCTCGTACGTTAAAGAACATGGAAGAGAAAGGCCTTATCGAGCGCAAACCTAACCCGGCAGACGGAAGAGGTGTTCTTATTCACTTAACACCGTTTGGTAAAGAGATGCGAGAGTTTTCTAAAGGTGTAGTGCTTCAATTTGATGAAGCCGTGCAAGATGCGATTCCGACAGAGGATTTAAAAACCTTTAAACAGGTTGCCAATACCATATTAGAAATGATTCAGTCAAAGAAAATATATACGACTAAAAAACAAACAGCATAATGTCTAAAAGAAGAATAGAAAAAGTAGCCGTCATTGGTTCCGGAATTATGGGAAGTGGGATTGCTTGTCACTTTGCCAATATTGGCGTGGAAGTATTGCTACTCGATATTGTTCCTCGTGAACTTACCGAAAAAGAAAAGGCGCAAGGAAAATCCTTAGAAGATAAAGCCGTGCGCAATCGCCTGGTAAATGATGCCTTAACAGCATCCATCAAATCTAAACCAGCTCCGCTGTACCATAAAAAGTTCGCTAGTAGAATTACAACAGGTAATTTAGAAGACGATATTTCTAAAGTAGCAAACGTCGATTGGATTATAGAAGTGGTTGTAGAGCGCTTAGATATCAAACAACAAGTTTTTGAAAATCTAGAGAAATATCGCACACCGGGAACGCTAATAACATCGAATACTTCAGGTATTCCTATTAAGTTTATGAACGAAGGTAGAAGTGAAGATTTTAGAAAACACTTCTGTGGAACGCACTTCTTTAACCCTCCTCGATACTTAAAATTATTCGAAATCATACCTGGGCCTGATACCCATCAAGAAGTATTAGATTTTTTAAACGGATATGGTGAGCAATTTTTAGGAAAAACATCGGTCATTGCAAAAGACACACCAGCGTTTATTGGTAACCGAGTTGGAATCTTCGGGATTCAAAGTTTGTTTCACCAAGTGAAAGAAATGGGACTTACCGTCGAAGAAGTTGACAAATTAACGGGTCCTGTCATTGGGCGTCCTAAGTCGGCTACCTTCCGTACCGTGGACGTGGTTGGGCTTGATACCTTGGTTCATGTAGCGAATGGTATTTACGATAATTGCCCAAACGATGAAGAACATGAACTCTTTAAACTGCCATCCTTCATTAGTACAATGATGGATAATAAATGGTTAGGGAGTAAAACTGGACAAGGATTTTACAAAAAGGTGAAGAAGGAAGACGGATCTTCAGAAATTCTTTCTCTTGATTTAGAAACCTTGGAATACAGAACTAAAAAGAGAGCGAGCTTCGCTACGCTTGAATTAACCAAATCGATCGATAAAGTAATAGATCGTTTTCCAGTACTTATAAAAGGAAAAGACAAGGCAGGCGAATTCTATAGAGCCAATTTTGGAGCTATGTTCGCATATGTATCTCATCGTATTCCCGAAATCACCGATGAATTTTACAAGATTGATGATGCAATGAAAGCAGGATTTGGTTGGGAACATGGACCCTTCGAAATTTGGGATGCGGTTGGACTTGATAAAGGTTTAGAACTAATTGAAGCTGCTGGAAAGAAACCTGCCGGATGGATTACTGAAATGAAAGATGCTGGAGCCACTTCTTTCTACACTGTAAAAGATGGCGCAAGCTTCTATTATGATATTCCTCAAAAAACACATGCAAAAATCCCTGGACAGGATGCTTTTATCATCTTAGATAATATTCGTGAGAGCAAGGAAGTGTTTAAAAATAGTGGAGTCGTAATTGAAGATCTCGGCGATGGTATACTAAACTGTGAGTTCCAAAGCAAGATGAACAGTATTGGTGGAGATGTATTAGCCGGTATTAATAAAGCAATCGACTTAGCCGAAGATCAATACGAAGGACTTGTTATTGGAAACCAAGGCGCCAACTTCTCGGTAGGTGCAAACATTGGAATGATCTTTATGATGGCCGTAGAACAGGAATACGATGAGCTTAACATGGCTGTCAAGTATTTTCAAGATACGTGTATGCGACTTCGCTACTCGTCTATCCCAACAGTGGTAGCTCCTCACGGAATGACACTTGGAGGTGGTTGTGAAATGACCTTACATGCAGATCGTGTAGTGGCGGCCGCCGAAAGTTATATAGGCCTTGTAGAATTTGGAGTTGGTGTTATTCCTGGAGGTGGCGGATCGAAAGAGATGGCACTTCGAGCAAGTGATACCTTCCGTAAGGATGATGTACAACTCAATCGTTTACAAGAATATTTCTTGACCATAGGAATGGCAAAAGTATCTACCTCAGCTTATGAAGCCTATGATTTAGATATTTTGAAAAAAGGAAAAGACATTGTAGTGGTCAATAAGGATCGCCAAATTGCGGCGGCAAAAGCTGTAGCTCGTCAAATGGCAGATATGGGTTATACGAAGCCAGTTCGCAGAAAAGACGTTAAAGTTCTAGGAAAGCAAGCGCTAGGAATGTTCTTGGTAGGAACCGATTCCATGGAAGCAAGTAATTATATAAGTGAACATGATAAGAAGATTGCAAACAAATTGGCGTATGTAATGGCTGGTGGAGATTTAAGTGAGCCAACCTTGGTTTCAGAACAATACCTATTGGACTTAGAACGTGAAGCATTTTTGAGTTTAACTGGTGAGCGCAAAACATTAGAGCGCCTACAGCATATGATTCAGAAAGGAAAACCATTAAGAAACTAAAGACATGAAAACAGCATATATAGTAAAAGCATATAGAACAGCCGTAGGAAAAGCACCTCGCGGAGTGTTCCGTTTTAAAAGAGCCGATGAGCTAGCCGCAGAGACCATCGAATACATGATGAAAGAACTGCCCGACTTCGACAAAAAAAGAATTGACGATGTCATCGTAGGAAACGCCATGCCAGAAGGTTCTCAGGGCCTCAATATGGCACGTCTTATTTCATTAATGGGATTAGACATCGTAGATGTTCCTGGAGTAACCGTGAACCGTTTTTGTTCATCTGGCGTAGAGACAATTGGTATAGCAACTGCCAAGATTCAAGCTGGAATGGCCGACTGTATTATCGCAGGAGGCGCAGAGAGTATGAGTTCTGTTCCAATGACTGGGTTTAAACCCGAATTAAATTATGATTTGGTACAAGCTGGTCATGAAGATTACTACTGGGGCATGGGAAATACAGCCGAAGCAGTCGCTAACCAGTTCAATGTATCAAGAGAGGATCAAGATGAGTTTGCCTATCACAGTCATATGAAAGCTTTAAAAGCGCAAGCTGAAGATCGATTCCAAGATCAAATCGTACCAATTGATGTTGAGCAGGTTTATGTAGACGAAAATGGAAAGAAAGCGACTAAAAAATATACCGTTACCAAAGACGAAGGTCCACGTAAAGGAACAAACAAAGAAGCTTTAGCGAAACTTCGTGCTGTTTTTGCTCAAGGAGGTAGCGTTACTGCTGGGAATTCTTCTCAAATGAGTGACGGAGCCGCTTTTGTAATGGTAATGAGTGAAGAGATGGTTAAAGAACTCAACTTAGAACCTATCGCTAGAATGGTAAATTATGCAGCCGCAGGTGTTGAGCCTCGTATTATGGGGATCGGACCAGTAAAAGCCATACCAAAAGCATTAAAACAAGCTGGTTTGCAACAAGACGATATTAAATTAATAGAATTAAACGAAGCATTTGCGTCTCAAAGTTTAGCCGTAATGCGAGAACTCAATCTAAACCAAGAAATCGTAAATGTAAATGGTGGAGCCATTGCTTTAGGACATCCTTTAGGATGTACAGGAGCCAAACTATCGGTACAATTGTTTGACGAAATGCGCAAGCGTAACATGCAAGGACAATACGGCATGGTGACCATGTGTGTAGGAACAGGACAAGGAGCCGCTGGAATTTTTGAATTTTTGAATTAGAATAAACGATACAGATTATAAAAGATTATGGAAGCAGTAGAAAAAAAGGACATATTACGCGGAGGGCAATTTTTGGTAAAAGAAACTGTGTGTGAAGATATATTCACACCAGAAGATTTTTCGGAAGAACAAAAGATGATGCGCGATTCGGTAAAGGAATTCGTAGATCGTGAAATTTGGCCTCTTAAAGAGCGTTTTGAGAAAAAAGACTATGCACTTACCGAAGAAGTAATGCGTAAGGCAGGTGAGCTAGGTTTATTAGGAATTGCAGTTCCTGAGAAATTTGGCGGACTAGGAATGGGATTCGTTACAACCATGTTAGTTTGTGACTACATTTCGGGCGCAACAGGAAGTATTGCCACCGCCTTTGGTGCGCATACAGGTATTGGAACCATGCCTATTACACTTTATGGTACCGAAGAACAACGTAACAAATATGTGCCAAAATTGGCCACTGGAGAATGGTTTGGGGCGTACTGTCTTACAGAACCAGGCGCAGGTAGTGATGCGAATAGTGGGAAAACCAAAGCTGTTCTTTCGGAGGATGGTAAGCACTATAGTATTAGCGGACAAAAAATGTGGATTTCCAATGCAGGTTTCTGTGATGTATTTATCGTTTTTGCTCGTATAGAAGACGATAAAAACATTACTGGTTTTATTGTAGAAAACGATCCATCAAATGGAATTACCTTAGGGGAAGAAGAGCACAAATTAGGAATTCACTCCTCTTCTACCCGTCAAGTATTCTTTAGTGATACCAAGGTGCCTGCAGAAAATATGCTTTCAGAACGTGGTAACGGTTTTAAAATAGCCATGAATGCGTTGAATGTTGGTCGAATTAAATTAGCTGCTGCTTGTCTGGACGCACAACGTCGTGTTATCGACAATTCTGTTCAGTATGCCAATGAGCGAATTCAATTTAAAACACCTATCGCAAAATTTGGAGCCATCCGTTCCAAATTAGCCGAAATGGCAACTGCGGCTTTCGTAGGAGAGAGTGCAAGTTACCGTGCAGCCAAAAACATCCAAGATCGAATTGATATTCGTATTAGTGAAGGTAACACACACCAAGAAGCAGAACTGAAAGGTGTAGAAGAATATGCGATCGAATGTTCCATTTTAAAAGTGGCTGTTTCTGAAGATATTCAAAATTGTAGCGATGAAGGAATTCAAATTTTTGGAGGAATGGGCTTTAGCGCAGATACACCTATGGAATCTGCTTGGAGAGATGCTCGTATCTCGAGAATTTATGAAGGAACAAATGAAATTAACCGCATGTTAGCGGTTGGAATGCTTGTGAAGAAAGCGATGAAAGGGCATGTCGATCTTTTAGGGCCTGCAACAGCCGTTGGACAAGAGTTGATGGGAATTCCAAGTTTTGACACTCCTGATTATTCAGAAACACTTTCGGAAGAAAAGGCAATGCTCGCCAAATTAAAAAAGGTATTTTTAATGGTCGCCGGTAGTGCTGTTCAGAAATACGGACCAGACTTAGAGGAACACCAACAGCTATTAATGGCCGCATCAGATATTTTAATCGAAGTCTATATGGCCGAAAGTGCTATCTTACGGGCAGAAAAGACATCGAAGAACAGTGGAGCCAACGCTGAAGAGCAAGTAGCTATGGCACAACTAAATTTGTACCATGCCGTTGATATCATAACCGTAAAAGCTAAGGAAGCAGTTGTTTCTTTCGCCGAAGGAGACGAACAACGAATGATGCTAATGGGATTAAAACGATTCACAAAGTATCAAAATATGCCAAATGTTGTAGCTTTGCGTAATAAAATAGCGGACAAGGTAACTTCAGAGAATGCCTATCCGTTTTAAGAGTAAAGTTCCGCTCTAGGAATTTTAGTTAGTTAGTTGGAAAAACCGCCTTTTAGTTAGAGGCGGTTTTTTAGTGCCCGTATTTTATGTGATTCTTCGTATCTTTTCAAAAACAAAAATTGGTATAAAAATGCGTCACACTCTTCTCACCTTTGTCCTTTCTTTCTTCTTCTTGGCTACCATTGCCCAGCCTGAAACCGAAGTGTTTCTCATGAACATAGCGACAAGTGAGAATGGACTAGATATCTCCAATTTCAAGAATGTGTCCTCCAATGAAGGTTATGATAATCAACCTTCGTTTATGGGCACCAACAATCTACTTTATGCGGGAACCAAAAATGGTGCGACCGATATAGCAGTGCACAACATTCCTTCTGGACAAAACTGGTGGCTAAACATTCCCACAGAAGGTGGCGAGTATTCGCCTCAAATTATGCCCGGTCAACAAGCTGTTTCTGCCGTTCGATTAGATCCAGACGGCTTGCAACGATTCTACAGATATCCCTTTGGTGAAAAACCATCTGAACTTCTTTTTGAGGAACTTCAAGTGGCTTATTATGGATATTACGACAGCAATAATATCATGGCGTCGGTATTAAGTGACGGCAAATTAGATCTGGTTATTGCGAATCTTCAAACAAAACAAATAGATACCATTGTAGATGGTGCTGGTAGGTCCATTCATAAAGTGCCAAATGCGAACTCCATGAGCTATACCATCGTAAATGAAGACGGAAATCACGATCTATATCTATTCGATTGGGAAGAAAAAGAGAGCTATTTTGTTTGTGAAATGCCTATTGGAATTCAAGATTACGCTTGGATGGACGAGAATAGAATTATTATAGGAAGCAATGCCCTACTCTATGTTTATGACACACTCAACGAACCCTCTTGGCAGAAGGTAGGAGATCTTGGAAATTATAAAATACGAGATATTAGTCGGATTACTGTGAGCGCCGATGGAAAAATGATGGCCATTGCAAGTGCATCAGATGCATTAAAAACATTAGATGTTATCGATAAGCAAGTACGTTCATACAACGCCCGTGATCTAGAAGCATTTGCCAGTTGTTTTGCCGAAGATGTATCGGTACGTAGATTTCCAAATAACGAATTATACAGTACACGTGCTACCCTTAAGGCGCAATACCAAGAATATTACAATAATGTGAAGTCAACGGGTGTTGAAGTCACCAATCGAATTGCAATTAACGGAACTGTAATAGATGCCGAAACAGCAACCGATAGAGGAAAATCCAAAAAGCAAGTTGCCATTTATCAAGTGAATAATGGAGAGATCAAAACTATGACCTTCTTATTCGATCAAAAGGACACACCAGATCCTACCATCATTGTAGATAAACAATTGGAAGCTTACAATAAGCGTGATATCGATGCTTTTGTGCAGACGTACACCGAAGATGTACAATTATTTAATTATCCCAATGCACCTCGTTCTCAAGGACACGATGGAATGCGCCAAGGTTATACCGATTTCTTTGCGCAAACTCCGGATTTACATTGTGAAATTAAAAACCGAATTGTGATTGGTAACAAAGTGATAGACGAAGAATATATCACCATGAATGGCACCCATTTTAGTGCTGTTGCCATTTATGAAGTAACAAACGGACTTATTTCTAAAGTGACCTTTATTCGATAAATTAATTAGCTTTTTAAGGCGCGTTCCAACCTGAATTTTCCAGGTGTTTTACCCGTTATTTTTGTGAACGCCTTATTAAAAGTGACCGTATTGTTAAAGCCAGATTCGTAGGCCACGGCCAATATTTTTAGATCGTCATAGACGGGATCTAGTAGCATGCTCCTAGCGTGTTCTACTCTTAATTTATTGATAAACTGACTAAAAGAAGTATTCAAATCTTCAGAGAATACTTGTGACACAAAATGTCGCTTCTCACCCATTTGCTGACAAAGACGTTCCAAATTAAAAGCATTGTCCAAATACAAATGACTTTCAAATTCTAAAGAGATAATTTTTTTTACAATTCGCTTACGATCTTCGTTTTTCATTCCACTTCTAAAATATTTTCGATGAAGACGATCCAATAACTCTGGATGAGTAAATAAAACATAACCCGCTATAACCATGATGGTCGACGCCAAGAAAAAGTAAACAGCAAACTGTCTAAAACTATCTGCAAAAATCGTTAGGTACTGTTGAATTACTGCCGTAAAAAAATAAATAAGTGCAACACTACTAAGATATATACCTTTAGGGCCTTGAAAATAAAGCTTTTCTTTCCATAACAATATTACCATCCATAAACCGTAGAACGTAACGTGCGTAGTTCGAATGTAGTTTAATGGCATCATATGGTTCATAAAATTGGCATTCGTAAATTCCAACCTATCCACCCCAGATAAACTGTAAAGCGGTGTCATAAAGATGAGCAAGAAGAGTACAAAAGGAAGACCATGTAATAGCTCCCAAACTCGAAAAGTGGATTCCGGTAACCGAGTGTATTTAAAATGCAACCAAAGTGCTGGTCCGAACAAAAGACAAACCGGATAAATAAATAAAAAATAGAGAGGATATTGAAGGACAATATCTGTAGTAGTATACAAATAATCCAGCTGTTCCAGCGCAAATAAAAACACAAAAATCGCCAAAGTTACTCCCGCCGGTGTTCGTTTATTGAAGAAGAGACCTCCAGAAATAAAAACGCCAAGAAAACAATAAAAAAAGATAATGTATCGCAGTATTTCCACCATGTGAAGGTAAAGGCTCTATAGATAAATCAAGTTAAAAATAATTATTCTTTACTTACTATATTGAATAAACAAGGATTTCATTAGAACCATACTGTATCTTGAAATGAAAAAAATGATTCGTTTAAAAATGATTTTAATAGTCCTCTTATTTATGTCATGTGCCAATGATGATGACTTCAACTCGAGACAAGATAGTATTCCACAAGATGACCTTGATGTTGCCCTCGTTGCTTGCGCAGAAGCTGTCTATGATCGCTATCAAGACTCAGAATATGTACTACCATATCCAGTAGGAACATCGTATCAAGTAGATTTAAACCACTGTAGCGCGTCCTATCACGCAGAAGGACAACCAGATCAGTTCGCGGTCGATTTTAGTATGCCTATTGATTCGGAGGTCACAGCCGCGAGGAATGGACAAGTAGTATTTGTAGAGGAATCGGGAACCAATGGCAGTTTCCCCAATAACAAGGTAATCATAAAACACAACGACGATACCTACGCACAATACATGCATCTCACGAATATGGGTGCCGTAGTAGAAGTAGGCGACTCGGTCACTAAGGGTCAACTTATCGGTTATAGCGGAGTCACCGGGCTGGCCGGATACCCGCATTTACACTTTGTCGTAACTACCGTCGACTGGGAATATCCATATGTTTCTATTCCGTATAACTTTAGCAATACCTCCGAAAACCCCAAAGGTCCTATGATGGGAGAAATATACTTGGCGCTGCCTTACTAGCTCTCTGTAAATTTTCAATATAATTCATACCTTAGAGTCTGAAATCTATGGAATTAAAGCTGTGAAATTACTTCATTCAAAATCGAGATTAGAGGGGTTCAGTGATGCCGTATTTGCATTGGCTGCTACGCTAATGGTTGTATCTCTAGACACACCCGATAATTTCATCAATATGGATAATAAATTTATCGGCCTGCTTAGTTTTGGGATTAGTTTTATGGCGTTGGTGCTAATTTGGTTGGTGCACTATAACTTCTTTCGACGCACCAACCATATTGATGGTACTATTATAACTTGGAATATGGCTTTATTATTCGTCATACTCTACTTTGTTTTTCCTCTTAAAGCCATGATTTTATCTTGGTTTCAAAACATAGGGCTAAACGCCGATAGCCTTTCTTCCCTTTTTCAATTATATGGATTAGGCTTCTGCCTTATTTTTGTTTGCTATAGCATGTTATATTATCGAGCTTATAAAAAGGATCGAAAAGACGGCCCAAACTACCAGTTACTTTTTTATGCTAGACATTTCGCAATTTTCATTGGAGTAGGCCTCTTATCTATACTTCTCGCATATTTTAAAATTGGAATGCTTTATGCCTTGCCAGGTCCCGTTTATGCTTTGCTAGGTCCCTTGTGTTATTGGAATTCGAAAGTATTTCACAAAAAGTATAACTTAGATTAATAGCCCGTTACTTTAATTTAACCAAATAGATTTTACCTAAGGTTTTATGCCGTTTTTTAGGGTGGAGAAATGACCATTTCAGTCTTGTAACTCGATAATGATCGAAGCTTTTTAATTGCTCCCACGCTACACCTTGGTCTTTCAATACATCCAATTCTGAATCATAAAAAAAGAGCCAATTTCCATGAAAACTCGAATTTTTCAATTCTGCCATAGAAACGGAATTGACAATTTCTTGCGTATAAAAATCCAAAGGCCAATTGTATTTCTTGTCCAAACGCAAGACGTCATTTGTAGAAATTTTTTGTTCGTTTAAATATTCTGAAGCCGCATAACCGCCTTGATACTTTGCAAGGTTAGGATAAAACTGTAGGTTTAATATTGCGTTTATTACAATGGCAGCTCCAACCGAAACTACGACAATTTTAGACACCAAATTTTCTGAATAAAAAGTAACGAGTGCAACCAAACAAGCTAGCAACAAGATGCTTACTATTTTCCAAATATCAACTTGAGGAAAAGACCAAAAAACAAGACTGGTGAGTGCCACTAGCACAACGAGCACCATCCCAAACTGCCATCTATACCATATTTTTTTAATCGAAATTTGATGCAATGAAGTTAGATATGCAGCAACTAAAATCGACATTAACGGAAATAATGCATTGACGTAATGAGGTAGTTTAGATTTTGAAAAACTCATAGCTATTAAAACAAGTAAAACGCCCAATGAAGTAACTATTTCGGTATGTTGAGTTTCTTTATTTTTTATCCATTCACGAAATTTATTTCCAAGCGCGACATAAAACAAAATAGACCAGGGCAAAAATGCCCATAAAAGTGTGTGAAAAAAGAACGTGAAATCGGTATTAATCCTTGTAAATCCTGCTCCCAGATGTCTATTAAAAATCTGATCCCATAAAATAAAACGCACACCAGATATTTTATTCACACCATTTACTACAATCTCAGGATGTAAATCAAATTGCACATAGTATGCATAGAGCACTGGGCTAATAAATAAAAAGAACATACTAATACCCACAAGCAATTTGTATGAAAACAACTGGCGGTACTTCTTCTTGTGAATAACATAAACTCCTAAGCAAATTAGAGCTATAACAACGGCTAGTGGGCCTTTAGCCATAAAGCCGACAGCAATACCAAATGCACCTAGCGTGCTGTCTTTCCACCTTCCATTATCTAAGTACAATATCGCTTTCCAAATTCCAAAAGCCACACCTCCTACCAAAATAGCATCGGTACGAACGTCGTGATTACCGAGAAATATAGCCTGACTAGTCAAAAACACAAGAGCAGCGATATGCCCCGTTTTTCTTTGATACCAATGATATCCGAGTCTATAAACACTGAGTGCTCCTACCATTGTAAAAAGTAGAGAGGGGATGCGATAGGCGACGTGGTTAACGCCAAAGAGTTTAAAAGCGAATGCAGATAACCAAAAATGCAAGTGTGGTTTGTCAAGGTAAGCATCCGTTCCGCGATATAAATTCCAGTAGTCATTTTCCAAATACATGCGCATTGCCATGGTTGCATGTTGAGCAGCATCATTTTCTAATAAAGGAAGTACCAATCCAAATCCGTAGACTAGAGAGATAAGTACATAAAGTACTTTATAATTCTCATTAAAAAATTGGGAGCGCTTCAAATGACATATTTAGTATGCAAACTTAGCGGGTTCTCCTTATAAAACAAAGGCTTCTTTGAAATTACAAGCCGATAATTTACAACGACCAAGCATTAATTTCTGTAAATTGCCATTCTAAAATAAACAACTTGATTACATCTCAACTTCTTTCTTTTGTTATTCCTCTTTATAATGAAGAAGATAATGTTGCTCCTTTACTTAAAGGTATAGATACAGCAATGAAAGGGTATACCTATGAGATTATTTTGGTTGATGATTGCTCAAGTGATCAAACCCGAATGAGAATCAAGGAACATAATCACCCAAATGTTACCTGCGTAGAGCTTCGGAAAAATTATGGTCAAAGCATGGCTCTTGCTGCTGGTTTTGATGTTGCCAAAGGGACATATATAATTACTATGGACGGTGATTTACAAAATGACCCCGAGGATGTCCTACCTATGCTTAGATTATTAATGGAAGAAGATTGGGACATAGTTACGGGGATTCGTCAAAAACGTAAAGATCGTTTTGTACGGACTATTCCTTCAAAAATTGCAAACGCTATCATTCGTCGAACCACGAAACTGAATTTAAAAGATCAAGGTTGCGCATTAAAAGTCTTCACACAAGAAACTGCTCAATCTCTAAATCTTTATGGAGAAATGCATCGCTTCATAAATGTAGTCGCGCATTTGGACGGAGCACGAATTAAAGAAGTTCCTGTTAAACATCATGCACGAATTCACGGCAAGTCCAAATATGGTCTCGGAAGAACTTTTAAAGTGATTAATGACTTAATCCTTTTATTATTTCAGAGAAAATACCTTCAAAAACCAATGCACTTGTTTGGGAACATTGGACTCGTTCTCTTTTTTATAGGCATGTCCATTAACCTGTATTTTGCCATTGTAAAAGCAATGGGACAAGATATTTGGGGGCGCCCATTGCTCATTCTTGGGGTAATCCTTACTGTTGTGGGCGTGCAGTTTTTTACCTTAGGAATTGTAACCGATTTATTGATGCGCACTTATTTTGAGAGTCAGCAAAAACGTCCATATCGCATTCGACGAATAACAAAAAGTAGTTCCGAAATGGACGCATCTAGTGTTCGAGAATTAAAAAATATTCGATAAGAACTTACTCCTATGTTGTCAAGTAGATCGCCTCAATATTTATTTCTAAATACGCCTACTTTTACTTAATTTTAAGCAAATCAAAAACAAGATGATCAAATACATCCTATCCCTCACGGCATTCATTGTTTTTAGTTCAATGAATAGCCAAACGAATCCGAAAATTTACGACATCATCAACGCGGTTTCTGCTGATCGAATTGAAGCCGATATTGCAAAATTAGCTGGCTTTGGAACTCGACATACGTTAAGTGATACCGTTTCCCAAACACGAGGAATTGGTGCGGCAAGACGCTGGATTAAAAGTGAATTTGAAACCATCTCTAATAATTGTAGTAATTGTCTAGATGTCTTTTATCAGCAAGACCTTGTAAAAAAGGGAGACAATCAACGGATCGCAAAAGATGTTATGGTTGTAAATGTTGCGGCAGTGCAAAGAGGCACTAAATACCCCAATCGTTTTATCATTATGAGTGGTGATATAGACAGCCGTATTAGTGATCCAACGAATTTTACCGACGATTCACCTGGTGCAAATGACAACGCCAGTGGAATGGCTGGAGCAATTGAAGCAGCTCGTGTTTTATCCAAATATAAATTTGAAAACAGCATTGTATACCTTGGATTAAGTGGTGAAGAACAAGGATTATATGGAGGAAAAGGGTTTGCTAAATTCGCTAAAGATAAGGGATGGGAAATAATAGGTGTATTAAATAATGACATGATAGGGAATATAAAAGGTGTAGATGGTGTTATTAGTAATGTAGATTTTCGAATCTTTTCTGAACCCGTTCCACCAAACGAAACTGAACGACAAAGAAGAGGCCGACGATTCGCTGGTGGAGAAGTTGACGGTATTTCTCGTCAGTTAGCACGTTATGTTCACAAAACCACTAAAACCTATATGCCAGAAATGAACCCTATGCTCATTTATCGATTGGATCGTTTTGGTCGGGGTGGTCATCATCGTCCGTTTTGCGACGAAGGTTTTCCAGGAATTCGCATTATGGAGGCGCATGAAAATTACACGCAACAACATCAAGACATACGTGTTGAAAACAATATAGAATATGGAGATAAGTTAAAGTTCGTAAACTTCCAATATGCAAAAGAACTGACGGCGGTAAATGCCATCAATATGGCAAGTCTTGCTTGGGCACCCCCTGCTCCAAAAAATGTAGCAATTGGTGGAATTGTGCAACCTTCGGCTAAGTTTAAATGGGAAAAAGTAGACGGAGCAACAGGATATAAAATTTATTGGCGAGATACTACCAGTCCTACGTGGGATCACAGCCGATTTGTTGGTGATGTTTCCGAATTTACGTTGGATGGAATTGTCATCGATAATTACTTTTTTGGAGTATCGGCAGTTGGCAAAAACGGCCATGAAAGCGTGGTTGTCTTCCCTAGTGGAACTTTTCGTTAAACACTACATTTGAAAATAATTTTTATGCTACACAAAACAATTCAAACAATACTCTTACTATTCATTACATTAACCGTTTCTGCACAACAACGTTCAGATGCGGATTTGCTTAGAGGTAGTATAACTCCCGAAAGAGCATGGTGGGATCTTCAGCATTATGATTTGGAAGTAGAAGTATTTCCAGAAACGCAAAGTATACAAGGGAAAAACACCATTACCTATACAGTTCTGGAAAAAGGAAAAGTCATGCAAATTGATCTTCAGCCTCCGATGAAAATTGATAGAGCCGAACAAGGGAATAAAAAATTAAAAATCAGCTCCAAAGGCAACGCACATTTTATAAAACTAAAAAAACAGAAACCTGGCGACGAACAAACCATCACGCTCTATTTCTCTGGAAAACCAAGAATAGCCAAGAATGCTCCATGGGACGGAGGATTCAGCTGGAAAAAAGACGACAATGGCAAGCATTTTATAGCAACGTCAAACCAAGGCATTGGCGCTAGTGTTTGGTGGCCTAACAAGGACCATCCTGCAGATGAACCAGATAAGGGTGTTGATTTGGCGATCACCGTACCTTCAGATCTTGTGGCGGTTGGAAATGGTCGTTTACATAAAACAGAAGATAATGGGGCAAGTAAAACATGGCACTGGAAAGTGTTGAACCCAATTAATAATTATGGAGTTAATATTAATATCGGTGATTATGTCAACTTTTCTGAAAAGTTTGAAGGTTTAAATGGAGAATTAGACTTGGACTATTGGGTGCTTAGAGATAATTTAGAGAAAGCAAAAGATCAATTCCTTCAGGCCCCTTTAATGCTGCGTGCTTTTGAATATTGGTTTGGCCCTTATCCGTTTTATGAAGACAGCTTTAAGTTAGTAGAAGTACCTTATTTAGGTATGGAGCATCAAAGCAGTGTTACCTACGGAAATAAGTATCAGAATGGATATTTAGGTCGCGACCTATCTAAATCTGGCTGGGGATTACAATTCGATTTTATCATTATACATGAAGCAGGTCACGAATGGTTTGCCAATAATATTACCAACAAAGATGTCGCAGATATGTGGATCCACGAAGGTTTTACGGCTTATTCCGAAAACCTATACCTCGATTATCACTTTGGAGAAGTGGCTTCAAGCGAATATGTAATAGGAACAAGAAGCCTCGTTCAAAATGACAGTCCAATTATAGGGACGTACAACATGAACAAAGAAGGGAGCAGTGACATGTACTATAAAGGAGCAAATATTCTTCATACATTGAGACAACTCGTAGAAGACGATAAAAAATGGCGGGATATGTTGCGTGGTTTAAATAAAACCTTCTATCATCAAACTGTGACGTCCAAGCAAGTTGAAGACTATTTAAGCGAACAAAAGGGTGCCGATCTTAGCGCATTTTGGGATCAATACTTACGTACCACTAAAATTCCTAAGATTGAATATAAACTGAATGACAATGTCTTAGAGTATAGATACGTCAATATTATTGATGGATTTGACATGCCCGTTATTGCGATTGTTGATGATAAAGAAGAATGGATTTTTCCGACGAAAGACTGGCAACGTAAAACATTTTCGAACTATATTAATTCGGTTAAAATTAAGGAAGATTTCTTCGTAGAAAGTGAGCAAGCGCGCTAAGATGAACGAAAAGCCTGAACTTTATTTTCCTAAGGATACAGAATGGTATCAGTGGCTGGCAGATAATCACGACCAGCAAACCACAGGTGTGTATCTTATTTTCTACAAATTAGAATTAAAAATCCCAACGATGCGATGGGAAGAAGCAGTGCGAATGGCCCTATGCTTTGGCTGGATAGACAGCACAGTTAAAAGTTTGGGAGATGGAAAACGACGACAATATTTTTGTCCGCGAAAACCCAAAAGCGTTTGGAGCAAAGTAAATAAACAGCATATTATTACTTTGGAGGAAGAAGGTCTAATCCAGGAAAGTGGCTGGAAAAGTATAGAAATTGCTAAAGAAAATGGGAGTTGGACATCCTTGGATGATGTCGAAAATGGAATCATTCCCGTAGATTTAATGCAAGCCTTTAATGCTCATAGAAAGGCTTTTCTCAATTACAACAACTTCGCATTTGGGTATCGCAAAAGCTATCTCTATTGGTTAAATCAAGCCAAACGAACTGAGACTCGTGAGCGGAGAATCGCTGAAATAATTTCCCTTTGTTCTCAAAATGTAAAAAGCAGATCCAATAGGTGATTTTTATTTATATGTAACATTTGACGACTTCTAACTACCTATGAATCAAAAGTCAATCAAATGAACCCAATCAAAATCACATTACTCATCGTAGGAATTATAGGTACTATATTTTGCACTTACGGTTTAATCGCTCATCAATTTGATATCATCACATTTATAGGTCTAATTTGTAGTATTTGCCTAGTGTACGCAGGATGCCCTATGAAATCATCTCCTAAAGAATCGAAGATCTCTTAGCAGGGACTAACCGGTTTTTGACGCAGTTAACAGCGCATTAAGAATTATTTTTCGGTAAATGCGTACATTCGTTAATCGAAACAAAAGCCGAAACCATGTACAAAAATGCAGCTGCCTTGCTACTTCTTCTATTCGTAGCAATACCGACTCACGCTCAACGCAAAAAAAAATCTTCTAAAAAGGATCCTACCGAAACTAAATGGGATGTTGCTAATCCAGGGAAGGACTTCAATTACAAAACGCATTCGTTCTCCACTTCCGAAGGAACATGGATGAATCTTGATGTAAGTCCGGATGGAAAAACTATCGTCTTCGATTTACTCGGCGATATTTATACATTACCTATTAACGGAGGAGCTGCTAAGGCCATACGCAGGGGTATCCCATTTGAAATTCAACCACGTTTTAGCCCAGATGGGGCAAAAATTTCTTTTACAAGTGACGCTGGTGGCGGGGACAATATATGGATAATGAATCCCGATGGCTCTGAAGCTAAGCAGATAACCAAAGAAAGTTTTAGACTCCTAAACAACGCTACTTGGACCCCAGACGGGGATTATCTTATTGGCCGAAAACACTTTACATCTGGACGTAGTTTGGGTGCTGGAGAACTTTGGCAATATCACAAAACAGGAGGTAGTGGAACACAGATTACTAAGCGAAAAAACGACCAGCAAGATGTTAACGAACCATTTGTTTCGCCAGATGGTCGATATGTTTATTATAGCGAAGATGTTTATGGTGGTGGATTTTTTCAATACAACAAAGACCCCAACAAACAAATTTATGTTATTAAGCGCTACGACTTTCAAACAGGTGAAACCAAAACAATTACAGGCGGCCCTGGTGGTGCGGCGCGACCAACCTTATCGCGAGATGGAAAAAAGTTAGCTTTTATTAAACGCGTACGAACCAAAACAGTGCTTTTTGTTCATGATTTAGAAACGGGTGAAGAGTGGCCACTTTATGATCAATTAAACAAAGATCAGCAAGAAGCATGGGCCATATTTGGAGTGTATCCAAACTTTAGTTGGATGCCAAATGATCAAGAAATAGTATTCTGGAGTGGTGGTAAACTAAATAAAATAAATATTGAAACACTCCAAACAAATGAGATACCATTTACTGCAAATGTGAAAATTGATTTAGCCGAAACCGTGCATACTAATAATCCAATTGCAGCTAAAGAATTTACACCCAAGGTAATACGGCATGCTGTAACTTCTCCGAATGGAAGATTTTTAGTTTTCAATGCTTTAGGCTATATTTACAAAAAAGAATTACCTAACGGGACGCCTACCCGTTTAACTAACGGCACCGATTTCGAGTTTGAACCGGCCTTCTCCCCAGACGGGAACAGTATTGTTTTCGCCAGCTGGAATGATTTAGAAAAAGGTGCCATTTTTAGTACTTCTCTTTCTGGAGGAACACCCCGGAAACTTACCAACAACAAAGGAATTTACAGAACCCCATCCTTCTCCCCAGACGGCCGAAACATTGTATTTAGAAAAGAAGGTGGAAATACCGATCAAGGTTTCACTTTTACCAAAAAGCCTGGCATTTACAGTATGAACAGTAATGGAGGTAATGAAACCTTTATTACAGATTCTGGTGAATATCCAATGTATACCAAAGATGGAAAGCGCATATTTTTGCAGACTGGTGGTACTTATTTTGGAGCACTCACTAAAAAGTTGATTAGCGTTGACCTCAATGGGGAAGATAAAAAAGAACACATTTCGTCTAAATATGCGAATCGATTGGTACCAAGTCCGGACAACAAATGGATTGCCTTTACGAACTTACATAAGGTGTTCGTTGCCCCACTGCAACTCATGGGCAAATCGACAAATTTAGACAACAAGAGTAAGTCGGTTCCTGTTTCTCAATTAGCAAAAGACGCCGGTATTAATATCCATTGGTCTCCAGACAGTCAAAAAATAATGTGGACACTTGGTGATGAATACTTTAGTAATCTCTTAAAGAATCGCTTCACATTTTTAGAGGGTTCTCCCGAAACGGTGCCCGAACTTTCAACATCTGGAACAAAAATCGGACTAACAGCGCCTGTAGATAAACCCTCGGGACGTATCGCATTTATAAACGCTCGAATTATCACCATGGATGGTGATCGAGTATTGGAAAAAGCAACTATTCTAATCAATGAAAATACCATAGAAGCTATAGGAACGAATGTCAATGTCCCTCGATCTGCAAAGGTTTATGACATGGCTGGAAAAACCATTATGCCAGGACTGGTGGACGCGCATGCTCATATTGGTGCCTTTAGATATGGTTTGACCACGCAACAAAACTGGCAATTTATGGCCAATTTAGCATTTGGAGTGACTACATCTCATGATCCATCTGCGAATACCGAAACCGTATTTGCTCTTTCCGAATTACAAAAGACAGGGCAATTAGTTGGTCCTCGCCTCTACTCTACGGGATTCATTTTATATGGAGCCGATGGAGATTTCAAGGCAGTAATCAATAGTTTAGAAGATGCGCGAAGCAGCATAAGGCGTACAAAAGCCTTTGGCGCGCAAAGTGTAAAAAGTTACAATCAGCCGCGTCGCGAACAACGGCAACAAGTGCTTCAAGCGGCTCGTGAAATGGGTATAAATGTAGTTCCAGAAGGAGGTTCTACCTTTTATCATAACATCACCATGGTTATTGATGGACACACAGGAGTTGAGCATAATATTCCAGTAGCGCCTGTTTATAAAGATGTATTAGAAATATGGGGTAAAAGTGGGACCGGTTACACCCCTACTCTTATTGTAAATTACGGCGGACTTAATGGAGAGTATTACTACTACCAGCGTGATAATGTTTGGGAAAATGAACGCTTACTGAATTTTACGCCTAGACGTATCATAGATAGTCGTTCACGTCATCGCACCATGGTACCAGAAGAAGAATATCAAAATGGTCATATACTTGTGTCCCAAACGGCAAAAAAACTTACGGATGCAGGAGTAAAAGTAAATATGGGCGCCCATGGACAATTGCAAGGTTTAGGAGCACATTGGGAAACATGGATGCTGGCTCAAGGTGGAATGAGTCCGATGGAAGCACTGAAAGCGGCTACGATTAATGCTGCCGAATATATAGGAGCTGGAAATGATATTGGATCTCTTAAAAAAGGTAAACTGGCAGATTTGATCATCTTATCCGAAAATCCATTAGAGAATATTGAAAATACGCAAACTATAGAAATGGTAATGTCCAACGGACGATTATACGATGCAATTAGTATGAATGAAATTGGAAATCGCAACAAAAAGCGAGCTCCATTTTTCTGGGAAAATAATAAATACAACCAAGCATTTCCTTGGCATGAAGAAACACAAGGATTTATGGAAGGTGGTTGCGGATGTCACGTTGGTCATAACTAAATACAACACACAGGTTTCAGGTTTCTGAAAGGGAATTTGAAACTTGTTCATTTATGAGACCTTATATTCAATTTTACAAAGATCTGTTTCCTTTCGTCATTACGTTTGGTCTCATCTGTATCATTGCTGTTGGCGTGATATGGGGTTTTGTACTGTTTATTACATTGGGATTGTTTGCTGGTTTCGCTGGATTTTCTGCCTTTAAAAAAAACGAATATTACTTTTATTATAATTTGGGAATTACACCTTGGAAATTATTTAAAGTGAGCTTTCTTTTCAACTTATTAGTTGGTATCCCCCTCTTCGGTGGGCTACTCATTTTTATATCTTTCGTGCTTGGCAGTCCTACAATTACATAAAGCGAGTAAATCGTTTGGTAAAAAAGAAGTTCTAAAAGAAGTTTCTTTTACACTCGAAACTGGATCCATTCTCGGTGTTTTTGGTCGTAACGGTTCCGGGAAATCAACATTACTCAAATTGATGTATGGAACTCTAAAAGGAGGGTGTATTGAAATGGAAATAGACAAGATTCCTGTACAACCTTCCGAAGTTATTACGAAAAGATGCATTGGATACTTACCGCAACATCCCTTTATGCCAAAAAATACGAAAGTTAGAGATGTCATACCTATGTACTTTAAGCAAGAAGCACAGCAAGATAGCATCTTTTATGATCCGTTTGTCGCTAAATTTACTTCAAGAACAATAGGAGAGCTTTCAACGGGACAAGGACGATATTTAGGCTTGTTGCTTCTGGCTCATTTAGATCATCCCTTTTTATTTTTAGACGAACCTTTCTCTATGATCGATCCTTTACAGATAGTACCTTTAAAAGAATTGCTTCTGAAAATTAAAACAACCAAAGGTATCATCATAACAGATCATTACTATCAAGATGTTTTAGACATATCTTCCAAAAATTTATTAATTCACCAAGGTGAAGGTATATCTATATCTACAGCGAAGGAACTTCAAAAATTTGGGTATCTTTCTTCTAATAGAGTCATCTCGGAAAAAGAATAAACGATGGGATTTTATGATTTAAGTAAAGAAGAACGTGTTCAGAAAGTAGCAGATATCCAATATCATTTACGCAACGATTTAAAAAGTGGGCAAACCAATTACCATATCGAATACTTTAGTGATGAAGATACCTATATACGAAAAGCCGCTTACACAAGCATAGGGCGTATTTATAATTCTGAAGCGAACTTAAGGCATCAAATAATTACATCTTTACATCAACTTGAAAAAGAAGGTGATGAACACATTCGCCAAACTGTAGTCAATGCAGCTGGTGAAATTGGTAAATTTCAATTTGAAACTGTTCAATCATTTTTTGACACAGCCTTATTTGATCCACATCACAAAGTGAGAAATGCCGTGATTGGGTCATTAAAAAAAATGGGGCAAATAAACCCCAAACCATCTTTAGCATGGGCAAGTACGTATCTCACTCATGCTGATAAAGAAGTGCGCAGGGAAATATGTCACGGTATTGAACTTCGTGGAAGGACACATCCCGAAGACATTCTTCCATTACTAAAAGTATTAGAACACGATCCTACAAAACGTGTATCGGATACCCTTGTCCATGTTTTGGGACAGATAGCCTACAAAAAGGGTTGTTTACCTAAAGTAATTTCTCATTTAAAACTTTGGACAAACAAAGAGTTGGTTGCAAAAGCATTAGATGAAATAATCGATGTACACAGTGTGAAGCGTTATGCGAAGTTTACAGCTATGAATCAACAAGCTGTCGTCGATTATATTGCCAAGGAGTTAAATGAATAAAGCGTTGTAGATCTCCCATTCTACGAACGCTTTATTACAAACTAACCAATCAATCAAATGATGAAAACTTTCTCTAGGGCGAAAAGTATTCTTTTATTTACTACGCAAATGTAATCGAGAACTTTGGTTAAAAAGAGGGCCGTGTAATAGACGGGAGGATGTACGTAATAAACGGTATAATAGTAGATTAAGGATGTAGTTGATTATAAAAAATAGAAGAAGCGTCATGTGGGGATTCAATCACTGACGCTTCAAACTAACTAATCAATCTAATCATGAAAAAAACTTCATCAGGGAAGATATAAGTTCCTTCTAATTCTGGCACAAAAGTATATCCAAAAGACTCATAAATAACTTCTTATGTAATAGATGGGCGAATGTATGTAATAAACGGTATGATTATCCTTTTTTCTAATGAAATGGTCGGTTTATCAATTGGTATCGATATTCACCGAATCTTGATTACGGTTGATCGAAAAGCCCATTTTTCCTCAAAAAATATTGGGATTGTAGTTTTAGCAAGGGTTAAAAATTTGTATATTTAGAACATCAACAATAAAATTTTACAAAAAATGGTAAGAGCAAAATACGCAAGCGTTCTAGAGCTTGGAGAAAAATTAAACATTCAGAATGGAGATGTGCAGGAGGAAAATGGAGTGTTACATGTTAAAGGAACAGCCGCCTATCAAGCCGATAAGAATAGATTATGGGATGCGATTAAAGCAGCTGGAGGAGAAAGCCCGTCAGATATAGTTGCAGATATTGAGGTTGCAGATACTTCAATTCTAGGACATCATGAAGTAGAGAGTGGCGATACTTTAGGTAAAATTGCCAAGGCTTATTATGGAAACGCTATGAAATACACAGCTATTTTTGAAGCAAATAAAGATATTCTAAGCAATCCGGATGTGATTCATCCAGGACAAAAACTAGTACTTCCTAACTTATAGGAATGTCATTATTACAATTAAAAACGGCTTACTAATTAGTAAGCCGTTTTTTGTTAGAGTCTATTGATATAACTACCGTATACATCCTTGAAATGTAAACCATCTCCCATGTAATATTTACTCAGTTTTTTATTCTCCGCTAATGCCCAAAGGATAAATTCTTTAAAAAACAATTGATCACCTTTTGGAATGTCTGGAGTAAAAGTTTTTAGCAAGTCGTCTAATGGTTCAATCCGATCCAACTGTAACTGGTATGAGGTATCGTCCAACCCATCTAAAAGTTCGAAGCCACTTTGTTCAAAAAACCAAGAGATTACGGCATCATAAGGATCAACATCACTTTCTTTCTGCAATTTTTCGATTTTCGGGAAATAATTATCAAACTGAGATTTCACCGCATTGGCAATTAGTTGCTGCGCGACCTCATGTGCTCCTTCTTGCTCCCCTTCGTATACCAATTCTACTTTACCTGTAATCGCCGGTATAATTCCCATGAAATCTCCCAAACGAATCGTGGTTTTAGAATCGCCATTCTGTAATGCTCGACGTTCGGCAGTGCTTAATAGGTTCTGAAAAGCAGTTATACTTAATCGAGCACTCACACCACTTTTGGCATCAATAAACTCACTATTTCGTGCTTCAAAGCTGATTTGTTCCAAAATATCTTTCGCCAGTTCAGGTACATATATATGGTTCTTTTCGGAAGCCGCATCTTTTGTTTCTTGTTCGGTGATGGTTCTGGCTATTTCCAAATTATCTGGATAATGGGTAAGAATTTGGGAACCAATTCTATCTTTTAATGGTGTAACAATACTCCCTCTGTTGGTGTAGTCTTCTGGATTCGCGGTAAAAACAAACTGAATATCCAACGGTAATCTTAGTTTAAAACCTCTAATTTGAATATCTCCTTCTTGAAGAATATTAAAGAGTGCAACCTGAATTCGAGCCTGTAAATCGGGAAGTTCATTGATTACAAAAATACAACGATTAGCCCTTGGAATCATTCCAAAGTGAATTACTCTATCATCGGCATACGTCAGTTTTAAATTAGCCGCCTTAATTGGATCTACATCACCAATCAAATCTGCCACTGTGACATCGGGCGTGGCAAGTTTTTCTGCGAATCTATCCTCTCTATGCAACCAAGAAATAGGTGTATGGTCTCCTTTTTCTTGTAATAATTCGCGTGCATATCGGGAGATTGGATCAAACGGATCGTCATTGATCTCGCTTCCATCTACAACAGGAATATATTCGTCTAACAAAGAGACCATTTGACGCGCTAATCGCGTTTTGGCCTGTCCGCGAAGACCCAAGAGGTTAATATTATGTTTCGAGAGTATAGCACGCTCTAGTTCTGGAATCACCGTAAACTCATACCCGTGAATCCCTTCGAAGGTCGGCTCTTTTTTCATCAACCTTTGAAGAAGATTTCTACGCAATTCTTCTTTTACCGTTTTGGGTTCATAGCCTGCTGCTTTAAGTTCACCAAAAGTAGTTATGTTTTCAATTTTCATAATTCTATTCTCTAATCATTTCGTAAGATTCTTATAAATCTTGCTTATCTCAATTTTTTCCTTCTATTATTTTCGTAATCGGTAAAAATCATTTCTCCCAACCCTTTTAAACCCGTATAAAATGCTTTGCCTTGATTGGCTTCCGTAAAGTGATCAACAAATTGCATCAGATACGGATCTTGAGCAATCATGAATGTAGTAATCGGGATATGTAGTTTTCTGGCCTGTCGGGCCATGGTGTAACATTTGCTAACGATATGTGGATCCAATCCCGCACTATTCTTATAATAACGCCCGTCTGGAAGCTGCAAGCAACTTGGTTTTCCATCGGTTATCATGAAAATTTGTTTGTTTGTATTTCGTTTTCTGCGCAGCATGTCCATAGCCAACTGTAATCCCGCTACCGTATTGGTATGATAAGGGCCTACCTGGAGGTATGGCAAGTCTTTGATTTTAATGGGCCAGGCATCATTCCCAAAAACTAAAATATCTAAGGTATCCTTAGGATAACGAGTCGTGATGAGTTCCGATAGCGCCATTGCCACTTTTTTTGCCGGAGTGATTCGATCCTCTCCGTACAAAATCATGCTATGGCTAATATCGATCATTAATACCGTGCTCATTTGAGCCTTGAACATAGTTTCTTCAACTACTAAATCATTTTCGGTAAGATGGAGATCGCCAATACCGTGATTAATTTGCGCATTTTTTAAACTTTCTGTCATCGAAATACGCTCAAGTGCATCCCCAAATTGATAGTTTCTATATTCACCCGATTGCTCATCACCACGACCGGTATATTTGGTTTTATGATTTCCACCAGTATTGCGTTTCAATTTTCCAAAAATCTGATCCAACGCACGTTTCCGAAGCGAACGTTCTAATTTTTCTGAAATACTATAACCTCCTTCTCCATCACCTTCACCAGAACCATCTGGTTTTAACTGTTCTCTAATATAGCCTTTAGCTTTTAAATCTTCTATAAAATCATCAATCGTATAATCATCATCAGTTAAGGTGTATTCTTCATCCAATTGTCTCAACCAATCGATGGCCTCATCAAAATCACCTGAGGTATGTGTGATCAATTCTTGAAAAATCTCAAACAAACGCTCAAAAGGAGACTGGTGAGGCGCTTCATACGTTTTAAAAATAAACCCTTTTCTTCTTTCTTCCTTTTTCATGCACTATAAAATTACGACAAATGTCTTAATTAGTCTTTTCTACAAACGAACTTAACAAGCCTTTAAGATTTCGTCCTTTCACATTTCCTTAACTTAGTCAACTTATATATAACTACAACCAAATGAAACAACTTCTATCCCTTGTGATGCTCCTTTTTGTAGCTTCACTTTCTGCTCAAGATTTTTCAATGGATTTACTCAAAGACATGGAACCTCGCAACATTGGTCCTGGTGGTATGTCGGGTCGTGTTACCGCAATTGATGTCGTGCTCGACAATCCCGATATTATGTATGTAGGAACTGCCTCTGGCGGACTCTGGAAAAGCACAAGTGGAGGCATTAAATGGAATCCTATTTTCGATAATCAGCCAACGGCATCGATAGGAGCGGTCGCAATTCAACAAAGCAACCCTTCGGTCATCTGGGTTGGTACCGGAGAAGGTAATCCAAGAAATAGCTTAAATGGCGGATTTGGAGTGTATCGTTCTCTTGATGGTGGAAAAACATGGCAGTCCATGGGATTGGAGAAAACACGTCATATTCATCGCATCATCGTCCATCCAGATAATCCAGATGTAGTATATGTAGGAGCTATTGGTTCTCCCTGGGGCATACATCCAGAACGCGGTGTATTTAAAACAGAGGATGGTGGTAAAACTTGGAATAAAATTTTATTTAACAACAACAAAACTGGAGTGGCCGATATGGTTATGGATCCATCTAACCCAAACAAGTTAATTGTAGCTATGTGGGAACATAAAAGAGATCCGTGGTTTTTTAAATCGGGTGGTGAAGGTTCAGGAATTTATATCACGCATGACGGAGGTGACACTTGGGAAGAACGTAGCGATAAAGATGGCCTTCCTAAAGGAGATTTAGGTAGAATAGGAATTGCTATTGCTAGAAACAAACCGAACATTATATATGCATTGGTCGAGGCAAAGAAAAATGCGCTATACAAATCTGAAGATGGAGGTTTTAATTGGAAGAAGATCAACGACAATATGGGGGAAATAGGAAATCGTCCATTTTATTATGCAGAAATTTATGTAGATCCGCAAAATGAAAATCGTCTTCACAGTATTTTCACATATGTTAATTCAAGTGAAGATGGAGGAAAGAGTTTTAGTCAGTTAATGCCAGCTTATGGTGTAGATAATGGTGTGCACCCCGATCATCATGCGTGGTGGATTCACCCAGAAAACGGGAACTTCATGATAGACGGAAATGACGGAGGGATGAACATTACGAAAGACGGTGGTAAAACATGGCGCTTTATTGGGAATCTTCCCGTAGCTCAATTTTACCATATTGCTGTAGATAACGAATTTCCGTACAATGTGTATGGTGGAATGCAAGACAATGGAAGTTGGAGAGGTCCGGCTTATGTTTGGCGTGCACAAGGAATTAGAAATCACTACTGGCAAGAAATTTCTTTTGGTGATGGTTTTGATGTAGTACCAGATAGGGATGACAGTCGTTACGGTTGGAGTATGAGTCAGCAAGGCTTTGTGAGTCGATACGATTGGCAGACCGGTAACAACTACTCCGTTCGACCTACGCATCCAGATCCAGATGTACTATTACGTTTTAACTGGAATAGTGCTATTAACATCGATCCTTTTAACAATAGCACTCTTTACTTCGGAAGTCAATTTGTTCATAAGAGTACCGATAAAGGTCTTACGTGGGATATCATTTCACCAGATCTAACCACGAACGATCCGTCCAAACAAAAACAGAGTGAAAGCGGTGGTTTAACAATGGACGCGACAGGTGCAGAAAATCACACCACTATTTTAGTAATTGAACCTTCCCCATTAGAACAAAATATGATGTGGGCAGGAACAGATGATGGTCGTGTTCATTATACGCAGAACGGAGGGCAATCTTGGAACGAAGTGACCAAAAATATTAAAGGACTCCCCTCTGGAAGTTGGATTGTTCAAATCAAAGCGAGCAACAAAAGAAAAGGTGAAGCATTATTGATAGCCAATGATTACAGAAGGTTTAATTATACACCATACGCCTACCGAACTACTAATTATGGTAAGTCGTGGGAGCGTATCGTTGATGAAAATGATGTTATTAGTTACACACTTAGTATAGTTGAAGATCCAAAAGAAAAGAACTTATTGTTCTTAGGAACCGATGACGGCTTGTACATATCGGTTAATGCAGGACAAAAATGGACCAAATGGACCAAAGGATTCCCAACTACATCGGTAAAAGATTTAGTAATTCAAGAACGTGAAGACGACTTGGTGATAGGAACATTTGGTAGAGCCGCATGGGTGTTAGACGACATTCGTCCATTACGTGCCATAGCCAAAAACCAAAGTGTTTTGAGCTCGACAATACAAGTATTCGATCCGCCTACAGCGTACAGAGCTGCTTATCAGCAACCTACCGGAAGTCGTTTTGGTGGTGACGCATTGTACAATGGAGAAAATCGTGTTGGTGGAGCACGTATTTCTTATCTCTTTAAAAAGTCGAAAACGACAGAGGATAAAAAAGAAGAGAATGATGTAAAAGAAGATAACGATCAAAAGAAGACCGACTGTAAACACAAAGATTCCATTTATATGAAGATTTACGATGGAAACCGACTTATACGAACGCTCAAGAGAAAAACACCTGATAGTACAGGAATCTATACGTGGCGATGGTTTCTGAACGAAAAAGGGGTAGACAGACCCTCAAGACGTATCCGTAAACGAACCAATGAGCCAGGTGGTACTTCTGTAAAACCAGGCACTTATAAGGTAGTAATGAATTATATGGATGCTACGTCCGAAACCTCAATTACCGTGGCAAGTGATCCAAGGTTACAGGTTTCTCAAAAAGCCATTGACGACGCTTATGCGCGTTCTAAAGTGTTGGAGCAACTTACTCAAACCGCAGCAGATGCTGTGAAGCAATTGGTAGAAAGCAAAAATACAGTCAAAGACTTTCAGAAGAAAATGAAAGCCGAAGCTGCCAAACCTGCAGCAACTAATAAGTACAAAGAAGAACTAAAATTAGCCAAAGAAGTAACCAAAAAGATTGATTCGGTTACCGCCTTGTATTTAGGAAAAGAAGACAAACGTCAAGGAATTGTGCGCAGTCCAAAACCTAATGTTATGGTTCGAATAAACAATGCGCGCAGGTACAGTGGTAGTCGACCAAATGGCATGACCGCAACCGAAGAACGTTTGCTAAAACATGCTAAAGATGAACTAAACTCAGCTTTACAGGCCACTAACGCTTTTTTTAACAATGACTGGTCCGGATTCAAAACCAAAATGGAACAAGTTATTATATCACCTTTTAAAACCACTAAAACATTTACACCTCAATAAATCATTCTATGAAAAAACTAACATACCTATTATTTTTATGTTCACTCATAACTTTTGGACAAGGACTCGTTGAAGAAGAAGACGAAGACGCTCTTGGATCCTGGTTTATGTATTTTGGGAAACATCGTGTTGCCGATAAATGGAGTATTCATACAGAGGCCCAGTACAGAACCTATGAGTTCGGGAATAATTTTAACCAACTATTACTGCGTACAGGGATTAATTATGATATTTCAGAAAAAGTTATGGTAACCTTGGGGTATGGAAATATCACAACCGATGGTACTTTTATAGACGTAGATGACGAAAAAAACAGCAACGAAAATAGAATATACCAACAGCTTGTTATTCGAAATAACTTTGGAAAATTAAATCTATCACATCGTTATCGTCTCGAACAACGTTTTATAGATAACAACGTAACAGGAAATGTCACTCAACATCGAGCCCGATATTTTTTAAAGGCCACATATCCCATTGGAGAAAAATGGTATTTAGCGGCTTACGATGAAATCTTTATCAATTTACAAGAACCTTTGTTTGGACAAAATCGTTTGTATGGAGCCATTGGTCACAAATTGAACGACAACATTAAGATTGAAGTGGGATATTTACGTAATCATTTTACAGAGAAAGAATTTAAGCGTTTACAATTCGGGATTTGGTGGACGACAGACTGGAGAAAGGATAAGTCTTAATGTTAATTTCTTAGGCAATACCCTACTCGATTTTGAAATCTTTTAAAGTATCATCCGACTGAACGTCCAATTAAAACCATCTCATTATGAAATCCAGTAAAATCACTTTTACGAACAAAAGCGGAGAATCTCTTTCCGGTCGTTTAGATCTACCCGTAAATCAGGACCCGCACAATTTTGCAATTTTTGCGCATTGTTTTACCTGTACTAAAGACTTCTCTGCCGTTCGAAATATAAGTAGAGCGCTTGCCGCTGAAGGCTTTGGTGTACTTCGTTTCGATTTTACAGGTTTAGGAGATAGTGATGGCGATTTTGCTAACACTAATTTTTCAAGCAACGTGGAAGATTTACTTTGTGCCGCAGATTTTTTGGCCAGTGAATACAAAGCCCCTTCCCTACTGGTTGGACATTCTCTAGGTGGCGCGGCCGCTATTTTTGCTGGTTCTAGAATCGACACCATTCAAGCCATCGCTACTATTGGAGCTCCAAGCAATCCTGTACATGTTCAAAAACAATTTGGAAATCAGCTTGAAAAAATCAAAGAGCAGGGTGAAGCAGTTGTGACATTGGCAGGACGAAACTTTACATTTAAAAAACAATTTTTAGACAATCTAGAATCCGTTTCGTGTACCGAAGCAGCTAAAAACTTAGATAAAGCGCTCCTAATTATGCACTCGCCGCAAGACGCGACAGTCGCAATTCGAAATGCAGAAGAGATTTATCACGCAGCGCATCACCCAAAAAGTTTCGTCACTTTAGATGGATCTGAACACTTACTTATCGATAAGAAAAATGCAGCATATGTTGGTAAAGTAGTTGCCGGATGGGCCACGCGTTATATTCCAATTCCGAAAAGTGATATCATACAAACTACCCACGATGTAGTAGCAAGTTTGGATGATGAAGACGGGTTTACGACGCAGATGAAATTAGGCACGCACTATATGAAAGCCGATGAACCTATTCGCGTAGGTGGTAATGATTACGGACCTACACCTTACGAATTATTGGCAGGTAGCTTGAGTGCTTGTACGGCCATGACTATTCAAATGTACGCCAGACGTAAAGGTTGGCTTATAGATAATGTAGAAGTACATACTAGTTATTCCAAAGACTACGCGGCAGACTGCACAGCATGCGAAAATGATGGTTCTGCCAAAATAGACACTTTTACTCGAGTGATTAAATTTGAGGCCGATCTCGATGAAAAACAAAAGGCTAGATTATTGCAAATTGCCGATAAATGCCCCGTTCACAAAACACTTCATAACGAAACACAGGTACTTACTCAATTGGTTGATTAATGCTTTCTTCAGAAAAATTTGAGGTTACCATAGAAGGAACGCATAGCATTGTAATTCCCGATGTTATTGCTTCTCCTTTTCGTGAAGCCAATCATTCTAGAGTAGCCATAAAAGCATTTTTTGAAGGAAGAGAACTTGCCTTTCATGGTAAATTACATTTATATCAAGGACGCTTTTTGATAAGTTTCGGTAAACGATATCAAAAGGAACTAGGAGTAACTAAGAATGATTTTTTCGAATTGCAGCTATTTGAAAATACATCAAAATATGGGGTCGAAATGCCGGAGGAGTTCCAAGCTGTTCTAGAGAGTGACCTTGAAGCTTATGAGGCTTTTGAGAGATTGACCGACGGAAGAAAACGCTCATTAATATACTATGTCACGAGATTTAAGAACAGTCAAACTCGAATCGATAAGGCGCTTATCGTGACCGAAAATCTTCGATTAGGTATTACCGATCAAAAGGAGTTACTAGTAGATAGGCGCTAATTCTTACGCGTCTTATGTTTCTGAAAAAATAAGGTCAATTTTTTAATAAAAAAATACGTGGTATCTTAGAGCAACCTATTTAATCTAAAAAAGAACTCCAATGAAAAAAATAAGTATAACTCTTGCTGCTTTAGCACTGGTCGCTTTTACAAGTTGTAAGAATGACACTAAAAAAGTTGAAGACGTCGTTGAAGAAACCGTTGAAGAAACAGTGGAAGAAGTTGTTGAGAAAGTAAAAACGAAAAAACCTGAAAAAGTACTTTCGCTTAGACTCTCACCTAAAAGTGATTCCAGAGTCGATGGAAAACTACAGTTTTCCCAAACAGACGGTGTTGTAACTATGGAAGCATCAATTACAGGGCTCACTCCTGGAACTCATGCGATTCATATTCATGAAAAAGCCGATTGTTCTTCAGCAGATGGTAAATCGACAGGCGGACACTGGAATCCAACCTTCCAACCACATGCTGCTTGGGGAGCCGAAGGTGGTTTCCATTTAGGGGACATTGGTAATTTTGAAGCCAATGAAGACGGGCAAGGATCTGTAACTTTTAGTACTGATTTATGGTGCATTGGTTGTGGTGACGAGAACAAAGATATTGTAGGCAAAGCAATTATTGTTCATGAAGGAACAGATGATTTAACCTCACAACCAAGTGGTGCAGCTGGTTCACGAGTTAGTTGTGCGGCAATTATAGAACGTGTGGACACAGTACCTAATTAGAATTAATTTTTCTTTATAAAAAACGCCCGCTATATCCAGCGGGCGTTTTTTATTGCGTTAAGATTATAGTAGCGTACTCAAAAAAGTCTATTAGATGACCACATATTGTCATTCGGATACCTAGTGTCCTAATTATATAGCGTCAATTATATAAGGATAGGACAAATAAAAACCCGCTCAAAAGAGCGGGTTTCATATATAACTAATTAGTTACTACAATTTATTGCTTAACAATTCGCTTTACAATTGTAGTTGACTCTGTTGTGATTTGCACAAAATAGATTCCTGTTGCAGCACCTTCGATAGAAAGAGGTGTATTCACACCTGTGTTTCGTAAATCGATTGTTTCAATAATACGTCCATTTACATCCAAAACAGTTGCACTATTCAATGTTTCAGAACTATTGTTTACCAAAGTAAGTTGACCCGAAGTAGGATTTGGATATAAAACAATCTGATTGTCTAATAAGGCATCTTCTAATCCTAAAATTTCATCAACCGTAAGTACAAATGTACAATCGGCTACGTTACCTGCTTCATCGGTTGCAGTAATTGTAATCGTGGTATCACCTGTTCCAACTGTTGTTCCAGGAGCAGGGCTTTGAGCCAATGCAGGATCAACAGTACAATTATCAACTACAGTTGCGCCAACCGTATAATCTGGAATAACAAAATCTTGTCCAGCATCTACAGTCTCGGTTAAATCTGCAGGACAGGCAAGCGTTGGTATTTCAGTTTCTACTGTCACCAATACTTCCGTACGTTCGTTAAGACATCCAGGGAAACCAAATGTAATGTCGTTAGCAACGCCATAATCTGAAGTCTCACAAGTACCTGGCCAATCTGACGCCATGTTTAAATCATCTGCACGACGATACGACTGGTTACATGCTACTGATACAGAGAAACCATCACCTTGCCAATCTAAATCGGCTGCCGTAATATTGAATCCATTAATTGTAACATTTAATCCAGCAATTTGAGATGCGCTAAAGTTCCAAAAAACAGAATCAACAACATTACCAGCTGGATCAACGATTATAATCCATCCTGTTCCTCCTTCATCCCAGAAAATGTTACTTCCCCAGTAATCTCCAGCACCACTGTCATCACTATAGGCTACCGCACTATTAGCACCCATATTTCCTAATATCTGAATATTTGTATTTATCGCATTGATGTCTGGATAAGGGTCAGCACTTACTGCTACAGCATAACCTGTATAATCGAAAGCATCTCCTGAGTTCTGAACTTCTAAACGGTCTGGAGTTTGTAATGTGATTTCAGAAATAACCAATCTTGAAGTTGGTCCAGGAGGAACCTCCTGCGCATAAACAGCGACATTTCCTGAAGGAGTAAATGTATAATCTTCTCCTTCAAACAATAGGTTTCCACCTAACTGAGCATCATACCAGCGAATTTCATTCGCAGGATCATTAGGAGTAGCACTTACAGTAACATCATCTCCTGGGCAATATCCATCAGCACCTGTGGCAGTTGGTCCGGCTCCTACTCCTACAACTTCAATATCTGCAGTATCGGAAGACGCAGGTGCACAACTTGTAACTGGCACATCATATGTAATAGTTACGATTCCTGTTCCAGCTGCTGCTGCGTCAAACGTAAACGTTGTTCCGTTTCCATCATCCGTAACACCAGATCCACTATAAACTCCACCTGCAGGGAAACCACCTCCTAAAGTAACTGGCGGCTCATTACTACAAATTTCATCTCTACTCGGTATTAAATCAGCAACTGCAGACGGTGTATCGAATGCAGGTGTACCATCGGCTACACTATTGGTAGAACCTTGATCGGCACTAACACCTAATCCTCTTTTCGCGAAAGCATCCCAAAGTAGACATTCGTTCGCTCCTCCATATAATGCTTGATCGGCTGCAAATATAGCATCACGGCCATCAACGAATCCAGGTCCGCAAGGCTGTAATTTCATTCCTTCTAATACAATCGCCATTGCTTGAACATTACCGGCATCTAGATTTACATCACCTTGGAAGTCATAAAAGTCTGGATCAAAACCATATTGATCGATTAAAGCCCAGGTTACTTCCCAAAGCATCGTACTCCAGATAGAACCAACTCCGTGTGGTATAGATACACCACCAACATTTCCATACGTTTCTGGGTTCACAGCAAGATCTGTACTATACGGGAAATTTCTAATTCCATTTCCATTTGGACCTTGTCCAAATAAATACGTTCCAACGGCTCTAGCATCGGTTCCAACATCACCTGGCTGAATGGTTAAAAGCACTCCTAAAAAGTCACTCCATCCTTCACCCATTTGTTCAGTGTTTTGTAAACATCCGTCCTGAGCAGGTCCTCCCGTAAGACGGTTAGATACTCCATGTCCAATTTCGTGAATATTCACCAAGTTATCGAATGCACCATCCTGGAATCCATTTGGACATACATAATTAAGCATGTTTGGATTTTGACCATCTGGAGGTGTACCAAAACGTGCATTACAATCCAATGTAAGCTGCACAAATGCGTCAACTGAATCACTTCCTAGACCACCATTTCCATAGTTATTTTCTTGGAAGTTTCCACTAATTTCATCAAATCCATAAGGATAAAGTACATCGTGAATAATGTTAGTCCAATAAAACACATTGGTAATTGCAGCATCTTCATATTCATTTACATTCTGTTCCCATACCTCAGCATAAGGATATCCTTGGAAATCTAATCCAGGACCCCCATCGGGACGGTAACCATTGTTGTTCCCTGCTTCAAAAGCATTGGCATTGTTACCACGTGTATCTGTAAATTCGGCACCAACTGCACCATTAGTATCATGCCAACCAAAAGGTGAGGCAGTAGGGTCTGCTGGGTTAACTTCTACCACTCGAGCACCAAAATAAGCGCTTTCTAGTGGGTAAGGTACTACTTCGTAACAATCACTACATCCTGCAGTTGCAGCAGTAGTTTCCTTGTAATTAGGTATGTCGAATAAATTTTTGTTGTAATCTAATACGACTTCATGGCTATGGTCATGTTCCATTGAACAAGTTACCATCCAGTCGTTTTTATCCAAAATTTGACCGCTTGTGGCATCTAATCTTGCATTCCACCAATTAGCATGATCTAGAGCTTGAATTGCAATATCCCATACCAATTTAAGTTCTCCTTCATCGGTATGAACATACATTAAACGAGCAGGAATATCACTTATAGATACACCTCCGTTAGATAGGACTTGTACTTGAGAAGCTCCTCTTGCTTGCTCAACAACAGAAATCGACTCTTGCAAACGATACCCCAATTGGGCCGCCGCCATTTCTGCTGCTGTTGTAGCAGAAAGAGCAGGAGTTGCATTTCCTTGCATTTTAGATTGGGTATTGCTAACAAATTTGCTGTTCACAGATAATACCTTACCATTTGGTGAGATATGAATCCCTGAAGCAGTTCCTTCAATTTCAAGACCATTAATGGCTTGACTGAAGTAAACGTGATGTACATTACTAGTTCGGCTGGTGTGCTCGGCAGTAATGATCCACTCAAGATCTTGAGAGGTTAATGATTTGTTTTCAACTTGCTGAATGAGATGCTCGTTGATGTGTTGAGCTACGTCCTGAGCTAATAACTGTGAAGAACACAGACATATCATAGCCAGAAAGAAGCTGAAGGTACTTTTTTTCATCTTACGTAAATTTAAAACAGGTTAATAATAAGTAGGTTGTAAAGAATCACGCTAAACTATCAAAATATGGCTGCTTTAACAAATTTTTCAGCTATTTCGTGGTTCTTTTAACATTTATGCAAAAAATCAGAAGTTTTAAGGCTTTTACTGAAAGAACTTCAAAAACTAATCTTGCGCGCACTTATTGAAGAATTATTTCTATTTTTGAACAACTCGCCAGTAAATCTATGGAACAACCCAACGCGTTAATTGAACGAATGCAACAAGGAGATGAAAAAGCCTTTGCAGAGATCTATTCCAGATACTCAAAAGCGATTTTCGGGGTTATCCATACCATTTTGCACGACACTGAAGCATCGGAAGAAGTATTGCAAGACACCTTTATGAAAGCTTGGAAAAATGCATCTTCATATGCAATTGGGAAAGGTCGTTTTTATACTTGGTTGCTCAACATTGCTCGTAATGCTGCCATTGATAAAACCCGTTCTAAAGAATTTAAGAATACACAGAAAAACCTTAGCACGACTAATTTCGTAGATATAATAGCTACAACAGATAATTTAAACAGAAAAACAAATGCTATTGGCTTAAAGGCTTTTGTAAATGCCTTACAGCCAGCGTGTATTAAAATTATTGAATACCTTTATTTTAAAGGCTACACACAAGCAGACACAGCCGATGAACTAGAAATTCCGTTGGGAACAGTAAAAACAAGAGCTCGTACGTGTATGAACGATCTTAGAAAATTGGTTGGAGTAGAGATATGAATATAAATGAACTCATAGCATCCGGGAATCTGGAATTATATGTTTGTGGTGCTCTATCGCAAGAAGAGGCTATGCGCATTGATAAAGCCATTGAAGCTCATCCTGAAATAAAGGCAGAAGTAGAACGTATTGAAGCGATGTTACAAACGTTAGCCGAAGGTGCGGCTCCTACCCTTTCGCCAACTACTTGGAGTGGTATTGAGGGGCAAACCAGTGGTGTTCGAAGTATCACAAAAGCTTCTAAACGCACCAATTGGGGCGCGATTAGTGGTTGGGCAGCCGCCATTTTATTACTGGGTGGAATTTTTATGTTACTTAGACAAAACAATGCTCTTACTGAAGATTTAGAAATTACGACCAACGAAAATATAGAGCTGAACGAACAAGTCATCTCTTCACAGGATCAATTGGCCGAAACCAATGCATTACTCGATATCCTAAGAGGGAAAGAGTTCAATGCCTATACCTTACCTGGAAATGATGCCGTTGCGCCAGAAGCTTTTGCAAAAGTGTTTTACAACGCGCAAGAAGGAGTTGCCTATATTGATATTAAAGGATTACCCGAAGCCCCTGATGGCAAAGTGTATCAAGCTTGGTCACTTACTTTGAATCCGCTCACACCTAGTAGTATGGGTATTATGGAAACAGCTGCTCAAGTAGAAGAAGGAATATATAAATTTGAAAACGTACCTGCCCCTGAAGCCTTTGGTATTACTTTAGAACCAGCGGGTGGATCTGCAAGCCCAACCCTAGAACAATTATATACCTTAGGGACTGTTACTCCTTAACCATCTTTTTGTTATAACTTTGTTTAGACAAACCCAACGCTTAATAAATGATTCGTTTATTAAGTTTAGATAATGATAAATTACAATAGCTTCATGAAGCAATTCGCATTATTTGCATTTCAATTGGCCACTTGCCTTTCTTTAACTGCGCAAGGATTTCAAGATTTGAACTTTGGAACCGATAATACGTTAGAAATAGTTACTTGGAATATAGAAAGGTTTCCTAAAAATGGAGCGACTACAATCGATTACGTAACCGATATTATTGAAACCTTGGACGTGGATATTTTGGCGATACAAGAAGTGGATGAGATAGACGAATTTGAGCAAATGGTTCAAAGCATATCTGGTTATGAAGGTTATTTGGATTCCGTGAGGTTTGGAGGACTGGCGTATATCTATAAAACGAGTACCATAGAGATCAATTTTTTCTTTGAAATCTATACTTCCTCTGCATTTTGGAATTATTTCCCCAGGTCGCCAATGGTCATAGATTTTAATTATTTAGGAGAACGTTACATTGTTATAAACAATCATTTAAAATGTTGTGGAGATGGGTTTTTGGACATTAATGATACAAGCGATGAAGAAACTCGCAGATATTTCGCTAACGAACTTCTGAAAGACTACGTCGATACCTTTTACGAAAATGATAGGGTATTAATAGTTGGAGATTTAAACGATATCTTGATCGATCCACCTCAAAACAATGTGTTTCAGATGTTCTTCGATGACAGTGAAAATTATTTGTTTAGTGATTTTGAAATAGCGAGTGGAGATAGTTCCAATTGGTCTTTTCCGAACTGGCCGTCCCATCTTGATCATATTTTGATCAGTAATGAGATATTCATCGAATTTGACCAGTCCAATTCAGATATTCAAACGATAAAAGTAGATGACTATTTACCTGGAGGTTGGCCTGAATATGATTCAAATGTTTCAGATCATCGTCCGGTTGCTATTAAATTGAGCAATGCAAGTTTGGGTCAAACTGACGTTAAAAAGCTAGAATCCTATTTTAGCAACTATCCAAATCCTTTGAATTCAGAAACTATTTTCGCCATCCATCCTAAAGCAGAAGCTAGTGCTATTGAAATATTTAATTTGCAGGGGCAAAAAATATTTACGGAAACCATTCAAACAAATCAGACACAGCTTCTTTTTAACGCAGATCAACTTTCAAACGGAATTTATATCGCTAATCTACTTTCTGGGACAAAAGTTCTTGAAAGCAGAAAGTTGGTCGTGCTTAAATAAGTATTCCTCCGTTAATTTTGCATAGATGGAAGATTTAATAGAAATTTTGAAAGAGGATCCAAACGTTAAAGTGAAGCAATTCCGCAAGGGTGAATTTCTTCAACAATCGGGTGACGTTAAGGCCTCAACTTTTTTTGTAAAAAAAGGTTTATTGAGAAGTTACATTATAGATAGTAAAGGGAAAGAGCACATCTTCATGTTTGCGCCTGAAGACTGGATAATAGCAGATGTAGAGGCTTTAGAATTTAATGAACCCGTGCAACTTTTTATCGATTGCCTTGAAGATAGCGAAGTTATTATCTTCGATAAAGACTGTCTTTTTAAAGCCGACTTCACCAAAGACCGAATAATTAAAAATGCACAATTATTATATCGAAGAATGGGCAAATTACAACGTCGTGTTTTAATGCTAATGGGATCACCTGCCATTGATAGATATAGATATTTTTTAACTACTTATCCAGATTTAATCAATCGAATTCCCCAACGAATGATAGCCACTTACCTAGGCATTGCTCCGCAAACACTGAGTACGATTCGAAATAAAATGACTCTTTCGAAATAATCGTCTATCATTTCTTCATCTAGATGAATGCATAGGTTGATAGAAGATATGACCTTTGTTCTTTAATTTTAAATCTATGAGCAAATCGTATTCAAATGGTGAAATAACCATACTATGGCAGCCCAAACTTTGTAAGCACGCAGGAATATGCGTTAAAACATTACCCGAAGTTTACAAGCCAAAGGCTTCCCCGTGGATCCAAATAGAAAATGCTTCCACAGAAGCTTTAAAAAATCAAATTAGTAATTGCCCTTCTGGTGCATTATCTTTTAAAGAAAATGAAAAAAGTAATTAATATAGAACCGCTTGGGTTTCCATGGAAAACACAAGATCCATTTTTGTTTTGTGCCTACCACAGAGATGAATACCCAAAAGGAAATTCGAATCAAGGAGTAGATTTCGAAGCATTACGAGGTCGAAACGTTGGCCAAGACTTTACTATAAAGGATGGCTGGAGAATGTATCATGGAACCAATATTCCAGGGTTTCCGTATCATCCACATCGAGGTTTTGAAACCATTACTATCAACAAAGAAGGAGTTGTAGATCATTCCGATTCTCTTGGCGCTGCTGGACGATTTATGGGAGGGGATGTTCAATGGATGACAGCTGGCAAAGGTATTCAGCATTCGGAGATGTTTCCATTGGTTCAAGAAGACAAAGAAAATCCGTTGGAGATTTTCCAAATATGGTTGAATCTACCTAGTGTATCCAAAATGGTAGATCCGCATTTTAAAATGTTATGGAACGAAGATATTCCTTCGTTAAAGGTTAAAGATGAATTCGATAATTATACCACAATTGAAGTAATTTCGGGTAGAATAAATGAAACCATAGCGCCAAATCCGACGCCAAATTCGTGGGCAGCTAATCCCGAAAATACAGTTGGAGTTTATACAGTGAAGATGGATGCAAACGCTACATGGACTTTACTAAAAATTGGCAAAGAAGCAAATAGATCCCTATTCTTTTATAAAGGTAAAAGTATTGAGATTCATGAACAGTATATTCAGTCTAATCATCTTATAGAACTAGTGGCATCCGAAGACATCGAAATTTTAAACGGTGATGAAGATGCATACTTCTTAATTCTTGAAGGAAAACCCATTGGGGAACCGGTTGTAAAATATGGCCCTTTCGTTATGAATACTGAACAAGAAATTAGAGACACCATGAAGGAATATCAAAAGACGCAATTTGGCGGCTGGCCATGGGCAGAAATTGAAGTAGTTCATCCTAGGGAAAAAGGAAGATTTGCGAAACATAGTAATGGTAAAGAAGAGATAAAATAATGAACTTAATAAATGATGCTATGTATTTGAGACATTCTTAATAGAATTTCATGGTCAGATTTCATCTCATTACTTTATGTAAGAAAAGCACCCAACCTAGGCTGGGTGCTTTTACAACTAACAACAAAACTCAAAAAAACTAGCGTTAAAAACTAACCAATTCACTTCTATATACGTAAGTGGTTTGCTTTTGGTTTTATAGTTAGAGTTTTTCTACTTCTTGTATGGTCACAGGACCTAACTCAAAAGCAGCAGTAAGCAAATCTTCTTTTAATGGCACTACTTTTTTAGCTAGTCCATTAGCCTTATAAACCATAGCGCTATGCAACTGGGCCATGGGCTCAAAAGTCTTCCCTTCTACATACGTTTCTATTGTTTCTAAGGCTTCTTTTTCGTTTCCATTTTTCAATTGAGCCAATGCCAATAAATGAAAGGTTTCTGGCGTGGCTCTGTTTTGCACTTCTGCCATAGCAAGAGCTAATGCTTTTTGTGGGTTTTCTTCGGCATAATGCTCTATTAAATACGCGTTGTACATATCTCCATAATTTCCTGAGTCCACTGCTTTCAAAAACAAATGTTGCTGCATTTCTGCTTCGGATGCGTTACCGCTGTACGCGGCTAATTCCGATTTCAATAAATGATAATCTGGGACATTGTGATTTTTCATAACAGAGTCTAGTATTCTGTTTGCCTCATCCGTATTTCCCTCGGCGGCATAGGCAATCCAAGCAATCCCTTTTTTCACATAAGCGTTGTCTGGTTCAAGTGCTAGAGTCATTAAATAATGTTCATATGCATCTTTGATACGACCTGCATGTCCATAATAATCTCCTAGGTTACTATAGGTCCAAACTTTTAAACTTTTCGTGTTTCTAGACTCAGCAATGTCCTTTGCTTGCTCCATATAGCTTATTGCCGCATCAAGATTCCCTTTATAATCCATCCATTTAGAGAGTCTAATAAGATAGTGGTAGTCTTTCGGATTTTTAATTTTCCCCAGCATCTTATCTGCCTTCACGTACTCCCCTACCTCCATGTATACGTCAAACAACATGAGTTCCGTTTGATGTTTATTAGATATACCAGCATAACTCTCTTCTAAAACATCCTTAGCCTCTTTAAATCGATGCTTCGAAATATAGGTATGGGCTAAAGCACGAGCGTACGAATCTTTATTGCTCCCAGCCAAATCATGTCCCTTTGTATATAGCGTTACGGCATGGTCGAGATAATTGGCATCTCCCGTTGTTTGAAACAAGGATGTGTAAGCACCTGCTAACGGAGCTAGATCACCAACTCCACTGCTATCTGGACGTAAACGTGCCGACCAAAAGTCTTTCTGTTCCATCGCTGATTCGAACGCAGGTCTAGATTCTGTGGTTAAATAGGAATTATAGTCTACAATTGCGGTTATAGGTTCCTTAGGAGCTTTGTTGCAAGCTGTGAAAAACAGCAACAATCCTCCCATATATAAAATGTATTTCATTTTGAATTGAGCTTTAAAAAGAAAAGAGCAAATGAGTTGCTCTTTTCTTAAGTTGTCTTAACTTTTATTGATTAGGAGTCTCCATATAAGGGAACGACAATGAAAAATCACGGTCTCCTGCGTCTACACCATCGCTAGTGAGTTGAGGTGTTCCATTATTACCGTCGAAGCGAGTTCCAGTAGTTCCTCCAAACGAAAGAATAAGAGAAATATCAATAACATCGTCTCCAAGAGTTCTTCCTGTTAAGGCTACTCCTGTTACAGGATCAAAATAGGTTGTCTGCGCATCGGGAGCCACTTGCAAGGCATCAAATTGAGCCAATACAGTTGTAAAAGTTGCTGCATCCAAACCTAAGATATTAGTTTCGTAATCCAGATCTTCTACAGGAATTCCTAATGACATTGCATACAAATCATGGTAAAATTCTAAGCGGTCTTGAAATGGTGCTTGAAAAGAAGCTCTATCACTTACAACGCTGTTGTTAAAATCATTCTTTATATCGCCTCCAAAAACCGTATTAATTCCTGGACGACCCATTACATCTTCTTGAATAAAAGTTCCACTAAAGTCTAACTCCATTCCCACTACACAAGGCTCACATGCCGAGCCTCCACAGTCTACTCCTTCTTCATCGCCATTCATCAATCCATCTGAACAAGTGGCAGTTTCTATTACGTTTCCGTTATCATCATCATCAGCACATTGTACAAACAAAAGTGAGGTACAAGCGATTATCGCGATCATACTAAATCTATATAATTTCATTTTTTTCTTTTTTACAGTTGTTATTGTTTTCTTTTTGCGGATACCCACACATTATATGCAGGAGGTAAACCTGTGATTCCAACAGCGCCACCAACATGCTCTGGAGCCGTACCTAACATACTGTTTGGTACTTCTATGACTACTGCCAGAACGTTGAGGTCCTGAAAGAAGTCCTCGGCTGTTCCAGGAGGTAAAAAACCTTCGGGAGCAACCGCACCTGTTACCACTTCGTTAAAGCGATTAAAGTCGAAGTAAAAAGCATCCCTACGCGGTCCTGCAAAAAAGGTCATTCCATTATTTGAAGCTGTTTGCACATCGTCGGTTGTGGAAATTTTCACACTTCCCATTGGAGCCGAAGTTTCAACCGAACTGGATAATCCCGTTTGGCTGGGTGCTGTTGGTCCGAAGAAATACATAGAGTCATTTCGTTTAATGGCTTGGATTACTAAATCTTCAACAAAGTCTCCTGTATTGTCAATATTGAATTCTAGTAAAACATCTTCATCAAACTGAGCATTGTTAGTAACAGTACCAGCAGCCAACGGCCCCTGAACTGTGGCGATGAGCACAGTATTGTTTGGGTTGTCCCCTTCAAAAGCATACAGGTCTGCAATGTCTGTCGTGGTTCCAGCGACGGCTGGAGCATCCACGTGATCTGCTGCTATTAAAAAGGTAGCAACAACCGCCAAGCCTAAACCAGCAATAGCGGTAAAAATTTTTGTTTTTTTCATTCTAATCTTGTTATTATGGTTAAATTTACTATCAAACTCATCTACGTTGAATATACCTTCTTGGTTTTTAACGATATGTTAAAATTTTGTTAATACCCTCAATCAACTAAACCACTAGCCTAACCGCAATGAACCCATCAGCATCTGGTTGGATCCCAAAATTTTTGGCTCGTTTTGAGTCTTCTCAGCTAATAGAAGATTTTGACAACGAGACTGCTTTTTATGGAGCGTTAAAAAGCTGCGGGTTTATCTATGGAGTCTCGGTACAATCGATCCTAGATGAAAAGCTTAGTGACCTTTCCTTAACGCAAGAGGAGTTCACTAAAGTACATTTGTTCCATGCTTTACTTTATACTTTTTTCAAAAATACCAAAGCACCTACAAATGAAACTGCTGTTTCAGAAATTATTTCGTTCTACAAAAGCATTGAAAAAGGGAAGACTGGATTTCTTCAGAAATTACGGTTAAGTAAAAGTCCGACATCCGATTTAGAAAAAATTCTTTCGGCGCGATTACAAGAAAATAACACCTTACTTAAAAATAAAAGTACCTCCTTATTAACGGCTGCTTTACTTTATCTCGATGTGCTTGACTTTAAGGCCTACTTAAAAAATCAAGATGGTTTACAGCGGTATTCAGATTCGATGCAAAATGCCTTGGTCACGTGCTGTTTACTTGCACTCGAAGCAAAAGAACGAAAGAATAAATACGACGATCAATTACTTGAATTGGTGCGGTCTTCGAGTGAATTTTTCCAGCATAAAACAAAACAAAGTGCTTTTGAGGCATTGGAAAGTTTGCATTACTTAGATGCAAATGATTCTCTTGAGAAACAGTTTCTACTGGATATGTGTATTTTGGCTGTATGGGATGACCACATTATGGATGCAACTGAATTTCAATTTTTGCAGCAGCTAAGTGTCACACTACAACTTTCTGAAGAAGAACTTCAAGATGCTATAAGCAGTTTAGTTATTTTTTCTCAAACGCATGCCAAGAAAATAAAGCTATTCGACTATACACATCCGGTAAAGCACTTTTACAAGCAAAGTGCTGGCACGGTAAAGCTTCTCATTTTGAGAAATAAAAAGCGCTTAATAAAAGAACTCAATGAAAGTGGTGAACTTTTAATTCTTTTAGGTCAATCTTCGATTCGAGATCTAAATGAAGAAGAAAAACAGCAGGTGCGAAAACAACTATTAGATGTCTGTAAAACGATTCCATCACTAACCATATTTCTACTACCGGGTGGTTCTTTATTGTTGCCCTTACTAATTAAATTTATTCCACAATTATTACCTTCGGCTTTTGATGAGAACCGAATAGAAAAGGATAGTGTTAAAGATTAAAGCCACCTTTTGGTTTAATTCGGTCTTTATATAAAAGGCAATGAAAAAGATTCTATTTACATTTCTCATTTTAAAGAGTAACTTATTACGTAAATCTATTCTCTTGTTTCATTGAATTTTATCGAAACAAAAAACCCAACGCTAGGCGTTGGGTTTTTCTCTTTGTTTAATTTTTCTTTAACCAGCTACAATTTTAATAGGCACTTGATATTGCTTACCTTCTTTCAAGCTGTTTTCTAATTTTTGGTAGTTCAATCTACTTTTTACAAATTTTTCTACAGTCTCATCTTCTGTATCTACAGAAAGCACAACAATTTCGTTATTGTCGTTTAGCATAAAAGTTGCATAAGCCATTACTTCTTTCTCTACTTTAAAAGAAGGGTCTTCCAGTAAGTCTCCAATTTCTTGAGTTACGGTTGGTGTCAAGTCTCTTTTATCTGTCAATTCATTGTTGGCAAATAAAGTGGTTCCGATTAATAGCGTTACAGCTACTGCAATTGTTTTCAAAGTTTTCATTAGTTCGATTTTTGATTAATAATTATGATGAATTGTTTTGATACTTATAATACGATTGAAAAACACTTATGTTACAGAATATCAATTGCTTTAACGGTTTATTAACCATCATTAACCGTTGTTAACATTAATCCATAAAAAAAGCCTTGGATGATATCCAAGGCTTAACATTCTAAGAAATTTCTATTTAAGCGAGTACCGCTTGTACTTTATCTGCTGCTTCTTGAAACTCAACAGCACTCTGTACATCGAGTCCGCTATTATCGATTAATTCTTTTGCAATATCTGCATTGGTACCTTGTAAACGTACAATAATAGGAACTTCAATATTTCCCATATTTTTATATGCATCTACAATTCCTTGTGCCACACGATCGCAACGCACAATTCCACCAAATATATTCACCAAAATGGCTTTTACATTCGGGTCTTTTAGAATTAGGTTAAAAGCGATTTCAACACGTTCGGCATCGGCTGTACCTCCAACATCTAAGAAGTTAGCCGGCTCTCCACCCGCTTGCTTAATTAAATCCATCGTTGCCATTGCAAGACCTGCTCCATTAACCATACATCCAACATTTCCGTCCAGATCAACATAATTCAATCCTACTTCACCTGCTTCAACTTCAATTGGATTTTCTTCACGAATATCGCGCATCGCTAAGTAATCCTTGTGACGATACAAGGCATTTCCATCTAAAGAAACTTTTGCATCTACAGCAATTACTTTATCGTCACTTGTTTTTAAAACTGGGTTGATTTCAAACAAAGAAGAGTCTGAAGACACATATGCCGTATACAGAGCAGCTACAAATTTTGTCATTTGTTTGAATGCTTGTCCACTTAATCCTAAGTTAAAAGCCACTCGTCTTGCTTGGAAAGGAAGCAAGCCTACTGCAGGATCAATTTCCTCGGTAAAAATAAGATGCGGAGTTTCTTCAGCTACTGTTTCTATATCCATTCCACCTTCGGTAGAATACATGATCATGTTTTTACCTGTACCACGATTAAGTAATACACTCATATAGTATTCTTCTGGCTCACTATCACCTGGGTAATACACATCCTCTGCAACTAATACTTGGTGCACTTTTTTACCTTCAGCACTCGTCTGTGGCGTAATCAAGTTCATTCCTATAATATCGTTTGCAATCTGTTCTACTTCTTCGAGATTCTTAGCGAGTTTTACTCCTCCACCTTTACCTCGTCCACCTGCATGAACTTGGGCTTTAATTACGTGCCATCCTGTTCCGGTTTCTTCCGTAAGTTTTTTGGCAGCTGCCACTGCTTCTGCAGGAGTAGTTGCTACAATTCCGCGTTGGATTTGAACTCCAAAACTATTTAATATTTCTTTTCCTTGATATTCGTGTAAGTTCATTTGTTATCTGTTTTTTCAGAGCCACAAAAGTAAGAAATGTTACCGAGAGATTTAAGTAGAAAAAAGAGAAAAGAACAAACATGACTTCAGGAGCTAATTCTTTTCAGAAAAAATTATGATTTAGATATGCTTCAATTCAAAGAAGACTACTAATTTTACAAGCTTTATTAATTATAAACCTTTAAAAATGACACACCAAGACCTATTAGCCATTGTGCAGGACTACGGAAGTCCTGTGTACGTGTATGACGCTTCAAAAATTGAAGCACAATACAAACGCTTAACAAAAGCGTTCGGCAAGGTCAAACAGTTAAAGGTTAACTACGCAGTGAAAGCTCTGTCTAACGTTTCGGTATTAAAATATTTGAATGGTTTGGGAGCAGGAATGGATACCGTATCCATACAAGAAGTGCATTTAGCAATGGAAGCTGGGGTTTCTCCAGACCAAATTATATTTACCCCCAATGGTGTTTCTTTGGAAGAAATAGAAAAGGCCGCAGCAATGGGCGTTCAAATCAACATTGATAACCTCTCGGTATTGGAACAGTTTGGAACTAAACATCCAAAAATACCTGTATGTATTCGTATTAATCCGCATGTAATGGCAGGAGGAAATACAAATATTTCGGTAGGACATATTGATAGTAAGTTTGGAATTTCTATTCATCAGCTACCTCATATCAAGCGCATTGTAGAAAACACGGGCATGCATATCAACGGAATTCACATGCATACTGGAAGTGATATTCTGGATATCGACGTGTTTTTATATGCTTCAGAAATACTATTTGAAACAGCTACCCATTTTAAAGATTTAGACTTTATTGATTTTGGTAGTGGATTTAAAGTACCCTACAAAGAAGGTGACATCGAGACCAATATTGAAGAAATGGGCAAAAAGCTGAGCAAGCGATTTAATGAGTTTTGCACGGCCTATGGGAAAGATCTGACGCTCGCCTTCGAACCTGGCAAATTTCTGGTAAGTGAAGCCGGACAATTTCTTGTACAGGTAAATGTAGTTAAGCAAACTACGTCTACCGTTTTTGCTCAAGTAGATAGTGGTTTTAATCATTTAATAAGACCCATGCTTTATGGCAGTGCCCATGAAATCGCTAACATTTCCAATCCGCAAGGACGGGAGCGTTTTTACAGCGTGGTAGGTTATATATGTGAGACGGATACATTTGCCAACAATCGGCGAATAGCCGAAATAAGAGAAGGAGACATTTTATCGTTTAAAAATGCCGGAGCATATTGTTTTACCATGGCCAGTAACTACAACAGTAGATTTAGACCTGCCGAAGTACTTGTGCATAAAGGCAAAGGGCATCTTATACGAAAGCGAGAGACCATGGACGATATATTAAAGAATCAAGTTGCCATTGAATTATAAAACCAACGCCCTTAAAATAAGGGCGTTTTTTTCATACCTTCGGAATTCATTTACTTTTATGACTACCAATAACCTTGAGTTTGAAACCGAGCGTCTGCTACTTCGTCCTACTGGAACTGAAGATGCTGCCTTTATTTTTAAGTTGATGAATACTCCAAAGTGGTTGGCGTACATTGGTGATCGGAAAATTGAATCGGAAGCCACCGCTGCTGCTTATATTAAGGAGCGAATGCTGCCCCAACTCGAGCGATTGGGTTTTTCTAATTATACCTGTGTTCGAAAAGTAGATGGTGAGAAATTGGGGAGTTGTGGGTTGTACGATCGCGAGGGCTTGGAAGGTGTGGATATTGGATTTGCATTTCTACCGGAACATGAAGGCAAGGGATATGCTTATGAAGGATCGAACAGAATTATGGAAGCTGGGATTCAAAAGTTCAATATTGAAAAAATAAGTGGCATCACAGTACTTGAAAACAAAGGCTCTCAGCGACTTTTAGAAAAACTAGGTCTTACTTTTCAGAAAATGATCCGCTTGCCAAATGATGATGAAGAACTCATGTTGTATCAATGGACGAAATAATATTTATATGAAAACACCTATCTATTTATTGATTCTATTAATAAGCGCTTCTAACTTTTCGGCCGCGCAAGAATCACCAAGTTATTCCAAGGAATTATACACCTCACAAAACGATACTTTACCGTATCGATTACTGCTACCGAAAAACTATAAGAAGAATAAAAAATATCCATTACTTATATTCCTGCACGGATCTGGAGAACGAGGCAACGATAATGAAGCTCAACTGGTACACGGATCTACTCTATTCTTAGATCAAAAAGTACGTGATGAATTTCCCGCCATTGTCGTTTTTCCTCAATGCAAAGCGAACGCTTCATGGAACAGTGTTCGTTATGGAGAAGAAAATGGACGCAGGGTCTTTAATTTTCCGAGCGCTCCCGAGGCCAACAAACAATTGGAATTGGTAGAAGAATTAATGGATTTCTTTTTAAAGAATTACAAGATAGACAACGAACGTATTTATTTGGGCGGTCTTTCTATGGGCGGTATGGGTGCATTCGAATTGCTTCTTCGAAATCCTGATACTTTTGCTGCCGTCTTTCCTATTTGTGGTGGTGCCAATCCCGAAACCGCATCTACTATTAAAAACACTCCGCTATGGATTTTTCACGGTGCAGAAGACGCAGTGGTTCCGCCAAAGTATTCGCAAGATATATATCAAGCCTTGAAAAAGGAGAATGCGCGGGTACAATTCACCATGTATCCAAATGTTGGTCATGACAGCTGGACTCCAGCATTTGCAGAAGCTCAATTATTACCGTGGCTATTTAGCAATAAACGAAAATAAAAAAGCGCCCCTGCAGCGGGGCGCTTTTCATTTCATAGCAATCTTCTTCTTAATTGGGCATTACAACAGTATCGATAACGTGAATCACGCCGTTGCTTCCTTTTACATCGGTAGCAATGATTTCGCTATAATTTCCATTTCCATCTTTAAGCCAGATTTTTCCATCTTTTTGCATCACCGTTAATTTTCCGCCTTGCAATGTTGGCACCTCTACTTTTCCTTTTCCTTTCTTTAAGGCCGCCACAACGTCACTAGCCATTAACTTTCCAGAAACTACATGGTACGTTAGAATTGAACTAAGAGTGCTTTTATTTTTTGGCTCTAAAAGTGAATTTAAAGTTTTAGAATCTACTTTTCCAAAAGCAGCATTATTAGGAGCGAATACCGTGAATGGTCCGTCTCCTTGAAGAGCTCCAACTAAATCTGCTGCTTTTAACGCGGCGACTAAGGTTGTGAAATCATCATTTGAGACTGCCACATCGACAATTGTTTTTTGAGCGATGGCATTTTGTCCAACGGACATTGCAATTACAGTTGTTAGGATAAAAACTAATTTTTTCATGATTATTTTTTTTTAAAAATTGTTATTTGTTTAAAGTTTTAAGCGCTTTCAATATCATATACACATCTTTTATTCTTTTGGATGAGCCCTCCTTAATTTTTTTTTACTTTTGAAGGAGCAGCCAATCATGCAAAACGAAAAAAACCTCATAAAACGTCTGAAAGAAAAAGATAGTCAAGCACTATCCATCCTCTATGATAACTACTCTGGCGCTATATACGGTGTGCTTTTAAAAATGTCCCGAGATGAGACAATCGCGCAAGAAGTTTTACAGGATACTTTTTTAAAGATTTGGGATAAGTCTGCTCAATATGATCCAGATAAAGGGAAATTTTATACTTGGGCCTACCGAATAGCAAGGCATCAAATGTTAAATTTTTTAAGAAAACCATCGCTTCTCATCCAAAATGAAGATGTAAGTGTATATAAAGATAAAGAGGCACCAGAAGATAGAACCGAAGCGTTGTTAGAATTGCGCGGCTGTATACAGAAATTAGAACCCCATCATCAAAAAGCGTTGGAGTTAGTTTATTTTAACGGACTTACACACCGGGAAGCTCATGAAGAAATGGACGTCCCTTTAGGGACCTTTAAGTCTTACATCCAACAAGCCGTTAAAAAGATGCGGGAATTATACAACAAGGAATTACTTGTACTTATCTTATTTTTGGAAAACGTACTATGATTAATAAGGACAACATAATAGAAAGTGGACTGCTACAGCAGTATTTGTTAGGAGAGCTATCTGAAGCAGATGTCCTGGTAGTAGAAACTATTATAGAAAATGATTCTACCATTCGTGCATATTACCATGCCATGGAAGAGGACTTTTTACGTCTTGCACAAGAAAACTCAGTAGTACCTCCTACCTCTATAAAAGAAAATATTCTAAGTACAATAGAGTTAGGGAAACACGATGCAACTCCAACACCTGTTCATTCAATTCCAAATCGGAAAGACAACAAACGTGTCTTTATTGGAATAGCCGCGGCACTAGCAGCCATTTTTATGCTTACCTCTGGCTGGTTTTATTCGCGTCTTGATTCTACCGAAAAACAACTACAACAATTAACCGAACGAAACGAAATTTTAGAAAGTGACTTAGAGGTATTAATCGGAGATTATGATGAAATTAACGATTGGTTGAGTATTCTTAACAGCACCGATACGAGGCAATATATATTAGAAGGAAATACATTGGCTCCAGATGCCAAAGTGATTAGTTATGTAAACCACCAAGAAAAAAAGGTGGTGATTAACACTGAAAAACTTCCAAAACTTGAGAAAGATAAAGATTATCAAATGTGGGCTGACGTAGAAGGGGAAATGATCGACATGGGTATTATCTCTACCGAGAGTAGTTTGTTGGCTATGCAGTATATTGACGATGCCGAATCTCTAAATATTACTATTGAACCCGCAGGAGGAAATGACCACCCTACGGTCGAACAACTTATTTCGAATGTGTATTTGGAATAATCCTAAGTTATAATTTTCATACATTGAGGTATGAAATTTTACGCCTTATCATTACTATTTCTATTCATTGCTTGTCAACGACCCAACCTCAATCCCATTGAACAAATTACGCAAAGTGCGCATCCAGCAATGCTTAATGTGTTTCACAACCCTAAAGGGTATGAAGTCCAAATTCTATATACTGAAATTGGTTCAGATAGTTTGGGACAAATTTCGTTTGAAGACCATAGCTTTCGGTTAAATTCTGATAATTACTTCTATCCAGCTAGCACCGTTAAGCTTCCCATCGCGGTATTGGCTTTAGAATATGCATCGGCTAATAATATAGACACCTCCGCCAAATACTCCATTGCTAGAGATAGCCTGCCCCATAGCATTGAAGACGATGTGCGTCAAATATTTGCGGTTAGCGACAATGAAGCTTACAATAGATTGTATGAACTATTAGGACGTGATTATATCAACACTCGATTGCGAGAATTAGATTTGAAGCCTATTCGAATCGCCCATCGACTTTCTACTTCCGAAGCAGCCAAAAGACAACGAGACACCTTATTTTTTGAGAACGGAACTTTACTCGGAGGCACAAAAGATTCTATTGTTGAAATTATTTCACGAAACCATTTGCAAAAAGGAAAGGGTTATATGAAAAATGAACAGCGGATAAATCAACCTATGGATTTCTCGGAAAAAAATTACTTTCCTTTATCCACGCAGCACGAATTGATGAAACGCTTGTTTTTTCCATCCCGCTATGCAATCGAAAAACAGTTTCAATTAACAGAAAGTAGTAGAAACATGCTTTTAAAACACATGCACACCGTTCCAAGATTGAATGGCTACAGCGAAGCAGAACATTATGATAGTTATGGGAAATTTTTCATGTACGGGGATAATAAAGACCGCATTCCGGAGCACATTAAAATATATAATAAAGTAGGTTACGCCTATGGAACCTTGACTGAAACGGCATTCATCGTTGATGAAAAAGAAGGTCTTTCATTTTTAGTCTCGGCAACCATTCTTGTCAACAAAAATGGAATTTTCAATGATGATACTTATGAATATGACGACATTGGAATTCCCTTTTTAGCACAGTTAGGCAGAGAACTTTATATTTTGAATAGGATAGGTGGCAACCAATAAGGGTATTAGGGCGGCCGCTATTTTGGCAGATCCTTAAAAAAAATTCTGTATACTTTTTGGTAGAAAATATTCTGACTTTTAACATTTTGGCCTCGATAGCGTGCATTCTCTACTCTTGTTTTAACAAGGAGAATACCTCCAACACAGCATGCAGCAATAAGAACAAAAAGAATAAGAAACTCCATTAAGATTTATGAAATAATACCCAAGAATACATAAGAAATATGTAAAGTAACATGCCAAAAAGTATGTTTTCGACAAGAAACACACTTTTTCCTATAAAGATGTGCAATGCTTTTTAGCCTCTTGAAACTCGGTCATCATATCTTCTACGATCTGTGCCGCGGGTTTTATCTCATGAATGAGCCCTGCTATCTGACCTATTTCTAGTTCACCTTCTTCCAAATCGCCCTCAAACATTCCTTTTTTAGCACGAGCCCTTCCCAATAGCTCTTTCAGTTGTTCAACTGACGGAGCCGTCTTGTAAAGCTCCTTCACATCTTGGTAAAACTTATTCTTTATCAAACGAACCGGAGCCAGTTCTTTTAACGTAAGCTCGGTATCACCTTCTTTGGCATTAACGACTACATTTTTGAATGCTGGATGTGCACTACTTTCTTCACTTGCAACAAATCGGCTACCCACTTGCACTGCATCTGCGCCTAAAACCATTGCCGCAAGCATAGCACGTCCCGTGGCAATACCACCAGCCGCAATTAGAGGAATGGATACTTGTTCACGCACCATGGGTATAAGCGTAAGTGTGGTTGTTTCGTCACGACCATTATGCCCCCCCGCTTCAAAACCTTCGGCCACTACAGCATCTACACCGGCATCTTGCGCTTTAAGCGCAAATTTCACGCTACTCACTACATGAACAACAGTGATTCCATGATCTTTTAAATGTTGCGTATACGTTTTTGGATTACCTGCCGATGTGAATACAATTTTGACACCTTCTTCAATAATAATTTGAATAATCTCTTGAAGATTCGGATAAAGCATCGGTACATTTACACCAAATGGTTTGTTGGTCGCTTTTTTACATTTCTGAATGTGTTCTCGCAATACTTCTGGGTACATCGATCCAGCTCCTAAAAGGCCTAACCCACCAGCATTACTTACAGCGCTAGCAAGACGCCAGCCACTATTCCAAATCATTCCAGCTTGAATGATAGGATACTGAACTTTGAACAATTCGGTAATTTTATTTTGCACTATTTTTTAATGATTTTAAATGAATTGGATGTATTTTGATGTTCAATTCGCGCCACATATACGCCTGTTGACAACCTAGACACATCTATTCGATTTGATGTTGTTGTTACTTCCGAACGCATTACTTGAGTCCCTAATACGTTATACATTGTAACAGTAGCTGTTTCTATCCCTTTTGGAAATGAAATATTGATTACATCTGATGTTGGATTGGGATACACGGCAAAATTTAGATCTAACAATTGTTCCTCAATAGCAAAAGTGTTGAGGGCGTTTAAAGCTTCTTCAAAATTTGGAATACCATACCCCATTTCGTCTGTTGGTGTATCGAATAGTGAAGAAGACTCTCTTATAATTTGCATCAATTCTGCATTGGTTGTCTCAGGGCGTGCTTGCCATAGCGATGTTACAGCTCCGGCCATAATAGGCGAACTGAATGATGTACCACTACTTGTTGTTACAAATCCTGCAGCATCAACTACCGCAGCACTTGCGCCTTTAGCCATTACGTCTGGTTTTACACGACCATCTACCGTTGGCCCAATAGAACTGAAGCTTGCATAGTTTCCGTTACTGTCTACAGCTCCCACCGTTAATACTCCCGGGGCATCGGCTGGGGTGGCCACAAATGTAAATCCACCTCCATCATTTCCTGCCGAGGTCACAAGCAACATTCCTTTTTCAAAAGCAAGGTTAGCTCCTCGAGCAGCAAACGTAGTTTGCCCGTCCAAATCGTCATAACTATGATCGTAATTTGGATTGTCATAATCCTGATAACCCAATGAGGTGTTTACAACATCTACACCTAAACTATCCGCTCGTTCCAGTGCTTCCACCCACCAAGCTTCCTCAACTGGTACTTCGGTAGGCGCGAACTCGGTTCTAAATAGATAATAAGACGCATTTGGTGATGTACCTACAAAATCACCGTCTAATAGCCCTCCCATATCACTAAAGGTTCGGGTTCCGTGAGAACCAGTCCCTGTAACATCTTCCTGGCGTCCTGCGAAATCGTACGTACCTAAAAGTCTATTTTCATTTACAATATGAGCAAAGGCACCAATAGAAGTGATGTTAGGAAAACCACTGTCTAAAACAGCAGCTATCATGCCTTCTCCCGTAAAATCCTGTTCATGAACATGATCAATTCCAATCATTTCTACTTGATTGGCAGCTTGTCCATAATCGTAAACAATACGCGACGTTTCGTTTTCCAATTGAAACTTATCTGTGACACCTGTACTCACTGGAAAGAGGTTCAAATTTTTATCCGCAAATTCGACGCTACTTACAAATGGTAAATTTAGCAGGTTATTAATATCTGCTTCTGTTCCTTGAATATAAACGCAATTCATCCATTTCGATTTGGCCAAAACAGTAATCCCAGTTGCATTTTTCACCTGAGTGATATAATTTTCATTAACGGGTACATCACGTTCATCGACAACAATACCATGCAATGCCTTTCGATCCAACGCTTCTTGAGTAAGTATTGTAATAGGGTCTGCTAATGCAGCCGCGACATTTTCTTTATCGTCAAAAAACGACCATCCATCTTGAATTTGTCCAAACGAGAATTGAGTCGCCAAAACAGCAACAAATAGTAGTAACTTTTTCATAGCAAATGAATTTAAGATATAACACCGCTGCCGAGTAGCTCGTCATCTTGATACCAAGCCACAAACTGACCTTCAGTTATAGCAGACTGTGCTTTCTCAAAGATAACATAAAGTCCTGAAACTGTTTGGTGCAAGATTGCTTTTTGTAAGGGCTGTCGATATCGAATACGTGCCATTACCTCCATAGATGTATGTACATCCAATAGTAAGTCTTCTCGTACCCAATGAACTTCTTCATTTTTAACAAAAAGCCCTCGACGATACAAACCAGGATGATTTTTTCCCTGTCCGGTATAAATTACATTCTCTTTTACATCGGTATCAATAACAAAAAGTGGGTCCACAGTTCCACCTACAGCTAATCCTTTGCGCTGTCCTTTTGTAAAATAATGTGCTCCTTGATGTGTTCCAACTACATCTCCATCGGTGAGGGTATACCTATATTTTTCAGAGAGAAATTGTAGCTCTTCTTCTTCTGTAGAAAATTCTGGTGTTTCTTTTTCATATCCAGAGAATTGCATTGGCACCTCAACTATTACTCCTTCTTTAGGAGCGAGTTGCTGTTGTAAGAAATCTGGCAGGCGCACTTTTCCAATAAAACAAAGGCCTTGAGAATCTCTCTTTTCTGCGGTGATTAATTCTTGTTCGGCAGCAATGGCTCGCACTTCTGGCTTTAAAAGTTCGCCAACAGGAAATAATGTCTTTGCCAACTGCTCTTGAGATAACTGACATAAAAAATAGCTCTGATCTTTATTTGGATCTTTTCCAGCAAGCAAATGATGTACTTCTTTACCATTAACTACAGTGGTTTGTTTTCTACAGTAGTGACCTGTCGCTACATAATCGGCTCCTAATTCTAAAGCAATTTTTAAAAAGACATCAAATTTAATTTCTCGATTGCAAAGCACATCTGGATTTGGTGTACGTCCATGCTCGTATTCACGAAACATATAGTCTACGATACGCTCTTTATATTGTTCGCTTAAATCGACTGTTTGAAAAGGAATACCCAATTTATCAGCCACAATCATCGCGTCATTACTATCTTCCAGCCAAGGGCATTCATTAGAAATAGTAACCGAGTCGTCGTGCCAATTTTTCATAAAAAGCCCTATGACCTCATACCCTTGCTCTTTGAGCAAATAGGCAGCCACACTAGAGTCCACTCCTCCACTAAGTCCTACAATTACGCGTTTTTGTTTCATAGCCAATTTTACGCCGCAAAGATACAAAAAAATGGACCACGCCATGGCACACGACGCAGTCCGAACCTAACCTAAAAAGTATCTAATTTTTAATTACAAGTAATTTGTCCTGATGTTTCGAGCGCAGCTATATATGTGTCAAAATCGACACCAGCTAGACTAAATGTGGTCTCTTCGCCATTAACCGTAGCAGTGATCGTTCCATCTTCATTATCACAGTACTCAATATCTCCCAATTCGCGAGCATCACAGGTGATACAATTCCTATCATCTTCGGCATTGTCGTCATCTTTTTTACATGATGCCAATGTAATAATAGCAATACATACAGGTAGTAAAATTCTTTTTTTCATTTGAGTGATCGTTTAATTAGTTATTGATTTATACTACTACGTATCACTCAGTTCTCAATCTTACCTAGTCATGCTGATATTTTTTTCAGAAAAAACAAACCCCATAAACAACGATAACTGTTTTGGGGTTACAAATAGAAGTTTGGTTTTGGACCTAATTAATTCTTTTTATTGGTTTTAGGAAAAGTTTCTTCCTTTTCGAGCTGGCCATTTTTATAGTATTTCCAGAGGCCATGCTTTTGACCATTTTTATATTGTCCTTCAATAATCACATTGCCTTTTGCATCAAAATATCGAGCGGCACCTTGAAGAAGATCATTTTTATATTGAAGTTTTTTTAGCAGGACACCATCGTAAGAGTAGTAATTATTAGCTCCTTCCTTAAGACCTTTAAGATAATTGGTTTCCTCGGTGATCTTTCCATTGGGATAGTAGGTAGTAACAACACCTTCTATCATTCCATTTTTGTAGAATTCACGAGTCATGACATCTTTAGACTTCTTCTGAAAGTAAACCCATTCTCCATCGCGCTCTTTACCTATCATTTTACCTTCTGAAGCTAATTTCTTACCAGCATAAAACTGAACCCAAGCACTCCTATCTTCTTTAAAATCTTTTACGATAGCAGGGTTGCCTTTACAATCTTGGCAATAGAATTTAAAAACGCCTACTTCTTTACCGTGTTCGAATGTACCTTCATAACGAAGTGTTTTGGTTCCAGCAAAGTATTTTTTCCATACACCATGTCGCTCGCCATTAGAATCCATTTGATTGATATCTTGAGCACAGGCTGAACTCAGTATCATTCCGCAGAAAATAAATAACAGAAACTTCATCATATATATTTTGAAATAAAACGCCTGAAAGCGAGACCTAGTATATTAGATTAACTTAACGCTTCTTTTGCGTCTTTTTTTGTTGTTCGGCTTGCTCCATCATTTCGGCCATTTTCTTTTGAAACTTGTTTTGCTTCTTTGGCTTCTTCTTATTGGTTTCAATCTTAGCCAATACTTTTTGCTCATCGATAATGAAATTCTTAATCACTAACATCAAAATAATTGTAATTACGTTAGAGGTTAAGTAATATACCGAAAGTCCACTCGCATAGTTGTTAAAGAAAACAAGCATAAATAGTGGCGATAAATACATTAAAAATTTCATGTTTGGCATTCCCGGTTGCTGCTGTGCTTGCATTTGCTGACCAGTACTCATCATCATATAAATAAAGATGGCAATGGATGCTAGGATTGGAAATAAACTAATGTGATCGCCATAAAAAGGAATATTGAAAGGTAATTCGGCTATGGTATCATAACTGGATAAATCTTCCGCCCATAAAAACGATTTTTGACGAAGTCCGAATGCACTCGGAAAGAACGTAAACAAGGCATAAAAAACAGGAATCTGCAAAATAGCTGGCAAACATCCCTTTAATGGACTAGCACCTGCTATGTTTTGCAACTTCATGGTTTCTTGCTGAATCTTCATTTTATTATCTCCATACTTCTCCTTAATCGCATCCATCTCCGGCTTTAAAATTTTCATCTTGGCTTGAGACAGGAACTGCTTGTATTGCACAGGAGATAGTAAGAGTTTGATTAAAACGGTTAGCATGATAATCGCGATTCCTGCAGGAAGGAAACCACTTAACATATCAAACAATGGAATAATAAAGTACTTGTTGATGATTCCGAAAATTCCCCATCCCAATGGCATTGCTTCATCCAAATTACGATCATTCTCCTTGTCGTAGGCTTTAAATATTTTATAGTCGGTAGGCCCGTAATACATCTGCATATTATACGCCATTGCTCCACCTTTTGATTCTAACAACATCTTGGCACCATAACGCTTGGTATATACCGTATCTACCTCCTCGTCTTCAACCAAATCCACTGAGGTTAAAGCCACTTCTTTAAAAGGAGTTTCCGTTAATAACATGGAACTAAAGAAATGTTGACGGAAGTTCATCCAACTCACCTCTTCTTCAATCTCGTCGTCTTCTCCAGTAGCCGAAAGTTTACTGTGTTTATCTCCTTCGTACTCATACGTAAGACGCGTGTATCGATTTTCGTACGTGATACTTTTCGCATGACGATATCCTTGCATTTTCCAATCTAAATACATGGCCTGATTAGCATCCATTACGCCTTCTAATCCTTGAGATCGCAATGAAAAATCGAGCATATATTCGTCTGCCGGAAGCTCGTATCGATATTCTAAGAATCGATTGTTCCCAGCCTTTAGTTTCATTGATAACACTTTGTTATCCCCACTAGTTGTTAAGGACGGTTCAAAGTACAGGTCCTGTGTATTTAACTGTCTGTTTTCGGAAGTAAACTGAAGATTCAAATTAGCGTTACCATCTTTGATTAGATAAACGGGGTCTCCCGTATAAGTGGTATGTTGTTTTAATCGTGCTTCCGTAATATAACCACCTTTATTACTTATTGCCAAATACAATACTTCGTTTTCTAATATGGTTGTATTATCGGTGGCCGAAGGAAGTGTTCCAGAATACGCAAAAGATCCAAGTCGGTTTTGTAGTCCTTGAATAGCCAGTGAATCTGCCGGATTTACGGCAGTAATTTCTTGTGTCGCCTCTGTAAGCGTAATATCGGTCTTTGGAGTTTCAACTTCTGCTTCTTTAGCTGCTGCTTCTGCTTGAGCTTTTTCGGCTTCAATTTCTTCGGGTGTTGGCTGATTTTGCCAAAGCATAAAAAGGAGAATGGCTCCAATTAAAACAAATCCGATGATTGATTGTATGTCAAATTTCTTTTCTTCCATGTTATTTATATGAGACGCTTTTTACAGAGGGCGTTACAATTAGCTGTACTAACAACAACCTCGCCCTATTTTGAATTACGTCAAATTGTCGTATTATTTTTTCGAGTGTTCGAAGGCAGCTTTCACAAAACCTACAAATAAAGGATGTGGATTGGCCACCGTACTTTTATATTCGGGATGGTACTGCACTCCTACAAACCATGTATGCGCCGGAATTTCAACAATTTCTACTAATCCCGTTTTAGGATTCGTCCCTGTTGTTTTAAGACCTGCAGCTTCTAATTGCTCTTTATAACTGTTATTATATTCGTATCTGTGTCTATGACGCTCTTCTATAATAGGGTCTTCGTAGATATCTCCAACTATACTATTTTCCTCAATGGCGCATTCCCAAGCGCCAAGACGCATCGTCCCACCCATATTGGTGATGTGTTTTTGTTCTTCCATTAAGTCAATAACCGGATGTTTCGTTTCGGCATCCATTTCGGTTGAATTGGCATCCTTTAATCCTAGTACATTTCTGCTGTATTCAATAACAGCCATTTGCATTCCTAAACAAATCCCCAGAAACGGCAGGTTATTTTCTCTAGCATAACGAACAGCTTCTATCTTTCCTTCGATCCCACGTTCTCCAAATCCGGGAGCTACTAGAACTCCATCTAAGTTTTTTAGTTTGTCCAGCGCATTGGCATCTATATGCTCTGAATGTATCGAATGCACATTTACTTTTACCTCGTTTGCAGCACCCGCATGAATAAAGGCTTCAAGAATAGACTTATAACTGTCCTGAAGCTCTACATATTTACCAATAAGACCAATATTTATTTCGGCAATTGGATTTTTATGACGCGTTAAAAATTGGTTCCATGACGCCATGTCTGGCTTAGGACCCACCTCTAAATCCATTTTTTTCAAAGCAATGGTATCTAGCCCTTCGTCCAACATCATATTAGGCACATCGTAAATAGTAGAGGCATCAATAGATTGAATTACGGCCGCCTGCTCTACATTGCAAAACAAGGCCAACTTTCTTCGTAAATCATCATTTAATTCATGCTCTGTTCTACACACCAAAATATCCGCTTGAATTCCACTCTCCATCAATGTCTTAACAGAATGCTGAGTAGGTTTGGTCTTTAATTCACCAGCTGCCGATAAATATGGGACTAATGTTAAATGGATCACAAGACTATTATGCTCGCCTAACTCCCACTTTAATTGACGTACCGATTCAATGTAAGGTAATGACTCGATATCCCCTACAGTACCTCCTATTTCAGTAATAACAATATCGTATTCTCCACTTTTACCGAGGATTTGAATACGTTCTTTTATTTCGTTCGTAATATGTGGAACAACCTGTACTGTTTTACCTAAAAACTCTCCACGGCGTTCTTTTTCAATAACACTTTGGTAGATTCTTCCTGTTGTGACGTTATTGGCTTGTGAAGTGGGTACGTTTAAAAAACGCTCGTAATGTCCTAAATCGAGATCTGTTTCTGCTCCGTCATCTGTTACGTAACATTCACCATGTTCGTACGGATTTAAAGTTCCTGGGTCTACATTGATATAAGGATCTAACTTCTGAATGGTCACTCGGTATCCTCTGGCTTGCAATAGTTTAGCCAGCGAAGCTGCAATAATTCCTTTTCCTAGAGATGATGATACCCCGCCCGTAACGAAGATGTACTTTGTAGTGCTCATAAAGTGACGCATTGTTGTTACCTATACGGGAGGCAAATGTACGTATTAATTGGGGATGCGGAGGAATAAATTCGATGAAATGTTATGATGTTTAGTCGACCATCAAACCAATGACAAATTTTTACTACTAATTTTTGTTCCCACTGAGCGTGCAAAAAATCCCGATTATAACTTCTTAGCTTCATTCCAGTAAACATCCATTTGAGCCAGTGTCATATCTTTTAACGCTGTGCCTTGTTCCTTGGCTTTCACTTCGAGATACTGAAAACGTTTGATAAATTTTTTGTTGGTTCGCTCCAAAGCATTCTCGGGGTCCACTTTTAAAAAGCGCGCATAATTTATCATCGAAAAAAGGACATCACCAAATTCTTGCTCTATCTTTTCAGAATTATTCTCTGCCACTTCATGTTGAAGTTCTTCTAGTTCTTCTTTTAGC
>Ga0316208_1000056_pt1 | contig 171096 bp, 154 predicted proteins | sample 3monopyrite_MG_FD_204944 | JGI IMG/M metagenome (GOLD analysis project Ga0316208, IMG submission 204944) | Microbial mat bacterial communities from mineral coupon in-situ incubated in ocean water Damariscotta River, Maine, United States -... | ecosystem: Environmental > Aquatic > Marine >... | reverse complement strand
CAACTGATATATAAAGCTATAAACAGAAATCACATAGTAGCTGCTTGCAGCGAGGTGTTAGTGAAAGTATTGTCTGATTATTATGCTTTGTATGTTGGAAGAGTCCGTCTACTCGACCATAGAAAAAGCACACAAGAGCAGTTCTACGTAGGGTGGATCAAGCAAGGCGGATCCACCAGTGTGATTCAAAAAAGCCGGATCCGCTTCGCTTGATCCGGCCTACGCAATTATATTTAGGGTTAGAGTAAACAATGCTTAAGCGTTAAATTCATTTTTGGGCTAAATGACAGATTAAGTTTGAGCTATTACAGCTTAACATGCCATCAGATATTCATTCCTTTAATTGTCCAGCAGCTTCCACCTTCAACCACTGCTGGATGATGACGGTGAATATTTTTTTCTACCTGCGCCAGCTTATCATCGTCTACATCCACCATTAACAATAATTCATTATGGTTTAATGCATGTGCAAACTGGTATAGGTGAACATGCGGGACATGCTTGGCAAAAAAATTGCCAATAAAAAAACTAATTAACATTAAGGTTGCAAAAATTAATGCCAATGTATAATTAGCCACTACCAGTGAAACAATACACGCGGTGAGAAACACAAAGAAAAGCATTAAGTTTCCTTTCCAGAATAAATTTTCTAGCTGTAATGTTTTATCGTGCGCCTGGTTTTTTGTTACTGGCGGTAGTGAGCCAATAGGCAAATTGTGTTTTGCATAGGCGTGAATTTGTTCATCGTTTACACCTAAGCGGTTTAGCTCTTCAACGACTGCTTGTGCGAGTTGTTGATTGGGCAACAAAAAATGTAATCTACGGAACATGTTCGTCTCCTTATTATCGGGCAGACATTGTGCGATCAAATAAAACAGGCTATTTTTTCAGCTTTTTATTTATCCTTCGGCCACATATTCTGCGCTGTCATCACCTATAAGGCTTATCTTATGATCTTCATTACGTTCCCATTCTAAAAATTCATCCATATTACTTTGGCTTTCAAAATATATTTCTAAGCCGTTTTCACCATCGCCTTCATAGTGACAAGGGTGGTTACTTAGGTCGTGGACTTCAGTTTGGCTGATTGGGTCTGTGGTTACACGAATGTGCATGATGGTCACCTTTATCATTTGGGGAGGTAAGACTATATATTTACTATATATTATAAATAGAGCTCCAGAGTAAATTAGTCAAGTATTTGCTAATCGTATTTTTTGATCTGCGTGCTATGCTAATAACGTGAGGTAATCAGCGTAATTTTAATAAGCTCAGGCATAAAAAAAGCCAGCACAGTGCTGGCTTTTTAAGACGGTATAAAAAACAGGTTTATTTGTTTTCTTTACGCTCTTTAGCTTCTTTAATAACTTCTTCAGCCACGTTTTTAGGGCATGGTAGGTAGTGTGAGAACTCCATAGAGAACTGGCCACGACCTGAAGTCATTGTACGAAGGTCACCGATGTAACCAAACATTTCACTTAATGCTACGTCTGCTTTGATACGTACACCTGTTGGACCAGCTTCCTGACCCTGGATCATGCCACGACGACGGTTTAAGTCACCGATAACATCACCAACGTGATCTTCTGGTGTAAATACATCTACCTTCATGATTGGCTCAATGATTTGCGGACTGGCCTTAGGGATAGATTGACGGTATGCACCTTTAGCTGCAATTTCAAAAGCAACAGCAGAGGAGTCAACTGCGTGGAAAGCACCATCTAATAACGTAAATTTAACGTCCAGTAATGGGTAGCCAGCCAGTACGCCTTGATCAAGCATGGTCTTGAAGCCTTTTTCAACAGCAGTCCAGAATTCACGAGGTACGTTACCGCCAGTAACAGTAGACTCGAATTCGAAACCTGAACCTGGTTCGCCTGGCTCGATCATGTAGTCTATCTTACCGAACTGACCAGAGCCACCAGACTGCTTCTTATGTGTGTAGCTGTCTTCAATCTTCTGTGTGATGGTTTCACGGTATGCCACTTGTGGCTTACCCACTGTAACGTCAACACCGTGAGTACGCTTAAGGATATCGATCTTGATATCGAGGTGAAGCTCACCCATACCACGTAAAATGGTTTCACCTGATTCTTCATCTGTGTTTACGTAGAATGAAGGATCTTCCTGGGTCATCTTAGATAGTGCTAAGCCCATCTTTTCAGAACCACCTTTATCCTTAGGTGAGATAGCAATAGAGATAACTGGCTCAGGGAATACCATAGGCTCAAGTGTTGCTGGGTTCTTCTCATCGGCCAATGTGTGACCTGTTTGGACGTTTTTCAAGCCAACAAACGCAACAATATCACCCGCCTGACAGCTTGACATTGGTTCCGCTTTATCCGCGTGCATCATAACCATACGGCCGATACGCTCTTTCTTACCCGTAAAGGTATTAAGTAGCGTGTCACCTGTATTAACGGTACCTGAGTAGATGCGAACGAAAGTCAGGGCACCGAAACGGTCTTCCATGATTTTGAATGCTAATGCACGAACTGGCTTAGACGCGTCAACAATCGCAAATTCACCTGTTTCTTCGCCGTTTTCATCCACTTCTGGCTGAGGTGGAACGTCAGTTGGGCAAGGCAGGTAGTCAACAACCGCATTCAACATGGGTTGAACACCTTTGTTCTTGAACGCAGAACCAGTGTAAGTAGGGAAGAAGTCTAATGCAATTGTACCCTTACGGATGCAACGCTTAAGGTCTTCAATAGAAGGTTCTTCACCTTCCAGGTATTTTTCCATTAAGTCATCGTCTTGCTCAACGGCGGTTTCGATTAGCATCTCACGATACTCTTCAACCTTGTCAACCATGTCCGCAGGAACATCTTCTAGTGTGTAGTTTAATGGGTCACCCGAATCATCCCACACCCATGCCTTACGAGTAAGAAGATCAACTATGCCTTTAAGTTGATCTTCTGCACCAATCGGTAGAACCATAATGAGTGGGCGAGCGGCTAGTACGGTTTCAATCTGCTTAACAACGCGATAAAAGTCAGCACCGATGCGATCCATCTTGTTGATGAAAATAACACGAGCAACGGCTGACTCATTAGCATAACGCCAGTTAGTTTCAGACTGAGGCTCAACACCACCAGATGCACAGAATACACCTACGCCGCCATCTAGAACTTTAAGCGAACGGTAAACTTCGATTGTGAAGTCAACGTGGCCCGGTGTGTCGATGATATTGAACTGATGATCATCCCAGAAACAGGTTGTTGCTGCAGACTGGATAGTAATACCGCGCTCAGCTTCCTGTTCCATAAAGTCAGTAGTCGCCGCGCCATCGTGAACTTCCCCGATTTTGTGGATTTTACCCGTGAGCTTCAAAATACGCTCAGTGGTAGTCGTTTTACCTGCATCCACGTGGGCGAAGATACCGATATTTCTGTAACGAGATAGATCTGTCATGTTCTTACTCTTAAAAAGTTAAATATTTAGTGTGCCTGTTTAGCTCATGCTTGAGCCAAGCAGTCGCGCTTGCTGTATTTAAAACAATAACTTACATTGGTTTGTTAATGTTTTTTATCGTTTATTACTTTACCTAACAGCAAGCTGCTTTGAATCTGTTTCAACGAAGGCGCGGATTATACTAAAAATAGCGACTAAAAAACAGGGAATAATTGATAGAAAAAAACTGTAAATTCACAGGCTTAGTGAAAATGCAGCCATTGCTTATTTTGCTGTAAAAAGTGGAACTTATATGAGGGCTTCGAAATCAACGTGGGACCTGTAGGCATCATGGGAATCATACTGCCCAATCGATTTCGGTTTGATGCTGCTGTTTTAAAAACGCATTAATCTTTGAAAACGGCTTGCTACCCCAAAAACCGCGGTAAGCCGCCAACGGTGAAGGGTGTGCTGATCGAATAACAAGATGGCGAGACTCATCAATACTAGCGCCTTTTTTCTGCGCATAAGCACCCCAAAGAACAAACACTATGGGCTGTTGCTGCTGATTCACAACGGATATCACTTTATCTGTAAAGGTTTCCCAGCCCATTCCCTTATGAGAATTTGCCAGGCCACTTTCAACGGTAAGGACACTATTGAGTAACAGTACACCTTGCTCACACCAATGTTGTAAATTGCCATTTTGGTTGCTTACACCCAAATCATCATGTAGTTCTTTAAAAATATTGCTTAAAGATTTTGGAATGGGTTGCACATTAGGCTGTACAGAAAAGCATAAGCCATGAGCATGCCCGGGCGTTGGGTAGGGGTCCTGGCCTAAAATAACCACCTTCACCTTATCTAATGGCGTGCAGTTTAAGGCATTAAACCACCTGTCTGAACTGGGCAAGATTATTTTTCCATTGGTCTTTTCCTGATCTAAAAAACTTAAAAGTGATTTCATATACGCCTTATCAAGCTCAGGTAACAGGTGTTTATCCCAGCTGTGATGAAAGGGGGACGGATGGGTTGAAATCATGTTGCAGACCTATGTATGCTTGGTTTATGTGATTCATTTGGATAAGATGTTAACTGACTGTTTTCAAAAAGAAAGCAAAATCGATTTGATGGGTACTATGCATTATTGATTGTCTATACTTACCTTTATTAAACAGGTCTAAGGGTTAATTGTTTTTATGGGGAAAACGCAGCAAAATTTTGCCGTGATGTTTGCGGATGTCGCTGGCAGTACTCGTTTATATGAACGAGTCGGTGATTCAATTGCTAATCAGATGGTTGGCGATGCGATAAAACTAGCATCAGATATTATTAACAAACACCATGGGACTATTGTAAAAACCATTGGTGATGAAGTGATGTGTCGTTTTGTAGATGCTAATCAGGCACTTCGTTGCGCCTGTGAAATTAATGAAACAATGGAAAAACAGCCGATTAGAAACGGTGTCGGTTTATTTTTTAGTATTGGTGTGCATTGGGGAACGGCGATACTGCAAGATGATGGCGATATTTTTGGCGATGTGGTTAACCTCGCGGCAAAGATTGCAAAAATCGCAAAATCACGACAAATTATTACAACGGGTACAACACAACGTTGCTTAACATCTAAGGCACTTAAATCTAAATGCCATGAACTTGAGCCTGTACATGTTAAAGGGCGCAATGAAGCCGTGCCCATTTTTGAAGTCATGTGGGAGCCCGATGAATTACAGTGTATGCCGACCATTGTTGGCCACAGTTTAGATTTAATTAGTAACAAACCACTGAATATTTATTATCAACATAGAAAGCAAACGCTTCAGCCTGGCTCACATGCCTATACATTTGGCCGAGGTGCTCAATGTGATCAATTAGTCGCATCGACATTGGCTTCTCGTGTGCATGCACGAATAGAGAGTCGTCAGGGTATTTTCTTTTTAGTTGATGAAAGTACAAATGGCACCTATATAAAAATTGATAACAAAAGCCCCATTTTTTTACGCCATCAAGAACTCGCATTACAGGGAAGTGGTACCATTAGCTTTGGTGAAGAGTTAATTGCAGGCAGTGAATTTGTACTGCGCTTTAACTTTTAATAGCACTGTATATTCACCCTCAAGCACCTAACAATGATGCCCTTAAATTTCTAATGTGTTAATTGCATACCTGGTGGCTCACTAATATGGCCTCTCGTTCGCCTGTGTTTATGCTAAACTCCCGCGCCATGAAAACGTCTGATTTTGATTTTGTTCTCCCTGAAGAATTGATAGCTCAATATCCGCTAGCGCAGCGTACTGCTAGCCGGTTACTGCAGGTGAGTGGAATGGAGCTGTTTGATCGACACTTCGCTGATATTTTTGATCTCATACAAGCTAATGACTTATTGATATTCAACAACACCCGGGTTATTCCTGCGCGCCTTCATGGGCAAAAAGAAAGCGGTGGAAAAGTTGAAGTTTTAGTTGAGCGGGTTTTAGACGAACACCATGTATTAGCCCATGTCAGAGCCAGTAAATCACCTAAAGCAGGTAGCAAACTCATACTAGAAGATGTCGTTCATGTGACGATGCTAGGGCGAGAAGGGGATCTCTTTAAGCTCAGGTTTGAAGGTGAGCAAAGTGCTATAGCCTTACTGGATGCACATGGACATATGCCATTACCCCCCTACATAGAACGCGCCGATGACGAAGCTGATCAGCAGCGCTACCAAACCGTTTATGCTAAACATCCCGGTGCTGTTGCGGCACCCACAGCCGGCCTGCACTTCGATGAATTACTGTTAAATAAGCTGCTCGATAAAGGTATAAAATCCGCCTTTGTAACATTGCATGTTGGCGCGGGTACCTTTCAACCGGTACGCGTCGATAACATCGAAGATCATCATATGCACGCCGAATATATTGATGTTGATGCATCAGTAGTTGAACAAATTCGACAAACGAAAGCGCAGGGTGGTCGGGTTATTGCAGTTGGTACTACATCGGTAAGAAGTTTAGAGTCGGCCGCCATGCAGGGTGAGTTGGCGGAGTTTCATGGGGATAGCCAGATTTTTATTTACCCGGGTTATGAGTTTAAAGTGGTGGATGCGATGATTACCAACTTCCATTTACCGCAATCAACACTATTAATGCTGGTGAGTGCATTCTCAGGTTATAAAAATATGATGCGCGCTTACCAGCATGCGGTTAAACAAAAATACAGATTTTTCAGTTATGGTGATGCTATGTTTCTTGAAAAGAGCTTAGTGGATACCTTAGATTTAAAGTAATAAACTAGTTTATAAGTAGCCTCTATGTCATTGATGAAATTCAAATTAATTAAAAACGACAACGGTCCATCAGGGGCTCGTCGTGGGCAAATCAGCTTTCCACGCGGCAGCATAGAAACACCGGCATTTATGCCTGTGGGAACCTACGGAACCGTAAAGGCAATGTCGCCAGAAGAGCTTAAAGAGCTAGGTGCTGAGATTATTCTAGGTAATACCTTTCACTTAATGCTGCGCCCAGGCACCGACATTATAAAGAAGCACGGTGACCTGCATGACTTTATGCACTGGGATAAACCGATTCTTACCGATTCCGGTGGGTTTCAGGTATTCAGCCTGGCAAAGATGCGTAAAATCAGCGAAGAAGGTGTGAGCTTTAATTCACCGGTTGATGGCTCAAAGGTGATGTTGACACCTGAAAAATCCATGCAAGTGCAGAAAGATTTAGGCTCCGACATTGTGATGATTTTTGATGAGTGCACGCCTTATCCTGCCACTGTAATGGAGGCCAGTGAATCAATGGAGCTGTCATTACGTTGGGCTGAGCGCAGCAAGGTTGCCCATGAAGGTAATCCTTCTGCGTTGTTTGCCATCGTTCAAGGCGGCATGTATGAAGAGCTACGCACACGTTCCGCTAATGCTCTGGTTAATATTGGTTTTGATGGTTATGCCATTGGCGGCCTATCCGTCGGTGAGCCAAAAGATGAGCGCAATAAAGTACTTGAAGTCACCACGCCATTATTGCCGGAAGATCATCCACGTTACTTAATGGGCGTGGGTACACCAGAGGATATTGTTGAATCGGTAAAACGTGGCATTGATATGTTTGATTGTGTAATGCCCACACGTAATGCGCGAAATGGCTTTTTATATACCTCAACCGGCATTATCAAAATCCGTAACAGCCAGTATAAAGATGATATTCGGCCATTGGATGAAAGCTGCAACTGCTATACCTGTCGCAATTACAGCCGTAGTTATTTGCGTCATCTGGATAAATGCAAAGAAATCCTCAGCTCGCGCTTAAATACCATTCACAATCTGCACTATTACCAGCAGTTAATGAAAGATATTCGCCAGGCCATTGAAGAAGAGCGCTTTGATGACTATGTAGAAGAATTCTACGCAAGTCGACAGAAAAAAGATTAAATAATTAATTGATTAAAAAATGATCAATTAATAGGTTGTTACGTTTATAAATGAGCATGAATCCCAGCCTTGTTATTAAGCTGAATTATTTACAGCTAAATGGCATAATGTTGCGCAAATTACATCTACGACCATGTACAAATTACATGGCGTATAACTAAATAACTTTAATAAGTGGAGAACTACATGAGCTTTTTTATATCAGATGCATTGGCAGAAGGTGCAGCAGCGGCAGAATCGGGCGACCCAATTACGGCTCTTTTATTCCCTATTGGTTTATTGGTTTTGTTTTATTTCTTCTTAATTCGCCCACAGAGTAAGCGTGCGAAAGAACAGAAGTCTATGGTTGAAGCATTGAGCAAAGGCGATGAGGTTATCACTCAAGGTGGTATTTTGGGCAAAATCACTAAAGTGTCTGAAAACTTTATTACACTAGAAATTAGTAACAACGTGACTATCAACGTTCAAAAAAGTGCCGTAGGTTCACTAATGCCTAAAGGCACGATTAAAGAGCAAAGCAGTTAATTTGTAACATAACAACAATAAAATAGTCACACATACTCTAACTCTTTCGAGCAATAAACATAATGATTAACCAGTATCCTTTATGGAAATACCTGCTGCTTATCACCATCCTGGTGTTAGGTGGGATTTATGCCATGCCAAACTTGTATGGTGAAGATCCATCGGTGCTTGTCTCTTTGCGTAATCAGCAAATAGATGAAGCAACCCGAACTAAAATTGACGGACTATTAAAGCAGTCTTCGATTCAAGTAAAGTCCAGTGCATTAAAAGCCGGACAATTACTGATTCGTTTCAATGGGGAAGATGCGCAGCTAACAGCTGCTGATACCATTAAATCATTCAGTTTTATTAATCGAAACAGTGACTATACGGTGGCATTAAACCTGGCGCCTGCAACGCCTGCATGGTTACAGGCATTTAATGCCTTACCAATGTATCTTGGTCTGGATCTGCGCGGTGGTGTTCACTTTTTATTAGAAGTGGATATGCAATCTACAATAAAGCGAATGGAGTCGGACATTGCGTCTGAAATGCGCAGCTCCTTACGTAGCGAAAAAATCCGTTACCGTGGTGTTAAGCGTGAAAATGGTGGAATAACGATTGAGTTCCGTGACGCAGATGGGCTTGAACAGGGCGCTTCAAAGCTTAAGTCTTTATTTAAAGATCTTGATTACATCACTAAAGATGAACAGCTTAAAGTTTTCGCAAAGATAACAGAAAAAGCGTTGCTTAATGAAAGGCGCTCGGCCATTCAACAAAACGTAACAACCTTGCGTAATCGCGTAAACGAGTTAGGTGTAGCAGAGCCGGTAATTCAACAACAAGGTGAAAACCGTATTGTTGTTCAATTACCCGGCGTGCAAGATACCGCACGCGCTAAAGATATTTTAGGTGCAACCGCGACCTTAGAGTTTCGTTTAACCGAGGGTACACGTACGGACTGGATGAATGCGGAAAACGGTGGTTCAATACCACTTAATGCAAAACTTTATCATCAACGTAATGGCGACCCAGTGTTGCTTAAACGTCGTGTTATTGTAACCGGTGACCAAATCAATAGCGCATCATCTACTATCGATACACAGTCAGGAACACCTGCGGTAAGTGTAAGGCTAGATGCTAAAGGCGCTAAAAAAATGGGTGAAACCACCCGTGAGAATATCAAAAAGCCAATGGCTGTTGTGTATATCGAAAACAAGGTGGTTACTAAAGAAATAGATGGTAAAAAAGTTAAGGTTAGAACCCGTAAGGAAGAGGTTATTAATATAGCCACTATACAAGGTGTATTTAGCAAGCAATTCCAGATTACCGGCCTGGAATCATTTGAAGCTAGAGACTTATCATTACTACTTAGAGCTGGCGCATTAAAAGCACCGGTAGAAATTGTAGAAGAGCGCACGGTTGGTCCAAGCCTGGGCAAAGATAATATCGACCAGGGTTTTAAATCAGTGATTATTGGTTTTGCTTTGGTTTTATTATTTATGGCGGTGTATTACAAATCCTTTGGCTTAATTGCTAACGTTGCGCTAACCGCTAACCTGGTATTACTTGTTGCGGTGCTGTCTTTAATGCAGGCTACTTTAACCTTACCGGGTATTGCAGGCATTGTATTAACCGTTGGTATGGCAGTTGATGCAAACGTACTTATATTTGAGCGCATACGTGAAGAGCTAGCGAATGGCAATTCGCCGCAGGCGAGTATTCATGCTGGTTATGAAAAGGCCTTTAGCACCATTGCGGATGCAAACGTTACGACTTTGATTGCAGCCGTTGTATTGTTTAGTTTAGGTACAGGGCCAATTAAAGGTTTTGCGATCACTTTATCTATTGGCATTTTAACCTCTATGTTTACAGCTATTATGGGAACCCGCGCATTGGTTAACCTGTTTTACGGTGGACGTAACCTGAAAAAACTTTCTATATAGGTCATTACAATGCAAATATTATCAGGTAAAACAAAGATAGATTTTTTAGGCAAGCGCAATATTGCACTGAGCTTTTCGGCACTATTAATTCTTATTTCAATATTCAGTTTATATAGTCGTGGTTTAAATTTAGGTGTTGATTTCACCGGCGGTTACCTAATTGAAGCGGGTTACACACAGCCAGTAGAATTAGATCCCGTGCGAAATGCGCTATCGAAAAGTAATTATTCCGATGCACTCGTTCAGCACTTTGGTACCTCTAAAGATATTCTGGTTCGCATAGCACCTCGTGAAGGGGTTAACAGCGCGAGTATTTCAGATGATGTTTTAAGTGTTTTAAAAAATGTTTCTGCGGATACCGTTGAAATGCGCCGCATAGAATTTGTTGGTCCACAGGTCGGCGAAGAACTTAGAGAACAGGGCGGTTTAGCCTTACTTATCGCTTTGTTTGGTATCCTGATTTATGTTGGTCTGCGCTTCCAGATGAAGTCAGCATTTGGCGCAATACTGGCGCTGGTTCATGACGTTGTTATTACCGTAGGTGTGTTCTCTGTTACACAAATTCAGTTTGATCTATCTGTATTGGCCGCAATATTAGCGGTCATTGGTTATTCACTAAACGATACTGTCGTTGTACTGGATCGTATCCGTGAGACTTTTAGAATGCAGCGCAAAGGTTCAGCTTCTGAAATATTAAACCTCTCAATAAACAGTACACTATCCCGAACCATTATGACCTCGGTAACAACATTGATAGTACTATCTGCCTTATTCTTTCTTGGTGGAGAAGTTATACATGGATTTGCATTTGCATTAATTGTAGGTGTGTTTATTGGTACGTACTCCTCAATTTATGTAGCAAGTAATAGTTTGATGATGATGGGTGTATCTAAAATCGACTTTCTTGAAGAAGCGAAGGAAGTCGCAGAAATTGACGACATGCCTTAATTAATAATTGAGATTATTAAAGCCCTGCCTGTGCAGGGCTTTTTAATTTTAGGAGTTTTAAAATGAGTTTTAAAGTTTATTTATCAGGTGAAATACACAGTGACTGGCGCGAAAAAATTGCCCAGGGTATTAAAGACAAAAACCTGGATGTAACGCTATCATCACCCGTAACAAATCACCAGGCCAGTGATGACTGCGGTGATAAAATCTTAGGTACTGAAGCAGAATCATTCTGGAAAGATCATAAAGCCGCAAAAATTAATGCCATACGGATTCGTAAACACATAGAAGCCGCCGATGTTGTGGTTGTACGCTTTGGTAACCAGTATAAACAATGGAATGCAGCGTTTGATGCGGGCTATGCCGCAGCGCTAGGAAAGTCTATCATCACTTTACATGATGCAGAGTTAACTCACGCACTAAAAGAGGTAGATGGCGTAGCACAGGCAGTATGTGAAACGCCAGAGCAGGTCGTTGAAATATTAAATTATTCTATTAATGGCGGCTGAACTTAGTAAGTTCTGACGTTTATTATTAGCTCCTTAGTTAATACTAGAATAGTAAGCTTGTGATTTGATAATACTTTCAATTACATTTCCAAGTGTATGGGGTGCAGTTAAAATAGATTGCAGATTACCTTTAGGGTTTATCAACATTAATGCTGAGCTATGATCCATTAAATAATCCTCTTTTGTTATTTCACCATTTAATCCTGGTGCTTTTCTGTATACGGCATTTAAATTCTGACTGAACTTTTCTATACTCGTCAATGATCCTGTTAGACCAATAAATTCGGCATTAAAATACTCAACATAAGTATTCATCACATCAACCGTATCTCTTTCAGGATCAATTGAGAGAAAGATAACATTAGGCGGTGTTATCTGTTGCTGTGACATTTCCCGATGTACTTCCGACATTAGACTCAATGTAGTAGGGCAGACATCGGGGCAATGCGTATAACCAATGAAGATAATACTCCAATGACCCTTAAGGCTATTGTTGTTAAATTCTTCACCTAAATGATTAATTAACTTGAATGAATGAATTAATTTGTCGCCTGGATAAATGGCTCCCTGAATACGAGGAGCTGGTGAAGTGACTTGATTAGTTGTAGGACTTTGGGCTAACCAGAGTCCAGCAGACATTGCGATAAGGGCGCTAACAATTAATAAAGGGGTAGAGTTCTTGGCCATATAAGAGGTGTACTTAGGGTTAATTTTGTTCTGACTATACCAGTATACGTATAGAATAACTATTCTAAGAAACCAGATAGATATTAAGGGTGATTTTTATCCTAGCTAAGCAACAAAGCAGAGCAGTAGGCTTAATCTAGTCTCCAGCTATACTCTAATTCTACATTCCGTTGTTCAAATAAGGCATGTATTCTTTGTCGCTACCATTAATATGGTTGATTAACCATGATTTTAAATACTGTGTCACCTCATCTATTGATCGGGTGTTATGCAAACGGTATTCATCAATAAATTTTGTAACCTGACTAATCATATTCTGATGTAATTTCTTATGTGCATCAAATTCGGGGTATCCACAATTAAGCATAATTTCTTCTTCGCGTAGAAAATGGTACTTCGTGTAATCAATAAGGTCATCAAGAATGTGCTCAATCATTTTATCATCAGTTGAATAGTGAGAAGCCGTTTGCAACTGATTTATCATCCCTAATAACTTTTTGTGGTCATCATCAATGGAATCTAATCCGACACTGTATGATTCCTTCCATTTTATGAATCGCTTAGATACAATTTTGTTGTGAATGAAAGGAATAATTATAATTATTCCAATGAGCACCCAGGGCAAGGGGTGAGCAAAACCTAGCATAAAGCCAAGTACAATCATGATAAACAGGGTTAGTATTAAGATTGATACAATTAGCATGCTTATGCCGTTTGTTATAGTGGACATTGTTAGTGTTCCAATTAATAAGTGTAGTTCAGCTTAAATGATATAGTCATTACTTTAGATGACGTAAATCAAATGCCTGACTAGTCTGCATATGTTCCACTTAAACAATGGCATAGCCGTATTATTTAAACTAAAAGTGAATCTATTAAATGCGTGTCTTTTCATTAATTATTATGTGCTTGCTGGAATTATACCCGATTGACATATTATCTAATACTGGATCGGATATAAAACTATCTAATGGTGAAGCAAACTCACAACATGATAAGAATGATTTATGTCGACATAGCAATGATTGCTTTACCAACAGTTTAATCAATGAAAAATCCGTTTATTTATTACAACATGCACACAATCCTGTTAACTGGTATGCCTGGAACAAGGAAGCACTAGAAAAGGCTAAAAAAGAAAACAAACCTATATTTTTATCCATAGGATATGCCGCTTGCCACTGGTGTCATGTTATGGAAAAAGAATCTTTTTCTAATCTCGACATCGCTCAATTACTCAATGAAAAGTTTGTCTCTATTAAAGTCGACCGTGAACTTCGTCCCGATATAGATGCGTTTTACGGAAATGCCGTTATGCTTATGGGCGGGCAGTTAGGTTGGCCAATGTCTGTATTTTTAACGCCCGATAGCAAGCCATTTTATGCAGGAGGGTATTATACTAAGGCCGATTTTGAAGTATTATTACAGAGCATCTCAGAGAACTGGGATAGACAAGAAAAAAACCTAATTAGTAAAGCAGATGATATTGTTGCCAGTATAAATGCTAACGCTAGCTTAACGGGTGAAGCACTAAAAATAGATGTTACACAACGCAATCAGGCTATAAAAAACTTATTGTCATTTGTTGATGATTATAATGGCGGATTTGGAGAAGGTAGCAAATTTCCTCGTGAATCATGGCTATTTTTATTATTAGAACATAGTTATGACGGTGATTATAAAAATGAATCTTGGAAAGCTTTGCAATTAACATTAAGTAAAATGGCCAGAGGTGGGATTTATGATCAACTTGGCGGAGGATTTCATCGCTATACAATAGACCCATATTGGAATGTCCCGCATTTTGAAAAAATGCTATATAACCAGGCCCTATTGATTCGATTATATCTCAGATCAAATGCTATTCAGCCAAATGATCAATACCAGAATCTAGCTATACAGACACTTGAGTTTTTAATTAATGAAATGCAGGATCCTCAAGGAGGTTTTTATTCGTCTATAGATGCCGAGTCTGAACATATTGAAGGCAAGTATTACAGCTGGAGCAAAGAAGAAATAGACACTGTATTAACGGAAGAAGAGTCGAAAATAGCACATGAGATTTATGACATAGATAAGTATGGCGATATTGATAATCAGGAAAATGTTTTATATATAGCGACTTCAGTTAATGAATACTTAAGTAATCATAATATTTCATTTGAAAAATTAAGCGATCAATTAACAAATATACGAAATAAATTATTAGCTGTAAGGAATAATCGCATTAAGCCATCAATCGATCATAAAATAATCATGGCATGGAATGGGCTTGCCATTACTGCTCTTGCTGAGGCATCCATGCATTTGAATGCACCTAAATACTTAGCTTCAGCCATTAAATCGGCTAATTTCATTTGGAATAATTTTCAAACAGATAATGCATTTTACAGAATTAATTATATGGGAGTTAGTGAAGTAGCAGCTCAATTAGATGACTATGCGTACTATATACAGGCATTAATAACCTTATATGATATAGACAAAGATAATATATGGCTTGATAGAGCCGTTGTTCTCACTAATAAAATGATAAGTATATTTTGGGATCATAAAAATTCTGGATTTTACAATGTTCCTATTGATCAAAAAGCAGCACTACCTATTCGTCCCAAAACAGCTTTCGATAAAACCCTACCTTCGGGAAACTCAATAGCTGCACAAATGCTTTTAAGATTAGCCATTAGAACAGGTAATACTGAATATTATCAAAAAGCCAAGGGCGTATTAGCTGCATTTTCTTTTAGTATTGAAGAGGTTCCGAGTGCATATTCTGGTTTATTAGTAACATCACACGAAATAGAAAATGGAGAGAAAGATTTACCCATATATGCTGCGAATGGACATATACGCATAGATGCTCTGATTAAGCAGAACAAGCCGAATAAATTTGAATTAAGTCTTGAATTAAATATTGATAAAAAATGGCATGTAAATTCAAATAGCCCACTGGATAGCAGCCTGATTCCGTTAATTATTTCAAGTGGAGATAAAGAATCAATACAGTTGAATGGTATTGTATATCCAGCACATGAAATTGTTAACCTGGGTTTTTCACAAGCTCCCTTAGCGATCTATCAAGGGCACAAACTAATAAAAGCCAAAATGATTATTAACCAGGATACAAATCCAGTTTTAAAGCTTGGACTACAAGCATGTAATGATAAAATATGTTTACCACCGGAAAACTATACATTATATCCTCGATTTATTAATTAGCATCAATATTACATCTATTTATATGGGTAGAATATTACAAATATAAACAAAACCTAAGGATAAAAATTGGATCAAAATAAAAAGCTAGAAAACATGGTGTTGACATGTATTGATACAGCCAAAGCCATGCTTGCTGAATATGAGTTGATTATTCCATTTGGTATTCGTGCATCGAATGCTAATGAAGATTTAAAAATGAATTGCCCAGGCGATAAGCTTCCAGATGCGGATTGGGATGAGCAAATAAGGCTGGTGGTGACAGAGCTAAAAGAGTTTGTGTCTAGTGAAAGTATATTTGCAACTGCCTTAGTGACGGAGCTTGAATCGGATGGTGAATCGGCTATTGGTGTGCAAATTGAAACCGAGTTATCTTCGGTATTATTTGTTTACCCATTTGTACTACACGATAAAGAGTGGGTAATTTCAGAACCCATTGAGACCGAACAGCTTTTCGCCAGGGTATATGAATAATGTAATACTTATGAATTCATATTTACTACTTAAGTGGTAAATATTATATCTGTATTCACATATATACTTACTCCTTGGAATAAATATTTTTAATTTATTCAACTGGAGAGTGTGATAATGGGCACAGAATATCCATATGTTAAAGTAAATAATATTGAAAAAATAAACGTAGGCTTACGCTGGTATAAGAATTATGGCTCCGATATTGTAGGCGAAGAAATAATTGATGGTATCACACTGCATGATCTACAGGATATATTCGATGTGTATATGAATAATTGTTTATTTAATTGTTGGCAAGTTAAAGCAAAGCAAGCTCGGCTGTTAAAACGATTAATTAAGCATAAATTTTCACTGAACCAGTATACATATTTTATAATACAGGAAGGCTATCCAATATAGTTTATCTAGTTTTATTTTCTACAACCCATACCGCTGCTTCAACTCTACTGCGTAAATTTAATTTCTTTAGAATGTTTTTAACATGCACCTTTACAGTGCCTTCGACGATATCAAGTTGTCGCGCAATATGTTTATTGCTTAAGCCTTTTGCTACCAGTTCAAGAATCTGATTTTCTCTACTTGTGAGCGAAGCATCACTGCGTGATGCCACAATATTTTCTTCATGTAGGCCTCGCACAACAAGCTCTGAAATCTTTGGGCTTAGTATAGTGCGCCCATCAATTACTTGATGAAGCTGTGCTAACATTTCCTCTGGTTCCATATCTTTAAGTAGATAGCCATCTGCACCAGAACGAAGCGTAGATACAATGTCTTTCTCATTGTCTGAAACAGTTAAAATAATAATTCGACCTTTTACAGCTGACGCTTTCATCAACTGTAAGGTTTCTAAGCCATTTGTTTCGCCCATATTAAGATCAAGTAAAATAATGTCAGGATTTAATGCTATTGCAAGTTTAAGTCCTTCTGCGCCATTGTCAGTGTCGGCTATTACTTCAAATGCATTATCCATCTGAACAAGATCTTTTATTCCTCGTCGAATTAAAGGATGGTCGTCAATAACTAGTATAGAATGCACGTTAGTTTTACTCATTAATTTGTGTATATGCTGTCTCAGGAGACTCTTTATTACTTGGAGTGAATATTAACTCAACGGATGTTCCACCATTTAAATTATTACTTATATTTAATTGGCCTTTGAGGGTTTGGGCTCTCTCATTCATAATGGCTAAACCATAGTGATGTTGTGTGGCTTCTTTTTCTTTTATTCCTTGGCCATTATCAATGATGCTAATACATATTCTTCCAAGCTCATCACTTTGTAAGGTTATAACGGCGTTAGATGCTTTAGAGTGTTGCACTATATTGGATAGAGCTTCGCGTATTAATTGTAAAATATGAATTTCTTCATTGGGTGTTAAATCAAAGTAGATGACATTATTAACGCAGGTTATTAATATAGACCCACGATCATTAAATTCCGCTATGGTTTTTTCTAACGCAGATTTAAAGTCATCACCATCAATCTTCAATCTAAACGTTGTTAACAACTCACGTAGCTCTCTATAGGCACTGTTCAAACCTATTTTCAACTCACCTATAATATCTTCAGCTTCGGTTTCTATAGATGAATTTTTTAATAATGCATTTAAACGGCTAACTTGTATTTTCATAAATGTTAATGATTGGGCCAGAGAGTCGTGAAGCTCTCGTGCTATAGCGCCTCGCTCTTCCATTAGCGACAAACGACGTGACTCTGCCATTTTATGTGAAAGATTAATCGCTATGCCTATATGGTCGGCAATACTTTCAAGTAATTTTTTTTGCCAGTTTTGTATGCTTAAATTATTTTCAGGTTCTATTATCAGTAATCCATAATTTTTATTATGATGACGTATTTGAATGGTAACAATTTCCTTGTTCACCTCATTTATATTTTCTCGTTCAATAAAATAACTTCTTTCTTCGGTTAAACATTTATTACACTCATTTTTTTCACATATAACTTCGTTTATTTCATTATCTGCAAACGTTGATGATAGTACGGCGCCTTCTTCCTGAGATTTATCACTTAAACAAATAGCGCCCTTTCCAGTGCCAATTAATTTTTCTATGTCCTTAAGTATAAAGGGGAAGGTATGATGAGGTGAAATAGCTTCATTAAGTCGTTTTACTGTTTTGTACAATAACTCCATGGAGCGGTTTCCACGCTCAAGATCAATGGTTTTTTGGTTAACCCGGTCTTCTAATTCATCATAAATTTCAGATAAATCTTTAGCCATAGAGTTATATGCATAACCTAGTTGCCCAAGTTCATCATGACCCGTGTATGTTGTTACATAGGAAAAGTCTCTGTTACTCACTCGTTCTGCGCCAGTAAGTAATTCTTTCATGGGTATATGAACGCGTTTATAGACAATAATAAGTGCGATTATTACTAAGAAAATAGTTAGCCCAAGGGATATATATTGGTAATTTCTTAATTTCTGTATCTTTGTTTCCGCATCCTCTTCTAATAGCGTTACGAGGTAATCAATATTATCTACAAATTCAACTACAACTAAACCATATTGGTTTCTTATGTTAGTGACTGCATCTTTGCTTATGGTTAGATTTGGTTGCTGTTCAGTGTTTATCTCATTCAAATATATATCAAATAATGGTTCAATTTTATTTACCCATTGAGATTTTATTTTATTATAAGCGAGGTAAATACTGCTGTGCTCATTACGTGGAATGACATTAAGTAATTCGTCTCTATTTAGTTGGTTATTAAATTCAATGAGTAACTTATGTGTATTTTTCCAGTGCTGATCATCAGGGGCATCATAAACAAGATTGTTAGAAATTTGATAAGAGCGCATACGCAGTGCGCCAGATAGATTAATTGCTGTAGCTTCACCCTGTATAGTATCTGCTATGAACAAAGAGGCGGTCATACTTGCAAATGCGAGTAAGCTAATTGCCGCCATAACTATGCCTAAGCTAAGTAAAAGAGAATGGCTAAAAAATTTATTCATATACGCTGTATCTTATAGTGATCATTAAACTCTACAATCCATTAGCCGTTACTTGATTATTGTTGTTGATCTTAATCAATCAAATCAACTCTACTACTTATGAATCTTAGTATTAGATGGTTTTCTGTCATTCACCTTATTAGTGTCATTAATTTAATATATATCAAGTACTTAATCAAATTTAGCCATCTACTACTTTAGTAGTAGATCGACGTGCTTTATAGGCTATTCTGAGCTAGTCACCCTATAGAAGTCGTTTATCACTTGATGTAAAAGTATCTCATGATTTTAAGCATTTTTGTTTGTCACAAAATAATAATAAGGGGATTCATATGACGCGCCATAAACAATTTGTGAGCAGAATGATTGGTTGTGCCTTGCTTGCAATAAGTCCATTAATTTTAGCTGACTCTGCAATGGTTGCTGAAGGTAAGCAGCTGTTTGATATGAACTGTATGGCCTGCCATCAGGCAGATGCTATTGGTAAAGTTGGATTTGCACCCTCTTTAACAAACAAAGAATTACTCCGTGTCGCTTCAGATAAGTTTTTTATGTCGACTATACGTGATGGCAGGCAAGGCACCGGAATGCCTCCATTTGCACATTTAGGCAAGAAGAACATAAAGATGATTGTTGCCTATTTACGATCACACGAAAAAGTACCTAATCAAGCCAAACAAATTGATGCCCAGGCTGAATCATATGGTGATTCAAGAAAGGGAGAGTTGTGGTTTACACAAATTTGTGAAAATTGCCACGGCGTGAATGGTGAAGGTTATGGGGCAGGCGTTGCAGGCCCAGCTATTGGTAAGTCTGGATTTTTAAATAAGGTATCAGATGGCTTTATCCGAGAAACCATTAAGAATGGTCGATCTAATACACGTATGCGAGGATTTTCTGGTGCAGATGGGTTAGCAAATCTTAGGCCATCAGAAGTAGATGATGTTATAGCCTTTCTACGCAGCTTAAAAACAAGCGGTAGAACGCAAAGATAAGCACCTGATTAATCATGAATATTACATATTTTATACTTAACTCTTTTATGGGAATAATAGAATTATGAAACGCAAAAAAGATCTTTCCCGTCGTGACTTTATTAAAAACAGCACGTTTATTACAGGCTCGGCAGCAGGAGCAGGTTTGTTCGTAGGTAACAACCCAGAGCTAGAGGCATCTCCTTCTAATGATAAAGCACCGGCTAAACGTACGACCGCTTTAGCACAATGTCCTTACTGTGGTGTTGGTTGTGGTACTGTTATTGTTTCAGAAAACGGCCGTATAGTTTCAATGCGTCCTGATAAAGACCATCCAACCAATTATGGTTTGCAGTGTATTAAAGGTTTAACTGCGGCAGAGCCTATATATGTTGACCGTTTGGAAGGTGATTCATATGTTCGTAAAGATGTATGGGAAGAATGGAGCAAACCGAATCACGGAAATATGGAATTCACCAGTAAAACCAAAAATGCTTTTGATGAGGAATTATTTGTAAGGGTTCCATACAAAATAGCATCAGACATGGTGGCACGTAAAGTCGCTTACTTTGCCAAAAAATATGGCGGAAATTCTATAGCACTTTACGGCTCTGGCCAGTTAACAATGGAAGGCCAGTATTTAGAAAATCTATTTATGAAGGGTGTGTTGGGTTCTAACACCATCGAAGCCAATGCTCGTATGTGTATGACATCGGCTGTGACAGGCTACTTTGCAACACTGGGTTCAGATACACCGCCATTAGCTTACGATGATCTAGAGCTATCTGACATGGTTATGCACTTTGGACATAATGCGCGTGAATCACATCCTATTATTTATTGGCGTATCGCTGACCATAAAAAGAAAACAAATATACCGACTGTTATTGCGGATCCTCGCTGGACTGGATCTAGTCAGGGATATGCCGACATAAATCCTGATAATCACGTTCATCTTCCCGTATTAAATGGCGATATCAGTTTACTCAACTCAATCGCCCATGTTTTGTTAAAAGATCATAACGATGTGATTGACTGGGAGTTTTTGAAAAAGCATGTAACAGGCTGGAAAGAATATATTGACGAAGTAGAAAATAATTACAGTCCTGAGCAAGTACAAGATCGTATGGGTACGGATAAAATTGGCCCAGATGTCATACGAGGTGTTGCCAAAACATTTGCAGATGCAACCCGTAAACGCCTAGAGCGTAGCAAGATGGACCAGAAGGGTGATGGCTATGGTGGCGTTATCATTATGTGGGGTATTGGTTACAACCAGCATATACACGGTCAGCATAATGTTATTTCAATTATCAACCTGTTAACACTAACAGGTAATCTTGCAAAACCAGGTTGTGGCCCGTTCTCTATGACAGGTCAACCCAATGCAATGGGCGAACGCTTCACTGGTGGCTTAACAGGTCGTTTACCTTTTAACATGCCACTTAAAAACGAAAAACACCGTAAGCATATGGCGAAGCATTGGGGTGTTCCAGAGAAAAATCTTGTTACTGCTATGAATGGTAATAACAAGGGCATGGCGATTGGTATGATGGAGCGCGCCATTAAGGGTGAAGTTAAAGCCATGTTCCTGGTGTATGCAACGCATATCGATTTACCTGATTCACATAATCTGGTCCGTCCTGGTTTAATGAAAACATTTAACGTGGTGCAAGAAATATATCGTCATGCACCCAATAATCTATTCGCCGATGTTATTTTCCCAGCGGCAACCTGGGGTGAAGTCGATGGCGTTTATATCAGCTCAGAACGACGCATAAACATTTGCCAGGCGGGTGGTACACCACCACCAGGTTGCTTACCTGATATGGATATGGTTATAGACAAAGGTAAAGAAATTGCAGAATTGTTAGGACTTGATGCGCATAAAATATTTCCATGGGGTCGAAACAAACAGGGTTACTACGATGCCGAACAAGTTTTCCGCTCTGTTGTTGAGGCATCCGCAGGAACAGATGCTGACCTGACCGGTATGTTAGAAGTTGAAAAAATAGATGGTATTGGTTTGTATGACCAATTGATTAACTTACGCGGTGTTCAATGGCCAGCACCTACCTATAATATTGCTAAAAATGGCGGTGCAAAACGCCGTTACATGAGTCAGGAAGGTGTATGGGAATCTAAGCCTTATGGTTATTTCCGTACGAATGATGGCAAAGTGCATATGAAAATATGTAAGCAGGATTATAGTCAGCGTAAAGAGATCACGAATAAGTTAATGGAATTTGGTGTTAAAAAGGATCACTTCTGTATTGATAATATGGACGTGATTATTAAAGCACGTGATATGGCATTAACGCCAGATTTGCCTGATGATGAGCACCGCGATAAAAAATGGGACGAGGTTCCAAAGGATCAATATCCATATTGGTTAGGATTGGGTGTAGTGTATGAACACTTTCATACCGCTAAGTCAAATCGTAGTCCAACCACACGACGTTTAGTGCCTGAAATGTACGTTGAAATGCACCCAGAAGATGCACAAACTCTCGGTATCAAAGATGGTGATCAAGTTAAAATGATTACGCGCAGGGGTGAATTTCAAGCGCGTGCACAAGTTGGAACCAACAGTATTGTTCGTCCAGCACGTAACTCCGTACCAAGAGGTTATTTGTTTAGTCCCTGGAATTTATCCGTCGCCGATAGTGCTGACCCAAAGAAAAACAAATGGCTAGTAAATGCAGTATCCAGCCGAGTGTTTGATCCGGTATCTGGTCAGGTTGACTTTAAGAAACTGGCTTGTCGTATAGAAAAGGTTTAATTCTATTACGAGTTAAGCTGAACTATGCTTACAAGCATATGCGGTACACTTTTGTTAGTGTGCCGCATTTTTGTTATTCAGAGTTATATTTTTTAACAACATAAAATTTATAAATATATGATGAATAACAGTATTATTGATGTAGCATAATATTACATATTTTTGCTGTATTAAGCTCATAACATAAATTTGGAACAGTTTATGAGAAGACGACATTTTATTAAAGATTTGATCGCAGGTGCTGTAGCATCATCGGTACTTAATTCTGCGGCTGTTGAAGCTGCGTTTTCACCTCAAACAGGCCAACGTTACTTACGTCCACCTGGTTCATTACCCGAAAAAGAATTTGAAGAACGCTGTATTCGTTGTGGCCAATGCGGTGAAGCTTGCCCCAATCGTTGTATTGAATATTTTGATTTGGAAAATGGCGTTAATTCATTAAACACACCGTATATAACACCCAGGTCAAAAGCGTGTATTTTATGCATGAAATGCGGACAAGTGTGTCCTACGGGTGCAATTAAACCTTTACAACGAACGGCAGAAGACATCATCGGTTTTGTTAAGATGGGTAAGGCGCGGGTTGAAAAATCACTGTGCTTATCATATCAGGGAAAAACCTGCGGCGTATGTTACCGCGCGTGTCCACTACAGGATGTAGCGATTAAAGTTCAACTACTGGAACAGCCTGTGGTACTAGATGCATGTGTCGGATGTGGTTTATGTGAAAGATCATGCATACAACTACCGCAAGCCATAAAAATAGTACCTGATCACATACGGGCGGTTGGTTAAATTATGAATAAAGAGTTAAAATCATTTTTTTTATGGCGGCATTTAAATAAAATGCGTTGGCTAGTGCTAAGCCTGGTGTTTATGATGCTGGTTTTTTTACCGTTCGCTCATGTATATCAAACCTATGTAGCCTCATTTTCCTATGACTTGCTCAATCCATCTGAAAAACAGCTATATGACTTTATGGAAATGATTACATCACCTTTTATAAATGATCCAGCTTTGGATTTAGATGCCATAAAAGGCAATACATGGTCTGGCAATTTTTTTGGATATAAAATATCAGATCCATTAGCAGTAGTAGGACAAATCGCAGCAGGGCTAACAATCTATTGGCCGTTTTTCCTAACCGCAATTATTCCTATTGTGCTTACCATAATTTTTGGACGTTTTTTCTGTGGCTGGATATGCCCAGCAACCTTTCTATATGAATTAAATACAATCCTATCGCTATCACTGCAACGAATAGGTATTAAGGCAGGCAAGAAGCGTTTTGATCGACGCCTGAAATATGCAGTATTAGCGATTGGTTTGGCAATATCCGCATTCACCGGTGCGGTGCTTGTATCTATGATTTATCCACCCGCGATTATTGGTAGAGAAATATATTTTGCAACCGCATTAGGTGGATTTGGTGCGGGCTTGCTATTTTTTATCTTAACTATTTTATTCGACCTGCTTGTCTCTCGCCGTGGATTTTGTCGCTACGTCTGTCCAGGTGGTGCCTTATATTCAATGCTAGGTCGCTTTAGACTATTTAGAATTAAGCGCATTGTTGAAAACTGTAATGACTGTGCCAAGTGTAATGCCGTTTGTGAATTTGGGCTGGATCCATTGCGCGATAAATTTGGTCAAGAATGTAATAACTGCACCGCTTGTATTGCCGTGTGCCCAACTGATGCTTTAACGTTCAATATAAAAATAGTTGACGAGGAAAACCAGGGGCCCGGCCATTTAGGTAAGGCATATTTAAAGAACGACAATAAGTGATTGAATCATGCAAAGGCGCAATTTTTTACAGCAATTAATCATGGCGGCCAGTACTTTTGGTGTGGCATCAATACCGTATGCGATTGCTCGTTTATCAGTGCCTGGCTCGACACCTGGTTATTCCGTACATTTACGTCCCCCTGGTGCGTTAATGAACGAGCTTGAATTTGTAAAGGCCTGCATAGGCTGTGGTTTATGTGGGGAAATTTGCCCACCCAAATGTATTGAATTTGATAAGCGAGAAGGCGGCAATGCTGTCAATGCGCCTTATATAAACCCAGAAAATAAAGCCTGCATCCTGTGTATGAAGTGTACAGAAGTTTGCCCTACAGAGGCATTAACGGAAATGCTTCGAGAGCAGGTGAAGATGGGTATAGCGCAAATTGATAGGGCGGCTTGTTATCCATGGGTTGATAGAGGTGTGTGTGGCGCTTGTGTTGCAATTTGCCCATTAGGTGACAAAGCCATTGCCTTTGAATTTGCCAATATGTACAAACCATATATTAAAGAAGAGGGTTGTGTGGGTTGCGGTATGTGTGTGGAAATCTGTCCACACCCTAGTTTACCCATCCGTATTGTTAAGCCGGGTAAAGGTTCTGTGGTACAACATACCGTTTAATTATTTCACGGGAATATGTAATTTAATTTTGTAATCAAACTATCGAGTTATTTGAAAAATGTTTAGTGACGTATTTGTAAAAATTAAAACCCAGCGATTCAAGCTGGTACTCTTTATGTTATCACTTTGTATAACGACTGAACTATCAGCGCACCATGTACTAGGTCGACCTGCTTATAGTTTAAACGAAGATTCAAATACGCCGCCAAGTATGCAAATTGAAACCCAGATTGGTGAATACTATTTAACGTATATGGTCTTCCCAGCCTTTCCAAAACCGGGTGAAAGTGGCCGCTTGAATGTATATGCATCGCGTATAGATAATGGTGATACCTATGATGGAGATATGACGTTTAGCGTTAGAAATGATGAGTGGTTAAAGGACGATAATAGAGAGATTATTGGTACACAGCAGGTTTATGACGGTGTTTATAGGCAAGGCTTTATATTTAAAGAAAATGGCAGCTATATCGTGACGGCAGAATTTCAATCAGGCGGTGAACCCTATGTCATCGACTTCCCACTAGAAATTGGACAAAGTTCGTCGATGGGACCTGTTGGAATCGCTCTGGGAACAATTGTCTTTGGATTAATATCCGCCAACCTATTTCAAAGAAAGCGTTTGATGCGAGAGAAAATTCGTAGCGCACGAGAAGACTAGGATGACTCATCCCGGTTTACCTGACCTATGGGGCATTATAGTTTACTGCTTCATGTTGCTACTAAGTCTATGGGTACTATATAAACAGTCCAGCATGGGGGATGAAACGAAATCGCCGATAAAATTCATATGCCTATCAAACATTAATAGTCTAAAACCACTTATTCGGTATTTAAATAAATCTGTTTGGCCATTACTTACACTAAAATTAATTGTTTTAATGTTTTTTTTGTTGGTAATTTATGCCGGACTTAACGGTACGCCCATTCCTCAAAAAAATATAGCGACAGTTTTAACATGGAATATATGGTGGGCAGGATTAATCGTTTCTATATTTTTTCTAGGTTCGTCATGGTGTGCAGTATGCCCATGGGATACGCTTGCCAACTGGTTTGTTAAACCGCGGTTATGGTTTAAATATAAAATTAATAATAGTTTGGAGTTAACACCGCCAAAGTGGATGCGCAGTGTTTGGCCTGCATTATTAATGTTTGTAGGACTAACGTGGCTGGAACTTGGCGTTGGCGTAACCACTAGTCCATATTGGACTGCATTGTTATCACTATTAATCGTTGTGCTTGCCACATTAACCCTGGCTATTTTTAAGAATAAAGCCTTTTGTCATTATGTTTGCCCGGTTGGCAGAACGGTAGGGTTTTATTCACAGTTAGCCCCCACTGAATTAAGGCCGATTGATGATGATGTTTGCGCCAAGTGTACAACCATGGAATGTTATAACGGTACAGACGCCATAGATGCATGCCCAACACAATTAGTGATGGGTAAGTTGACACAAAATACCTATTGCACATCATGTGGAAATTGCGTGAAAAGTTGTCCTGGTGATAATATTAGCTGGCGTCTAAGACCTCAAAGCTATGAAGCCATTAACAGTGCTCGACCGCGCTGGGATGAAGCATGGTTTATGCTGAGCTTGTTAGCCTTAACCAGCTTTCATGGCGTGACTATGATGGAATTCTGGGAGGGGTGGATAAGTGAGTTTGCACAAAGGATAGGCGACTCCGGTCAATTATTAAGCAGTTTTTCGTTTGGTTTAATTGTAAGTATGGTAGTGCCAATAGGCCTGTATTCTTTAGTTGTTTTAGTGACACAAAAAATTTCCAAAAAAAAGTTACACTTTAAAAAAATCTTTACCGGTATGGTGTTTGTTACACTTCCATTAGCCTTTTCATATCATTTAGCGCATAACCTAAATCATATGATTCGAGAATCAGTAGGCGCAAGTCAGCTATTTTATAACCCGTTGGGTCTAGGTGAAAATCCACCACCGCTTTCTGATAGTTTGTTGAAAGAATACAATATGATTATTTCACAGGATGCACTATTTATAGTGCAAGCCCTGTTGATGATGTTTGGTTTTTGGATAGCCATAAAAGTTCTAAGGTATAGAGCTTATAAATTGACTCTAAACACAGCTGTAAGTATATCGCCAATATTAATATTTATAATAGCTGTGAATGGCTTTAATTTATGGATGCTATCACAGCCCATGATAATGAGAATAGGCATGTGTATAACGCCTATAGTAACGGTTAATTAGGTTAGTTTTAATATGGATAGAAGATCATTTTTTACTAGAGGTGCAGGTGAGGTCGCTCAGGCTGTTACAAAGCATGCAGCGCAAAAAGCACGTGAGAATTCGAGTCGTTGGATACGACCACCATTTGCTATTGATGAATTAGATTTTTTATTAGCCTGCACTCGTTGTGATAACTGTGTCGATGCCTGCCCACAAAACATAATTTTTCCATTATCTGCAAAACTAGGTATGAAAGTATTTAATACACCCGCCATGGACTTGTTAAATCATGGTTGTCACTTATGTGAGGGATGGCCCTGTATTCAGTCTTGTGAAACAGGTGCCTTGATGATACCTATAGCATCCCCAGACGACAAAATAACAAAGCAAGAAGAAAGTAACGTGAGTTCTGTTGAACTCGGTAATAATGACACTAAAAGAGTGCTACCTATTATTGCCACTGTTACTATTAATACTAAAACTTGCTTACCTTATAGCGGACCAGAGTGTGGAGCGTGTCGGGTTTGCCCTGTAGAGGGAGCGATGATATGGACGATGGAAAAACCCAGTATCAATCCACTTTTATGTACTGGCTGTGCCTTGTGTAGAGAGGCTTGTATTGTTGAACCCAAGGCTATAAATGTTCACTCTAAATATAAAGATAAAACCTTGCAGTCATCATAGTAAATTACTTGTGTCCGTTAACTTTTTAAATGAAGCATTTCTAGCGTGCTGCTATTAAGCCTAACATGTTATAAACATGAAAATTAAATAGGGCTTCGTCATACCTGCCTGCGCAGGTATGACGGTATTTTGTATGTCAACGCGACATATATGGGATAGTAAATATTTAAATAATTAAGTTACGAATCATCCCAATTTTCATCATCTGTATTGGGCATATTGCTATGACATCTATAACATTTAAGTTTAAGCTTCTCATAGAAACTATGGTCTTCATCACTTCCACCTTTATATATTTCTACCTCATCAGGTAGCTTATGTGCAATTCCTTTATGACAGTCGATGCATGTTTTATCCCTGTGTTGGGAATATTTATGTATCAAGCCACTTCGACTTTGTTGTTTCTCAATTTCCATAGCTACAAATGAATGACAATTTCGACATTCTCTAGAATCCGTCTCTTTCATAGTTCGCCAAACCTTACTGGCTAGTTCAACCCGCTTTTCTTTAAATTTTTCCGGTGTATCTATAGAACCAATCAATTTATATAAAAGCTCATTACTGGCTTGAATTTTTCTAACTACCTTGTGTTCCCAGGGGCGTGGCACATGGCAATCAGAACATGTAGCCCTTACACCTGTTCTATTTTTATAATGTACGGTTGTTATGTACTCGCGGTATACATTATCTTTCATTTCATGGCAGCTAATACAAAACTCTAATGTGTTAGTAGATTCCATTACAGTATTAAAACCACCCCAAAAGACAACGCCTATTATCATAAAAAATAAAGCTGCACCTACCGTAGCGCCTAGTATTATTTTTCTTGATAGTAAATCTTTATAAAAATTAAACATACATTGTTCTTATTATCGTTATATAGAAGAGGCGGTGTATATATTTGGGTATTCGGGTAACGATATACTACAGATTCACTTGTTACAGTTGTTAATAGATATCAAGTAGTCACATAATTTATAAACTTTAATCATGGCCCAGCGAGTACATTAGATATTTAATATTTTAGAATATATGAAATATCTAAAAAACATATATTTATCTTGCCTAAGAATTATTTGAATTGCCTCATATGACGCGATCATATAGCATTAATTTAATTATAAAAATAAATTTGGTCGTATCTTGAATAATAAGGTATTTCAACGAGTTAGTTTGGCTGCATGTTGTTTAGCGTATTTTGTGATTGTGCTAGGTGCCTATGTACGCTTATCTGACGCTGGCTTAGGCTGCCCAGACTGGCCAGGGTGCTTTGGGCAGATTATTGCACCACATCAGGCTCATGATATTTCTCGTGCTCAAGATGCATTTCCTCATCTAGAAATAGATTCAGGCAAGGCATGGAAAGAGATGATTCACCGCTATTTTGCGAGCACACTAGGTTTTCTTATCCTGATCATGGCGTTTTTAGCCTGGAAAAACCGCCACGATATTCAACAGCAAGTTAAATTACCCTTTGTTTTAGTCGGCTTAGTTATTTTTCAGGGCTTATTGGGGATGTGGACCGTCACACAATTGGTGAGGCCTACGGTGGTAACGCTTCATTTACTGACCGGTTTGCTTACACTGAGTTTATTGTTTTGGGTTTTTATAAAACATAAACGGCTTTGGTATGACACCCTAAAGACAACTGAAATTAATTCCACTATTAAAATGTTAGCGAAATTATCAGTTGTAGTCTTAGCCCTACAAATATTTTTAGGCGGCTGGACAAGTACAAACTATGTCGCCTTACATTGCCCTGATTTCCCTACCTGTCAGGGCGAGTGGTTACCTCAAACCAATTTTTCAGACGCATTTGTGTTTTTTAAAGACCCAGGCGTTAATTATGAAGGTGGCACACTTTCACTAGAGGCCGGTATTACCGTTCATTTTATGCATAGAGTAGGGGCTTTATTAACGGCGGTCACTCTGTTTGCGTTATCTATTTTAATACTGATGAAAGTAGAGAATCATATTCTGCGTAAACAGGCCGTATTATTGCTCGGTTTATTAATAACTCAAATTTCTCTTGGCATTGCTAATGTAGTACTTGTACTACCTATACCAATAGCCGTTTCACATAATGCTGTTGCAGCCGCATTGTTGCTATGTTTAGTGCTGCTTAATTACAGTTTACAAAATACACTTAACAAAAATTAATAATTAAATTTTCGTTAAGCAATAAAAAAGCCCGCAAATGTGGGCTTTTTTATTGCTTATAATTTGACTAGTTTAAATAACTCAGGATGAAATTGCAGATAATAAAAATACAGAAGCCCCCATAAACACAACCAGCATGACAAGCCCAATAGTCACTACCCATGTTGAATATATAAATCCTTCTTCTTCAGGAATGTGCATAAAGATTGGAATCCCTGTGTAGAGCAGATATACCGCAGCGGCTATGGCCACAAGACCAACGGTAACATTGATATAAAGCACGGGGTATAAAGCAACAAAGCCAAGTGCAAACAGCGGTAATGAAGTAAATACGGCCAATTCTGTACAGTGTAGTGGATTAGGTTCTACATCAAAGGTTTTGGCGAGCCAACATATGGCATAACCAAGCCCATACACACCTATATTAAATGAAAAGAAAGCAGCAATAGACACAATGATGGCTTGCTCCTGTGGCATGGTAAATGTTTCTCCTATACCTAAATCCCAGCCCAGATAAACAGTCGCAATGTAACCACAGATGGTTGGAATAAGTGATAAGAATGCAACGTGTAACATGATATCTGTGATATTTGCAGGCTCACGGTCTGCATCTTGAAGACTTTGCTTTGGCTCATAAAAAATATGAGAAAAGTGTTTTACTAGCATGGTGATTACTCCCATTTATTTAAAAGTACTATTTTGCTAACTTAACAGAAAGTTGTTTAATAGTGTTATTCAGTATCTTTAGTGCATTTTCTAATATAAATTAATTATTTATGTGCTACTTAATACAATTAATTACATAGAAAAACAATATCTTATGTAACTATATATCACACTTAAAAAGTTTGTGTGAAGACTAATTTATATTTCAATTGTCAATTTTATTAAATTATCTTTATATTGGAATTAAAATATTAAAAATATAACTAGAAAATACTTCATCAGAAACTCATTATCCCTGGCATATCAGGTCACTCTACATATCAGGTCACTCTACATATCAGGTCACTCTACATATCAGGTCATTCTATTATATGCGAGTTAATAGCGCCTATTATGTTTTATTGCGAGAGCCATATTTAATTAAACAGCCATATTCGACAATTATAATATAAGAATAATATAAAAAATCTTAGCTTATTCGCCTAAAAGGAAATTGAATTGCGCCAAATAACACGATCAGCTAGGATCGCGTGTAATAAATTATATATAAATGAAACTTAAACCGGTCTCTATATTTGTAGCGAAGTATTAAGGCGCTACTAAACAAAATTGTTAAATATACACCAATGAAGGACTCACATGTCAGAGCTTGTCTTAAACGCAGTTGGTTTTAACTTCCGAAATTACTACAGGCTATGTAAACCAAAAGTTGTATATTTGATTGTTTTTACCGCCATAGTGGGCATGCTGTTATCATCCCCAGGCGCTCTGCCTCTTGATACATTTCTAGCCGCTACAATCGGAATAGGCCTGGCGTCTGCATCAGGCGCAGCCTTAAATCACTGGGTTGATCAGCGCATTGATATCATCATGGATCGCACCAATAGTCGTCCATTACCACAAGGTGAATTAACTTCACGTTCGGCACTTATATTTGCCTTATCGCTTGCCGTTATTTCTATGATTATTTTATTAATCTGGACAAATACACTTACAACATTGTTAACGCTTATGTCCTTAGTGGGCTACGCGGTGATCTACACAATGTTTCTTAAACGATCAACGCCTCAAAATATCGTCCTCGGTGGTGCTGCCGGTGCAGCGCCTCCAATGCTAGGTTGGGCAGCAATGACAGGCGAAATTAATACTGAGGCCTTATTACTGTTTCTCATTATTTTTATATGGACACCACCACATTTCTGGGCACTTGCGATTAAGCGTAAAGAAGAATATGCAAAAGCAGGCTTGCCCATGTTGCCGGTTACGCACGGTGTGATCTTTACGAAATGGCATATTTTGCTTTACACATTAATGTTAGTTGCAGTAACCCTGATGCCGTTTGTAATCCATATGACCGGTGTTGTATATCTCACTGGTGCAATTACGCTGGGTATTGGCTTCATTTATCACGCGGTTAAGTTATTTAGAACTGGCAATAGCGACGAGCATTCGATGAAAACCTTTGGTTACTCCATATTTTATCTAAGCGCGTTATTTGGCTTCTTTTTGCTCGATCATTACGCGCGAATATTGATCAGGATATTTAACTAGCCAAGTCCTGTTAAATATTAATAAATATTTTTATTATGCAGAAACATTTTTAATTCAATAGATTATTTATAACGACATTAATAAAAAAACAATCATTGAATGAAGTAAAAAATAGATAATATGTAAATATATTATAATTATCTTAAATAGCTAATAATTAAGGATAAAAACCATTTTTCCTTTGCAGGCATACCATGCATAAGGTAGGATTCATCAGCGAAAGCTTGAATCTCGATACTTGATATGATCTATGCCATTTTTGAAGTATTAATATATGGAAGTAGTACGTTTGGTTAATGGAATGCAGCTCAAACATGCCTTGATTAATTTAGCTTTTGTGAGTATTTCAACATAAGAAATACCCAACAGCTCTGACTTAATAAAAATAATGAAGCAGAGTTAAAAAACCAAATTTATAAATAAAAAATGAGGGGATGGATTTAGCGCATGCTTAAACCGAAAGCTGTCTTAGGCTCTTTAGCAAGCCTTGTATTACTCGTATTCACCGGTACTGCTTTTGCAGAGTACAAGTTGAACTTCCCGGAACCTGTTGCACCTCTTACGCAGCAAATGTACGATCTTCATATGCTAACAACAAAAATTGCGACCATTATTATGGTTGTCGTCATTGCTTTTGTTGTTTATGCCATTGTTAAGTTTCGTAAATCAAAAGGCTATGAAGCAGATCAGGAGTTTCATAAAGGCACTTTCGGTGTCTGGTCATGGTTACTGGTTCCCGTTATTGTTTTAGGTATCGACTTAACCATTGCTGGTTCTGCTATGGATGCGCTTGAACAAATAGAAGACTATTCAACAAAATCTGATGTTACCGTTAAGGTCATCGGCTCTCAGTGGAAGTGGACTTATGAATATATGGATGATGACATTCGTATAGTTAGTACCATGACGTCTAAAGAAGAAGCCGGGGATAACTATTTAAGAGATGTCGATAATCCCTTAGTTCTGCCCATTAATAAACGTATTCGTTTCCTGCACACCTCATCTGATGTATTACATGCCTGGTGGGTTCCTGAAATTTCATACAAAAAAGATTCAATACCAGGTTATATCAATGAAACCTGGACCAACATTCAAAAGGAAGGCACTTACCGTGGGCAGTGCGCTGAAATTTGTGGTACGGGCCATGCCTATATGCCTATTGTTGTTGAGGCCGTAAGTGAAGAAAAATATGAAGCCTGGAAAGCCGAACAGAAAGCAGCGACAGCCGCCGCACTTGCTGAAGCATCTGCGGATAAAACCTGGAGAAAAGATGAGTTAATGAGTAAAGGAGAAGCCCTTTACAATACTAATTGTGCTGCTTGCCATCAGGTTACAGGTGTAGGTTTGCCTGGCATATTCCCAGCATTGGCGGCAAGTAAAATTGCAACGGGTGATATCTCTTCACATATAGATATTGTGTTGAATGGTAAAACGGGTACATCAATGTCAGCCTGGGGTGGTCAATTGAATGATTTAGAAATTGCATCAATTATCACATATGAGCGTAACGCCTGGGGTAATGATACAGGTGATGCTATTCAACCAGCCGATATTAAATCAGCACGTAAATAATTGGAGAACTTAGGTAATGAATGCAGTGATTCACGAAGAGCACCATCACGATGGGCCTCCAGTAGGCTTCAAACGCTGGTTATATAGTACTAACCATAAAGACATAGGTACTATGTATCTGGTGTTTGCACTGGTTATGTTATTTGTTGGCGGCGGCATGGCTATGCTGATTCGCGCCGAGTTATATATGCCTGGATTACAAATTGTTAACCCAGACCTGTATAACAATCTAGTTACAGACCACGCCCTAATAATGATTTTTGGTATGGTAATGCCCGCCGCCGCTGGCATGGCTAACTGGATGATTCCGATGATGATTGGTGCACCTGACATGGCGCTACCACGGATGAACAATATGAGCTTCTGGTTATTACCTGCAGCGGCTATATTGTTACTATCATCTTTGCTGGTACAGTTTATTCCTGGAACAGGTACACCGGTTAATACAGGCTGGACTATTTACCCACCATTATCTATACAGGTTGGTTTGGGCATGGATTTGTTGATTTTCTCAGTGCACTTGCTGGGTATTTCTTCAATCATGGCATCTATTAACATCGTAACCACTATTCTAAATATGCGTGCTCCAGGCATGCCTATGATGAAAATGCCATTGTTTGTATGGTCATGGCTCTTTACCGGTTTATTACTCATCATTGTTATGCCCGTACTTGCGGGTGGCGTGACAATGTTGTTATTTGATCGTCATTTTGGTACTGCATTCTTTGACGCTGCCGGTGGTGGTGATCCTGTGCTGTTCCAGCACCTGTTCTGGTTCTTCGGTCATCCAGAAGTGTATGTATTATTGCTACCATCAATTGGTGTGCTGGGTCTGGTTATTCCAACTTTCTCACGCAAGCCACTGTTTGGTTACAAGCCACTTGTTTACTTCATGGGTTTCTTGTTCGCATTAGGTTTGGTTGTATGGGCACATCACCAGTACACTGTTGGTATGTCGCTGGGCGTAACCACTTACTTTATGATTGGCACCATTCTTATCTCCATTCCAATTGGTCTAATGATTTTTAATTTCATCTTTACCATGTGGCGTGGTTCAATGACATTTGAAACGCCCATGTTATTTGCTATCGCCATTATACTAATGTTCTCATTTGCAGGTGTAACCGGCGTTATGCTCGCGGTGGTACCAGCTGATTTGCAATACCATGATACCTATTTTGTGGTCGCGCATTTCCACTACGCATTAATTCCTGGCGCTGTATTTGGTTTGTATGCGGGTGTTTTCTACTGGTTGCCAAAATGGACTGGGCATATGTATAACGAGAAGCTGGGTAAGATCTTCTTCTGGTGGACTACCTTGTCATTTAATTTAACATTCTTCCCACAGCACTTCTCTGGTTTAGCCGGTATGCCGCGTCGAATTGTTGATTACAATGTTCAGTATATTGAATTTAATCAGATATCAAGTATTGGTTCATTTGCATTTGGTTTGTCTCATTTACTATTCCTTTACATCATTATTAAAACAGTGAAGGGCGGCGAGAAGGCAGGGGATAAACCATGGGAAGGCTCTCAAATTGGAACGCCTGGATTAGAGTGGTCATTACCGTCACCACCTCCATTCCATAGTTACACTACACCACCAGAAGTAAAATAGTTTCAAGCACTTTAATCAGGCGAGTGCTTCAAGCTCTCACCTGATTAAAGTCTAAGAAATAAGCAGGTATAAAAGTATGAATGAAAATAATGAAATCGAAATAAAGAGCAACAATAAAAATAATATTTTGTTTGCTGTGATTCTAGGTTTAATAGCATTAGCCGTAGGCATAATGCCATTCTTTTATCTAAATAATACGACTTTATAAATGGCTGATAATCAACAACAGAGCAAGGCGGATAAAGTACGTAGCTCAACACGTATGCTAACAGTACTTGTGTTATGTATGTTTGGCTTTGGTTTTGCCATGGTCCCGCTATATGATCTGCTCTGCTCAGTAACAGGTTTAAATGGAAGTACGACAGGGCGAGTCCAGGAGGCAGCCGCACTAAATGGTTTAGTTGATTATACTAGAACAATAACCGTTGAGTTTGATGCTACTAATAATGCCGAATTACCCTGGGACTTTCATCCTATGGTTAGGAAAGTAACTGTTCACCCAGGTGAAATTAAAGACGTTATGTATTATGCAAAAAATAATTCAGACAAAACTATTATTGCACAGGCAATACCAGGCATAACTCCCTGGCAGGCAACGGGTTATTTCAACAAAACTGAGTGTTTTTGTTTTACACAGCAAACACTTAAACCCGGTGAAATCAAAGAAATGCCACTGCGATTTGTTATTGATACCAAGTTACCTAAAGATCTTCAAACAATAACGCTGTCTTATACATTTATGGATACAGATAGATCAAAATTAAAACAAGCGCATGAACTTCCAAATATTCACTCATCGGTGATGCTGGATTTGCCTTATAAAAATTTATAACCTAAGGGGATGCAATGAGTACCGCTGATCAGAGTTACTTTATACCGGAACCCAGTCGTTGGCCTGCAGTAGCAGTAATAGGGCTGTTTTTTACAGTACTAGGACTTGCACTATGGATGAATGATATTGGCTTTGGACCAATTAGTATTGCCATAGGCCTGGCTATCACCACTTACCTGTTTTTTGGCTGGTTTGGCGATGTCATTGATGAAAGTTTATCTAATAAATATAACGCCAGTGTTGATCGTTCGTTTAGACAGGGCATGTTCTGGTTTATTACCTCAGAAGTGTTCTTCTTTATTACGTTCTTTGCATGTTTATATTATTTCAGAAACATTTCATTACCCAGCTTAGGTGGTGATGGTCATCTGGGAACATCTAATATTTTATGGGAAGGATTTAAATACAGCTGGCCAGTAGTTAGTTTACCTGATGTTACTAATTACACTCAGTTAATAGAGCCAATGGGCCCAGGTGGAATCCCTGCGTACAACACTATCATTTTACTATCTAGTGGTGTAACACTTACCTGGGCGCACTGGGGGCTTAAGAAAAAAAGCAAATCTCAACTTTTAATAGGTATGGTAGCGACCATCATACTGGGTTTGATTTTCTTCGCTCTACAGGCTTATGAGTATTATCACGCTTATCAAGAATTAGGTTTAACGCTTAATTCTGGTATCTATGGATCTACTTTCTATATGCTGACGGGTTTCCATGGTTTCCATGTAACTATGGGAACCATTATGCTGATAGTTATCGCAGTACGTTGCGCTAAAGATCACTTTACCTATGAAAACCACTTTGCATTTGAAGGGGTTGCCTGGTACTGGCACTTTGTTGACGTGGTATGGTTAGGATTATATGTATTTGTTTACTGGTTATAAGCACCCAGTAAAATAGACATTAAAAAGCCCCATTTACTGGGGCTTTTTTTAAGCTAATTTTAATGCTGTTTATTAAATAACAGAGGCTTAGCCATTTATACCGTGAGGCTTCAAATCACCAAAATAGTATCCCGCAAATAACAATACAAACAATGAAATAGACAAAGCGACTCGAACCGTAAGTGATGTAACGACACGGTTAGTTTTACCACCATCTTTAGCCAGAAAAAACATACCCGAAGCTAAACTCAGCAGTATTAAAATAAAATTAGCGACAATTAACGACTTGATCATAATAAATACTCATATTGCTAAAAATAAAAAATTATTATTACATAAACCCAACAATAGTAGGTATAGTTACTGGGTTTACGAATTCTTACTTTAGCACATTTATGCCGTTATCAAATTACCAATTTAGATTTTCATTACTAGGAACAATTCTAGCCATAATCGGTTTATCGATCTTTACAACTCTGGGTACCTGGCAAGTATATCGAGCAATGGAAAAACAACAGCTGCAAGCAGAAATGGACATTAAGCTAGAACAGCCGATTTTACAGCTCAATAAAAATATAGCCGACATAGAGTCAAAAAAATACCTAAAGGTTCATGCGCAGGGTCATTTTGACAATGCGCATGAAATTCTCATCGATAATATGGTTCAAAATGGCAATGCCGGTTACCATGTTCTAACACCCTTTGTACTACAAGCTGACAAATCGGTAATTCTGGTAAACAGGGGATGGGTTCCTGTTGGTAGAGACCGGCGTATTTTACCGGAACTCAGTGCTCCAACCAAAAACATAACGATACAGGGTATAATATCACCGCCAAAATCCAGGCCGCCCTTATTGTTAGGTGATCCCGATATTAAGTCGAAAGTCTGGTTGTATTTTGACGCTATACAATTTAAAAAGAAATCAGGTAAAGATGTATTACCTGTTATTATTTTACTCGACAAAGATAATGAGCATGGCTATACAAGAGAATGGCCAAAATATGAAGTAAAAATAGGAATGCATATAGGCTATGCGATACAGTGGTATGTATTTGCACTAATAGTACTGGTTACCTATATTTCACTTAACTTAAAGAAAAAGAAAACATAAGCTCAAGTTAAACATATCAACTATTAAATAAAAGAATCAACTCACAATGACAAATTCAGAAAATAATTTAACCGATACGCCCAAAAAAAATTATACAGCCCTATGGATGATGATTTTCCTATTTGGCTTACCTTATCTTGCGGCCTATTATTTTTACTTTAATAGAGATGAGATGAACCTGGGCGCACAAACAAACTATGGTTCAATTATAAATCCTGTTAGGCAGCTCGAAGACAAAAGGCTTACACTTATTGATGGTTCTGAATTTAAACTCTCATCGTTACAGGGCAAATGGCTAATATTTTCAGTGGGCAGTAGTGAATGCAGGGAAAGTTGTCAGGATAACTTATACAAGATTAGGCAAATTAAAACCGCATTAGCGGCAGAACATAAGCGTGTTAAAAAGGTATTCTTTTTAACCGATAACACTGCTATTGATTCTTTTAATGAGCTATTGAAAGATTACCCTGATATGCATGTAATCATTCCATCAGGTAATAACTATAAAGATTACTTATCACCCTTATCTGTCGATGGTAAAGCCATTGAAGATGGTATATTCATTATAGATCCTTTAGGCAACTATATGATGTCATTTCCTAAAGATGCAGAAGCTAAGAAAATCCTTAAAGATATGGAACGTTTGTTGAAGGTCTCAAAAATCGGTTAAGCATATAACACGCTTAAAACGATGTATTTGCATAACAAGGGCGATTATATAAATTTATAATCGCCCTTTTTTATTAGAGGGACTTATAAAATAAATTGAATTGACTTTAGCTGACACCCGCGGATGATCAACAGAGTAAACATATATCTATATGTCAGGAGGATAGAGTAATGACTGCTATTAATTTATTCATTGTAATTGCATTTATCGGTACAGTTGTCATGTTAATAGGCGGCGGTATGTCTATGATTATGGGTGGTAAATTTGATCTTGAACATGAGACTGAATTCATGACGGGTCGATTATTTATGCATGCCATAACACTGGGTTTACTTGTAATAGCTATTTTCGCCTGGTCTTAATAAAACTTAAAGCCAGTAATAGTCGTTACTTAATTTACAGCCTGTTATAAAAGCTGCTTATGAACTCGTGTTTTTTTCAGGCAACATACAGCGAATCATAACCACTAAAAATAGAATGCCGCCTATGATAGAAATTAAACCACCAAGCCCCATCATTCCCATGCCAATCACTTCCGGTAAGCTATCCAGGCCTTGAGCCGCGCCAGCTGTTTTTCTTTGTACACCATAACCGCCAGACCAGGCCAAACCTAATATGTGCATTAACTGACCACCACCATAAATATAAGGCTGCATACGTGCTATTTTAAATGACGGTTTTTTATAACCCAGTTTAGGTAACAGTAAATATGCAATGCCCATAAAAGCCAGAGTCACACCCACAATAGATCCGTGATAATGTGCAGGAATCACCACATTAACGCCATCAATTAAAAAGCCGATAATGCCACCAGCAGCAAATAATAAAATCGAACTCAGCAATGCCCCCTTTGCTGCATTAGTCTCGATATCATCGTTCAGTTTAGATTTTGCAATGCTCCAGATCACAATCAAACCAAGAGGCAGGGAAGTTAGCCCGCCGTACTTCATCAAACGGGTGAATTCTGTAATATGCTCGGGTGAAAACACAGCGTGATTCACATAAATATACAAGGCATAAACTAAGGGTAATAGCAGGAAAATAAATAAGCTTTTAAGTACTTTCGGACTAGCTGTAATCGTACCGCCTATAAAGCCTATTAACAGCAGCCATGAAAATAATAAAAAACAGGTGTGACTAAATTGCAGAATATGTCCGCTGCCCCAGAACAGGTATTCATAGTAGACCAGATTATCCGTTTCAATTGGGATATTTTTCCACGAAACAAATAATGCAATAATGGATGAAAGCGTAAATAGGGCGGCGATGTATGGCGCAACTTTTGCGACATTATTCATATCATCAGGAACGATAATAATGATGCGTAAACATTGAATGAGTACACCCAGCGTAAAGATCCCTATTCCCCACAAAAACAGGGAATGCTGCAGCACAGGAATATAGTTATTAATAAGAGGCTTACCTGCCCCTAAAAATGGAGAGCTGATCAATATAATCGTGCCAATTACACACAATATTAGTGCCAGTTTCTCAACTAATAGATATTTAGACCCCGCGTATATACTCCAAAACACACATGAAAATGACATAAACCAGTAAAGCACGGATAAATTCACGTGGACAACCAATGCCGTCCTGAAGAAATCAATCCAGGGAATGATCTCCTGAGCGCCCGGTGTACGTGACAACACCAGTAGCAATGAAAATAAACCCGCAGCAATTAACGATGCAATTGAAAGTTTAAGCCAGGATGATGTAATGGGTGATTGGGGTGTTTCTAAGCTGATACTCATTTATTGTTCTTTTTTGTTTTTAAAAACAAACACTATTTTACCGTAAGCCAGTTGTATACAACAATTAAGCTTATTAATTTGCCAATAATGTTTTTGTGGCCAACGGTGATTTGATAAGCACAGAGCAGACTCAACTTAGAGGGTCTTGGGTAGAGCTTATGTCAGTTAAAGCCTGATTGATGGGTCGCCAACAACATAGAGTAGTAAATGCCACACTTTAGTGTATCTGCATGATGTTACTAAAAATAATGTTACTCATTTTTTGAATACAGTTATATTTTTAATAATTTTATCTTTTTTAAGTCAAATTTAAGATCATTAGCTGACTGGTGGGTAAAGTCAGTCATATTCACCTCGTAAGCCCACATGTTGTCAGGTAATTGCCGAACTCTGGGCAATACCTCTATTGTACTGTTCTTTGTCTTTCATTTTCAGTATCAGGTTTGAAAAAGACAGATAATTCTATAAGATAATCGTATTTTACAATAATACCCAGAGCACCTCTTTTATTTTTATACCTTGCAGGTATGGGGTGTATTTACTGCACGACAATCACATATTACATGCGATTAAATATCACGATGTTCAGTGTTAATTAGAAACAAAATCGTATTGAGCAGGTTAACGGCGTATAGTGGATTAACAAAATGACTAATGAATCAAATAATGTATTGCAACGTGGCCTTGAAAATATACACGATCCTTTTTCAAGCTTTATCCGCGCGCAGACAACAACCAGCTGGTTTCTTCTGCTCGCTACAATCGTGGCCTTGTGGTGGGCAAACTCAGATTATTATTCTACCTACCAAAATCTGAATCATACATCGATTGGATTTTTTCTGGGTGATTTTAAACTTCATGCTTCTCTCAAACACATCATCAATGATGGCTTAATGGTCATATTTTTCTTTCTGCTTGGACTTGAGATCAAACGAGAAGTCCTTGCCGGAGATCTTGCTCGGCCAGAAAATCGACGCATGCTAATTCTTTGTGCCATCGGTGGAATGGTTTGTCCGGCGGCAATCTATTCATTGTTCAACTGGTCACTTGATTCGCAGATCGGCTGGGGCATACCCATGGCAACCGATACCGCGTTTGCCCTGGGCGTACTCACCCTTGTAAGAAAGCACATTCCGGGCAGTCTATTGGCTTTTCTCGTCGGCCTCGCGATTGTGGACGATGTTGGGGCCATATTGGTCATTGCACTATTTTATACTCAGGATGTATCACTATTGCATCTATTAAGCGCATTTGCACTCATTGCATTTTTGGCATTAGGCAATTACGCTGGTGTGCGCCAGCCGTATTTCTATATTATCGTCGGCATAGTCATCTGGTGGATGATACTCAAATCCGGCGTTCACCCTACGTTTGCTGGTGTAGCAGTTGCTTTGACTGTACCAGCACGTCCAAAGTTAACATCGGAAAAACTACTCGATAGATCGAAGACAATAATAACCTCAATGCAGAAACAGTCAAAAGCTATCGATGTTCTCGGCAGTCGTACGGATCATGAACAGGTGCTAGAGGTGCGTGATTTTGCGGAACGTGCCACCACACCACTGCGTCGCTGGGAAGATGCGCTGGCGTTACCCGTGGCTTTATTTATCTTACCCCTGTTTGTGCTGGCCAATGCCGGAATACCCTTCAGCTTGCCCTCATTTATCGAAAGTCTTCAACACCCAACCGGATTAGGCATTATTACCGGGCTCGTCCTCGGAAAGTTAATCGGCATTTCCGGTGCGTGCTGGCTGGGCCTACGCTATAAAATTGGTTGTTTACCCGATGGTGTTAATCTTCAATATGTCATTGGTGTCTCACTTATCGCCGGTATAGGTTTTACTATGTCCACATTTATCGCCACCTTGGGCTTTGACTCCCAGCCAGACCATCTGCAAAGTGCAAAATCATCGATTCTGGTCGCATCGTTAATTTCTGCAATTCTTGGCGTGTTGTATATCCGATTTGTTGCCACGAAGAAACATAACGCGTCACTGAATTCGATGCCAGAAAGCGACACGAATTAGTTCAAGCGTTAGGCGCTTAAACGAGGTTTTTATGACAAAAAAAGTTACCAATAGATCAAAAAAAACAACAGCTAAAAAGCTTTTAAATATAGAATCTAAAATCGCCTTAGTTCTGATTCAATCGAATCCCTGAGTGAAAAGCCAAAATTACTAAAAGAATACCTGGATTTTTCAATTACAAATACATTTTCTGAATTGATGTTCAGATTGACTCATGAAATATATGTAGAAGATAAAGCCAAGGAACTTTGGGGGAAATTATAACGCATAGAAAAAAGGTGGAATCAAAACTTGGTCGTGATGTAGGTTTTTTGGTAGCATCCTTAGATTATTTAACCAATATTTCAGGCGATTTAATAAGCCCTAAAATTATGGAGGATCGTCATATTGAAGAAGCCGCCTTAATGGCAACAAGAGATCATTTAACTGGCTTATATTTAAGAAGCGTTTTTGATTTTTCAATTGAACGTCTATACAAAGAGCATAAGAGATATGAAAAAAATCTATCTCTCATAATGTTAGATATTGATGGTTTCAAAAAAGTTAATGACAATTTTGGACATCAGTCTGGAGATGCGGTGCTAAAAGGGTTAGGCCAAGTAGTTTTGCAAACCGTAAGAGATGCTGATTTGCCAGCAAGATATGGTGGTGAAGAAATAAGTATCATCTTACCTGAAACTTCAGAGGACAAAGCAATAATCATTGCAGAGAAATTGAGGAAAAATGTTAAAAAATGTTTTTGTTCAGAGCCGAAAATAACAATCAGTATCGGTGTTTCATCAAATGTGGATATAGCTATTAGCGGAATCGATATGATCAGGTACGCAGATAAAGCGCTATATGCAGCAAAATTAAAAGGCAAAAATCGTGTTGAAGCCTGGCCTAGCTAACTCATCAACCGGGCTATGCCCCTTATAAATCTTACATCTCAATATTCAGTCGTATTCTATCAGCAGTGAAGATCAATCACATAACCCAATAAGTGAGAGGAAGTCATATGAAAGATAAAGAAAAAATAGCTAGCGAATATGCTGAAGCGATCTGGTCAATGGATAATAGTGTTGATACTGATATTAATAGTCAGCAACACAGCAATCGTGAAAAGCTGCTGAATGAGTGGAATGAAGAGCAGGCGAGAAACATAGCCAGTGAGCTAGGCATTGAACTGACTGGTGCACATCTTCAGGTAGCACATTCATTACGCGAGCATTACCGCGAACACGGTGAAAGTGAAAGCGGACAGCAACTTACTGACATGCTTGATAATGTATTTGCGAACCAGGGCGGGAAAAAATATCTGTACCGCCTGTTTTCAGAGGAGCCGGTTAGTCAGGGTATGCGCATTGCCGGTTTACCCCTTCCTGCGAACACTGAAGATGCAGGTTTTGGTACGTCACGTTAAATACGTTTGTGTTCGTCCTGTTTTTACAGTTAAAGAACACGGGGGCATTTGAACGGTTTAACACTGGCTGCTGTGTAATCGTATGTTTCGTCTCAATATTCCACCAATCACGTACTTCTCGTATAAACCATCTTAAAGTTATAGTGGCCATCCACGTGGAATGGCCTGGCTTTTAAAAATCAATAAGAGTCAGTGCCTGTTGCTATTGTTTAGATAAGCAGTTATACCAAAACTACAGCATTAGCATTAAGCGCAACATATTATTCGATTATTACCGGGAGATTTTTAATATGAAAATACTTACGATCCTGTTTGGAATAAAGTTGTTGGTCATTTCGGCGGTAACTTATGCATCACCATCCGCAGAAAATATCATCCGGCAGGGTAATGGCAAGGGTGCAGTCGCCTGTCTATCCTGTCATGGCGATCAGGGGCAGGGTAATGCGAGCGCTGGTTATCCTTATCTTGCCGGGCAACCTGCAGAGTACCTGGTTAAACAGTTGCAGGATTTTGCCAGCAAGCTTCGCAAAAATCCTGTCATGCAGCCGTTTGCCAGCGCCCTTTCAGCAGACGAAATCAAGGCTGTGGCGAATTACTACGCCAGGCTTCCATTACCCAAAACAGCTTCCAGTATGAATAATAAGTCATCATTGGATAAGGGCGAACAATTGGTAACGAAAGGTAAATGGTCGGTTGGCGTACCCGCCTGTTTTCAATGTCACGGTAACCAAGGTCAGGGTATTCCGCCAAATTTTCCGGCTATCAGTGGTCAGCATGAGTCATATTTAAAGGCACAACTTGAATCCTGGCAAAAAGGTGGGCGCAGTAATGACCCTGTGGGCCTGATGCAGGCTGTGATTGCTAAATTAGATAGCGCAGAGATCACGGCGGTATCGCGTTATCTTGCCGCACAGTCGCCACGAAAAGTGAAATAAACTCAAGGAACACCCATTATGAAGATGAATCGATTTCTGTTATGCCTGTGTGTTATCGCATTCAGCCAGCCGCTTATGGCAGAGAGTGGCAAACCGACGCAGGCCATTAGCCAGCCCATTACCACTCAGGCTTTTCAGCCGCCTGCGGAGGAAGCGATCCCGGATAATGAATTTGGTGACATGATACGTTTCGGCAAAAAGATTTTTACTGAAACGGGAATACATGCTGGTAAGTATGTGGGTAACGGTTTGAAGTGTGTCAACTGCCATCTTGATGCTGGTCGGCTGGACAATTCGGCGCCGTTGTGGGCAGCCTGGGTTAAATATCCCGCCTACAGAGGCAAAAACAAAATGGTCAACACCATGGAAGAGCGTATTCAGGGCTGTTTCATATACAGCATGAACGGCACAGCTCCGCCAGCTAGCAGTAAAGAGTTAAAAGCCCTGATGAGTTATGCGTACTGGATGGCGCAAGGCGCACCGACGGGGGTTGATTTACCCGGCCGTGGTTATCCCAAGCTTGCGAAACCGCAACAGCAGGTAGATTATCAGCGGGGCAAACAGGTTTTTGAAAGCAATTGCGCGTTATGCCATGGTGAAAAAGGCGAAGGCAATGCACAAAATGGCAATTATGTTTTCCCGCCGTTATGGGGCAAGGATTCCTTCAACTGGGGTGCCGGGATGCACCGTATCAATACGGCAGCGTCATTTATTCGTGCCAACATGCCGCTAGGCAAGGGCGGCAGCCTCACGGTTCAGCAGGCGTGGGATGTTGCATACTATATAAATAGTCATGAACGGCCACAGGATCCGCGCTACAAAAGTGATATCGGGGCAACCAAAGCGGCCTATCACAAGCATCAGTGCAGCTATGGGGAAACGGTCAACAAGCATATGTTGGGCGGAGGGCTTTAGAAAACGAAGTATTGCAAGGGTACCTGGCATCGTGTGTTGATTAATCAGGAGGCACAATCATGAGTGAAAACCATCAAGGCTATCTAAACGGCTTACTGTCTGAGTTAATGGGGTTAGAGGCTAGCCTGTCTCAATTCAAAGGACTGGTTAAGCAGGCTGGTGAAACCGGTGATGAGAAGACGCGCGAGAAGTTTCAGCACGAACTGACACGGCTGAGCCTCAGGCGGCAGGAGCTCATAGCACGAGTCGAAAAAATCAGGCAGGAGGCCCCCGACCTTACCGAACAACAACAATCTGAGCTGGAGACGGCCTGGCTAGGCATAAAAGATGCCGTGCAGCAGATGCTCGACAGTTTTAACCTCAAGAGGTGATGGCATCTTTCGATAAAGTTTTTAGCTAATGGTATAAAAAGTTATTTATTGGCAGGTCGAATTTAATAGGTAAATCCTATTGTTAAATTAGAAATAAACTGTTTCACAACAATTTAAAAAATCCAATACTGCGGTATGAGTACAATATAACGTTGTGCTAGTAACAAATTTTTTTACGTACATAACAGGAGATTAGCCGATGTCTGATAACAAATGCCCGGTAATGCACGGCGGTGCCACAGAGAACAGTATGTCGAACATAGCATGGTGGCCCAAGGCTCTTAACCTCGATATTCTGCACCAGCACGATAACAAGACCAACCCAATGAGCGCAGGCTTCAACTATCGGGAAGAAGTCAAGAAACTCGACGTGGGCGCGCTTAAAAAAGACCTACACGCGCTGATGACTGATAGCCAGGCGTGGTGGCCAGCGGACTGGGGTCACTACGGCGGTCTCATGATACGCATGTCATGGCATGCAGCTGGCACTTACCGTACCGCTGATGGACGCGGTGGTGCAGGTACTGGCAATCAGCGCTTTGCGCCAATTAACTCCTGGCCGGACAACGTAAACCTGGACAAGGCGCGGCGTCTACTCTGGCCAATCAAGAAGAAATATGGCAACAAGCTCAGCTGGGCCGATTTGATTGCTTACGCCGGCACCATCGCCTATGAATCTATGGGCCTGAAGACCTTCGGCTTCGGTTTTGGTCGTGAAGATATCTGGCACCCGGAAAAGGACACCTACTGGGGTTCTGAGAAGGAATGGCTTGCTCCCAGCGGTAGCGAAGGCAGCCGTTATTCCGGTGAGCGCGATCTGGAAAATCCGCTGGCCTCCGTGATGATGGGGCTAATCTACGTCAACCCCGAAGGTGTGGACGGTAAGCCGGATCCACTCAAGACAGCCCATGATGTGCGCGTGACCTTTGCTCGCATGGCCATGAACGATGAAGAAACCGTGGCCCTGACTGCGGGTGGACATACAGTGGGCAAAGCTCACGGCAACGGCGATGCTGAGCTGCTTGGCCCGGAACCTGAGGGTGCCGATATTGAAGATCAGGGCTTTGGCTGGATCAATAAGACTAAACGCGGCATTGGTCGCGATACCGTGTCTAGTGGCCTTGAAGGCGCATGGACGACACACCCCACCCAGTGGGACAACGGATACTTCACACTTCTACTCAGCTATGAGTGGGAACTGAAGAAGAGCCCGGCTGGCGCATGGCAGTGGGAGCCCGTCAACATCAAGGAAGAAGATAAGCCCGTTGATGTTGAAGACTCCTCGAAACGCTACAATCCAATCATGACCGATGCTGACATGGCCATGAAGATGGATCCTGAGTATCGCAAGATATCTGAGCGATTCTACAAAGACCCCGGATACTTCTCTGAAGTCTTTGCGCGTGCATGGTTCAAACTGACACACCGTGACATGGGCCCAAAGGCACGTTATATCGGCCCCGATGTACCGCAGGAAGACCTCATCTGGCAAGATCCGGTTCCTGTCGGGAGTACCCACTACGACGTTCAAGCCGTGAAGGGCAAAATTGCAGCGAGCGACCTGAGCATTAGCGAAATGGTCTCTACCGCCTGGGACAGCGCCAGAACCTTCCGTGGTTCCGATATGCGGGGCGGCGCCAACGGCGCGCGTATCCGCCTGGCCCCACAGAATGGCTGGGACGGCAACGAGCCCAGGCGTCTGAATAAAGTACTGGCTGTCCTTGAACCGATTGCCGCCGAGTGTGGCGCAAGCGTGGCGGATGTGATTGTGCTGGCGGGTAATGTTGGTATCGAGCAGGCTGCCAGGGCCGCGGGCTTTGAGATTAGTGTTGCCTTCACGCCCGGCCGCGGCGATGCTACAGATGAGATGACCGATGTGGATTCCTTCGAGGTACTGGAACCTTTGCATGATGGCTACCGTAACTGGCTTAAGAAAGACTATGTCGTCAGCGCAGAAGAGATGATGCTCGACCGCACGCAACTGATGGGCCTGACTGCCCATGAGATGACCGTACTGATTGGAGGCATGCGTGTGCTTGGCACTAATCATGATGGCAGCAAACACGGCGTATTTACCGAGAGTGAAGGCGCACTCACAAACGACTTCTTCGTGAACCTTACTGACATGAACTACGTGTGGAAGCCAACCGGCAACAACCTGTATGAAGTCCGCGATCGCGAGACGGATAAGGTAAAGTGGACGGCGACACGCGTTGATCTTGTCTTTGGTTCAAACTCTATCCTTCGCGCTTATGCCGAAGTTTATGCCCAGGATGACAACAAGGAGAAATTCGTGCAGGACTTCGTAGCAGTATGGATCAAAGTTATGAACGCCGACCGTTTTGATCTAGCCTGAATCTCGATGCATTCCCACATGTCGCCAATACTTGGGCGAGGGAATAAGTGTAATCGCTCAAACTTAAACTAACAGTCACCGTAAAAACGATTAACTGTCAAATCAAGTCTGAGCGACTACAGCTTACTATTACAATTAAGTCTGTTACAAAACAGGTGTAAAAAAACTATCATCACTTTACTTTTCGCTTAGAGGTCGCGTTCAAGTTTGCGATAAATGTTTTTGCAGGTTATCTAACGTTAACTTGCACTAAGGTTTCCATTGACAGTAGATCGTCGAACACTTGAGTACCCTTGAGATTTACAAAACTCTTATCCGTTTTGGCTTCATCAATATAAGTGCTGGAAAGCTCAATCGCTTTTTTCAGGTCTTCAATTGCCGCATCAAGGAGATTTAGTGTTGCATTCGCACAGGCGCGTTGATAGTAGGCATAAGCATAATTTTCATCTATTAACAGTGCTTTATTGCATAGATTGATTGCCCATTGCGGCTCGCCCATATCCAGAACTTCGTCAGCCTTGTAGGCGAGTGCTTCCGTATCTATTGGGTTGATAGAGAGAATCTGGTCATAGACATCAATCTTTGCCTGATGAGTGGCCTCTATTCCGGCACGCATCCATAATGAATGCATTGTATTTGTGCGAGTAATTTCTTCTTGCGCCTGTATGATTCGATTAGTACGGTCCTTAAGCTTACTTTCCAGATCAACCAGGCGTTGTTCATAGTCTTCGGAAATATTAGACACTTTTTGCTCTACAACATCGTTTAACTTGTGACGAATTTCACGCATGGAGCTCCAGCCGACAAGTGCGAGTATAGATGCTGCAGCCGCGATGATATAAAAAATATTATTGACGGTACTGGTCGCATAGTTGATGGCCCGATCTGATGCGCCTAGTTCAGTTGCTGTGAAGCGTTCAATAAATTCTGCACGCTGATTCTGCTGATCCGTGCGTAACGTTTTTAGCTCATCTAGAATATAACGTTCAACGAATGGTTTGTAGAGTGGTTTATTCAGGCCATCGATCACCTTGTTATTTTGTTCGGTTTGCTGATTACTTTCGGGCGCTGCAATTGTCAATGCGGGGATAAGCAATAATAGAAGGAAAAATAGGTGTCTCATAGTATGTCTCTGTGAAGGTTTGCATGGAGCAAAAATATTGCACGATTACACTGTTATCAAAAATTATATTCATCACACCGTCATTTATATTATTGAACGATGTTTTCGTATTTATGAAGCTGCTATTTATGAAGTTAGAGAAATAAAAAATCAGGTTGCAAGTTTTATCGCTCTACCATGATCATGCACTTCTACCAGTTTTTTATGCAGACTTTGAACGGCGATTACGTAATCTTCTTCGTCGATAAAAAATTGCATATCGACCTGTCGCATAGACTGATGCATGGCCAATATGTTGACGTTTTTTTCGGCTAAGGCATTTACCGCTTTTGCTAGTATGCCAGGTACATTTAAATCGCTGCCGATAGCAGAGACAATGGCGACCTTTTGCTGTCCGATTTCTGCCTCCGGAAAAGTCTCTCCCAGCACCGAGCCAATGCGTTTAATGGTTTTAATATTGGTGCGTAAATAATGGGTAATAGTATTGGCATTGACATCTTTTGAAACAATATAAGCTTTGAACCGATGAATAATCGAGAGAAACATCGTGTCATATTCATTGAAGTTCCCCGTCATGTTCTGATCGAATAAAGACAATGCATAAATGCCTTTACAGCCAGCAATGATTTCTACGCAGGGTTTTTCACTCACATAATCACAGGTGATCAGGGTGCCCGTATGCTCAGGCTCAAACGTGTTTTTAACACGTAGCGGAATGTTATTGTAACGCAAGCCTTTTGCTGCTTTTGGGTGAATGGCTTCCATACCTAAGTTGGCCAGGTGATCGCCAACATCATAATTAGTCCGTCCGATAGGTACTGCATTATTTTCACCAACCAGGCGTGGATCAGCACTGCTCAGGTGAAACTCTTTATGTATCACGGTTTCTTTTGCCTGTGTGATGACAGCGATTCGGCTGAATGTCATCTCACTGTAACCACGGTCGAAAGATGACATCAAACCGGACTCGCTATGTGCATAACCGGTGACGATCGGTAACTGGCTGCTCAGATCCAGATCGGCGAATGCCATTTTAATACGCTGGTCGAGGGATATATGTTCTGTGGTTCGCCAGCCGGTTAAGTCGATATAACAGGCATTGATGCCATCGCGTTTTAATAAGGTTGCGGTATTCCAGGCACTGTGTGCTTCACCGATGCTGCATAACATTTCACGTACAGTAGCAAGCTGTGTTTCGAGTGCGAAGTGGCCGTGCTGACATATTTTTTGCAGATTTATCAGCACAAGTCGGGCATCTTCGATACGTTCATCTAAAAAATTGTTGGCCTGAGCTAACAGCCCATCAGGCCTTGATGAGTTGACGCCAAACAGAGACGTGTTGATATCAAACATGGCTGTTTTAACGTCGTCCAGTGCTTTTGACCAACTGTCATTTTCCAGGCTGTCGGCAAATAGACCATAGACCCCAAGCTCACCGGTTTTTTTATGTTCCAGTAAGCTGTCGGTAATACCCGCATAAGCTGAAACAACAAAGACTCGCTGGTACAGGGTATCGCTGCGCATCGGTTTTTTAATGATGTTGTCACGAATGGCAACGTAATCACTCATCGAAGTGCCGCCTATTTTTTCTACGCTATGGTTCTTCATTACTTATTATGTCCGTTAGTACTCATATATTATTGATGGCAGTGGCGTCCGGGTTTCTTAGATACTCTGGCCTGGGTGATTGAAACCCGTATGGTTCAAGTAGCGCGTTGTCACAGCTATTGTAAACAAACATTAATACCACACGTGGCATACCGGAAATATTATCAGGTGAGGCATGCATCGTGTTGCAATCATGAAATACCACGGTTCCGGGGTTACCATGAATACCTTGTATATTGCGACTCTGAAGCATCTGCTGCATTGTTTCAATTTGAGGGACACCGGCCTGCTGTTTTTTTAACGATTTCGTGTAATTCTTTTCATCTGTGTTGCCAGCACAGGAAACATAATGTTTATGTGAGCCTGGGATTACATATAGCGGGCCATTGAATTCATTGTTTTCATTTAGCATAATCCAGGCGGTAAGCGCGCGCATTCTAGGCATGCCGTCTTCGACATGCCATGTTTCAAAATCTGAATGCCATGCAAAAGATTTGCCTTTGTATGCAGGTTTAACATTAACCCTGGCCTGTGTAATGTACACTTCTGAGCCTAATATTTGCCTGGCAATATTTAGCAACTGTGGATGACGAGAAAAACGCTCAACCTGACTGCTGAATGCATGCGGTTTAAATATCGACCTGATACCTTGACTGTCAGGTTCGGTAATTAATTCCTTCCTTTGAGCCATCGATTTCTTTAGTTTCTCAATTTCATTTTGCAGCGGGTTGACCATTTCTGGCATATAGTCAGGTAAAATAATAAAACCGTTTTCATTATATGAATCAAGCTGTGTTTCGTTCAACGTATGCTTGTCGCCAGAAAAGGCCGTGCCATAAACAACGGGGTCTTTTCTTTGAATGATCTGTTCTTTACTGCCTGTACGTGACGGATATAAATCATCAATAGTCATCCTATCTTTGCCTCACTATTAGCATTATTAATCTATCTATCACGCTGATTCTAGTTGATAAGCACCATCAGCATTGATGGTGATGATGTGAAAGAAAAAACCCATATTGTCGTCTTTTAATATTAGACGAACACTGTCCCAGTTATCGTTAGAGTCATCAACGCGACGATCTGTTTTTTCTGCGTTTTGCAATTTTCTTACAATCATGGACTTCCTTAAAATAACTTTGTTGATTAGCGTATAAAATCATTTGCCTCGGTCAACTTATGTAAGCTGTTATATTCATATGAAGCCTGAGCTGAAGCCATTGTAAAATAGGTTAATCATCCATCCTAACATCATCAAAGTAACAGGATTCTTCAGGAATGCTGTCTTCTTTTGCACAGACGTCTCTAACTGCCTGCTCAACAATGTCGATGCCTTTTTTTAGATTCTCATCGCTGGTGATAAGTGGACATAAGAACTTGATGATCTGATCATCGGCACCACTGGTTTCAATCATTAAACCGTTTTGAAAACAATTGTGTGTGATTTTTCCAGCGATGTCGCCATTCACACAATTAATACCCATAAACATGCCGCGGCCACGAGAGGTAAAATTTCCCTCACCGTATTTTGCTGTAATCGCATCCAGGCGTTGCGCAATGTATTCACCTTTGCGTTTTATCTCTTTCGAAAATTTATCATCCGACCAGTATTCATCAATGGCTGCTTTTGCCGTAACAAAGGCAAAATTGTTGCCGCGGAAGGTACCATTGTGCTCTCCTGGTTTCCACAGATCCAGTTCAGGCTTGAAAAGCACGACAGCAAAAGGAGTACCATAACCACCCAGCGATTTGGAAAGGGTGATCATGTCCGGTTTAATGCCAGCTTCTTCAAAGCTAAAATAGGTGCCTGTGCGTCCACAACCCGCCTGAATATCATCAATAATGAGCAGGATGTCATGTTTTCTACACACCGATTCAAGGCTTCTTAACCATGCAAAACTCGCTACATTAATACCGCCTTCACCTTGCACCGTTTCTACAATAACGGCAGCGGGTAAATCAATGCCGCTACTTGAGTCGCACAGCACTTTATCGAGATAGGCTATAGTGTTGATATCATCACCCATGTAACCATCATATGGCATACGAAAAGTACCGCTTAAACTGACACCTGCTGCGCCGCGATGATGCGAGTTACCTGTTGCCGCTAAAGCGCCCAGACTGACACCATGGAAACCGTTGGTAAAAGCGATAATGTGTTCCCGACCAGTGATATTTCTCGCCAGTTTTAATGCCGCTTCGACGGCATTGGTGCCTGTCGGCCCAGTGAACTGCATGACATAATCGTAACCGCGTGGTTGCAGAATTTTATTATTAAAGGTTTCCAGAAAATCGCGTTTGGCTTTTGTATGCAGATCCAGGCCGTGCGTAATACCGTCTTGCTGAATATAGTCAAGTAGCTTTTCTTTAAACACAGGATTGTTGTGGCCGTAATTTAAGGTGCCGGCACCCGCGAGAAAGTCCAGATACTGATTACCATCTTCGTCATAAAGATATTCACCTTGTGCTTTATGGAAGAGACGGGGGAAAGAGCGTGCGTAACTTTGTACTTCCGATTCGAGTTCATCAAAAATTTTCATATTTTTTCCTGGTGTGAAATAAGTGTGTCCATAATGTTTTATAAACGTCTTACAGAGCGAGTGTTTTGGCGTTATAAACGATGCAAAGTTATAACCGATATGATTTAAAAAGGGCCAAGCCGTGCGAGATACCGAGATGTTTATCTCGATCAAACATTGTCGTTTTCTCAAGTTTTGTTTTTGACTTTTTAGCCAGGCTTTCAAAAAGAGCCGATGAAGCGCGGTTCGATTCAGTAATGGTGGTTTCCAGATACTTAACATGGCTGCATTGAGGTCGATCGAGGAGATGTTTTAACATGCTGCCCGCCAAGCCAATGCCACGTGCGCGTTCATCAACAGCTACCTGCCAGATAAATAGTGTGTTTTTATTTTCTGGTTTAAGGTAACCGGATATAAAACCCAGCAGGTCTTTTTCTGCCTCGTTATTCTGTACAGCTGCAACTGAGGTCTTAGCAAAGTGTGTACACTGCAATAAATTGCAATACATGGAATTAGTATCGAGAGGAGGGCACTGGTTTATCAGGCGAAAAACTGACGCACCATCACTGGGAGAAGGAATGCAAAGCTTAAGTTGTTTTTGAAAATTACTCATATATGATTTAAGCGAGCATTATACTTCAAATAGCATGAATTTTCAATCTTACTTTAAAAACCAAAAAAGATATGTGCACAAATATATTAAGAAGCTGAAATTATAACGATTTGATAACAAGGTGATTATGTTTATATACGTCTACATAAGTTTAACTTCTGAGGGAACATCAAAATCTGTGCCAGGGAATAGCTACGGGGATATTCCCAGTCCACCAATATGGGTCAATTCGTAAAATACATAGAAGGTATGTATGAAATGATGAATTATTACAATGAAAATTCAATTCGATATTTGTGAATATCTGACTTGCTGTAGTTGATGCAAATCCTGTAGCACTTATCAAACAGAAAAATAAATTTATCCGCAAAGATCAACTTACCCCGTGGTTCGAAGAATTAGTACGTTACAGTGAGATTATGTTAGAAACGGCTGAGATAATGGCGGCAGAAACGGCAGTAGGACATGAACGAACTTTATTCGTTATGAACTCTGTTTGTTTGCCATGTATTTGCGTATTTCAAAGCTGTGGCAGATGAAGAATTAACATTGGTTATGGGGGGGGTTAGAAAAAGTATAGACAATGACTGGTGGTTTCACGTCACTGGTAAAGGCAATAAGAATCGCTCTATAACAGTGTGTGGCGATATGCCTAAAGCACTTAAACGTCACCGTAAACATTTAGGATTGGCATAATAATTACCACTTATATCTATAGTTACCGGTAATGGATGACCCAGCCAAAATTAGTGATGCGTTCATGGCAATTGATGGCAGCAAATTTAAAGCCGTCAATAGCAGCGCCCGAAATTTCACACATGCTAATATAAAGCGTCGTTTAAAAGAGATCGACAAAAGTGTTGATCAATATTTAAAACAAATCATCAGCGCAGATCGACTAGAATCGCCGTTGCAAAAAACAAAACTGATCGTATTGAAAATAATGCCTTATAATCAATCACGATTTCAAAGTGTTATTTAAGTGCGTTAAGTTTTTTAACAATTGAGGCTTCATACCTATTCCCCATTGGGTATAGGGGGGGGATTCAATTTTATATTAAATCCATATTAGTAAAATTTCTTAAAACTTTTCTGCTGATTTCATTTCTTGACTTGATATCTAATTCACCTTAATCTTGCCGCCAGTTGCTTCAGGTGTCTTTAGAGAATTTTCTCAAAAGATTAAACGGGAAGCCGGTGAGTACTGATAAAAATCAGAACAATCCCGGCACTGCCCCCGCAACGGTGAACGAGTTTAAGTCGATCATACTGCCACTGCGTTTTTTACGTGGGAAGGCGATCTACTGGTAAATATTACCACTCGTGAGTCCGGAGACCGGCCTGAAGCTGTTAACAAGCATAGCGGAGGGCGATGCTGTGACTAGCAGGTCGTTTTCTGCTTTGTCTAATTTTTTTCCTCTGCGTGTTTTTTTTATCGCCAATTTGCGTACGGGCGAGTGCGCTTGAGGAAATTAATAATGAAGAAACGTTGCCTATTTGCAGCGGCAATGCTGTTATCTGCCCAATCTACTTTTGCCTTCGAGTCTGACTCTCTAAACATTATCGTTACGGCTACACGTACGGCTGAAACTACAGACGAAACGCTGGCTGCAGTTACTGTGATTACACGAAACGATATTGAACGTCTCCAGGTTTCATCCGTACAAAGTTTGTTGCAAGGTATAGCGGGTATCAATATTGCCAACAACGGGGGGGCGGGAAAGGCGACATCGTTGTTCTTCCGTGGTACTGAATCCGATCATATGCTGGTGCTGATTGATGGCATTAAGGTGGGCTCTGCAACGCTTGGTACAACCGCTTTCCAGCATATTCCTGTAGAACAAATCGAACGCATTGAAGTGGTGCGCGGTCCGCTGTCTAGCCTGTATGGTTCTGAGGCTATAGGCGGTGTTATTCAGATTTTTACGCGTAAAGGTGGCGCTGAAACTAAACCCTTCTTTAGCATCGGTGGTGGTAGTTACGATACTTATAATGCTTCGCTGGGTGTTTCCGGTGGTGGTGAACGTGGCTGGTATAGCTTGAGCGCGAGTGGTTATGACACCAAAGGCTTTAATGCTTGCAACGGCAAACCTTCACCAGGCGGTGCTGGTTGTTTTACTGTAGAACCAGACGAAGACGGTTACAGTAATCTGTCAGGATCCTTGCGCGCAGGTTACAGATTTGAGAGTGGGCTTGAAGTGGACGCTCACGCATTGCAGACCAATGCTGATACAGAGTTTGATGGAGGCTTCGTTAATGAATCTGAATCTGTCCAGAAAGTTCTCGGAGGCTCAGTACGTTTTTCACCGCTTGATATTTGGCAGATTTCTTTGGTGGCGGGTAGCAGCCAGGTTGAGTCAGATAATTTTAAAGATAGCGTCTTTAAAAGCCGTTTTGAAACCGAGCGAAATACACTTTCTTTACAAAATGCCATCTCCATTACGGATGATCACTTATTGACTCTCGGTGTGGATAATCAGAAAGATCAGGTAGGCGGTACCACAACCTATGCAGTTACCTCTCGTGATAACCAGGGAATATTTGCTCAATATAAGGGTGTGATGGCAGCGCAAGCCATACAATTGTCGTTGCGACAAGATGATAACGAGCCGTTCGGTGAACATAATACGGGCAACGCTGCCTGGGCTTACACGTTAGTTAATGACTTACGCATCAACGCATCTTACGGCACTGCTTTTAAGGCACCAACTTTCAATGAGCTTTACTACCCGGGTTATGGTAATGCGAGCCTTCAACCTGAAAAATCACGTAGCGTTGAGTTTGGTCTTAGAGAGAAAACGAGCTGGGGACGTTGGTCGTCCAGCATCTATGAAACTCGCATTGAAGATTTGATAGCTTTTGACGCCAGCATTTTTGCACCGGGTAATATTAATCAGGCGCGCATCCGTGGTCTGGAGGTGATACTCGCTGCTCAGCTTGAGAGCTGGGATTTCGCTACAAACTTTACATTACTCGATCCTGAAAATCGTTCAAATGGAACGAACCGAGGCAATGCGTTGCCACGACGTGCCAAGCAATCATTTCGCCTAGATGCCTCCAGTCATGTTGGTCAATACACAGTTGGAACCACGTTATTTGCTGAAAATAAACGTTATGACGACCTTGCCAATACCCGTGAACTCAGTGGTTATGCGACAGTTGAATTGCGAGTTGAATATGAGCTTGCAAAAGACTGGCTATTACAGGCACGTGTTGAAAATTTATTTGATAAAGACTACGAAACCGCTGCATTTTTTAATCAGCCTGGACGTGGTTTATACATGACGTTGCGTTACCAACCTTAACTAAAAATATAGAGGATTAAATGATGTTAACACTATCTAGCCGAAACCAAATTATTATCGGATTCGTTCTTGCATTGCTTATGGTGGCCACTCGTGGTCATCACTTTGCTACATTGTCACATCTACCAGGTGCATCATGGGCGGTATTTTTGCTTGCGGGTTTTTACCTGCGTTCTAATTGGTCATTGCCTGGATTTCTTGTATTAACCTGGGTACTGGATTTTGCCTCATTTACCTGGGGTGGAGGCAGTGGATTTTGTCTGACCCGTGCTTATGGTTTTCTTTTGCCAGCCTATTCAGCGCTGTGGTTTGCTGGTCATTGGTACGCCAAACAGTACCATTTCGAATGGCGTACATTGATGCCACTTGTGGCTGCCGTTCTCATGGGGTCGGCGGTTTGTGAAGTATTTTCCAGTGGTGGTTTCTATTTCTTTTCCGGTCGTTTCGTTGATACCAGTTTCACTGAATTTGCTGGCAGATTAATAAAGTATTATCCAGCCTACCTACAGTCACTGGCTTTCTATGTAGGTATTGCAGCGGTGGTTCACGTTCTATTTGTTTTGACACTCGATACAGCCAAGCAGAAAAACATCACAGTAAGATGAAGAAATCTGACGAGCAGGCGCAACGTCATCGCAACCGCATGCAGCGTAAAAAAGAAGTCATTGATACCTCTATTGAACGTGCAGATATGGAACGGGGTTTACTGCTGATACTGACGGGTAATGGCAAGGGTAAGTCCAGTTCGGCCTTTGGTATGGTGGCGCGTGCGCTAGGCCATGGCATGCGAGTTGGCGTGGCGCAATTTATTAAAAGCCGAAAGGATACTGGCGAAGAAGGCTTTTTCAGTCGTCAGCCAGACGTTGTCTGGCATGTGCTTGGTGAAGGATTTACCTGGGAAACTCAAAATCTTCAACGAGATATTGAAACCGCACAGCGAGGTTGGGCGGTGGTGAAGGAAATGTTGCGCGATGAATCGCTGGGCCTGATTGTATTGGATGAACTCACCTACCCAATTAAATATGGCTGGCTTGAACTGGATACGGTATTGGCAGATTTAAATGCTCGCCCAGCTATGCAGCATGTTGTCATTACGGGTCGCGGTGCCCCGGAGAAGCTGTGTGAAGCGGCCGATACCGTAAGTGATTTACAGGATGTTAAGCATGCATATAGAGCAGGCGTGAAGGCACAAAAAGGCATAGATCTGTGAGATCCTGTCCTGCCCTGTTTATTTCAGCGCCTGCTTCCGGGCAGGGGAAAACAACCGTAACAGCGGCGTTAGCTCGGTATCATCGTGACCATGGTCGGCGCGTGCGTGTATTTAAAACGGGGCCTGATTTTCTTGATCCGATGATTTTGGAGCGAGCTTCGGGCGCGCCGGTTTATCAGCTGGATTTATGGATGGGGGGTGAAGATCACTGTCGTCAGCTGTTATATGACGCGGCGGGCGAAGCCGAACTGATTTTAATTGAAGGTGTGATGGGGCTGTTTGATGGCACCCCCTGTAGTGCTGATCTTGCTATACGTTTTAACATTCCAGTGATGGTGGTGATTGATGGCTCTGCGATGGCCCAGACATTCGGTGCACTGGCACTAGGGCTTGCCAGCTATCGTAGTGAGCTGCCTTTTGCCGGTGTGTTCGCTAATCGTGTGGCAAGTCAGTCACATTACCAAATGCTTGCAGAAAGTCTTTCATCTGAACTCACTTCATTCGGTTGGCTTACACGTGATTCTGACATTGCTCTACCTGAACGACATCTTGGTCTACTACAGGCGATTGAGATTGATGACCTTGATGAGCGCATTTCAAAAGCGGCGAAGGCTCTTAACGAGGTGGGTGATGTCATGCCTGTAGCGGTGAATTTCGAAGCTATTGCAGCCAGTAATCAGTCGATAACGTCTTCTCTACTGTATCTTAAAGGTGTTCACATTGGCGTTGCAAGAGATCAGGCCTTTGCATTTTTGTATCGCAGTAATCTTGATGTATTGATTGAGATGGGGGCGGAGATTACATATTTTTCCCCGCTAAACGATAAAACTCTACCAGAGGTCGACGCACTTTATCTCCCTGGTGGTTACCCTGAGCTACACCTCAAACGACTGGCGGCAAATGAACCCATGAAAGCCGCTATTAATGCGCACCATCGTGCGGGTAAACCGACGCTTGCTGAGTGCGGCGGCATGTTGTATTTGCTGGACTCGCTAGCGGATGTCGAAGGTAACAGTGCCTCAATGACAGGCGTGTTACCCAGCAAGGCTAAATTACAATCACGTTTGACTAATCTGGGTTTACACAGAGTTGTGCTGCCGGAGGGTGAAATCAGGGGGCATACTTTTCATCATTCACAAATGCAATGTGACCTGAAACCAGTTGCATACACTGAATCCTCAAGGCATCACGGTAGGCCTGAGGCCGTTTATAGAGAAGGGCGATTAACTGCTACATATCTGCACTTTTATTTTTCATCTAACCCCGAAGCCAGTGCGCGGTTGTTCTTGCCATGAACCGTTACACTGAATCTGAAATTGATGTGGTATACCGAGTAATACGCGAACGTCGGGATATGCGGCATTTTTTATCTGACCCTGTGGATACGCAAATTCTCAAGCGTATGGTTGAGGCGGCACATCTTGCGCCGAGCGTGGGTATGATGCAGCCGTGGCGTTTTCTGCGTATTACTGACCGAGCGCTGCGTGATTCTATTCATGCATTAGTGGAGGCGGAGCGCCTGGTTACGGCAGCCGCGTTGCCTTCGCGGAATGAGGAATTCCTCAAGGTTAAGATTGAAGGCATTAAAGAATGCGCTGAACTACTTGTCGTGTCATTGATGCCTGAGCGAGACAAACACATTATAGGGCGACGGACTATGGCCGACATGGATATCGCCTCGGTGGGTTGTGCCATTCAAAATATGTGGTTGGCTGCGCGGGCCGAAGGCGTGGGCCTGGGCTGGGTGTCTTTTTTTGAACCAGAGGCGCTGGCGGAACTGTTGTCATTACCTGATGGTGCTCGCCCCGTTGCTATCCTGTGCATTGGTCAGGTAGCTGAATTCTACCCAAGGCCCATGTTTGAGGATGCCGGCTGGGGCAAGCGACTGCCACTGGGCGACATCATGTTTGAGAACAGCTGGCCAGACAATGCAGGCGGTACTCCCACTGAATATTAACCCAGACCTTGCGCTGCTGGTTCTCGCTGCCGTTTTGCTGGACTGGTGGTTAGGCGAACCACGTAAACGGCATCCGCTGGTTTATTTCGGCAAGCTGGCAGAGTTTGTCAAACGTAAATTCTACGGATCAACGGATGAAGCACCGTTGGTTAAAAGGTTGCGAGGGTGTTTTGCAATCATGCTGTTGATACTGCCACTGACTGTCGTCGCCATTCTCATATCCTCGTTACCTTATGTTGGGCTGGGGCTTAGCTTATTAATGTTGTATTTCAGCCTTGGTCACAAAAGTTTACATGATCATGCGCGTCCCATCGCAAAGGCACTTAGTAACAATAATGATGTTGAAGCCCGTCGTTTGGTGGGATATATGGTGAGTCGTGACACCGAGTCACTCGACATCATTGCGGCGGCAACCGAATCGGTTCTGGAGAATGGTAACGATGCGGTGTTCGGCGCGCTGTTCTGGTTTGCCATTGCCGGTGCACCCGGAGCCATACTCTACCGATTAGCTAACACGCTTGATGCCATGTGGGGTTATCGTAATGATGAATACCGTTATTTTGGTTGGGCGGCTGCGCGATTTGATGACCTGCTAAATTATTTTCCGGCACGCCTCACCGCGCTGACGTATGCACTTATGGGGCGCACTCAGCAAGCATTACATTGCTGGCGAGTGCAGGCTCCCACCTGGGATAGCCCGAATGCGGGGCCAGTGATGGCAGCGGGGGCAGGGGCGCTGGGTATTGGTCTGGGTGGTGCCGCCTGTTATCAGGGTGAGAGGCATAAACGGCCGGTTCTGGGCGTAGCGGTAAAACCCGAAGCTCATGATATTGAACGTGCTCTGACACTAGTGAGACATGGTGTTCACCTTTGGCTGGCATGCTTTTTTATACTGGGTGGATTTGCTTATGCTTGAACACGGTGGTCGATTAAAGTTGGCAGCAAGGCACTATGGAATTCCACTTGAAGAGTGGCTGGATCTTTCTACGGGGATTAACCCGAACGGTTGGCCAGTACCTATGGTGCCAAGTTCATTATGGACGCGTCTACCAGAAGATGAAGATGTGCTGGAGCAGGCAGCACGAGACTATTATGGCGCGGAAACTATTTTGCCCGTTGCCGGTTCACAGGCGGCAATTCAAATGTTACCCAGGCTGCGACCGCCTTGTCGAGTTGGGGTGCTTCATCCGGGATATGCCGAACATGCACATGCCTGGCGACGTGCGGGGCATCAAGTTTTACAGGTTGCAGCAGAATCTATAGATGACACCGTGCAACAACTTGATGTGCTGATAATTATTCACCCCAATAATCCAACCGGCGCTGAATTTTCAGTGCAGCAGTTACTCAGCTGGCATGAACAGTTATCGAGCCGAGGTGGCTGGCTGGTTGTTGATGAGGCGTTTATGGACGCTACGCCCGAGCACAGTCTTGTGCCTTTTAGTTGCAGGCCAGGGCTGATTGTTTTGCGCTCACTTGGCAAGTTCTTTGGGCTGGCTGGCGCGCGCGTAGGTTTTGTCTGTGCACAATCAGAACTACTCGAACAACTTAAAAATAGTCTTGGCCCATGGGCGGTGAATGCACCTGCGCGCTGGGTAGCCAGCACCGCATTGGCTGATTGTGTGTGGCAGCAGGCAGCGCGTAAGAAATTACGTAATGATGGCATGCGTTTGGATAAATTACTTTCACAATATGGGCTTGCACCTAATGGGGGCTGCGCATTATTCCAATGGGTTAAATCATCGCAAGCGAATGAACTACACCACAGGTTTGCTGCACAAGGTATTTTAACGCGTTTATTTGTAGCGTCTTCCAGCGTGCGATTTGGGCTGCCGGGCAGTGAAAATGACTGGCAAAGATTAGATTCGGCATTGACTGAATTAACAGAGATTAATCGTGAAGAAGTCAGCTTATGATTAGCCATACATTAATGGTGCAGGGCACCACTTCCGATGCAGGAAAAAGCTTGTTGGTAACCGCATTGTGTCGTTGGTTGCGTCGACAAGGTGTACGTGTGGCACCGTTTAAACCACAGAATATGGCATTGAATAGTGCAGTAACCGTGGATGGTGGTGAGATTGGACGTGCGCAGGCGGTGCAGGCAGTCGCCTGTGGGTTAGAGCCACATACCGATATGAATCCAGTATTACTCAAACCGAATACGGACATTGGTGCGCAGGTGATTATACAAGGCCATGCGATTGGTAATATGGACGCTCAAAACTACCATGATTATAAATCTATCGCACGAAATGCAGTGCTTGAATCACATGCAAGGCTTACTTCATGCTATGAAAAAATTATTGTAGAGGGTGCTGGATCACCGGCCGAAATTAATCTGCGGGAAAATGATATTGCCAATATGGGCTTTGCAGAAACGATTGATTGCCCGGTTATTTTAATTGCGGATATTGATCGAGGTGGCGTGTTTGCGCACCTGATTGGAACGCTGGAATTATTAAGTGAGTCAGAGCGTAATCGCATTAAAGGTTTTGTGATTAATCGCTTTCGTGGTGATTTGTCTTTATTACAATCAGGACTCGACTGGCTGGAACAATATACCGGTAAACCTGTGATTGGTGTATTGCCGTATTTACGTGGACTGCATCTGGAGGCAGAAGATGCACTGCCACAAGATCAAAAAACTGATGCAGAAACAGCCACGGGTAAGTTTCGCATTATCGTTCCTGTGCTGCCCCGAATTAGTAACCATACTGATTTTGATCCACTGCGGCTACACCCACAAGTTGATCTGCAATTCATTTCACTCGATGAAGAAATTCCCGCGGCAGATTTAATTATTCTTCCTGGTTCCAAAAGTGTGCGTGACGACCTTACATGGCTTCGTGATAAAGGATGGGCGACGGCTATTGAACATCATTTACGTTATGGCGGTAAGTTGATAGGGATTTGTGGTGGCTTGCAGATGTTAGGCAAATGGATTCATGATCCGCACGGCATTGAAGATGAACCGGGCAGTTTAGAGGGCTTGGGCCTGCTCGATATGGAAACTACCTTGCAGGCAAAAAAACAGCTACGCAATGTAGAAGGTAAATTGAGTATAAAAAATGCGTGTGTGAGTGGTTATGAAATTCATGCAGGTGTGACTACTGGTGCGGCACTGAATAGACCGGCCGTACAGTTAGAGCAAGGTTCAGACGGATCAATCAGTAAAGACGATTTAATTTTCGCCACCTACCTACATGGCCTGTTTGAATCAACTGCTGCTTGTACTGCTTTGCTAGGCTGGGCAGGATTAAAGTCGATTCAACTTCATGACTATCATTCACTGCGCGAAGCGGATATTAATCGAGTCGCTGATATGGTCGAGAAATATTTAGATACAGATAAATTGTTGTCGCTACTGGATTTGAAGGACATAAAAAAATGAAAACATTAGTACTGGGTGGTGTGCGCTCTGGAAAGAGTCGATTGGCTTAGCGGTTGGCATCAGAAACCAAACGGCCTGTTATTTATATTGCTACCGCAACAGCACTTGATGCAGCAATGCAAACACGAATTGAAACGCATCGTACGCATCGACCTAAAAACTGGCTGGTTGTTGAAGAACCGATTCAATTGGCGGCCGCATTAAACAAGCATGCAGCAAAGAATGTATGCGTGCTGGTGGATTGTTTAACTCTTTGGTTAACAAATATATTAATGCTCGACGATATGACGGTATACGAGAAAGAACGTGACGCGCTATTAAAAACGCTACCGGCATTACAAGGTGAAATTATTATGGTAAGCAATGAAACCAATATGGGGGTGATGCCGCTAGGCGATTTAAGCCGGGTTTATTGCGATGAGGCCGGTCGGTTGCATCAACAATTAGCGGAAATTTGTGACAGAGCCATATTAACCGTTGCAGGTCTGCCACAGATTTTAAAAGGTGAACCTATATGAATGAAGTATCTGAATTTCAGTGGTTAGATATGCCCGCCACACCACCCGATGAAAGCTATCGACAGGCTGCAGAGGCGCGACAGGCAACATTAACCAAACCGCCAGGTTCGCTTGGACGACTGGAGTCTTTGGCTATTCAACTGGCGGCGATACAGGCAAAAGAAAAACCCTCATTGAATCGAATTCGAATTGTTGTTTATGCAGCCGATCATGGTATTGCTGCGGAAGGTGTATCGGCTTTTCCTCAATCGGTTACGGCTGAAATGGTGCGGAATTTTGCTAACGGTGGTGCGGCGATTAGTGTTTTGGCTGAAGAACTACAGGCAGAGCTGGAAGTAATTAATCTTGGAACAATTGTTGATACAGGGCCATTGCCAGTCGTCATCAATCAAATATTAGCTAAAGGTACGGCTAACTTTGCCAAACAGCCAGCGATGAATGAGCAACAGTTGTCATTGGCCATTAATATTGGTCGGCAGAGTGCAGAGCGTGCTGTGATGAAGGGTGTGGATTTATTTATTGGTGGTGAAATGGGCATTGGAAATACAACGGCTGCCACTGCATTGGTTTGTGCGTTAACCGACATCTCCGTTGAAGATTTAACCGGCCCGGGCACTGGGCTAAATTCAGAGGGTGTATCACACAAGATTAAGGTGATTAAAGCCGCGTTGAAATTACATAAAGATAAAACTGATTCACCTATGAATGCACTTCGTTATTTTGGAGGTTTTGAAATTGCGGCATTGGTGGGGGCTTATCTTGCCTGTGCCCGGATGGGCGTACCCGTATTAGTGGATGGTTTTATAGCCAGTGCTGCGGCATTGGTGGCAATTCGACAGTGCCCAGGTGTAGCCGACTGGTTGTTGTATTCACATGCCTCTGCAGAACCTGGGCATAAATATATTATGCAAACATTAGGTGCCGAACCCATATTGGATTTGGGCTTACGCTTAGGTGAAGGCAGCGGCGCGGCGGTTGCTGTTCCATTGTTGCGTATGGCCTGTTCATTACACAACAACATGGCAACTTTTGCTGATGCCGATGTTTCCAAAAAACTGTAATGTTGATGTGAGCAATAATACTATCATCGATTTATTACGTCATGGTGAAACAAAAGGCGGCACGTGTTTTCGCGGCAGTACGAATGATTCATTAACCACTCTCGGCTGGACGCAATTGCGCTATGCCACAGATAAGCATATAGATAAATATGAAACAGCTTGGGACCGTATCATTACCTCACCACTGTGCCGTTGCGCAGATTTTGCGCAATCCCTGGGAGAAAAATATGCAATACCGGTGACATGTGATAAGCGATTACAGGAGATGCATTTTGGTGAGTGGGAAGGCCATACTGTTGATGAGTTGATGAAAACAGATGCGGATGCACTGTCACGATTCTAGAACGATCCAATTGCTAATACACCACCACAAGCAGAAGCTTTAGCGGATTTTGAAAATCGTGTGCTAGCAAGGTGGAATGAAATAAAGCATCAGTTTTTGGGCGAAAAAATATTGCTAATCACTCACGGAGGTGTGATCCGATTATTGCTTGGCCACATATTCTTCAACGATCTTTACAGCGCATACTTGAAGTTGAGGTAGCTCATGCAGCGATGCATCGTATAGATGCTTACACAACAACACACCAGCAAGGCCTTTATCGAGACAAAAATATGATACGGCCGTTTTTTATTGCGTTGCAGTTTTTAACAAGGCTACCGGTACGTATTTCATCCGCACCGGATGAAATCAGTGTTGCCTATTCACTTGGCTACTACCCATTGGTGGGACTTATTATAGGCGCGATATTAACGAGCGCTGCCTGGGTATTGAGTGCCGGTCTATTACTGCTTGTTTGGGTGTTTATAACAGGTGGACTTTATCTTGATGGTTTGGCCGATAGTATGGACGCTTGGGTGGGTGGCCTGGGTGATCGTGAGAAAACACTAGCTATCATGAAGGACCCATATTGTGGTCCAGCTGGTGTAGTCAGTATTGTTTTACTGCTATTGCTAAAGTTTGTTGCGCTGCACACAATTATGGAGTCAGGTAATTTAACAATTATTTTGTTAGCGCCTTTGTTTGGCAGAGCTGTACTTTTACCTTTGTTTTTAACAACGCCTTATGTTCGCTCTAACGGGCTAGGCACGCCAATTTCTTCCTGCCTTCCACGAAAGCTTATTCTGATTATTTTTATTGCCACACTTGCAGGCGTATTTTTTTTGGTGGGTATTAACTGCCTGTGGCTAATGCTCATGATGATGTTGTTTTTTTGTGCTCACGATTTTTGATGATGCGTCGTATTGGTGGAATGACTGGAGATGTGGCTGGTGCATTGGTTGAGGTGACAGAGGCAAGTATTCTAATTTCTGGAATATTTATTTATTAATATAAATCTGCAAAGGATCCGTATTTGTATACACACTGATTTAACATAATATACATTATGCGCACCTAAGGCTTGATGGTAAGGCAGAGAGTTTCATAGAACTGACAATAAAAAAGCCCAGCTGTTATAAACAACTGAGCTTTATGTTGATTGGTAGCGGATGACAAGACTTGAACTTGTAACCTCCTTAGCCATACAATCAGGTTCTGACTCCGTAATTGTATGTAGAAACCAAGGTGCTCTATCCGACTGAGCTACATCGCTTAAGTAGATCTTGCCTTTTCAGGCGATAACTTACAACACACTTTCAGCTTTTTATGCCCTAAAAAAGTGGTATAGGCTAACACCCCCTTAAGAGCCCATCACAGGGGACTTTCAAGCCTAAAGATATCATTGAAACTCATAATTTAATGCATATAATGATAAATTATTTAAAATTTAAAACTATTTATCTAAAAACATTCAAAGAATATTATCCCGCGTTCGTAACTCTGAGCCTGTAAATAAACTTAATAAAAACCAGCCCTTTTCGCCCCGTATTCTCGGCTTGAATAAGCCAGCGATATCAGTAACACACTGGTATATAAGGCAATAAATCAATATAAAACAGTGACTTATCTTGCTTTTGAGGAGTGCAATTTACAATTTGTAATGTGTATACATATGTTTGCAGTTAATTCATGCATGAAGTCATCTAATTCACTGTATTTGTTGACTTTCTCTATTCAGGCGAGTTAAGATGTGCCCAGCTTGAAAGTAATTCTTATATTTATGCAACACCATTTCGATGTCACTAGTAGTTCCTCGTTCTGTTATTCATATTTTATATCAACACATTTCAGCACAACCCGCTTGTAACAGAGCACATTAAACAAATTAAATAGGATATGACTTATGTCTACTACTACTGGTACAGTAAAATGGTTCAACGAATCTAAAGGTTTTGGTTTTATTGAGCAAGAAAACGGCCCTGACGTTTTTGCACATTTCAGCGCTATCACTAGCACTGGCTTCAAAACTTTGAATGAAGGCCAAAAGGTTGAATTCACAGTAACACAAGGCCAAAAAGGCCCTCAAGCAGAGAACATTGTAGCGCTTTAATAGCACACAATATTATTTGATTGAGCTCATACTCTTCGGATTTATGAGTAAAAGGGGCAAAACCTTATGGTTTTGCCCCTTTTTTATTGCCTAAAATTAAGTGTGGACGATGAAAACGCATAAAAATTATGCCCATGCGGTTAATAAAATATTTAACTAATTAATTAAAAGCCAGTCCTTTGAAAATCATATATTTCGATTATGCTAATTAGGATTTTATTCTTCCAATACTTTAACTTGACCGACTAAAAAAATAGCTTTAGTTTCAACTTGTTTTTGTATCAATAAAAAGGAATCACCTGGGTGTGCGGAATAGCAGGAATTGTAGATTATAGAAATAACCTAGGCTCATTAGAGCAAAATCTTCAGGCAATGCTTAAAAGTATTCATCATCGAGGCCCTGATGCTGATGGTATCTGGATTGATGAACAGTCACGAGTTGGGCTTGGTCATAAACGACTTTCTATTATTGATCTATCAGAAGAAGGTGCTCAACCTATGCACTCTTCTAATCAGCGATATGTTATTACTTACAACGGCGAAGTATATAATTTTAAAGAAATAGCAAAAGAACTCAGTAGTGAACATAGCGTCACTTTTCGTGGCCATTCCGATACTGAAATAATACTTGAAGCAATTGCAAATTGGGGTATTGATAAAGCCATAGCAAAATTCAATGGTATGTTTGCCTTTGCAATATGGGATAAGCAAGACAAGCAACTAATTCTTGCTCGTGACAGGTTAGGTAAAAAACCATTATATTACGCCTTAATTAATGGCAGTTTTGTTTTTGCGTCTGAGCTTAAAGAACTTAAATCAATTCGTGCATTACCACTGTCAATTAATCCGGGTTCAGTCGCATTATATTTTAGTTATGGAAATATTCCAGGTAAACACTCCATTTATAAGGACGTATTTAAACTAGAACCTGGGACCCTACTTAAATTAAATTTAAACCAGCCTGAAGACATTAATTATTCAATTAGTACCTATTGGTCTGTTGCTGAAAAGGCTGCTGAAAATATTGCACACGAATTTACGGGTGATTTAAATTCCGCCACAGATCACCTACAAGACTTACTTAAAGACTCTATCAAACATAGGATGTTATCTGATGTACCGCTAGGTGCTTTTTTATCCGGTGGAATTGATTCATCATTAGTAACCGCTATTATGCAGGAAGTTTCAGATAAACCTGTGCAGACTTTTTCAATTGGATTTCATGAAAAGAAATACAATGAGGCTCATTTTGCGAAAGAGATCGCAACACACCTGGGCACCAATCACACTGAGCTCTATGTAACACCCGAACAAGCTATGCAAGTGATACCGAAGCTTCCTTTTTTATATGACGAGCCCTTTTCCGATTCTTCTCAAATACCGACTTATCTGGTGTCTGAGATGGCAAGAGATCAAGTTACTGTGGTGCTTTCTGGCGACGGAGGCGATGAACTGTTTTGTGGTTATGATCGCTACACAGATACTGTTGCTCTATGGAATATAATTAACAAAGTTCCAGACAATTTAAAGCATACTGTTGCAAGCTTATTAAAACTATTTAAACCCTTGAACATTGGGAAATTACACACTCTTACTACCCTACTTGAAAAGTGCAGATCAGTTGACGATGTTTACCGACACATTCAAACGGATCAAAGGGCTTTTCAGGCTGTTAATAATGCGACTAGCATACCGCCTATAAGCCTTACGAACTCAACATTTGGTCATGAGATATCAGACCCATACAACCGGCTAATGCTACATGATCAACGCGGCTATCTGGTCGATGATATTTTAGTAAAAGTGGATAGAGCTAGCATGGGGGTTAGCCTTGAATCACGCGTGCCTTTACTTGATTATCGTCTGGTTGAATTTGCCTGGTCGATACCTATGTCTATGAAAATCCATGACGGCAAAGAGAAATATATATTAAGAAATCTTTTATCAAGATATGTCCCCACTGAGATGTTTGATCGCCCAAAGAAGGGATTTGCTGTACCCGTTGGTGAATGGATTAAATCACCATTACGTGATTGGGCTGAAAATCTTCTTGATAGGTCTAAGATGAATCAGCAAGGCATTTTAAATACAGAGTATATTCATCGTATTTGGGAACAACACAAATCAAATCAGGTTGATCACAGGTTTTTTATGTGGAAAGTTTTAATGTTTCAAGCCTGGCTTGAAGAAAACGAATTAAAGCATTAACACTGACAAATCTTAATGTTTTACACACAGGTATTGATTTGCAGGGCCTGACTATCACACTGCCCAAATATCACGTCCGCTGCATATGTAACCCTCAATTTACAAGGCATATTAGTATTTTCTAATATGAAAGTATACAATGGAGGGTGAAGCATGCAACAACTAATATCTAATTGATTTAATTAGTTAAATAACTGTTTTATTTAAAGCTTACTTCTTTACATAACAAGCAATTGCAGGATAATGTCTATTTCATTCATAACGCTTTGTAAACCTACACTTAATCATGTCAGATAGCCTGCAATCTCTAAACTTCTTCAGCATACCTGCTAAAGCTCAAACAAAAGAATATGCTCAGCTATACGGTTGCAGCCAGGCTTTATCATTGGCGCTACTTTCTCAGGTAAAAACAAACCCTATTGCCGTTATTACGGCTGATGTAAATCATGCACAACAATTGCAAAATGAATTATCATTTTTTACATCGGGTAAATGCAAGATTTTAGAATTACCCGACTGGGAAACATTGCCTTACGACACTTATTCACCGCATCAAGATATCATTTCTCAACGTTTAACCACGCTATACCAATTACCCGATATGAAGTCAGGCGATATACTGATTATGCCTGTCTCAACCCTGCTTCAGCGTTTACCACCAAAGTCATATATAAAATCACAAATATTATTACTGAAGAAAAATCAGACTTTAGACATTGATGATTTCAGGGGAAATCTAGAACAGAATGGTTATCAATGCGTTATGCAGGTAATGGAGCATGGCGAGTTCGCAGTACGTGGCTCCATTATAGATTTATATCCATCAGGTCATGACTTTCCATTTAGAATCGATTTGTTTGACACAGAGGTTGACACCATACGACGCTTTGATCCCGAATCTCAGCGCTCATTAGATGCAATTGATGCTATTGAAATATTACCTGCACGAGAATTCCCTTTTAACAAAGGTGCTATTAGTGAATTCCGTGTGCGCTACCGAGAAAAATTAGCGGGCGACCCAACGTTAAGTAAAATTTATCAGGAGATATCACAGGGTAATATTCCAAATGGAATAGAGTATTATTTACCACTATTTTTTGATCACTTAGAATCTGTGTTTCATTACCTGCCACGTAATACAATTTTTTGCTCAGACAATGAATTAGCTAATACGATTGAACATTTTTATAAAGATATTATGCAACGATTTGAGCAGCGTAGGCATGATATTGAACGCCCTATTTTAACCCCGGATATACTTTATTTAAATACCGATGAACTAGATGTATCCTTACAATCATTCTCTCATATAAAAACACAAACTAATAAAAATGTACCTGGAAAAGATGCTGTTGATTTACCCTTTTCCGCACCTAAAAAGTTAATCGCCAGTGATAAATCAAGTACACAAATATCAAATTTGGTTACTTATATAAAAACATTTGAAGGCCGAATGCTTTTAGTCGCTGAATCAGCTGGGCGACGAGAAATGTTATTGGAAATGCTACACGATCAGCATATATATCCAAAAACGTTTGATAACTGGGCATTATTTACCGAGTCTGAAGATGCTATCGGTGTATGTGTTGCACCTCTAAATCGTGGTTTAAATATACAACAACCCGCATTATGCATTCTGACTGAAGCTCAAATATTTGGCGATCGAGTACAACAGCAAAGACGAAGAAAAACACGCACACGCGATGCCGAAGCGGTTATTGGTAATTTAACGGACTTAACATTAGGCGCCCCCGTCGTACATGAAGAACATGGAGTTGGTCGATATCTTGGTTTACAAAAATTAAATATTTCTGAAATTGAAGCTGAATTTCTAACTATAGAATATGCTGGTGGAGATAAGTTATATGTGCCAGTTGCTTCATTACATTTAATTAGTCGCTACACTGGCGCAGATGTTGATCATGCCCCTCAGCATAAATTAGGCACTGAAGCCTGGTCTAAAGCACGTAAAAAAGCCGCGAAGAAAATAAATGATTTGGCCGTAGAAATTTTAGACATACATGCCAGACGTGCCGCAAAAGGCGGTCATGCTTATAATATAAATTTAAATGAATATAGCCAGTTCGCATCGGCCTTTCCATTTGAGGAAACAGAAGACCAACAAAAAGCAATTGATGCTGTTATAAATGACCTATCTGAAGAAAAAGCAATGGATAGAGTCGTTTGTGGAGATGTAGGCTTTGGTAAAACTGAAGTAGCGATGCGAGCTGCTTTTGTAGCGGCTAATGCCAATAAACAAGTCGCTATTCTTGTACCAACCACCCTACTCGCTCAGCAACATTTTGAAAACTTTAAAGATCGATTTGCTGACTGGCCGTTTAAAATAGAATGCCTATCTCGTTTTGGCACAAAGAAAAAACACGATGCCATTATAGCTGATTTAAAAAATGGTAAAATCGATATCATTCTTGGCACGCATAAGTTGCTACAAAAAGATATTGGTTTTAAAAATTTAGGCTTGTTAATTATTGATGAAGAGCATCGCTTTGGTGTAAAACACAAGGAACAATTTAAAAATTTACGTGCCGAAGTTGATATTTTAACGCTTACTGCAACACCTATACCTCGCACATTAAATATGTCACTCGCCGGTATGCGTGATTTATCTATTATTGCATCACCACCAACACAACGCCATGCTATTAAAACATTTGTTTCAGAGTGGAATGATCAGCAAGTACAGGAAGCATGCTTACGTGAAATTAAACGTGGTGGACAAGTCTACGTTCTACATAATGAAGTTAAATCTATTGAGAAGATGTGTAAAACCATAGAAGAGCTAATTCCAGAAGCAAAGGTTGAATATGCACATGGTCAAATGCGGGAAAAAGATTTAGAACGCATAATGCAGGATTTTTACCACCAACGATTTAATATACTGGTCAGTACAACAATTATTGAAAGTGGTATTGATGTACCAACTGCAAATACCATAATTATAAATAGAGCAGATAAATTAGGCCTCGCGCAATTACATCAAATACGAGGACGAGTAGGACGCTCGCATCACCGTGCGTTTGCTTATTTAATTACACCTCCTCACACATTGATGACAAAAGATGCAATAAAGCGTCTTGAAGCAATAGAGTCACTTGAAGACTTAGGTGTTGGCTTTACACTGGCGACCCATGATTTGGAAATTCGAGGTGCGGGAGAGTTATTAGGTGATGGGCAAAGTGGCCAGATACAGGAAATTGGTTTTAGCTTATATACGGACTTACTAGATCGGGCCGTAAAAGCACTTAAAGCAGGCAAAAAAGCTGACTTAGACAAGCCCATGCATCAGGGCACAGAAATTGAGCTAGGAGCACCTGCTCTATTACCTGATGACTATATATTCGACATACATACTCGTTTAATCATGTATAAACGCATTTCAAATGCTGCCAATCAAAATGAACTCGATGAAATACGCGTAGAGCTTATTGACCGTTTCGGGTTATTACCTGAAACGGCTAAAAACTTCTTCGAAGTCACATCATTAAAATTATTGACTGAAGGCATTGGTGTAGAAAAAATAACCGCTGTAGATGCATTAGTCAGAATTATATTCAATCTAGATGCCAATATTAACCCTGCAGAATTAATCAGCTTAATTCAGTCAAAGCCTGGCGTGTATAAGCTCAAAGGTTCGCATACATTAATGATAATGCAGGAAACAACTACATGTAACGAACGTATAGAGTTACTACGAAAAATATTCGGGATACTTATGATAAGGGAAGCCGCTTAGTGAAATTTAATAAATTAATCTTAGCAATACTGCTGTTAAGCAGTTCGACATATTCTGCATATGCAACCGATACAGGCTATGAAGTTGAACTTATTATATTTGAAGTCAACGATTCACGCCAACTCGAGTCAGAAGACTGGAGTTATAATGACATGTTAAATAATGCCAAAGATATTACGCTTACTCAAAACACCAAACAAGATAGCGAATTTATGGAACTTGATTGGCAGAATGCAAAATTAACTGACAGCCTCGAAAGAATAAAATCTAATTCAAAATATAATATTTTAGTTACAAAGAGATGGAAACAAACAGGATTAGACAGAGAAAAAGCATATGCAATTGATATAACTTCTTTACAAAAATCTGTAACTGAAATTAATCATGATGCGGGAACTGATAACCCAGGTTCATTGGCAGTTGAAAATACTCTACTAGCCACAGAAAACATGGCATTTGATAATACTCCAAATATCGAAAAACCTGCTTATATTCAAGGACGTGTCAAATTAATTATGAGCCGCTATCTTCATTTTGAAGTTAATTTAAATTACTTTCAATGGCAAACAGATTCAGAAGAACCTGGATATAAATCATACCCCATCGTATCTGAAAGGCGCATGAAAAGTCGTGAAACACATTATATAGATCATCCAATGGTTGGTATCATTGTACTTGCTACACCTTATAAATTTACTGAGATAGAAAAACAATCAAATCAAGTATTACCGACGTATAAAATAAATTAGGCTGAGTTTTATGTACGATGGAGAGCTAATACATCAAGAGACAGATGAATACGGTGAAATAGAGGTTATTGACTATCAGCAAAGAATACGTAGCTTACATTTTGGTAACAAAACGCAGCAATCGGCAATGCAGCTAAGTAACCCTTTTCTATTGATACATAAGTACACACAGGCAATGATGCTACCAACATACTGGATATATCCGAAGAATGTATTGGTACTAGGATTAGGCGCAGGATCAATCGTTAAATATTTGTATAATTATTTTCAAGATACATGTATAGATGCTGTTGAGTTGAGAAAGAAAGTAATAGATATTGCATCCAAATACTTCTTATTACCTGATCAGGATGAACGACTTAATATATACAACAAATCTATAAATGAGTGGATTAATGACCCGCAGAGAGATAAACATAAAAAATATGACCTCATTATAATTGATATGTTTTTAACATCAAAAGACGGTGATGATATCGAAATAGATATAGCACATTCTTTGAATAAAATTTATGAACTACTGAGTGAATCTGGTGTAGCAGCGTTCAATCACCTTGGGACTGGTGTGTATAATACATATACAGCCTACAATGCGATTAAACAGTTATTTTATAGTAACCTGTATAATATAAATATTGACTCAGTAAACAATGTGCTATTAGCAATGCGATCACCAGCATCATTAAAAATCGACCTTCATTGTTTACATGAATATGAGTCAAAATATATGTTGCCGTACTCACAATATATCAAACAATTAAATAAAGTCTTTTAATTAGATTCACCGATTGAATTTGACGAATAGGAATAACAACAACATATGGATCAGCAGAAAATATTATACAAATATTATAAAGGCTCTGATAGCTTAAAATATTTGCAGTCAGCTTGGAAAGCGTTAGTTGATATCGATGATGCTAGTGAACTTCTACATTCATACGAATGGCAGCTATCTTATCTGGAAGCATTGTCTGACGATCCTGAATCGCTTATTTTTTATTGCGCCTATATAAATGAAAAATTAGTGGCTATATTTCCACTTATTTTGAAAAAAATAAAAATTTATGGCATTAGCATAAGCACTCTATGTTTTCCAAACCACTCACATATTACACTGCATGATTTTGTAATGGCATCTGCGTACAGAGTTAAAGCAAATGTTGTGAATGGGCTAATAAGTGCATTACGTAATGAAGCAGAAATAAAATGGGACTTTATTGTATTTTCATCTGTAATCGAAGGCTCAAATACTCAGACACAGATCGATCATGAAAGAACTGCATTAACAATAAAAATATCTATTGATAACAGCTACTCAATTAACTGCTCTGAAACATATGAACAAACGGTATCACATATTCCGGGAAATTTTAGGCGAAATATCGCACGCTTAGAAAGAAAGGCGATAAAACAAGGCGAATTGGGTTTTAAAAGCATTAAGCTTTCAGATGATACATATGATGAATATATTAAGCAATTTATTGATATTGAAGATGACAGCTGGAAGGGAGATAATAAATCATCGATTAAAAGTAGCGACGTATTCATCAATTATTATCATGCACTAAAGAGAAATTTCAACGATGATAACCCATGTGTAATTAATTTTTTAACCCAAAATGGTGAATTAATTGCTGGTCAATTTGCTATTTTATATAGAGACCGACTAAATCTCCTGAAAATCGGTTTCAGAAGCAAATATTCAAATATTGGCCCTGGAAATATTTTGTTATCATATACACTTAAAGATTGTATAGACAACTCAAGCTGCACTAATGTGAATATAATTACTGCACCTAAGTGGGCTGATAAATGGAAAAACAATAGTAAACCCGTGTTTACATATTATATTTTCAATAAAACAGCACTAGGCATAGCATGTTATTCCTTTTATAAATGGCTGCCATTTATAAAAGGAATACTAAGCAATATCAAGCAATATGTACAAACTTCCGAGAAGAGCATAAAGTGAAATACAAACACGCAACTATTATACTGGCTCTAGTAATACTATCTGGATGCCTTGTTCTTTCAGCAGCCTATATTCGTTATGTATATAACGAACCATATAACCCTATTGCTGATTCACGTGCTGATATTTCTCAAGCACTAACCGAATTGAAAAAAGACAAGCTATTAATAATAATTTTAGGTGCAAACTGGTGCCCACAGTGCCGAAATTTAGCCAATGAAATAATTACTGCTCCACTAAAAAATAAAATAGATGCTTCATTCTCTGTAGTCAAAGTTGATGTTAATGGCTGGGATAGAAACATGGATATTGTTGAGATGCTAGACAATCCTATCAAAGGAGGCATCCCAACAATAGTTGTTGTAAATAAAGATAAAAAAATCATATTAACCAGTACAGGGATTGATCTGGCAAAAGCCAGAAAATCTGCTGGCTCCTATTTTGAGTATTTTTCTTTTATTGAAGAAAAATACATAAAAAGTGACAACTTGTTTGCCACTGATAATAATAAAATTTTAGATATCTAATCTACTGTAAAATTTAATGGAAATAGAGCCAGAATAGATACATTCTGATTCTATATATTAGAGAGTATTCATAATGAACCCAGATATTCGTAATCCAGTAAAATTTGTCATATGGGATCTTGATGAAACTTATTGGAATGGAACACTTTCTGAAGGTGAAATAACTTATATTTCTCAAAATCATAATATTGTCATAGAGCTTTCAAAGAGAGGTATAATCAATGGTATTTGTTCAAAAAATGACCTTGAAACTGTACGCATAGAATTACAAAAAAATAAAATATGGGATTACTTTGTATTCCCTTGTGTATCATGGGAAGCTAAAGGCCCCAGACTTAAAATCCTCATTAAAAAACTTCAATTGCAAGCAGAAAATATCCTCTTTATTGATGATAATATTCACAATTTGGAAGAAGCAAGATACTATTGCAAAGGCATTCAAACAGCTGAACCTGACATTCTTAACACTATGCTGGAGCTTGATCAGCTTAAAGGAAAACCTGATACTGAGCTCAGCCGATTAAATCACTATAAAATACTGCAACAACGTAATGATGATCGGAGCGAAACAAAAACAGATAATGTTGATTTTTTACGCAAGTCAAATATTCAAGTTGTAATTAATAATAATGTACTTTGTGAAGTTGACCGAATTCACGAAATGCTGCTACGCACAAATCAATTGAATTTTACAAAAAAACGATCAAGCAAAGAAGATTTACTATCATTACTCTCTGATCCTCAGGCTGAATCGGCCTATATAACAGTAAAAGATAATTATGGTGATTACGGCATTGTCGGATTTTATGCGCTTAATAATAAGCAACTGATTCATTTATTATTCTCATGCCGTATTCTAAATATGGGAATTGAACAATGGTTATATAAAAAGCTAAATAAACCTACAATAAATATTGTAGCTGATGTTTCATCGTCACTAGATATACCAGATGTTGTCGACTGGATCAATCAAAATGAAAAAACAACTAATAACTTTGATACACAAAGCACAAATCACGCTGTAAATAAAGCCATTCTCATTAAGGGAACATGTGATTACAATGCGATGTTACCGTTCATTACCCCGATAGAACAGGTGAATTATGAGTTTAATTACAATGGTAATGCACCTTTACCTATTAGAAATGAACATACTGAAATATTAAAACACAGCACTTTAGAGTTTAGAAACAAATACAAAGATATTTTAGAAAGAATACCATTTGTTGATGAAGAGACTTATATTAGTCATGTTTACGACAAAAACTTTGACACCCTGATATACAATATCACAATGGATTATACTTATGGCTTGTATCAGTATAGAGATACGACTTTAATCATACCCTATCAAGACTACACAATTGATATGACCAATAAGTCTGATTGGCCTAAAATAACTAACCTTAAATTATATCCAGATGGTTTTCTCGAATGGTTTTCGAGTGAGTTTAAATTCCTGGGACCTATTTCGACTGAAAAATTTTCTGAAAATATTCGCTGGCTATGCAATGATTTATTAAAAGATAAGAATATTATATTTGTCAATGGGACTGAAATAGATTTCCCTCTTGAGAGCGAGCCCGATAGATGGAAACATCATATGGAAATGAATTTGGCTCTTGAAAAAGCCGTAAATGAATTAAAAAACGCAAGCATTTGTGATATTAGAGAAATCATCACAACAAAAGATATTACCATCAATATTAAGCGCTTTAACAGACATGGATATTACAAACTGGCTAAAAAATTACAGGAAATTTTATCCGAAACATCTAATACAGATATAATTAATGTAAATTATGTATCATATATTGTTAATAGTTTATTACCCAAAATATATAAACTGCCTATGAAAGCTGTAAAACTATTTTATAAAAAAACATCAAGATTTAAATAATTCACTTTAATGTCTACTTATACAAGGTTAAGGCATTAATTAACTAGTGCCTTCATAGCTACAGAGGAGTTATATAGCCTCTAATAACAATAACTTATTATTTAGCGATATTGGAATATACAGATGACAAAGTTAAATGATTTAATAGTATATGGATTACAAAAAACCAACTCCATTGATTTTATAAAAAATGTATTCCAACTATATGCCAGTAATAAAGTCATAGCTTTTTTAGATAGTAACGCTAGTAGTAGCGTTATGGCATTAAATATTTCTAAAACCATTACCCCAGATGATCAATATGGCTGGTATAAAATTGCGCAACCACCAATAGAATCAGACACACCTGCCCAGATAGTTTTTACATCTGGAACTGAAGGTAATGCCAAAGCACTATTAATTTCACATCGTGCATTAGCTGATGTGGTTTATCGTCTTAATAAAATAATGAACGTTGACTCCAGCATAAAAGAATATATTGGAGTCCCTGTAACATATTCATTTGGTCTAGGTCGTTGTAGAGCTGTAGCCGCTGCAGGCGGTTGTTTTTATATACCAGAGAATGGCTTTAATCCAGTTGAAATAAAAAAGATGTTAGATGCAGATGAAATTAATGCTATATCTGCAGTGCCTTCACTATGGCGTATGGTTTTAGAAAACCCCGACAGCATTGGTATTTCTGGTTTAAAAGTTAAATGGATTGAGATTGGCAGTCAATACATGAGTAAAATGGAAAAAGAGCAAATGAAAGCGCTTTTTCCTAATGCAAAAATTATTCAACATTATGGTTTAACTGAAGCATCAAGATCTACCTTTCTAGACATTAGTAGTACAGAGGGAAAACACCTCGAATCAGTTGGCAAAGCATATGGGGATGTTAAAGTAGACATCTCAGATGATAATCGAATTATGCTGCAAGGACCTAATCTTGCAATGGGTTTAATTACTAACCAAAAAATAGTTCCTATCGTTGATGAAAATTCCTGGCTTATTACTAATGATAATGGCCACATTGAAGATGGCTACCTCTATTTTGACGGTCGATCTGACGATATTATTAATTTTGGCGGCATAAAGATTAATCCTGAGAAATTACAACAAAATTTAGACAAAAGACTACCTGCTCAAAATACAATTGCGATTAGCCGGATTGCAGATAGCTTAAGAGGCGATGGTATATTCATTGCAGTTGAAAAAAAATGCCCACTAGATCTTTCAATAATTAAAGAGTCTGTATTAGATGAGTTAAATAAACTTGGGATAAATGCCGCATCATCTTTAAAGCTTCAACATGTGGACTCTATCCCTAGAACTGAAACAGGCAAGGTTAAAAGAAAAGCGTTAACTGAACTGTATAAAAAAGTAGATCAGATAACTGACACACAAATTGATAGTGATTCTGTATATGGCGTTTTTAAGAAAATATTTCCAAAACACATAATAAATAATGAAGACAGCTTTAAAGACCTGGGTGGAGATTCTTTAAATTATGTACAATTATCAATGATGTTAGAAAAATACCTGGGTCATTTACCTCATAATTGGGATCAACTATCAATTGATAACTTAGAGAAAAACAAATCAAATGTTACCCATCGGTTTTCACATATAGAAACAGCCAGCTTTTTAAGGGCATTAGCAATTTTATTTATTGTGGGTACGCATGCAGGTGTTGAGATTCTGGGTGGTGGGACACTTTTGTTATTCTTTTTAGTGGGTTATAACTTTTCCAGATTTAAATCGACCGAAATTATTGAAAATAAAATTTGGTCGACATCATGGTCTTATATTAAATTAGTCTTAATACCCTACTATTTATTAGCGGCAGTTTATTTAACATGGAATAAATCATTCGAACCAGATGTCTTACTGCTATATGCAAACTTACTTGAAGCAAAAATAACAGTTATATTCCCTTTTTGGTTTGTACAAGTCTTAGTGCAGTGCTTAATTTTGATTGCTCTTCTTTTTTCATTACCATACACAAGAAATGCACTTAAAAAGACGCCCTGGTTGTTTTCTTTTAGTGCATTAATCATATTAATTTTTGTTAGAGCATTTTATCCATATATCTGGGATACCTCCCATTTGAATAATCTTGTGCCACTAAGATTCATGGCAATTTTATGGCTTGGCTGGTGCTTTAATTATGCAGACACAACGTCCCGTAAAATATTACTGATATTATCAGCCATCATATTCACCCTAATTGATACAGGTTTACAGGTGACGTCTGCATGGTTAATTATTGGTAGTATTTCCATGGCATTCATTCCATATATAATTGCACCTCATGTGATAAAAAACATAATCCAAATTGTGGCGTCAGCTACCTTTTATATATTTGTATTTAATGGCGTATTTATATACTTCATAGTGCAGATTCTGAAGTTTGATTCAAGCTTAGTTGCATTTAGCACTGGATTAGCCGCGAGCATGATAATTTGGTGGTTAACGGAGTATATTTATATGAATGATAAGTTTAAACTACTCGCGGCTATTAAATATAGACAATGAGCTATCAGTGTCACTGGTTAAAATCCCTATTATGCCTTTATTTTATGATTGGCATGCTAGACAAAAATCAATAGCTCACAGCAATTAAATAATCTTAAGCATTAAATATAGCCTATAACTTATTGATATATAAACAGTTGAATAAAATCAGAATTTAATATGTATATGACCCGCTAATCTTTTTTACGGATACCCCGTTTGAAGGATAGAAACTTGAACCTGCGCACATTTGTAACTGAATATTTAGAGTATCTTTATATTCATCAAATGTTTAACGCAAATGACCAATCAAACATTGATTTCATTAACCAGTGAATACCAGTATTAGTTACCTACATTTTGAGGAATTGGTCATGTTTAGACGCATATCTACATCTTTATCATACTTGCTTGTTTCGATAAGCTTAGCCTCTTGCTCAGGTGCCACTGATTCAATCAATGCCCTTGCAGAGTCAATCAACAATGCCAATAACACAACTCTTGAATCTAACAACGTTACAAATACAAACGCAGTTGTTATAGAGCCTGTTGTTACAGAGCCTGTTGTTACAGAGCCTGTTGTTGCCGCGCCTATCAATGCCGCCTGTAGCGCTCTTTATAGCAATACTTTTGCACTGGTAAGCGGTTTAGACCAATCACCTATCGCCAACTTATCAAAGCCTGTAAAAGGTGTCTCGGCACTTGACCCAACCTACGGCACCTGTTTGACGCGTGTCACCGATGCAGCCAATGAAGAACCATCAGGATTTGCACGAAATGACTATTCACGTCGCCAGGCATTTAACGCCGATGAGACATTCATTTTAATTTATGCACAAGATGGCTACTGGCATTTATATGATGCGGCTAACCTCAGCTATATAAGAAAGCTAAGCCTGGGTGGCGGTAGTGTTGAACCGCAGTGGCACCCTACAGATCCCAATTTATTATTCAAATTGCCAAACAATGGTGGATTGTCCATTGAGACGCACAATGTTTTAACGGATGAGGTGGTAACCGTTGCCGACTTTACAAATGTCGCTTCAATAAATGGATACCCTGGCGTAACGTCTATAAAAGATATCTGGCCTAATGTGGCACGAGTATCGACTAAAAATGAAGGTAGCCCATCAAAAGATGCCCGTTACTGGGGATTACAGGTAGAGAATAGTAGCTTTACTGCTTCATATGGCGCAATTACGTATGACCTTCAAACGAATACCATTACAGGTGTGTTCGATTTTGCGGCTAACGGCATTGGTGGCCCGGACCATATCAGCATGAGCCCTTCTGGTGAATACGTTGTTCCATCATGGAATGCGGAGAAATGTGCTGGCCCATCAAGCTTGGGCACAACGAATAACCCATGTGGACTGATGGCCTATACGCGTGACTTCAGCACCGCTGTTGGTTTATCAGAAATTGGACCGCACTCTGATACTGCAATCGATGCCAATGGCAATGATGTTATCGTTATTTCAAATTACCAGTCGGGTTTTGTTGAATCCATTGAGTTAGGTACTGGGCAGATTACCAGGTTATTTAACATTTATGTTAATGACTCAGCAACTGCCATGCATATATCAGGTAAAGCTTTCAATAAACCAGGTTGGGTACTGATCTCTACTTATGCAGCGACAAGAACTGAAGAGTGGTGGACTAAGAAAATCATGGCTGTAGAAATTGCAGCTAACCCACAAATCCTCAACATCTCTCATACCTATAGCAATGAAGTAGGCTACTGGACACAACCGCAAGCCGCTGTAAACAGAGATTTTACTAAAATCATGTTCAACTCTAACTGGGGCAGCAACAGTGAAGATACAGATGCTTACATGATTGAGTTACCAACGACAGTCTTAGACTAAACTTTACTTAAGATTGTTAAAATAGAAAGCCTCAACGCTTACCCGTTGGGGCTTTTTTATTAGTACGCCAATAAATATAAACCGTAAGGCATCGCTCACTGTAGTCCCCCTCTTACATTAAAAAATCAATTCAATTTTATCGCCCCAACATATATGTAAAACGGTTCAAGTTTAATGTCATTTAATCTGGGATTCGTCAGTAAAAAATTGACTATCTCATTATATTTAACAAGATAAATGAGTCATAACACATTGATATATCTATATTTAAATACAGAATATATAGACTTGTATTTAAAGACTAGATACATAATTGTTACTTTTTTACGTACCCCCCAAACGGGGGATAGAAACTTGAACCTGCGCACATTTAATACCGAGTAATTAAGGTATCTTTCAGCCATCAAATGTTTAGCTCAAATGACCAATCAAATATTGATTTCATTAATGCGGTAAACACCAATATTTAACTACTTATATTTCGAGGAACTGGTCATGCTTAAACGCATATCTACATCTTTATCATACTTGCTTGTTTCGATAAGCTTAGCTTCTTGTTCAGATGCCACTGATACAATTAACGCCCTTGCAGAATCAATCAACAATGCCAATAACGCACTTCTTGAATCTAACAACGTTACACAAAGTACAAATGCAGTTGTTATAGCCCCTGTCGTTACAGACCCTGTCGTTACAGACCCTGTCGTTACAGACCAACCTGTTGTTACAGACCCTGTTGTTACAGACCCTGTTGTTACAGACCCTGTTGTTACAGACCCTGTTGTTGCCGCGCCTATCAATGCCGTCTGTAGCGCTCTTTATAGCAATACTTTTGCACTGGTAAGTGGTTTAGACCAATCACCTATCGCCAACTTATCAAAACCTGTAAAAGGTGTCTCGGCACTTGATCCAAGCTATGGCACGTGTATGACACGTGTAACTGACTTCGCCAATGAGGGCCCAGCAGGGTTTGCTAGAAACGACTATTCACGTCGACAGGCCTTTAATGCAGATGAGTCATTTCTTTTGATCTATGCACAAGATGGCTACTGGCATTTATATGATGCAACGGACTTGAGCTATATTAGAAAATTAAGTTTAGGTGGAGGGAGTGTTGAACCACAGTGGCACCCTACAGACCCTAACTTATTGTTCAAATTGCCAAATAATGGCGGTTTATCCATCATGACGCATAACGTTCTAACCGATGCGGTTGTCACCGTTGCTGATTTTAGAAATGTCGCTTCAATCAATGGATACCCGGGTGTAACCTCTATTCAGGGCATCTGGCCCAATGCCGCACGCATATCGACTAAAAATGAAGGTAGCCCATCAAAAGATGCGCGCTACTGGGGTTTACAGGTAGAAAATAGTGCCTTCACGGCTTCGTATGGCGCGATTACTTATGACCTTCAAACGAATACCATTACAGGTGTATATGATTTTGCTGCCAATGGCACCGGGGGGCCGGACCATATCAGCATGAGCCCTTCGGGTGATTATGTTGTTCCATCATGGAATGCAAACAAGTGCGCTAACGCAACAAACCTGGGAACGACGACTAACCCATGTGGATTGATGGCATTTTCTCGTGACTTCAGCACCGCTGTTGGTTTATCAGAAATTGGACCTCACTCAGATGTGACAACCGATATCAACGGTAATGATGTGATTGTTATTTCTAATTACCAGTCGGGGTTTGTTGAGTCTATTGACCTTGCTACAGGACAGGTCACTAACTTATTTAACATTTATGTTAATAACTCAGCAACTGCCATGCATATATCAGGCAAGGCATACAACAAACCAGGTTGGGTACTGATTTCGACATATGCAACAACCCAGGCAGATCAGTGGTGGACTAAAAAAATCATCGCCGTAGAAATTGCAGCTAACCCAAGGGTCCTCAATATCTCACATACGTATAGCAATGAAGTGAGCTACTGGACGCAACCCCAGGCCACTGTAAACAAAGATTTTACAAAAATTTTATTCAACTCAAACTGGGGTAGCAACAGTGAAGATACCGATGCTTACATGATTGAGTTGCCAACCACAGCCCTAGACTAAACTTTACTTAAGATTGTTAAAATAAAAAGCCTCAACGCTTACCCGTTGGGGCTTTTTTATTAGTACGCCAATAAATATAAACCGTAAGCCAGCATTTCACGTAAAGTCAAAGCCGATTTATTTAATGCGCTTAGTCTAGGAATAAACACACTACTATCTATATAAATAGAATCAACCGGATACTGGCAATGTTCAATACCAGTCGATTTAAAGGCATAACTTGCCCTTTTCATATGTAATGCAGAAGTAATTAATATATTCCTTTCCAGTGTTCCAACAGGCATTAATTGAGAAATATTTACTGCATTCTGATATGTATTCAATGAGTTATTATCAACAACAATCTGGGTGCCATTTACGCCTAGCAATATCAATATTTCAGCCATAATATCAGCCTCTTTATTAATATAGCCAGCTCCTCCTGACAACAGTATTTTATTAACAGCGTATTTATGATTGCGATAAATATCATATGCGGAAAGTAATCGGTGATATGACTTTACCTGTAAATGAGATAACGATGGTTCACTTTCAACAGCATCAAGGCCACCTCCAAGAATTATTAAATTCACTGATTGCTGATTAGTAAAACAGATCTCTTTTTTACTTTTTGTAAAATTTACTTCTTGAAGATAAACAAGAAAATTTGCAAATATTGGTAGTGATAAAATAAAAAAAGAAAATAAAAAGGTAACGATAATCCTTTTTAGTATTACAAATTTAAAGTATCGAAAATTAACCGTATATAGAACAGCAAATGCAAACAACCAGAATATAGGATCGAATAATATAGAGTACATTTAAATACAGTGATTAGTTAATGGCATTTTCAGGCAACTCGATCATATAAATCTCGTTATCCCCATCCGGATTTAGCCAATTGGAATTAAAAATAATTTTAGTAAAGTCTCTATTTACAACCCCGTGGGGCTCAGACCAATATTCAGTTGCTGTATTATAGGTATGTGAAATATTATAAATAATTGGATTTTTAGCCAGTTGAACAGCAAATATCTTATCACTCCACCACTTAGGCGCTTTTTTTGTCCCATATGTTGAAACAAGAACCCAGCCTGGTTTGTTGTATGCCTTGCCTGATATATGCATGGCAGTTGCCGAACCGTCTAGATAAATCGAGAACAAATTAGTTTTTTCATGTGTAACCAAATCATACATCTCTACATAACCCGTAATGTAGTTTGAGATTACCAGAACATCATTACCATTTTTATTAAGTGCGATATCTGAATGAGGGCCTCTTGAAGTGATCCCAAAGCCTTTTTTAAAATCTGCTGTATAAACCATTAATCCACAAGGTTCATCAGTATTCCCAATGCTGTATTCAGATGGACAATTATTTGGAATATGCCAGGAAGGTACTACAAATTTTCCACTAGGGCTCATACTAATATGATCAGCTCCTCCAATACCATTACCATCAAGTAAAAAATCAAAAACACCCATTATTATATTTTCTTGTAAATCATAGGTAATTAGTCCAAGTGATTTGAAATTTGAAGTTTCAACTTGAAATGCCCAATATCTAGCATCTTTAGATGGGCTACCTTCATTTTTAGTTGATACGCGTGCAGCATTGGGCCAAATATCATGTATTGATTTACTATTTTTGTAACCCTTAATAGAATTAACATCTGTGAAATCAGCTATTACATCATGCCTATCACGATTAATATCGTATGCGGACATCTTTAGCCCTCCATTATTAGGCAGAGTAAAAAGTATATTGGGTTTATTGGGGTGCCATTGCGGTTCAACACTACCCCCGCCTAGATTTAACCTTTTATAGTATTCATTGTTATCCGTTTTATATAAATGCCAGTAGCCATTTTTTGCATATGTTAAAAGAAAACTATCATCTGAGTTAAAAGGCTGTCTACGAGAATAATCATTCCGTATAAACCCTTTCGGTGGCTCCGATTTAAAGTTTGTAACTCTGACTCTACATGTATGAAAACTACTATCTATTTCAGGAACATTCTTTACTGGTTTATTAGGCAAGGTGAATGTTCTGTGACTTTTACCTGCAATCAATTTAAAGCTAGATTGATAAAGATCTAGGCATGGTGCCTGCATATTTGTAGACTCAGCAGCAAGATTATTCGCCAGGACACTAAAAGAAAAAAATTGTGTTGCAACAAAAGCAAACATTAAATACAAAAATTTAAATGAAGAGATGAAGATTAATTTTATTAATGTCATTTTAAATCTTCTTTAATGTTAAATATATTAGTCTTTAAGTAAACTTCCAAAGCCAGCGTTTATCAGCTTACTATAAATTTCATCATAATTACTGATAATTTCAGACTTCTTTTTGGTTTGTCGTTTTTTTAGGTTACTTTGTATTTGATTCGCAGAAATATCAATATCTAAAAAAAATTTCACTTTGCTCAATGTTGTTACAGGATCGTTAACTACATCCTCATAATATACTTCCAATTTATTACACATTATAAATTTAGATATTAATCTTCGAATTTTTTTAGTATTCGATTCAAGTTTTAATATTTTATTTAATGTTTCGACAGGATCTAAATACAGCGTCTCGCTATTAACTTCCGTTTTATCGGTAGTATGAGATTTACCAGTAAAATCTGCTATTTTCTCTGAAATAATAATATCTAAATAATTTTTTCTAACAAGGTGAATTATTTTAATTCTCTTGAAAGCTAAGTATGGAAAAATATCAGGGTAGTTACGTAAATGAGAATACATTAGCTTGAATCCTACAGAAGGCTTTTTAGCATAAAATATTGATAAATATTTCCAAACAGAAAAAGGTCTAAAGGAAAAATTTAAATCCTTCCATTCAAAGTACCTTATTAAATCATTCTTACCAGCAATGCCAGGACTAGTTCGTGCCTGGTCTAAAAACAACTCCATATGCCCTTCAATATCTGGATAACCATTTAAGACATCCATAAACATAGATGACCCTGTTCGTTGAGTTGTTAATACAATAAAGTTATTCTTTCCCACTATTTTTTTCCATTAATTTCATTTGAATTTATAGTCTTTTCTGTCGATAAAAAATAATATTTATGAATTAAAGCACTCAATATCCAAAAGTTTCCCATTACTTCAGGTGAATAAAATGTACTACTGTATATGTTACCAAGAACAACAGCTATTACAATGAGCTGATAGCTCTCGCCTAGCATTTTTACGTGTTCAACATCGGAGTTAAGCTTTATCATTCTACCAATTGAATACATTTTATATAGCAAGAAACAAAAGGCCAAAAATCCTAATATCCCATTTTCGGATAAAATCAAAATAAAAGAATTGTGCGCATCACGCGCAGGAATCCATTCAGGCATAAATGGATCTATCCTATCTTGAAATTCATTCAAACCAACGCCAAGAGGATAAACGGTAATAATATTATCGTAGGCAGCCTCCCATATTACGAATCGACTTTCTGTACTATCATCTAACTTTTGCTCACCTGTATCACTACTCTCGACTTGTGTACCCTGAATTCGATCAAGCACTGTATCCGGCAACCAATACGCTCCATTTAAAAGCAGTATAATGACGGAGATTAAAAACACTTTATTCCGTTTAGCTAAATTCAATACAGATGTAATAACTATTGAGCCATATGCTTGTCTTGAATACGTATAAAATATCGCAAAAACACCCATAATAAAAATACCAATGGATATTAAAGGATTGGTGAGCTCTTTAGACTTATATAGAAAATTCTGTAACAATAATGGCAAGAAGATCGCCATAAATACACCAGCATAGTTTGCGGATGAAAGATCGTGCCCAAAGGCACCCGCTACACGTCGATCACTGCTTAAACCAAAAGATAATTTCTCCTTAATAATTTCTAACGCCATCATAAAAACCACAAAATATACAACTTTAATGTAATATTTTAAATCATCTTCATTATCTACAAGAGAAAACACTAAAAAATACAATGAACTGTAAACAATTATATCTTTTAATGTTGTAAGGTTTTCTGTCAAATGATTAGTAACGCTTATGCTGAATAACATTGCAATAATTACAGAAACATAATAAAAAATAAGCGCAGAAGATAATGGCGATTTAATCTGTTTATTTTTATCTCGGCTTACATAAAGAAACAACATACTAAAATACAAAAGATTAAACACATTAATGCCTGGAACACCAAGTGAGCTTGGAAAATGCAACGAATTAGGTATATATATGATTACTGAAGTAATAATTATTTTTTTAAACATTTTTATAACCAATATATTTAATTATGTCAATAATTTCTCTCACTTTAAGAAAATAACAAATAGCAAAAAACAGTATCGGTAGCGCAACAATTAAAGACACATTTATTAATATATAACATAATTCTCCAACAGAACATACACCCACTAATTCGTTCGATATGATCGAATCATATGAAAAAACACATACTAGAGAAGACAAAACTATTTTTAAAAAGTTAAAGTCAATAAATTTTAAATATTGAATCGCATAATATTTCTTTAACAAAAGGCATGAAATAAAAGATGAAGCAAGTAGACTGATAGTAGTAGCTAGCGCAATACCGACAAGACCAAATGATGGAGATAATAAATAATTAAATACTATATTAACTAAGACTTCAATTAAGCCAATAGAAATAGCCATCCATGACTGTCCTGCCGAATGAAGAAGGCGATAGTTATAATATGCAACTATTCTAAACACCAACCCCAATGCAAGAGCAGATAAGACATTACTAGTTATATAAGCATCGGCATCTGTAAAATTTCCACGCTGAAAAATAAGGCCGATCAAACTTTGATTTGATATGAGTAAATATATACTCACTGGAATAATAATAAAAAGAATTAGCTTGATACCTTCGCTATAACTATTTATTAATCGAGTTTTATCATTACTCAGTGATGAAAACCGGGTAAAATAGGTTTGCATAATCGCTTTCCCGAACACCTCCATGGGCAACAAATACAACATTGCTGCATATGAAAGGACAGATATTGATCCCATATCTTCATATGATGAAAACCATTGATCTACAATACCGCTAGATACCGCACCAACATACCCAACTACAATCGGTATTGATTTTGACATGGGGTTCTTAAAGTCTTCATGCTTATAATTCAGGTTAAATCTTATTTTAGATAAAACAACTTCTCGATTTGAATAAATCATTATAAATAGATGTATACAAAATCCAATAATAAGTAAATAAGTAATTATTTCAATATCACTTTCATCTGTATAGATAAAACAGTATGCAATTACTATAGAATTAATAATTAAGCTATCGATAGATGCGAGATAAAATTTTTCAGTTGCATTCGACAATGCAATAAAGAAGCTTGAAACACCTATAATGAATGTAGAAATAGACATTACCTTAAATAATGAAATAGCCATTTCTAAGGTTTTATCATCAGCACCGGGCGCTAGCATTGGAACGATACTACCCGCATAGACATAGAGAACCATTGTTAAGGAAAAAGACAAAGTAACAACAAAGGTAAATAATACATTGAGCCCTTCCCATGACTCTATAGAAACTCTGCTTTTCTTATGAAATTGAGGTATAAATATTGTTGTGATGATTGTTGTTAGAATTTGAGGTAGAACAGTTGGTAGTGTATACGCAATTATATATGCATCATATACACTCCCGGCCCCATATATTGAAGCCAATACAATTATTTTTAGCAATCCTAGTAATTTGCCTGATAAATTAATGCCTGATAAAAACAGCGTCTGTTTAATCATAATAAGAGCTATTGCTTACAATAGTTATAAATGCAGCGCTTTACATCAGGAACATTTGATTCTGGCATCCCTATACGCTCAATGGAAAAATAATTAAATTTTCTATTGACACCTTTAACAGCACTAACTGCATATTTATAACCTGATTCTTTCGCTAAGTTTTCTAAAGATAAGTCTTTAAATCCTGCAGGATACGCAAAACCACGTATCTCATCACCAATTATTTCTTCAAGAATATTTTTCGACTCTACAAACTCTCGCTTTTGTTCTTCGATAGAAATTAACCGTAGATTAGGATGGGATAATGTATGAGCTGCAATTTCATAGCCAGACTGATGCAATTTTTTTATATCATCTTCATTCAATTTATCTATAGTATGCTTTTTACCTAGTAAAGACAGTTCAATGTATTCTGCGACCTCTTTAATAAACACAACATCATCTAATGTCCATAAATACTGTAGTAAAAACAAAAGTTTTATCTTTCTATTACTACTATTTAGATAGATTTTAGTTTCAGGAAAATTATGATTAATTGGTGATAAGTCAAGATATTCACATTTTGTTTGTGCGAAAGAGTTGATTATCAAATCCCACCAAAATTGCTTGTCTTTGGTAAATATATTACAACAAATAAAAAATGTAGCATTGAGATTATATTTATCCAGTATGGGTTTAGCTGTAAGAATATTATCTTTATATCCATCATCAAATGTATATGAAACATAGTTGGCATCATCCTTTATAAATGACTTATTTTCCCTAATATCGGATAACTGTATTGATTTAAATGATTCTGAAAAATACTTAGCTTGCTTTTCAAATGTTTTCTTTTGAACACACATTCCCAATCTAAAGGGATCATCACTAAAGCTTTCAACTACCCTATGATACATTGGAACAATCAGCTTTTTCGACCTATCGTCTATAACATTATCATAGATACCTATGCGATCAATCACAGTGGGAACTGTCTTTTTTATACCTTCTATTAAAAGCTCTTTAAGAGTTGTGATATTCATTACACCATATCTCAAAGCAAAGCGTTAACCACAATATTTCACTGTTATCACGAATATTGTTCGTATGCTCTATAATAAGTCGATCAATTAAATCATAATTAAGAATACCGTTACCCCTGTTCACAGTTATAAGATCAATCAACATATCTTTTAAGTCGCTTTTAAACCATTCTTTCAGTGGGATACCAAAGCCTTTTTTCTTATTGTATATGATTTCTTTTGGAACATAATCTTCAGCGATATTTCTAAGAATTAATTTACCCATTTTCATTGAAGTTTTAAAGTTTTCAGGCAATGTTGCCGCATATTCAAGTAAATTCACATCAAGAAAGGGAGATCTTAATTCAATTGAGTTGGCCATACTCATACGGTCAACCTTTACTAAGATATCATCAAGCATATAAGTACGCATATCACCATAGTATATGCTATTTAACTCTGAGTCTTGCCGCTCAAACAACTTGGAAAACGTATCATATGAGCTATACATTTGATTATTTTTATTTATTATTTGCTTTGCTAAACTATTATTTGATAGTGCAACTTCTTTCAAATAATTATTTGGATAGTCTTCAAGTGCTCTATTAAGAGCCCTACCGGCCTTTTTTGAGAGGGACACTGGAATTGCAGACAAAAGGCTTTCAAATGCTTTTCCAAACGGGAGATATTCTTTTATTTTGCTATTTATAATGTGTCTGGAATAACGCTTGTAGCCACCAAATACTTCGTCACCACCATCGCCAGTCAAAACCATTTTAACTTCATTTTTTGCAAGCTTGCTAACAAAATAAGTAGGTAAAGAGGATGAATCCCCAAATGGCTCGTCGTAATATTTGGTAAATTCACTGACAATATCTGTACATGAACTTTCAAGAACAAATTCAGTATGATCTGTTCCTATATAGTTTGATATAAGTCGAGCATCATCTAATTCATTATATTTAGCAACATCAAAACCTATAGAGAATGTTTTAACAGGATCATCTAAATACTGTTGCATTATAGAGACAACAACGCTTGAGTCTATGCCTCCACTTAAGAAAGCACCAAAAGGCACATCACTTACAAGTCGATCATGTACAGATTGTTCTAATAACTTCTTCGTATTTGATCTTGCGTCACTAAATTTTATATTATTGTTCGTTTTAAATACCAAATCCCAATATGGATATATATTATGACTATCTTCATTAATTATTAGATAAGATGCTGGTTCTAATTTAAATATATTTTTATATATGGTTTTTGGTGTAGGAATATATCCAAATGTGAAGTAATCCTGTAGTGATTCGTAATCAATTTCTTTGTTATCTTTGCTCAAAGCATATATTGATTTAAGCTCCGAAGAAAAAGTAACAATGTTATTATCAAGCATATAATATAAAGGTTTTTTCCCCATTCTATCTCGAGCCAAGATAAGAGTTTTATTTCGTTTGTCCCATATGGCAACAGCAAACATGCCATTAAAATATTTAAAGCATTCTTCCTTATACTCAATGTAGGCTCTGAGAACAACTTCAGTATCAGATACTGTTTTAAACTGATGACCTTTTTGAATTAGTTCACTTCTTATATCTGAAAAGTTATAAATTTCACCATTATAACTAATGGTTACATTGCCATCTTCAGATGACATTGGCTGCTTCCCTCCGCCAATATCTATTATACTCAGCCGTCTATGACAAAGAACTACACCAGGCTCTTTATAGAACCCTGACTCGTCTGGCCCTCTATGCTTAATTGCTGAGCATGCATTTTTTATTTCCTGATCTGTATGATTAATATCACCAGAAAAATTGACTACGCCAAATATTCCACACATAAAGGTATTCTTCTCAACATTTTTTGAAATATAATTTCATAATTCTATTAGTAACAGAATTAATACCAGCATAGTCAACTATATATTTTCTACCAGCATTTCCCATTTCTAACAGGGTTTCATTGCTTGTATTTTTTATCACATTTAAGTATTCGGTTAATTCGGTTAAATTCTCACTATCGAATAACCAGCCATTTTTACCGTGTTCAATAATATCTTCTGTACCACTTACTCTTGACCCTAGTACAGGTATAGCCGAAGACATATATTCAAGTAAGGTATTTGACAGCCCTTCATACAACGATGGAAGTATTCCAAAATGAGCCATTGATATATAATTTTCAACGTCACTTTTTGGGCCTATAAAATGAATTTTATTTTTGACGCCTAGTTTTTTTACATAATCTTCTAAAGATTGCCTTAAATAACCGTGCCCTATAATAATTAGAGAAACACTGTCCTCATCCGTGAATACGTTATTAAATGCCGTAAAAAATAGCTCAAGATTTTTTTCTTTTACAAGTCGTCCGACAAAAATACCAATTTTTTCGGCTTTGAGTTCACTCGGTATAGTAATCTTCTGATCTGAATTAAATCTATCTGTATCTACAGCATTTGGTATAAGATGAATTTTATCTTTGTCAAAACCGCGTTCATAGAGCAATGAAGCAATTTGCTGACTTGTCGCTTGATAATAACTAGCTTTTTTAATAGCCCATTTTAATAATTTTATTCGTAAAGATATTTTATTATCTAATATTCCATTTTTTATTTCAGTCCAGCCTGTAAGTTTAATTAAGACAGGCTTATTAATTAAAGCACCTATCAAACTGCAGACTGCGGCCATATTGCTAGCAATATGTACATGAATTACATCATAAGAAGCACGATGCTTAATCAAATATAAAGCTAGGGAAAAAAGCATGAATACGCCCCCTAAAATACGAATTTTAGGGTATTTTATTCTATGTACAGGAATGCCATTTACAAGCTCATTACTCACTTGTGACGCATAACTGACCATCGGCGCTATAATTTCAACACCCCAGCCTAACGAAGACATACGAGTGCCCAATGTATTAAGCTGTGCTTCAGCACCACCACCTTTTTCCATTGGATAACCATTTTCAAGCACCATTAATACACTATGCTTTTGTGAAACATTAGACATCAACGTACTCCTGATGCCAAAGCTCAAGTGTTAGTAACAACCAAAGCTCCTGCGTGTAATCCCATGTTCCTTTTTCGTGCTTAGTGATCAGGTTAGATATAAAGCTTTTATTAAAATAGCCTCGTTCTATACAGCGTTTGGATAATAATGTATCTATAAGCAATGATTTAAATTCACTATTGTGTCTAAACCATTCACCAACCGGTAAACCAAAACCTTGTTTTTTCTTTTTCTGAATTTCAAGGGGAAGTATATTACTCACAGCTTTTTTGAATAAATAACGTTTTTTAGTTTTATTGACTTTATATTTATTCGGAATATGCCCCATAAAATTAATTAAACCTGGTGATAAATATGGATACATAACAGATACACCAGCAGCAGCTGCAGCACGGTTGACTTTTGTTAAATCATTATCGGCAATTGCCATTTGAAGATCAATATACATTAACTTATTAAGCTCGCTGCTTGAATTACATTCTTTATAATGATCTTCTAAAATATTCAATGAAGAATTTTTATTAATAGAAGCTCTAAAATCAGCTGTTAACATGGCATCGAAATACTCAGAACCAAAAGAGTCATCAGTATAAAATCGCTCAGGATTTTTTAGTGAGCCTCGATATATGTAATTATTAACTCTATTTATTATCCTAAGATCAATTGGCTTCATTAAACCACTAGCAATTGATGCGGTTTTTTTAACAAACCCTGGAAGTGAGTGAAAGAGATTAAAATAATATTCTTTTGAATAACGTTCATTACCACCAAATATCTCATCTCCGCCATCTCCTCCCAAAAGAATTAAATGGCCGTTGTCCTTAGCTAATTTTGCACAATAAAATGTCGGTATTGCAGAGGAATTACCGAAAGGTTCATCATAAGAATTAACTAAATTATTTACGATAGATAATGTGTCTTCTAAACCTATTCTTCTTGAATAATGATTAACGCCAAATGCATTAGCAGCGATTTCTGCATATTCTAATTCATCATAACCTTCTTCATTAAAACCAATTGAATAAGCATGAGTGTTTGTTCCACCTATCTTATTTGAAATAACACCCGTAATAGTCGAACTATCTGTACCACCACTCAAAAAGCACCCATAATCATTATTATTTGATGAATAATATTCGATAGTATCTGTAAGTTTATGATTTAAGCGTTCTACGAGTATGTCTTCAGAGTCATTAAAATCTTCCTGATATTCAGGTTGCCAATATCGACGAGTTTTACAATTGCTAGCGTGTATAGTTAATTCAGTACCAGGCTGTAATTTTTCCACATTTTTATATATAGTGAATGGTGTAGGTATATATGAAAAGTTAAGATGGTGATAAATAGATTCAGGATTCACATCTTTGACAAAATCTGGCAAAAATGAAAACAGTCTAATATCAGTAGATATTGCATTCATACCATTCATAGACAACCAATATAGATTTACCTGTCTTGTAGCATCAGTATAGGCATTAATACGGCCTAAATCGTGATCTATTTTTACAAAAGCAAATTTACCATAAAAATCATCTGATTTTTTCTCTATGAAGTCCTTTATAGAGGTAGGCCCAAACACAATACTTAAGCTTATTTCGGTAGAGTTACTTGACAATTGATTGTCAACTTTCACATCACCAGTGACAATAGCTTTAATTTCTGGCGTTATATCGAATATATTATTTTCATTAAATGAAGCGCTTTTCAGAGGCTGCTTAGACTCCAATATAATATTTTTCCAGTTATTAACCGGCTTATTAAAATCAACAATTAAAAAATCACCTATACCTTTACTCATCTTATAAAATTCCTTCACCTATTTACAATAGATGTATATGTCTTTTCAAAGTTATCAACCATTGCAGGTATAGAAAATCTTGTATGTATATCTTCTCGGGCCAGGTGACCCAATTTTTTGGAGTAATCTTTATCGTAATATAAACTAATTATAGCCTTCTCTAAAGCTTCAACATCATCACAATTGAATAATATACCGTTTTCATTATTAGTAATAATCTCAGGACTACCACCAACATTAGAAGCTATAACAGGTACGCCAGCCTCCATTGCTTCAAGTATAGTATTGGATAAGCCCTCTCTTAATGATGGCGAAATAACTAAATTTGCATATTCTAGAAGAGCTGGAACATCATTCCTTTCCCCTAAAAAATGAACATTTTTGACATCTAATGTATTTACCATTTCATTTAGATCATTTCTATCCGGCCCATCACCAACAATGATTAAACAAAGGTCGTTTATATTCCGTTGCTGAACTTTTTTAAAGGCCTTGATTAAAGTGGGTATATTTTTTAGCGCAATCAAGCGCCCAATAAACATAGCGACAACATTATAGCTGCTAAAAATCTTATCTACGTCTATATCGTAACGTTTATCAAGCGTATTAAATTTAATGCCATTATATATAACATGTAAATTATCAGACTGAAGCTTCATTTTATTGTAAGAGTACAAACCTGCATTCTTTGAATTACTAATTACTTTGGTAGATCGTTTTGTGATTTCTTTTTTAATACGCCACTGTAGAGGTGTATACCACTCATACTGACCTCTAATAGAGGTTACTAAGTGACCTCTATTAGCCATTGAAAAACATAAAGCACCCCAGAACTCGGCTGACAAAGCAAAACAATGAACTATATCAAACTCACCATCTTTTATATAACGATATAATTTATATATAAAAACTGGATCGAACTTATGATTTTTAGTTATTTCAAGCGTAGAAATATCATTAGCTTTAAGTTCATCAACTAAAAACGAACTATTTCTAAAATAAACTAAACTCGCATCAAATAAATCGCGATTAATATTATTGAGTAAGTGTACAATTTGACGTTGCGTACCGCCAACTTCCATTTCATCCGTAATAATTAAAAGTTTAATTTTTTTCATTTAAACTTTATCACTCGATTGATTTGAAAATAATGCATATAATTTTTTAGTTTCGGTTTGAATTGAAAAATCAGATTCAATAGTTGCACGAGCATTACTAGAAAATTTGTAAGCAAGATCTGGATCATTAAAAATCTTAGCCATACTATCAGACAATGCCTGTGGATCGTGCGGTTCAACGATTAAGCCATTAATATTATTTTTTATAAGCTCAGGAATACCTGAGACTGTTGTGCTTATAACAGGCAAGCCAACAGACATTGCTTCCATTAGTGCAACTGGAATACCGTCCATATCACCTTCTTTTGTAACAACAGAGGGCAGTACAAATATTGATGCCTCAGATAGGTATTTTTTAATCTGTTCTTGAGGCATAACACCAACAAGCTCTACATGACGTGATAAATCATTTATATTTATTTGTTTTTGCAAAGTGGTTTTTAATGGGCCGTTACCAATAATATAGCATTTAAAATCGCTGTCCTTTTCTTTATATATTTTGCATGCGTCTATTAATACTGAAAAACCTTTAATATGATCAAGTCGTCCAACAGCGAGTATATTTTTTGTATTACGATTATCCGGTGCAAACTTATGCTCTGTAACATCAATACCACAATGCACAATATGCATGCGGCTCTCAAGATCTAAATCTAACTGGTTGGACAATCTGTTTTTATTATAATTAGAAATTGTCACTGAAAATTTAGATTCTGTTACTTTTTCTTTAAGCAAGTGATCTTCTAAGAAGATATCATGCGCATGTGAAGTAAAACTAAAAGGCAGGTTTAAATTTTTAGATAAAATTAGTGCTGAAGTTGATGGGTATGTTGCCCAGTGTGCATGAATATGAGCAACATCTAAGTCCTTAATTTTATTAACAACACTTAGTGTCAACCACCATGTAGCTATGCTCTTGATCATAGAAAGCGGTCTTTTATAAAGACTGGAAATAATATCTATCAATAGTTTTGTATTAACGAGCGGTTTTTCAAGAAAAGCTATAGACGCATTGAAAAACGTATTAATTGGGCCAGATGGATACACAGCTCTTTTATAAAGGTTTTTTGCATCAGTTTGCACTAATTCTTCATTGGCATTTTTCAATGAGAGGATTGCGATATCGACACCCATATCTTTTAGCGCATTGATTTCTCGTACAATAAAAGTTTCAGACCAACATGGAAAAAGTGACACTATGTATAATACTTTCATTACAATCCAACCCACCTACCAGAGATGAGTCCTCCTTCCTTTTATATACTCAATAAAGCCTAAGAGCGAATACCAATTCAATAAAACAAAAGTATTTATCACTCTTACAATTAAATACCTTGATATACTCGTAAATAATTGATACTTATTAAGTACACACAGTGTGTACAGCAGTATTTGAGATAAAAACATTATGCTATATATTACACCTTGATCTAGAAGCAACAAGTTTGATATAAAAATACTTATTAAAAAAAGAGGTCCTAATAATCTAAGTATCTTATGTGATACAAATTGTATAAATAGCTTATTTTTAACTGGATTGAGTAACGCCGGGTTTAAGGACACTAATTGATAGTTGCCAGCAAGAGTTCTTACCTTCCTATTTTTCTCATTTAATTCATCATTAGATGGCTTATCATAAGCAACCGCAGAAGATTCGAAAATAACCCTATAACCAGACATGATCACTTGCATGGGTATCAACACATCATCTAAGATCACGCCTTCAGGTATTGGCGTATAAAGTGATTTCTTTATGGAATAAACAGCTCCAGTCACACCAATAACTGAGCTTATTTTAGCCTCGCAATTTCTAATTAATTTTTCATAACGCCAATATGCATCAATACCTTTAGAAAAGGCATTATGATCATCATCTATGAACACTAACTCACCACTCACAGCACCAACTGTAGTATCAGCCAAAGGTGATATTAAATTACGTATAGTGTCTTTTTCAAATTCTTGTCGCACATCTGCAAAAACAATATAATCCGAATCAACACTGCTTACTGCATCATTAAGGCATGCCGATTTACCACGTCGCTCTGTTACTAGTTTATATTTTATTTTATTTTCATAGCGCTTAAGAATCGATGCTGTGCCATCTGTAGATCCATCACTTAAAATAAATAAATCCAGTTTGCCTGCTGGATAGTGGCTATTTAAAATATTATTAATTTTTTTCTCTAAAAAAAATTCGCCATTATAAACAATGATTATCACGCTTACATTAGGTGTAAATTCAGTATCTTTAACGACGGGAATATATATCAATTTTGATAACAAAAATACGAGAATGGGATAGCCTATATAGGTATAAACCAATGCTGCTAACGATATATAAAACAAATAATTCATATACCATTATCCTCCTAATACAGCTGAGCGCAATTTATCGTATATATTATTACCTAATAATTTCTTGCCTATCATTGTGGTGTAGTATTTTGCTCTTATCTTATTTACCTTTGACCTATCTAGATTGACCCAGTCAATTACTCGATCTACAGATGTACTTTTAAGGATTGGCAGCCTAGGAATATCACCGAAAGAAGTATTAGATGTCCAGAGTCCAGGTCTTGACGTTGAAATAGCGGTATAACCTAGCTCAAAAGCAATATGCTTAACTAGTGGTGTTATCCTACCGCCAGGAGGTGCAAATATTGTAACTTCATGACCAATTTTATCTTCAATAGATTTTTTTGATATTTCTAATTCTTCAACAATTGTCTTTTTATCAAGTTCATCGAAATAATAATGATGGTGCCCATGTGATTGAATAGACATACCATTATTATGCATTTCCGCAATTTGTTGCCAATTCATGTAGCCTTCAGTACCAACATATGCAGAATTAACAAAAAAATCAGCTGAAAAATTATATTTGTTTAGAATCGGAAATGCATCTACATAGTTGCTGATATGCCCATCGTCAAATGTAAAGACTGTGAATTTAGCAGTATCTATATTGCTTTTTTTCGCAATATTACGCAGTGATTCGATATTAACCTTTTGTGCAGAAAGACTTCTCACAAGATCATCAAAAGATATAGCTGACATTGCATAATGCTCATCAGCATTACACAATACAGCATCCGTATGTAGAGCATGAAACATTAACACAGACATCAATTGATTCATGATTTTAGAGTTTTCCTAATATTATTTAAAATTTTAATTAAATAATATTTAAAAGGCTGGAGAACATAATAAAACTCAGGTGTAACTACTTCAATATTTTTAGTAAAGCCTAGTTTAAAATAGTTTATTGGATCATTGTTACCTCTATCAAGCCAATAACCACCGAAGTCATAAATACTGTAACCACAATTTTTTGCCCATTTAATTGCTTCCCAATGCATTTTATGAGCAAGAGGCAGAGTTTTAAATTCAGGCTCTTGTGTATTCATCCCCCATTCGTATATAACACGATCATCTTGTTTCATCAATATTACGCCAGAAATCAACTGATCTTGTAAGTAAGCAAGAATGATTTTTGCTTTATTGCGCTTTTTTGAGTCAAATATAAATTTCATCATATTACTATCTATTTTAGATAACCCACGCTCTTCAGCCATTGAATTAAAATATTTAAAAAATCCTTCTATAGCTGATTTTTTAGGATCAAGATCAATTTCTATGCCTAGCTTTTCTGACTTGTTCAACTGAGTTTTCAAAGATCGTCTGAATTTGCTTCTTACAATTTCCAAATCTGGAGATAGATCAATAACTAGTGTGGATTTATAAAGAGACAGTGTTTCATGCTCAGGTTTCCAACCAGAACTAATAAGTGCATCGCTTATTTTTTTAACATGTTTTTCTGTATATACCATTGGTGAACACATAACAAACACGACATTATGTTTCGATAAATATTTAATTAAATCACTATTGTGATTAATAATATCAGATTCGGTTTCACCTACAGGCCCTCTGTTGATATAGCATATGCTCCCCAACAACAAGGGAAGTTTTTTGAAGCTAACAACAGAAGTAGCAACAATTACATTATTTTTGTATGAAACTGCGTAAACACTGTGATCAATTGATTTGCACCAATTTAAACTTTGTAAGTAATGAGCACTTAAGAAACTATCATCAAGTCCGGTTTTTTCAAGGTCACAAACATTAATTACTTCAAATGTATTTTTATGCATTAGATATAAAATTATCTTGCAGCTACACTGCTTTTGAGACCCTTTTCTAAGTTAAATATCCATCAAAATTCGTATGAATTAGTTATAAAATGATCGACTATTCAATTCTTTTGTTATCTTCCATTTGATCTGCAATACGCTTTAATTGCCTTGATATCTCAACCAAAGCTCTAGAAGATATAGGACTATACGAAGCAAGTAACATATCTTTCAAATCTGTTACACTATTACCATCTTTCGACGAGTCATTCTGATAAAGATTATCGTTATTACTTAAAGCATGATCAAGTTTAAAAGAATCATATAGATCTTTATGAGGCTTCCACTGTAATTCATTTATAGCATTAGCAAAATCTTCTTCACTTAGAACTTTATTATTATCCGCAAAGCCGCATGTTAAAAGCTTGTCACATAATGAGTTAATTAACCTCGGTATACCGCCAGTATAATTAATAATTTTTGGATACAGTTTTTCATCAAATAAGCTTTTTTCAATTCCGGCTATTTTTATGCGATGAACAATATATTCTTTTACCTCGTTATCTGTAAGTTCCCGTACGTGATATCTTAAACTTATGCGTTGTAAAAGCTGCTCCATATCAGGGGCTTCAAGCTTATGATTTAGTTCGGGCTGACCAACTAAAATAACATGTAATATTTTTTCCTTTTGTGTTTCCACACTTGATAACATTGTTATCTCTTCAAGCACTCTTTTATTTAAATTTTGTGCATCATCAATTATAAGCAGAACTTGCTTGTCTTCATTGTAACTATCAATCAAAAATTGATTGATCATATTTAAAAGCTCTACTTTCTTTGCTGTAAACGGATTAAAACCGAATTCAACCAAAATAGCCTGCAGTAACTCAACTTCATCCAGTTGTGTTTGAAATATTTTTGCGACAACTATACTGTCGCTTAAATCCGCCAGTAATTTTTTCACTAGCGTTGTTTTCCCTGCGCCAATCTCTCCTGTAACAACCACAAAACCTTCACGATTAAATATTGCATATTCCATATAAGACAGCGCTCGCGAATGAGCAGATGACATAAACAAATAATCAGTATCAGGTGTTAGCCTAAATGGGTAGTCGTTAAACCCATAATGTTCTAAATACATTAAGAATCCCTATCTCGCGTTATATATTCGATCGAAAACAATATTCTTTTATCTTCAAATGATACCCCTGTAGCGGTACTATCTCTTTCAATAATTGAATAGCTTATAATATAAAACATATTTTTATTTATTCTATACCTATAATCCAATTGTCCATAGGTATCATCATCAATTCTAATACCACTAACTTGTTGAGAGTATTCTAATTCCCTCATAGAATACTGAAAATTAACTTCTGAATTTCTATCATTGTCCCACTGAGTTTGAACATATACATTATTAATATCTCGATCTAGTGAATCCCGAAAAAAATAATCATCGGTACCACGAGACATTCCAATAGCTAATTCCACCTCTCCAAAACGCCTATTATAATCAACCAGAGTTCTTTCACTGACAAAAAGATCATTACTCGTTGTGAGTAATCCTGCATCAATATCAGAGCCTGTAGCAACAGTATCAACTGTATTAAGTGATGTAATTGAACGACTTGTATCTGTAACATATTTATTCACTTCAATCGTAGCCACCGAAGATCTTGTTCTTTGGTTAACAAGTAATAATCGATATTGGTTATCTTTTTTATCACCAAAACTATTTGACTCTATTTTAATAATTCCACCTTCTAGTTCGATGGAATTTTTATTATTTGTATATGTAAAACGTAAGTTTGCATCAAATTGATCGAAGTCGCTTTCACTAATATTTGAAGCTGTATACTTAGTTTGTTCGTACTTACTCAATAATGCATAGGTAGTATTTTTTGATGGCGCATGAATCCATTGAAACGTCGTATTTAGTCTATTATTACTTAACTCATTAATTTCATAACGAAAATTTTCAATTCTAGGTTCAATTCTTATGGTATTTGCTTTCCCAAAGCGCCAAATAAAATTCGGGCCAGTTGAGAGAGCATTTACAGATTGTCTGTTAGACGGCAAGTTTGTTTGCAATAAATCTCTTGCTGTTTGTGTGTAAATATCCAGGAAATACCATTCATAATGATTTGGGCTTAATGTCCATAAAGCACTGGCAAATAAGTCTGACTGATTAAAGTCGGTTTGAATATTTTTTTGGTAGTTTGTTGTTTCAGTAGTGAGGTTAACAGAAGCTATTAAATCAGCGGTATTTTCATTAATAAATATTGAACCACGCACACTCTCAGAAACTTCATTATCTGCTGGGTTTTCAACCTGTCTGACATTTGAATAAGCCCCTACATCTACGCCTAAAGCATAATCAAGCTCTGCAGAATATGCATTGTTAAAGCTTAAAATAATGAAGGATATGGAAGTTAAAAGTACCTGGAAGCGCATGACAACTTTATTACCCGATACCAGGAATATTAAAATTTGGAGCCGGAGGCACATGACTAAAAATAATGCCTAATAACTTGTCTTCTCCAATAGCATCAGCTGCTTCTTTTATTTTTCTGGTTGTGACTTGACCATATGGCACATCTAGAACCACATAATCACAAATATCCACTAGAATTTTAGTATCTGCTGAATCTATAATTGGTGCCGCATTAAGAAAAATATAACGATCTGAATACCTGTCTAATAACTCTCTCATTAAATCGCGCATTTTTTTGGAAGTAAAAAATTCTGACGCAGACTCTTTTCTCTCACCAGCAGGGATTAAACGTAAACGCTTAACACCACTGTTATACATAATATTATCAGTTGTAATATCATCATTTTCAAAGTAATCAGTCATCCCCTTTGGGAAATCTATGTTAAGCACTTTATCAAATGATGGTTTTCTTAAATTACAATCTATAACAAGTGAGGTTTTACTTTCGTCTAATGAAAATGCTGAAGCTAAATTTATGGAGCATAAACCAGTATCATACTCAGACAGACAACTTGTAACCATTACAACAAAATTTTCACCATTACTTTTATGAATTAATTGTGTTCTAAGCTCTCTAAAGCTGTTTAAAATTTTTGAGTTACTTGATTCTGAATGAATTATATTTAGACTATCCAGCTCTTCATTACTAAACAAAACACCCTCATCCATAAGTGCAATTTGCTTAGTGGATGATGTTCTATTTTTTAAATGTGTGTCCGATGGTTGCCTGGTAGCTATATCACTACTCATTTGATCTATACGCTTTCTACCAGTAATAACCTGCAATTGATTACCTTGAGCAGAGCTTTTCTTAACTTTATTTAAAGCATCTTCTATTTTACTCATTAAAATATCCCTAGATATTTTTGAATGCTGACGTAGATGTATATAACAGCAGTGAATATAATTAACCCACCAAGAACAACTGCCTTCTTACGATCCGTTTCTACAGTAGATTGGTCTTTAAAATCATAAATTTCGACAAGGACAGGTATCTTTAAGTCATTAATAATTGTTTTTGTTGATCGTACCCTTGAATCATATTGAACAAATAAAAATATCAGGCCGATTGATACTAAAAGACCAAGAATTGGGCCCGCTATAATAAAATGCAAGAAACGCATACCTGATGGCAGTATGGGTATTTTTGCCGGCTCCTGTATCTTAAATGCGAATCCCTGATGTTCCTGATCTAAACTTTTTGAAACACGAGCATTCTCTCGACGCTTTAGTAAATCCTGATAAATATCCTGATTAACTTGGTAATTACGCGTTAAGTCAGATAATGTTGCTTCAGCTGCATGAATTTTCGCAGCTCTTGAATATTCATTTTTAAGCATTTTACTTAATTCGTTACGTCTCGTTTTTAGTGTTGCATTTCGTGTTTCAGTGCTTGATAAGTTACTTCTCAACTCCTGATATAAAGGGCTTATCAATATAGATTCATCTACATAAACATCACCTGATTGCTTTGAAGTTGATATAACAGTCTTTCTATGCTCTATCTCTTTGTGTAATTCAACTTTCAATTCACTAATTTGATTATTTAATCTAACAATATCAGGATAGGTATCTTTATAATCCAGTCTTAATGCTTGAACCTGATTTTGTAAATCGGCTATTGTGCTCAAATACTGGCCTTCTTTACTCTGGCTAATGGCTATTAGGGCTTCACCAGAAAGTTGCTTTTTGATCGAATCGTGCTTGATACCCGCTTCACGAATTTCAAGATCTGTATCTTCTATTTGTGCCTTTAGCCTACTAATTTTATTGGAGACTTCTGTTATTAGCCCAGGTCTCACATCTGGATTTTCTGATCTGAATTTTTTGATACCATCTTCTACAGCGATAAGTTTTTGCAGGTAGTCACCGACTTGTTTGTTTATAAAATCAAAAGCCGCCTGACTTTCATCAATTTTAGATTGCTCACCTTTTTCAATAAAAAGATTAGCCATCATATTAACTGTTTCAAATGCCCTTATTGCATTGCTATCGACAAATTCAATTTTTACTAGGTCTTTGCCAAATCGATTAATTGATACTTTTTTCTTAATCAATTCTTTTATACGCGCGCCTTCAAGATCGTCTACAACCTCTTCTTTCCAGACATCCTGCGCGAGAATATTATTCATTATTTCCTCGCCAAAGATAATTTCACGTGCATTGGCCACTTGATCTATAGACTTAGTAGTTTCTGCTCGACCTTGCATTAAAGGCTGAAGTATATTTGTAGAATCAATTTCAATAAGAACTGAAGCAGTGTATCTTTTTGGCCATACCGTACCTATGGCAAGTATGGCCAAACTAATAATCACAAACAATATGACAATTACATTTCGGCGTACATAACATTCTTTAATGGTTATCGATAATAGCTCGTCAAATTCTGAATTCATTTTACGACTCTCTAAAAAATACGCTCTGGTACAGCAATGATATCTCGCGGCCTAAGCTCAATATTAGTTTCGAGCAAGCCTTTATTTAAAATATCATCAAGGTGAATATAGATAATATGTGTTTTGCCATTAATTACGCGATATAATTTTGTTTTGTCAGGAGCAGCATAATCATTAAGCCCACCTGCAGCTAATATCGCGTCAAGTGGAGTCATACCCTGTCTGAAGTTAAGTGAAAGTGGGTTATTAACAGCCCCTGTCACACGTACAAGAGTAAGGTATTCATGGCTACGCAATTCTTTAATGATAACGGTTACATTAGGATCACGTATAAAACTTTTTAAACGATGTTTTATTGATTTAGCAACATCCTCTGGAGTAAGGCCTGCTGCCGTTAAGTCACCAATAAGAGGCATGGATATTTTCCCATCAGGACGAACCGGCACTGATATCGATAACTCTGGATTCCGCCATACATTAATGTCAATGACATCATCAATGCCCACACGATATTCTTTGATGATTTTGTCTGCATTATGGCTTGATAAGAAATCTGAATCAGCTGAAATTACATTCTTCTCTGCGCAGGCTGAGATTAATGTCACTGTTAAGATCATTATTAATAGATGTTTAATCATATTCTTCAATTATTCCCCTGAACGGTACTAAAACTTACACTTAGCTTTATAAAATGCTAATTTTAAATGCAAATACCATGACATCCGATGTGTATTTATCGAGAATATTATCACATAAAAATTGTTAACAAAGCCACATGTTATTTATCAAATCAGTAACTTCTAGCACATACATAAACCTAAACCATACCACATTCGGGTGATTTTTGGTCTTTACTCCAGCTAAAGCTTTTACAAAAAACATTTTATTGCCAATAAGCACAATTAATTTAGCCAGCTTTGTATTTAATTAGCCAAATACTGTATGATTTGCCGTATATATATATATATATATATATCTATAAATTCCTTAATAGCTTCATTAGCAATAGCTTATAAACCATGTATACATATGAAGAATGCTACAAGATTTTGTTAATTGAGTCCGAGTGCAGCTGGGAAAGCTTGCGTAAAGCATATAAAAAATTAATTCAAAAATGGCACCCTGATAGATTCGCTAATGAAACCCAAAAGCTATCTGCCGAAGACAAGATAAAAGAACTTAATACTGCCTATATTCAACTTTCAGACTATTACAAAAAATACAATTCCTTACCCCCCCTTCTTGAAGTAGAGGTCATCCATCGCCCACCCAATAAAACAAAAAAGACATCCGTTAGCCAGCCACAAACCTCAGATGATTATACTGCTTCTACTGCAAAGGCTCCTTCAGCCAGGCAGACAACAACTGATCGCTCATCGATTGAATATAGTAATAAAATTTATTTAACACTTGTAATAGTAATCAGCTTAATTGTGTTTATCATTTCAGATGCAGATTATGAATCGGATCATGAATCGGCACACTCAAACACTCAAATAAAGAACACTTACAAAGCAGATAGCGACAATAGTTCTATAGAAATGAAGTCGATTGAAACTCATGAAATTGACAAATCAGATATTACTCAAGAGCTAACAGATTCGATAGACAAAAGTGACATCAATGCTATACCTGGCACACAGCCTGCTGACTATTTTACATATGGATCAACTATTGGTGAAGTATTGAGCATACAAGGTAGGCCAGATAATATAGATGGAGATTTCTGGTTTTATGGCAATTCATATGTAAAATTTAAAGATGGCGTAGTTGAAGACTGGAAGCGCTCATCTGAATTCCCTTTAAAAGCACATATAGACATTTAAAATAATACTATCTAGCACCTTTACCAAATAAAACTACTTGTACAGTTTGAAACATAATAGTCATATCTAAAAACAAACTGTAATTTTTTATATAGTACAAATCATATTGTAATTTTTTACGTGTATCTTCTTCCGTCTCACCATATGGATAACAAATTTGAGCCCAACCGGTTATCCCGGGTTTGACAGTATGCCGAAGAGAGTAATGAGGGATTGTTTTCTCATATCCTAATACGAACTGAGGCCTCTCAGGCCGAGGGCCTATAAAACTCATATCACCTTTAAGTACATTTATAAGCTGCGGCAATTCATCTATACGTGTTTTACGTATAAAAGCACCTATTCGTGTAATACGCGCATCGTTCTTTTTAGCAAATTGTGCACCATTTTTTTCTGCATCTGTCGTCATACTACGAAATTTCAATACATTAAATGGGGCATCACAAAGCCCTAAACGAATCTGCCGGTATAAAACTGGATCACGTCCAAAACTGCTAAGCCAAATAAAAAAAGCAGTTAAAAGCATAATAGGACTTGCGAATATCAAAATCAGAAGACTTGCTAGTATGTCAAACAAGCGTTTAGCATAGCTTAATGAAACCGCATTAGTGAATCCATCAGAGAAAATAACGGTACTGGGGTGTAACGCTTCCAGTTCAATATGCCCGGTTATCCGCTCAAGTGAGTCGATAGCATCACGAACAACAATGCCTTTCATTTTGCATTCAAGCAAGCTCGATAATGGAAAGCCTTTTCTGCGGTCATCCATTGCTAATACAATTTCATCTATTTCGTAATCGAGACATAAGTCATATAGCGTAGATTCAATTGCCAGAATGTGATCTCCTGAGACCTTTATTTCATCGTTGTCTATATCAACGAAACCAACAATTTCATAACCCTGCTTGCTTGCAAAGGCAATTCTATCTTCAAGTAATTTACCTATAGTGCCAGCACCTATAACCAATAATTTTCTTTTAAAGATATTGTGATTATCCAAATTCTGATGAATTGTTCTTGTGAATAAAACACCAGCAAAAGACACTACGAAGGTAAAAGCAACGACACCTCGCCCTAAAAAGAATTGAGGGTAAATATAATATATTAATGAGATTATAAAAAAACCAACTCCGAAACTGAGGAAAATCCTGATCATCATTCCAGAAAAATCATCAACCACATTACGCGTATGCAAGCCCATGGCTGTCATGGACAGAATCATTGTCAATGAAAAAATCAACGCCTTATAACTTACAGGTTCTAATAGAGCGACTGAAAATTCTTTTTGGGCATCATTATAAAAACGTAGTTCAATACCTGCATAAACAGAAAAGTATAAAACAATCGCTTCTACCAGTACAAGGATAACCAGTGATGCAGGTACATAATGACTAAAAAGTCTTAGCATTTCAGGGGGTATGCCTCAATTCAGTAATTTAATAAAAGGATATATATTATTTGCCCAACAAATCATCAATATACCAATCCATTGACAACGCCATACCTTCATCTATTTTATATTTAGGTGCATAACCTAACAATTTCTGAGCCTTTGTAATATCCGCTCTAGAATGACGTACGTCACCTGCCCTAAAATCTCTATATTGTGGGTCAGGAATCACAAGCTCAGGCTTTCGAGCAATTAGCTCATGTCTAATAGAGTTAAACAACTCATTTAAAGTCGTCTGATCATTAAGTGCAACGTTATATACCTGATTAGCCGCATCAGGGTGATCGGCTGTTGCCGCGAGGATATTCATTTGTACGGTGTTATCGATAAAACAAAAATCACGACTCGTTTCACCATCGCCATTAATATAAATAGTTTCGCCATGCAACATATCAGAAACCCACTTGGGTATTACTGCCGCATAGGCACCATTAGGATCTTGTCTGTAACCAAAAATATTAAAATATCTTAAGCCAATCGTTTTGAAGCCATAGGTGCGAGCAAAAACCTGTGCATAAAGTTCATTTACATATTTTGTAACGGCATAAGGAGATAGTGGATTACCAATTTTATCTTCCTGCTTTGGCAAGTCGGGATGATCGCCATAGGTTGAACTGGAAGCCGCATATACAAATCGCTTCACCTTAGCATCTCTTGCAGCAACCAGCATATTTAGGAAGCCATCAATATTTGTTTGGTTAGTAGAAATAGGATCTTCTACGGAGCGAGGTACGCTACCTAAAGCGGCTTGATGCAGCACATATTGCACGCCTTTACATGCTTCATGACAATCTTCAATTTTACGAATATCACCATTGATGAACGTAAAATTCTTCCACTGCTCAGCTGTAACCAAAGATTGAACTTTATCCAGATTATATTGGTGTCCCGTTGCAAAATTATCAAGACCTACAACAATCTGGTTATTTTTTAATAAGCTCTCAATTAAGTTTGAGCCAATAAAACCTGCCACACCTGTCACTAACCAGGTTTCTGGCTTAGTGTTTAAGCTTGCTAGAACTGATTCAAATTTTGTCATTAATTTTCCTATAAACGACCATCAACTTCGTCTGTTTTTAATATATATTTGATATCATAGAGAACGTGATTTTCTTTGCCTAATGCATGAATATTTGCAGCACCCATTTCAACAAACTCGTTATGCGATACGGCAAGCACAATAGCGTCATAAGCGGCTTCTTGCATTGAATCTATCGGACGAATTGAATATTCTTTATAGGCTTCATCTTTATCTACCCATGGGTCATAAACATCAACATTAGCTCCATATTCAACAAACTCATCAATCATATCTGTGACACGTGTATTACGTAAATCTGGACAATTTTCTTTAAATGTTAAACCCATAATCAATATATTCGCATTACTAATATGAATGCGTTTACGTAACATCAGTTTAATTATTTGTGAAACAACATAGCTTCCCATTTGATCATTTAAGCGGCGTCCAGCCAAAATCATTTCGGGATTGTAGCCAATTTCTTGAGCCTTATGAGTTAAATAATAAGGATCAACACCGATACAATGTCCACCTACCAAGCCTGGACGAAAGGGTAAGAAATTCCATTTAGTTCCCGCAGCTATTAAGACTTCTTCAGTGTCGATATTTAAGCGATTAAATATTAAAGCAAGCTCATTGATTAAGGCGATATTCACATCACGTTGTGTGTTTTCAATAACTTTTGCAGCTTCTGCAACTTTTATTGAAGATGCTTTATGTGTGCCTGCAGTGATAATTTCTCTATATAAGGCATCAACAAAATCAGCGGCTTCTGGAGTAGAACCCGACGTTACTTTTTTAATGGTGGTAACGCGATGCTCTTTATCACCCGGGTTAATACGTTCAGGACTGTAGCCCGCAAAAAAATCTTTATTATAGGTAAGGCCTGAAACCTCTTCTATGAGAGGAATACAATCTTCTTCTGTAGCGCCTGGATAAACAGTCGATTCATAGATTACCACATCGCCTGCACAAATAACTTCACCAAGCATGCGACTTGCATTTATTAAGGGTGTTAAATCGGGATTTTTGTTTTTATCGATAGGTGTGGGGACGGTAACGATGTATACATTTGACGCTGCAAGGTCTTGAACATCTGCGCTATAGGTTAAGTGAGTAGACTCAACCAGCTCTGCTTCGCTGACTTCCAAAGTGCCATCTTTACCACTTTTAAGCTCATTAACTCGTTGCTTGTTTATATCAAAGCCAAGCACTTCTATTTTCTTACCGAACTCTACCGCTAGCGGGAGCCCAACATAACCAAGGCCAATAATAGCAAGTTTAGTGTCTGCGATTTGGATCACATTCGTTCCCTCATTTTATTTACTGCAATTTTTATGCTGCGATTTTACACTAACAGTTCCGCACATGGTATGACCTATTCATATGATACGGGCTATAAAAGGACATATATGCCAATTAACTTAATTTATGGTTTTTATTAAAAATATCATTGACCTGACGAGAGTTTTTCCCCATAATTCACGCCCTCGAAAGAGCAAGCGCCTGTAGCTCAGCTGGATAGAGTACTCGGCTACGAACCGAGCGGTCGGAGGTTCGAATCCTTCCAGGCGCACCATACAAATAAAAAAGCCCCACTTGTTTACAGTGGGGCTTTTTTATTTGTAAAAATTACATTCTGAACCACACCGAATATTCTAAAGCAGCCGCTTATTCTCATCTCAAGCAATAATTTTAATGCATAAAAAAACCCATCATAGATGGGTTTTTTTATGTTTGGCGGAGAGCGAGGGATTCGAACCCTCGATACGATTTCTCATATACACCCTTAGCAGGGGTGCGCCTTCAGCCACTCGGCCAGCTCTCCAATATTTCAAACAAAGCCGCCGCTGATTATCAGCGGCGGCTTTTTTGAGCGGGCTAAGAATACCTTCGATCGAAGCGCAGGTAAAGCCAAAATTACTTTTTATTAACTATTCCCTTCATTATCATCAGGCTGACTGTCGTCATTGCCTACAGATTGGGATTCTTGCTCTTTCTGAATACGCTCATAAATTTCTTCACGATGCACAGACACTTCTTTAGGCGCATTTATGCCAATGCGAACCTGATTACCTTTTACACCCAAAACAGTAACAGAAACTTCATCACCAATCATCAGGGTTTCGCCTACACGACGAGTCAATATTAACATTTTTCCTACTCCTTAAATCAATCACCAGTAGCCATAAGTTTTAGTCCTCTTATGACCGGACAATATTCTAACACAACCCTGGGGGGAGCTACTATTGTTTAGCTAGCTTGCTCTAAACCGAACTCACTGTGTAAAGTTCTAACCCCTAATTCCAGATATTTCTCATCAACAACGACTGAAATTTTAATTTCCGATGTCGATATCATCAATATATTGATACCTTCTCTGGCTAATGCAGCAAACATACTAGCCGCTATACCGGCATGTGAGCGCATGCCAACACCAACAACAGAGATCTTAACAATTGCGTCATTACCTTTAACTTTCTTCGCACCAAGCTTTTCACCCGTTTTCTGCAGCAGATCCAGTACAACCTCATAATCGTTTCTATGAATCGTAAAGGTAAAGTCAGTAGTACCGTCATCACCTACGTTCTGCACAATCATATCGATTTCAATATTGGCTTCTGCTACTGAACCCAAAATTTCAGATGCAATACCCGGCGTATCAGGTACGCCAGAAATGGTTAATTGGGCTTCATCCCGATTAAATGCTATACCGGAAATTACGGCCTGTTCCATCTCGCTATCCTCAGTTGTAATTAGTGTACCTGCTCCCTCACCCTCATCAAAAGACGATAAAACACGTAAAGGAACGTTATATTTTCCTGCAAACTCGACAGATCTAATTTGCAAAACCTTGGAACCCAAACTGGCCATTTCCAGCATTTCTTCAAAGGTGATTCTATCTAGTTTTCTGGCTTTTGGCTCTACCCGTGGGTCAGTTGTATAAACACCATCTACATCAGTGTATATCTGACACTCATGCGCTTTCAATGCCGCAGCCAGTGCAACCGCTGTAGTATCAGAGCCACCACGCCCCAGTGTCGTAATATTACCTTTTTCATCCACGCCCTGAAAACCAGCCACCACGATAATGTAGCCATCATCTAAATCAGCTTGCAAATTATCACACTGGATATCCAGAATTCGCGCCTTGCTGTGCGCATCATCGGTTAGCATTTTGATTTGCGAGCCGGTATATGATTTTGCCCTGGCGCCTTTTGCCTGCAACGCCATCGCCAGCAAGGCAATCGTCACCTGCTCACCGGTAGAAACCAGAACATCCATTTCACGTTTAGAGGGCTGTTTTTCAATTTCGCTAGCCAGACTAATCAATCGATTGGTTTCGCCACTCATTGCAGATACCGCGACAACAACCTGATTGCCCTTATCCCGCGTAGCAATAACGCGCTCGGCAACTGCCTGGATACGCTCTATGGTACCTACCGATGTACCGCCATATTTTTGAACTATTAAAGCCATACTATTTAATTTTCAGATTTCAAATAAAAGAGTTTCACCAAAAAGCCCGCCACATAGGTATGTGGCAGGCTTTGGCAAGGCGCGATTATGTCATAAGACAATGCATTTTGCGACTATCTCAATTGCTGCTCGATCCAACTTTTAACTGAAGCCAAAGCTGCATCAAGATTTTCAGGCCGGGTACCACCGGCCATCGCCAAATCTGGGCGACCACCACCTTTACCGCCTACTTGTGAAGCAACCATATTCACTAAATCGCCGGCTTTAAGTCGCTTGATTTGGTCTTTGCTTACACCGGCACATAAACTGACTTTGTTACCCTCAGCGGTTGCTAAAACAATAGCCGCTGAACCCAGCTTATTTTTAAGCTGATCCATGGTGTCACGTAATGACTGACTATCAACCCCCTCTAACTTGACGGCCAGTACTTTTATACCATCAACTTCCACAGCATCCGCGGTTAAGTCACCACCTGCCTGAGATGCCATTTTAGACTTAAGCTGAGAAATTTCTTTTTCCTGCGCTTTAAGCTTGCCTAACACCTGCTCCAGCTTACCCTCTACTTCATCATAACTTGCTTTAAGTAATGAAGATAACTTATTGATTTTAATTGATTGTTGATTGGAGTACTCAACAGCCGCTATACCTGTTATTGCCTCAATACGACGCACACCGGAGGCGATGCCCGTTTCAGCAACAATCTTAAATGCACCGATATCCCCGGTACGCTTTACATGAACACCGCCACATAACTCGATAGAAAAATCACCCATACTAATCACGCGCACTTCATCACCGTATTTTTCACCAAACAGCGCCATTGCACCCTTAGCTTTGGCATCGGCTATCGGCATTACTTCAGCATCCGTAGCCAGGTTACGACGGATCTCCTGATTAACAATGCGCTCAATTTCAAACAACTGTTCCGCATTTACAGCTTCATTATGAGAGAAATCAAAACGCAGTTTTTCACTATCGACTAATGAGCCTTTTTGCTGAACATGCGCGCCCAACACATTACGCAAGGCCGCTTGCATCAAATGCGTTGCCGAGTGATTGCGTATAGTTGCATCACGGCGCTCTGCATCAATCACCGCCGTTAACTTGTCGCCAACGGATAATGAACCTTGCGCCAATGAGCCTATATGAATAAAGGCCTTGGCCTGTTTCTGCGTATCCATCACATCAAAGCGGCAGTTATCATTACTCAACAAGCCCGTGTCACCTGCCTGACCACCAGACTCTGCATAAAAAGGGGTTTTCTTAAGGATAACCACGGCCTCATCACCCGCAGTAATTGAACTAATCGACTCACCGCCTTTAAATAACGCCTCTACTTCAGATTGATCTTCTAAGTGATCGTAACCTGTGAAATCCGTTACCGCATCGGTACTAATCGCATCGTTATAATCTAAACCAAACTTACTGGAAGAACGTGCCTGTTCACGCTGTACCTGCATGGCCTTTTCGTAACCACCCATATCCAACTTTAAGTTACGCTCACGCGCGATATCAGCGGTTAGATCAACTGGGAAGCCATAGGTATCATACAGCTTGAAAACCATTTCACCGGGTATCTGCTGATCTTTGATATCAGAAATACCGTCTTCTAAAATCTTCATACCCTTATCAAGGGTTTCCGCAAACCGCTGCTCTTCTAGCTTTAATGCCTTCTCGATTTCAGCTTGCGCCTTAGCGAGTTCAGGATAGACCTCACCCATTTGCTCAACCAGAGTGGCCACTAGTTTATAAAAGAATAAATCGTTCTGGCCTAACTTGTGCCCATGACGTAAGGCACGGCGAATAATTCGGCGCAGTACATAGCCGCGCCCTTCATTTGATGGCAGCACGCCATCAACAATTAAAAAGGCACAAGAACGAATGTGATCCGCAATAACCTTTAGTGAGCTATGCGTTAAATCGCCACTGTTGGTTTGTTTAGCCGCCGCGGCAATTAAGGCCTGGAATAAATCGATGTCGTAATTACTGTGACCGTTTTGTAATATCGCCGCTAAACGCTCAAGCCCCATACCGGTATCAACTGACGGTTTAGGCAGTGGCTCCATCTTGCCGCTTTTATCGCGGTTATACTGCATGAAAACCAGATTCCAGATTTCGATATAACGATCGCCGTCTTCTTCCGGTGTACCCGGTGGGCCTCCGGGAATATGCTCACCGTGATCGTAAAATATTTCAGTGCAAGGGCCACAGGGGCCGGTGTCACCCATTGACCAGAAGTTATCGCTCTCGTTTTTCTTGCTGCCTGGCTTGTCACCAATACGTGAGAAACGATCTGCAGAAACACCCATTTCATCTAACCAGATAGATGCTGCTTCTGCGTCGTCTGCATACACCGTCACCCAGAGTTTTTCAGCGGGAATTTCTAATTCCTCGGTTAAGAACGCCCAGGCATATTTAATGGCATCACGCTTGAAATAATCACCGAAACTAAAATTACCCAACATTTCAAAAAAGGTATGATGACGCGCCGTATACCCCACGTTTTCTAAATCATTATGTTTACCACCGGCACGCACACAACGCTGACTAGATGCAGCCTTTGTATAGCTGCGCTTGTCCTGCCCTAAAAACACATCTTTAAATTGCACCATGCCTGCATTAGTGAATAGCAAGCTTGGATCATTGCCCGGCACCAGAGAGCTAGAGGCTACAATTTCATGCCCCTTACTATTAAAGTAGTCGAGGAACTTATGTCGAATTTCGGCTGTTGTCATCATAATTAATTACATTAACACTTATGTTTATATTATTGTTTTATATGAACTTAATACTCAAGATCATCCATAGAATTTAGTTTAAACACCCAATCTAAAGGAAACCCCCGAGATTGCAGATATTTAGCGCGCCTGGCTTTTTCTGCATACTCTACAGCCAACTGCTGGCCATACTTTTTAATATACTGATCACGCATCACCTGTCGCCACTCGGGATTATTACGGTCAAGATAATCAGTAAAACTCTCTTCAGAGACGCCTCGCTGGCATAGCTCCTGAGCAATACGCAACGGCCCATAACCACGCCGCTTGCGCATATTAATATAACTTTCAGTAAAACGCTCTTCCGATAATAAATTATTCTCAATTAAGCGCGCTATCGAGCTTGAGATTTCATCATCTTCAAAGCCCTTATTCTTAAGCTTACGCTGCATTTCCAGCACCGAGTGCTCTCGACGAGACAAGGCAGCGATGGCAACTTCATTTATTGAGCGTGACATAATTATCTTGGCCGCCTTTTAAAATACTTAATGCATCATTCCATCAAGCTAACGCTAAAAATCCAGTGACTTATAAATAAGTCACTGGATCAGGGTATCAACCACATGCAATAATAAGCAGCTTATTACTTTTCTTCTTCAAGCTCCGCAACTTCCTGACTAATCTCTTCTTCCTTAGGCAAGCTCTTAGGATCCGGCATCATCATTTTACGAATCTGCACTTCAATTTCGTCGGCAATCGCAGGATTTTCCTTCATAAAGGTACGCACCTTATCTTTGCCTTGCCCAATGCGATCACCATTATATGAGTACCAGGCACCCGCTTTATCGATGATATTGCAGTTAACCCCCAGGTCTATGATCTCGCCTTCATGAGATATACCCTCACCATAGAGAATTTCAAAGTTGACCGTCTTAAACGGAGGCGCGACTTTATTCTTAACCACCTTCACCTTGGTTTCATTACCGACAATTTCATCACCTTTCTTAATTGCTCCGGTACGCCGAATATCCAGGCGTACTGAAGAATAAAATTTAAGTGCATTACCACCGGTTGTGGTTTCAGGGTTACCAAACATAACACCAATTTTCATACGCAGCTGGTTGATAAAGATAACCAGAGTATTTGAACGCTTAATATTGGCCGTTAACTTACGCAGTGCCTGGCTTAACAAACGCGCCTGTAAGCCCATGTGAGAATCGCCCATGTCGCCTTCAATTTCAGCCTTAGGTGTCAGTGCCGCAACGGAATCGATAACAATCACACTGATGGCGCTTGAACGAACCAGCATGTCGGTAATTTCTAGCGCCTGCTCACCCGTATCTGGCTGAGAAACCAAAAGATCATCAACATTTACACCGAGCTTTTCCGCATAGCTAGGGTCAAGCGCGTGCTCCGCATCAACAAATGCACAAGTACCACCGGCCTTCTGCGCTTCCGCAATAACTTGCAAGGTTAAGGTTGTTTTGCCCGATGACTCAGGGCCATATATTTCAACAACACGGCCTTTTGGCAGCCCTCCTATGCCTAAGGCAACATCCAGCGCGATAGAACCCGTTGAAATCGCTTCTATCTCAGCTCGCACATCATCACCCAGGCGCATCACAGAACCTTTACCAAATTGCTTTTCGATTTGGCTTAATGCAGCACTGAGTGCTTTTTTCTTGTTGTCATCCATCGGTATTCCCCTGATTTATTCGGCTTGTTCAATTTATTAATGCTAAAACGCATGATTGCGTTGCGGTATGGATGTAGATTAGTAGATACATTTTACTATGTCAATAGTTTTTATCATGTTGATAAATTATACTAGGTAACCTATATTTACCAGCATGAAAAACCATAACAATAAAAATAGCATCAAGGCAGGAAAGCAAAGTGGCTAGTAACGTAAAAATGCTCAATGAAATTAAATTCGCAACGCGCCAGCGTTTACAGTTTATAGAAGTAATGGCCTATTACACCGGTATGGTAAGCCGCAGTATGCTGGCTAAAGCCTATGGCATATCCGACCCTGCCGCGACAAAAGACATAAAGCTGTATAACGACTTAGCCCCAACTAATTTAGAGTACAACCCCAGCTTATTTAGCTTTGTACCCACAGCCAGTTTTGATGAAGTATTTGCAGACCTAAGCCCACAAAGCGTTTTAGCCATGTTTGCACAAAATTTACTCACCATAGATAACCCATCAGGCGATGAGCCGATTTATGGCATTAGCGTAGAAGACCTCCCACTGCCTGCGCGCTTACCTGATAAAGCCGTACTCGCTGAAATTATTCGCGCAATGAAAGGCGGCACTCAACTTAGAGTGAGCTATCACTCACTCACGCAGCGCGACGCAGACGAAAACAGCCGTGTTATTGAACCCCATGCATTAGTTAATACCGGCCTGCGCTGGCACGTTCGTGCCTACAATCATGACAGTTATGATTTTAGAGATTTTGTATTATCACGCTTTACATTCGCACAACAATTATCCGAACCTGCAGAATCTGAGCAGAACTATGATGACGCCTGGATCGAAACAGTAAAGATAAAATTAAAAGCACACCCTGGCTTAAACGAGAAACAACGCAAAGCCTTAAGCTATGACTACGATATGCAAGAGGGAGAGGGAGAAATAGAAATTGAAGTAAGAGGCGCGCTAGTCGGCTATGTTTTACAGCAATTGAAGGTAGACACTACCGCGGATTTCAGCCTGAATCCTAACGCCCATCAATTGGTAGTCACCAATCGCGAAGAAGTTGAACTGTTTGCCAACTGGGCTTTTTTGTAGCTTAACCATGATCGTCTAACGGAAAAAATTGCAGGGGCCTATACGCCACGCCATTTGCAGTTGAAACAGATTCAACCAGGGCGAACTTATCCACTTGCCAATGCACGGCTTGCGCTATGTCTGATGCTTTAAAATCGTTAAATTTACGCATCAGCGTTACATGAGGTTGAAACCTGCGAGACTCAAGCGATACATTGCAAACACCCAGGCTTTCCGCTAAATTTTCATAAAGCTCAGTTAACTGCAAAGGAACCTGCTTAGGCCCGAGCCACAGGATTTTTGCTTTTTCAAAACAACCAAAACCATTCAGTATTAACTCAAACTTATCTGCCTTCACTTTACTCGCTTGCTGCAAAGCACAACTTATTTGAGCCGAATCGAGATTACCCAGAAAATGCAATGTTAAATGCAAGTTTTGAGAGCTATGTGCTTGTCCTAAAGCATCACTATATATTGATTTTTGCAAGACACCAGAAATTGACTCTCGAACCGAATCATCTGGCCAGAGCGCAAAGAAAATACGCTTACGCTGCTTATCAGGCATAGTAGTCACTGCTGCAATATACGCAGAATCCCCTGTAGCGCAGCGTGAACAGCCTGCAATCTTACCTGCTCCCTGTCGCCCTTAAATTGATAGCGAACCGCCTCAATAAAAACACCTGGTCGCGCCCAGGCGATCCATACCGTCCCCACAGGCTTATCATTCGAGCCACCCGTAGGCCCGGCAACACCACTTACAGACACGCCGATATTCGCACAACAGCGATCCAGTAAACCCAGCACCATTTGCTTAACCACAGGCTGGCTTACGGCGCCGTGTGTATCCAGTGTTGCCTGGCTAACCCCAAGCAGGTTTACCTTGGCGTTGTTGCTATAGGTCACAATCGCACTGTCAAACCATTGTGAACAACCGTCTATATCGGTGACAGATTTTGCTATCCAGCCACCAGTGCAAGATTCAGCCGAGGCAATACTTTGGCGAAGCTCTATAAGCCGCTTTGCCAGCACTTGCAGAGTGCTGCTTATGTCTTGCTCCAGGCCATGTCGTGTCATCAGGTCTCTTCAATTTTCACTATCGTGTCAGGATTTTATAAATACTAACACCTCTACAATCAAATAGGCCAAATTGGGTGTGTGTTTTAGCGACGAAAGCTTTGCGCTAACTGTTTGTAAACAGTAGAATTTAGCCCATGACTGACACGACTGATACAAGCCTCGAAAAGCCCCTAACCACTGGCCACAAAAACGAACCAACGGCCGCCAAAAAAAGTGTAGCCGCTAGCCAGCACACCCCCATGATGCAACAGTTTTTACGTATCAAGGCTGAGCATCCGGATATTATCCTGTTTTATCGCATGGGCGATTTTTACGAAATGTTTTTCGATGATGCACGACGCGCGTCTGAATTACTTGGCATTACCCTCACCGCCCGTGGAAAAACCGACGGCAACCCCATTCCTATGTGCGGCATTCCCTATCATTCCGCAGATAATTATTTAGCCAAACTCATCCGTGCTGGCGAGTCCGTCGCACTGTGTGAACAAATTGGCGACCCGGCCACATCCAAAGGCCCGGTCGAGCGACAAGTTGTACGCATTGTTACACCCGGCACCGTAACCGATGAAAACCTGTTAGAAGAACGTCGTGATAACTTTTTAATGGCGATAGCCTCGTTTGGCGAACAAATTGGTATTGCAGTATTGGATGTAGGCTCTGGTCGTTTTTTTGTACAGGAACTCAATAGCACTGAACAGCTACACACAGAACTGGAACGTATAAAACCATCTGAAATTTTGGTTTCTGAAGATGATGCGAATTATTATCTTCTTTCATCAACAAGCGGTGTGCGCAGACAACCACCCTGGTATTTTGAAATAGATACCTGCCAGCGTTTACTCAGCGAACAATTTAAAACCAAAGACCTTGCAGGATTTGGCTGCGAAGATATGACGCAAGCCATTTTAGCCGCTGGCTGTTTAATGCAATACGTGATGGATACACAACGTACGGCACTACCTCACATTCAGGGCCTGCGCGTTGAACGCAGTGAAGATTCTGTTTTACTTGATGCGGCGAGTCGACGTAATTTAGAACTGGAAACAAACTTACATGGCGGCACCGAAAACACACTGGCTTCGGTTATTGATAAAACCAGCACCAATATGGGCAGCCGTTGTTTACGTCGCTGGATTAATCGCCCACTGCGTGATCATGCTGCACTCAAGCAACGCCATGATGCAATACAGGCGTTACTAAAAAATCGTGATTATGAAGAGTCACAAAGTCTATTAAAACCCATTGGTGATATAGAACGTATCTTAAGTCGTATCGCAATAAAATCGGCGCGCCCAAGAGATTTGTATACCCTCGGCCTTTCATTAGCACAACTTCCACTGCTGCAAAAATTACTCAGCAATTTATCTGCTGAGCGCATCCTCACATTATCAACACAAATTAGTGAGCACCCTGAAACCGTTACCCTTTTACAATCAGCCATTAAAGAAAATCCACCGGTGGTTATTCGTGATGGCGGCGTTATTGCGGAAGGCTATGATGACGAATTAGATGAACTTAGAAACCTCAGTAAAAATGCAGATCAGTTTTTAATTGATCTGGAAGCACGAGAAAAAGCACGCACTGGCATTAGCACACTTAAGGTTAGCTATAATCGAGTACATGGATTTTATATTGAAATCTCACGCGCGCAATCGAATAAGGCACCGGTTGATTATGTGCGCCGCCAAACCTTAAAATCTGCCGAGCGTTTTATTACGCCTGAATTAAAAGAATTTGAAGACAAAGTATTAAGTGCAAAAGAACGTGCCTTGAGTAGAGAAAAATCACTTTACGAGGCCTTGTTAGAAAAGTTATTACTTTCACTTGTACCGTTACAACTTTCAGCAGAAGGCATATCTGAACTCGATACACTCAGTTGTTTTGCAGAACGTGCCGATGCACTTAATTATTGTTGCCCTGAATTCCAAACTCGCCCAGGCATTAATATTGTAGCAGGACGGCATCCGGTCGTTGAACAGGTAACGCAAACTGGTTTTATTCCGAACAACAGTAAACTTAACGATCAACAACGCATGCTAATTATTACCGGCCCGAATATGGGCGGTAAATCAACTTACATGCGTCAAACGGCCTTAATTGTTTTAATGGCACATATCGGCTGTTATGTACCTGCAGAAAAGGCCATGATTGGCCCGGTCGATCGCATCTTTACCCGTATAGGTGCATCCGATGATTTAGCCTCTGGCCGCTCAACCTTTATGGTAGAAATGACAGAAGCCGCCAACATATTAAATAACGCCACAGATAAAAGCCTGGTATTGATGGATGAAATTGGCCGCGGCACCAGCACCTTCGATGGCCTGTCCCTCGCCTGGGCCTGTGCAGAAAACCTGGCTATCGAGTGTCGCCCATTCACTTTATTCGCAACTCACTATTTTGAATTAACCTCCATGGTCGATGAAGTAAAAAGCGTTAAGAACGTTCATTTAGATGCGGTAGAACATGGCGATAGCATTGTCTTTATGCACGCAGTTAAAGACGGCCCAGCCAACCAGAGTTACGGTTTACAAGTTGCCAAGTTAGCCGGTGTGCCGAACAGCGTTATAAAAAGCGCAAAGAAAAAACTTCAAATACTTGAAAGGCAATCAGCCAATGCACATGACGTATTTGTAGAAGAAACCACCGGCCAGTTACAGCTGTTTAATAATAACCCACACCCCATTGTTGAACAATTACAGGAAATTGACGTAAACGATTTAAACCCACGACAGGCACTTGAATTACTTTACGAATTGGCAGAGAAGTCTCATAAACATTAATCGGACTAACCACGCATGACGATGAATATAAAAACAATCGGTATCATTGCTAAAGATAAAGGTGAAGCCGTTACAAAAACGGTAAAACAGCTGGTGAGTTTCTTATCTGAGGCATCTTGCAATATTGTTTTTGATAACAGCGCTGACGGTATTATTGAAAACACACAATCCGTCGACCGTGAAACACTTGCCAGGCAATCCGACCTAGCCATTGTGGTGGGGGGTGACGGTACCTTCTTGAGCGCCGTGCGTTCACTGGCTGATTTAAATATTCCTATTCTGGGTATCAACCTGGGTCGCCTGGGCTTTTTGGTAGATATATCGCCGGATGAAATGTTTGAGCACCTGGAACAAATCATGCAGGGCAACTATGTCGAAGAATGCCGCTTCTTGCTACAGGCGCAAGTCATTCGCGATGGTCAGGTTATCTCCGAAGCCGATGCCTTTAATGATGTAGTGGTACACATTCGTGATGTCGCGCGGATGATTGAATTTGAAACTTATATCAACGGCCAGTTTGTAAACTTTCAACGCTCCGATGGTTTAGTTGTATCTACGCCTACTGGCTCAACCGCTTATGCATTATCCAGTGGTGGCCCATTATTACATGCCACACTGGATGCGATGGTACTCGTACCTATTTGTCCGCACACCCTAACCAATCGCCCATTAGTCATAAATGCTGATAGCATAGTTGAAATTGTTATTGGTGAAAGCAAACAATCCACCTCACAGGTAACCTTTGATGGGCAAACGGCTTTTGATGTGAAACCCGGCGATAAAATTGTTATCGCGAAAAAGAAAAACACAATTAATTTGATTCATCCCAGTGCTTATGACTATTATGAAATTCTCCGTGCAAAACTGCACTGGAGCGAACAACTGTAAATCTGACTTATGCTAAATCATATTCGTATACGTAACTTCGCCATTATTGATCATCTCGATTTAGATTTTCGCGATAAACTCACCGCCCTCACCGGCGAAACCGGTGCGGGCAAATCTATTTTATTAGGCGCATTGGGCTTACTGCTCGGTGATCGCGCAGATTCAGACAGTGTGCGTGCGGGGGCCAGCAAAGCAGAAATCAGTGCAGAGTTTGATATATCTAATTTAAAAGATGTACAAAACTGGCTTAAAGATAAAGAACTAGAATCTGAAAACGATTGCTTAATCCGTCGACGGCTGGGTTCAGATGGTCGCTCGCGCGCCTTTATTAATGGTAGTGCTGTGCCCCTGCAAGATATGCGACAGCTTGGTGAAATGCTGGTTGATATTCATGGTCAACATGAACACCAGTCATTAATGAAACCCAATATGCAGCGCCAGTTACTAGACGACTATGCCTCGCATAAAAGGCTACTCGATGATGTTAGGTCTACGTATAGTGAGTGGACACAACAAAAACAAAAACTCTCTGATTTACAAACTGCCAGCAAAGATAAAAATGACCGTGTCGATTTGTTACGCTATCAGGTGAATGAACTGGATGAGCTTTCACTGCAAAGCGGTGAAATTATACAGTTACAGCATGAACACCAAATGCTCGCCAATGCAGATCAACTGCGAGAAGACTCATCATCTGCATTGACGAGTCTATACGACTCAGAAGACAACAGCGTACACAGTCAAATATCACTACAGGCCAATAAAATTGAATCACTGCTATCCGCCGATGATAGCCTGACCCCGGCTTTTGAAATGCTCTCAGAGGCTATGATTCAAATAGAAGAAACCGCCAGCTTATTACGTGACTATAACGATAATTTAAATAGCGACCCGCAACGTTTTAATGAAGTTGAAACACGCCTGGGCATTATTCACGATTTATCACGTAAGCATCACGTCGAGGCCGAACAACTCATTCCACTGCATGAAAAGCTTGTAGAAGAACTCAGTGATTTAGATAACGCAGATGAAAACCTGAGCAATCTTGAAAAAAATGTTGAGGTACTGGCAAACAAATACAGCCAACTCGCAACTAAACTAACGGCCTCACGTGTTAAAACAGCAAAAAAACTCAATAAAGAAATAAGTGCCTCCATGCAAACGTTAGGCATGGCCGGTGGACGCTTTGAAATTCAGTTAAACACAAAAGATGCTTCTGCTTATGGCGTAGATCAAATTGAATACATGGTTGCCACTAATACAGGCCAACCTTTTAAAGCCTTGGCAAAGACGGCATCGGGCGGAGAACTGGCACGCATAAGTTTAGCCATTCAAATGATTACCGCAACGCAAGGCCGTATACCTACGCTTATTTTTGATGAAGTCGATAGTGGTGTTGGCGGCGGCATCGCAGAAATAGTCGGCAAACACCTCCGTGCATTAGGCGAAAGTCGCCAGGTATTTTGCATCACCCACCTTCCTCAAGTCGCCTCACAAGCACATCACCATATGCAGGTGTACAAGCACAGCGATGGCAAAGAGACCCGTACGGAGATTATTTCTTTAGAACAGGAACAACGCGTTGATGAAATATCGAGAATGTTAGGTGGCGTAGAAATCACACCTCAAACCGTAGAACATGCGAAGGATATGTTGCGACGATCTCAGGAAGCGGTTAGTTAATTGAAAGAAACTAATCGCTATTATCTTGTAAGCGTCCTAATCTATAAGAGTCAACAATGCCAACTAGCCAACAGAAAATAACCACATAAGTCGCAATATCAAGTAACTGAGAGCTCTCAACTGACATCTGCTGAGTAACTAGCTGCGTAATTGATAGGACATCCGGCGGCACATCAGCAGCCTGAATCTGTTCAATTATTTGCAAAGACATCTGCAGCGCACTTGAAACCAGGTAATAAACCGCCACAAATGATGCGCTGGCTAATATTGTAGCAACAACGTATTTCTTTAAGAAAAAATGTCCCACACCTGGAAACACAAAAGCCGATAACAGGACTGCTTTAATTGGTTTGCTCATTTAATTACCTATTAGAATTTTAGCGAAGATATCCGGGCCAGAGATTAAAATTAAACGTTAATAAAGTCGAAACTAGATACTACCAATTTAAGCATGTTTACAGAGCATGCCTATTTCTAACACATATACTAATGTCGAAAACTAAAGCAGACCTTCGCCGCAGTATCACTGTAGGTCGCCTGTCAATCATAAGCAGTCATTTACAAGCAATAAATTTAATCATAAAACAGATATTTAACGACCAAGATAAGTGGTGCGATGACTGAAGCATCCAATGTTAAGCACTTGTTAGCTTAATTATATTGAATTTCAACTCTTGATTAAATTGTTCTTTTATCCAGTTTTCAGCCTGTGTCTTATGTGAAACGCATGGGAGCCCCATCCAGTTTCATCTGCGTAAGCTTGCTACTTTCTTCCTAAAAAAATATTAAGTCTGATTTCATTGATCCAACAATAATATTATTTAGTCTGGGCATTTCAGCTGCAATACCGACTAAACTTATTACTGTTTGTATAGTTATGTTAATTTCTTGGTTCTCTTGTAAGTAGCTTATTTGACAGAGTCAGATATTTCCTTACATTCACACGTCAACGTCAGTCAGATGAGATCTGACTAAAGTTCTGACTGCTGAGAGCTTCATATTGTTCACTACCATTCGATGCATTACACTCAACCCCATAGAGAGATCTACCCTAGAGTGAAGTTTTTGTATTCCATCTGCTGGCAGAGTAACTTTGTAAGGAATAAACAGAAAATGGTTGAACGCGATCCCACGATACCGCTTCTCTGGCACAACTACGATACCTCGATCGTAATCGAGCAGCCGTCTTCACTTCGGATGGCCTATCACCGCAGGCTGCTCAAATACACCAAACTTGGCCAGCAAATGTGAACAACACAATGTTTCCCGACATCTTCACTGAAATGGCAATACTACTGCTGCTTGCAGCCGGCATAGGCGCCACCTGTGTGCGCCTGCGACAGCCGCTAATTGTGGCCTTTATTGCGGTGGGTATTCTAGCCGGACCCTCTGTGCTCGGATGGGTAAGCGCGAATGACCAGATCGACCTGCTGGCCAAATTTGGCATTACCCTGCTGTTGTTTGTCGTCGGTCTCAAGCTGGATCTGCATATCATTCGCACCATGGGCCCAGTAGCTCTAGCAACGGGGCTTGGCCAGGTTATTTTTACTAGCGTCATTGGGTATTTCATTGCAATAACGATGGACATGACACCGATTGCTGCCCTGTATGTGGCGGTCGCATTAACCTTTTCCAGCACCATCATAATCGTCAAGCTGCTCTCTGATAAACGCGAGGTAGATACACTGCACGGACGCATCGCCCTGGGTTTCCTGATCGTGCAGGACCTGGTCGTCGTATTGGTTATGATTGGCCTCAATGCTCTGGGCGAGTCCGGTGAGTCCTCTGTGGCCCAAACAGCTTTTGCCGTTTTGATGAAGGGAGCTGCATTTCTGTTGGTTATTGGACTGGTCATGCGCTATATCTTACCGCAACTGCTCCATTTGCTGTCCCGTTCACAGGAACTACTGGTCCTGTTTGGCATTGCCTGGGCCGTGAGCCTGGCGATTCTGGGTGATGCATTGGGTTTCAGTAAAGAGGTGGGCGCTTTTGTTGCCGGTGTGTCATTAGCTTCCACACCCTACCGTGATGCGCTGGGCTCTCGCCTTGTAAGCCTGCGCGATTTCCTATTGTTGTTCTTTTTCATAGATCTTGGCGCGCGCCTGGACCTTGGGTTGCTGGGTGCGCAATTCTCAGAGGCTTTGGTGTTTTCCTTCTTCGTGCTGATAGGTAATCCACTAATCGTCATGATCATCATGGGTGCATTGGGTTACCGCAAGCGCACTGGATTTCTGGCTGGGCTCACGGTGGCACAAATCAGCGAGTTTTCCCTGATTTTGGGAGCGTTAGGATTAAGCCTCGGGCATATTGATGGCGAGACCATGGGATTGATCACCCTGGTGGGACTTATCACTATCAGTGCCTCAACTTATATGATTATTTATTCCCATCCGCTCTATGAATGGCTCGCACCCCGGCTGAAGGTATTCGAGCGCCAGCATCCGTATAGGGAAATCGATCAGGGCACGTTGCCCGATGAAGGCACGGTGCAGATTATTGTATTTGGCATGGGCCGCTATGGGTCGGGTATTGCGCGGGCACTGCGCGCGCACGACAACCGAGTGCTCAGTGTTGATTACAATCCAGAATTAGTCCGCTTTGGCGACTCCATGGGCCATCCGGTACTTTATGGTGATGCCGAAGATCCCGAGTTCATCGCGTCACTACCTTATGTTAGTAGCCAATGGATTGTCTGCACGGTACGCGACCTTCACGTCAGCCAGACACTTATCCACTCTCTGAGAAGCTTGAGCTATGCAGGCCGCATTGCCGTAACAGCCCATAGCTCTACTGATGCTGTCAAACTGGAGCAGGCGGGCGCCGATCTGGTGTTAGTGCCCTTTGTAGATGCTGCCCGCGAAGCAGCCGACCGCATCATGGGGCAAGTTTTACCACAACAGCCGGCACTAACAGAACAATGAACTCGACCTACGAGAGCTATACATGAAGCGTAAATATAGAGAAATTGGCTGGTCAATTGTCGCAACGCACGGCCTGCTGTTTTCACTCTTATGGTGGACGCTCTCCAACGGGAATGTTAAGTCTTGGTGGATTGGTGTACTCGCGCTGGTGTTTGCGGTGGTCGCCAGCGTAGTGCTGCTACCTCCGGTACCCCTAGTCTGGCGAGAGCGGCTCAAATTTACGCCCTTTTTTGTCAGGCGCTCCTTGCAGAGTGGTGTTGATGTAGCCTAGCAGGCACATTGAGCGCCGAGATGGATGAGTAAACATTAAAGGTTCATATACTGGATAGTATGGGAGATTATATAACCGAACTGAAGAAGCTAGAACAAAGCGTGGCATGCCTATGCGGTGTGAAACTAATGACATTAATCGGAGATGTATGAAATGAAACGATTCAAAAACATTCTTTGCATAATAGAACATGGAGAGGCCAGCAAGTCAGCACTTGAACGGGCTGTTACGCTATCAGAGAACAACCAGTCCAGCCTGACAGTCGTCGATGTTATCCCACGGATGACGGCTGGCATTGGCATGCCGGATGGCGGCCCGGTCTCGCAGGACTTACAAAAGGCCATGATGCGCGAGCATGAGGCGCGAATGGCGCCTTTAATTAAACCCTACCTTAAACGTCTAAATATTCAGCATAAAATCCTGGTAGGCACCTCCTTTCTCGAAATAATACGAGAAGTGTTGCGTAGCGGGCATGATCTGGTGATCAAGTGCCCTGAATCGCCGGACTGGCTCGATCGCTTCTTCGCCGGTGACGATATGCATTTATTGCGAAAATGTCCATGCCCGGTCTGGCTCATCAAACCTCATGCGCTGAAAGCCTATAAGCGCATTCTGGCTGCCGTGGATGTTAACGATTTTTACCCACCGCAGGAATTGAAAACGCGTCACCAGTTAAATGTGCAGATACTCGAAATGGCGGCCTCACAGGCGCTCCTGGAATCCGCAGAGCTGCACGTTGCGCATGCCTGGGAGTCAATCAACGAGATGACAAGTGGCCTTGTTTTCTCGTCGGATATGTCAAGAGAAAGACTCGCTGGCAACATCGAGCAGGAACGCAGACAACAGCAGGGGCTTCTTGACGAGTTAATTCGGAATATCAAGATCGAGAGCCCTGCCGCACGGGATGCCCTGGATTATCTGGACCCGTTAACTCATTTATTGAAAGGCTCTGCACGTAAAGAAATTCCAGTCCTAGCTAAACACCTGGACATAGATTGCATCGTCATGGGAACCGTGGCGCGTACGGGTATTAGCGGCTTCTTCATGGGCAACACCGCGGAGACCATTCTCGAGCAGATTGATTGTTCTGTACTGGCAATCAAGCCACAGGGATTTGTAACACCAGTCACCCTGGAGGATTGAATACACACATGCAATCCCTTTACCTCGCATTGGCGATGTTTCTACTGCTCAATCTCGGTGTCGGTATGCGGCGCATACTACGCGGACCGAGCATAGCTGATCATATGTTCGCTATCTATGTACCCTTAGTCTCAATCCAATCATTAACGGCCATTTACAAGCAATAAATTCAATCATAAAACAGACATTTAGCGACAAAGGTAAGTGGTGCGATGACATTGTTGGAGTGGGGGCTTCGATAGTTTGCTGGGCCTAGCACTGTTGTGGCTGGCCTAGTGAGTACTTAATTGCGAAGATCTTTAGGGCCATTGTATTTTTATCATCTTTGGGCTGCTGATGGCGATGATGTTCAGCCCCACGTTTAACTCAAACCAATCCGGGGTATAAGAATAAAGAAAGTTGCATGGACATAGACATCAATGCCTGCAAGGCGGATTAATTTAAATGATCATTTCATGTTGCGCTTTCAGCCGTTTCACGGTGCAAACGCAGCATTTTCTCCAGCCCTGTAGCCAGATAAATCACGATACCAACCGCTATGATATGCAGCCAGTCCAATAGTCCTATTGGCGCGGTGTGGAACAGACGGTTCATAAGTGGTGAGTAAATAAACAGTAGCTGCGCCAGTGTAATCGCAGCAATTCCAGCCCATACCCATGGATTAGTAAATACGCCCAGACGGAATATTGATAACCGCAATGAGCGACAATTTAGCAAATAAAAGGATTCTCCTACCGTGAAAACGGTGACTGCAATGGTGCGGGCTTTGTCCTCACTCGCACCCTGATGAAGTGCCCATTCAAACAAACCAAATGAGCCAACAAGCAGCAGACTACCGACTAAGAAAATACGGAATATAAGCTCTCCTTGCAGAATTGGCATGGTTGGTGAACGTGGAGGCTTAGCCATTAGCCCGGGTTCACGGGGTTCAAAAGCGAGAGTCAAACCCAGAAATACGGCAGCGGTCATATTAATCCATAGCGCCTGAACCGGAAGCACGGGCAATACCTCACCCGCCAGAACCGCAACCATAATCACTAGTCCTTCACCGAAATTAGTAGCCAATATGAAACTGAGAAACTTTATCAGATTGTCTAATACGCCACGCCCTTCCTCTACCGCAGCTTCAATAGTGGCAAAATTATCATCGGTCAACACCATGTCGGCAGCTTCTTTTGATACCTCAGTGCCGGTGATGCCCATCGCTACCCCGATATCGGCACGCCGCAGTGCCGGGGCGTCGTTGACCCCGTCACCGGTCATGGACACCACTTCGCCGTGGGCTTGCAGTGCCTCGACCAAACGCAGTTTTTGTTCTGGTGTGACTCGCGCGAAAACAGAAATGCAGATAGCTGCCTGGATCAATTCAGCATCGGACATCACTTCTAATTCACGCCCCGTCAGTACTTGCGGAATTTCGTCTTCGGCCAGCGTATTATCCAGTCCAATTTTTGCGGCAATGGCTGTCGCCGTGGCGGCATGGTCACCGGTGATCATCTTGACGCGGATACCCGCTCCATGACAGGAACGCACAGCCTGTATAGCCTCTTCACGTGGTGGATCTATCATCGCCTGCAAGCCGAGAAAAGTCAGACCTTGTGTGACATCAGGATGGTCGATATCGGTTGTCGACGCCGGGACGTCCAGTCTGGCAAACGCTAGCACCCTCTGCCCCTGCTTAGCCATCGCCTCTACCTGAGCATGCACAGTATCAGCATCCAGTAATTCTTTTTCCCCGTCAGCCCTCAGCGAGGTATCGCAACGTGCCAGAATACTTTCCACCGAGCCTTTGAGGTAGACTAAAGGTTTATCACCCCCATGCAAGCTCGCCATATATTGATGCTGTGACTCAAAGGGGATAGCATCCAGCCGTGGATAACGTTCATGGATTTGATGAGCATCTAATCCAGCCTTACTTGCCACTACCAGCAACGCCCCCTCTGTGGGATCACCCTCGATTTCCCAACCCTCATCACCTTGCTTTAATACGGCATCGTTACACAGCAAACCCGCGTACAGCAACTCGGACAACGCGGTTATGTTGTGGATATCTACCTCTTGTCCTGCCTGACTCACTTCGCCTATCGGCGCATAACCAACACCACTTACTTCAAAATTTTCTCCACCCACCCACAACCGCTGCACCGTCATCTCATTGCGGGTCAGCGTCCCCGTCTTGTCTGAACAGATAACGGTGGTACTGCCGAGAGTCTCCACTGCTGGCAAGCGACGAATGATGGCATTTCGTTTTGCCATGCGTGCCACACCTATGGCGAGCGTAATAGTCAGCACCGCCGGTAGCCCTTCAGGAATCATCGCCACCGATAGCGCCACAGCAGACATGAATAGATCGATCCAGGGGGTACCGTGCCACAAACCAACGATGAAAGTGATCGCCGCCAGTCCCAGAATGACATACAGCAACAGGTGACTGAAGCGAGCAATCTTGCGAGTCAGCGGCGTCGCCAGTACTTCGGCACTGGCGATGAGTTCAGAAATGAGACCAATCTCGGTACTATCCCCGGTGGCGGTGACCACACCGACCCCAGTGCCGTAAGTCACCAGGGTGGACGAATAAGCCATGTTGACCCGATCGGCCAGAGTGGCGTTGTGCTCAACTACGTCGGGGCGCTTTTCAACCGGCAGCGACTCGCCAGTCAGCGCTGCTTCATCGATTTGCAGATTACGGCTTTTCAGCAAGCGTAGGTCCGCAGGCACCTTGTCACCGGAGGCCAGTAGTACGATGTCCCCTGGCACCAGTCCCCTAGCATCGATGCATTGCTTTTCCCCGGCGCGCAGCACGGTCGTCTCGGTGATCAGAGCGCGAGACAAAGCATCCAGCGCACTTAATGCCTTACTCTCCTGCAAGAAGCCGATGATGGCGTTGAGCAGTACCACACCAAAGATGACGCCGGCATCTACCCAGCCACCAAGAAACAACTTGATGATAATCGCAGCCAGCAGAATGTAAACCAGCGCCTGATGGAACTGCAGCAGAAATCGCAGCAGCGGCCCCTGAGCTTTGCGCTGGGTCAATGTATTGGAGCCAAAATTTTGCTGGCGATCCTCTATTTCGAACCGGTCCAGACCCTTACTAAGATCCGTATCAAGCAGATCCAGCACTTCATCCTGAGGTAAGTGATGCCAGTGTTTTTCTAGTAACGGTTTCATTCCTCTGTCACTCCCATTTGTCTGTATCTATCCGCTATCTATCCGAATATATCTATCTTGATTTATTAGATTCAGCAACTTCAAGTGTCACCGGAGTAACAAAGCTATCCGGTTTAATCGTCATCACAGAGCAGTCTACCTGATTGAGTACCTCTTCCGCGGTGTTACCGATTAGAAAACCCGCAATTCCAGTGCGGCAAACTGACCCCATGACCAGCAGGTCAATACCCTGCGCCTGCACCAGCCCGGGTATTGACTCTTCCGGGTCGCCTTCTACAAAGTGCAGATGGGGCTTCAGATCGGTTACATCGACCCGGCCCAACAATTTATCAAGACGTTCTTTATGTTGCATCTTCTCGTCGACCTTTGCTTGCTGAACTTCCTTTTCAGTCGAGCCATACTTGCGCATGTCACCCTCTCTAAACAAACGCCAAGCATGAATGATATGCAAGTCTGACACTTCCCTGCGAGCGATGCTGGCAGAAAGCTGCAGGATAAGCGAATTGAGCGAATCATTTTTCTGATCATTTGCTATTGGATCAACCGCTGCAAGGATACGCTTAAAAGGCCGGAGCTGTGCGCGTTTGACCACCCACACCGGACAAGGACATTTTCGCATCAAATGCAGTGAGGTCGTGCCAAACACACGGGCACGAATACCATTTTTTTCTTCCGCTATGGTTATCACCAGGTCGTGTTTATCTCGCAATACCTGACGAATAATTTCCAGAAAGGCGATACCTTCCAGTACATTAACCGCTACATCAATCCCATCCTTTTGCAAGGCCGGCGTCATACCTCGCAGCCATTCCACGCGCTCAGCAATAGCCTTTTGCCGCTGATGCTGTGCAATTGATTCACTATAACTCTGTAAACCCCGGGGCGTCTTCAATACCGAGAAAAATGTCAGACGCGCTTTATTCTGTCTAGCGAGGGAGGCTGCCTTATCCAGAGCTGCGGTATCAGCCACTTCAGGATCCAGTACCAGAAGAATATTTTTAAACCGTTGCATAGCAATTACCTGCTTTCGAAAATTTATTATTTAATCATAACAATTCTATCAAAGTTCCTTTTACCTGGAGCGTAGTAGTGTGTGCCAGTTTTAGCCGCAGAATACTGTTCTTGTTTCATATCAACCAGATAACCCGCAGGTAAATGACTTCTGCATACAACACTGCCAGAATCAGAGCGGCGACTAAGACCAGCAGTGTAGTCAGCCCATCGCTTTCGATCAGGCCGATGCTCAATGAGAGCAGCACGAGAGCGGGAAGTGTGTTGGTTCCGGGGGATCGGTAGTACCATCAGAAAACACAGCACAATTACAGTACCGCCTAGCAACACAGTTCCGAGTTGATACCTCATCCAGTTGATGCGTGGTTTGATGAAACGTTCGAACACGGGTAGAAAGCGTTTTCCAGTTGCGCTGCCCGCTTACACCAGACAGGTTCGTAACTGAATTCGAGTGAACCGGCTTGGCAGCCACGGCTAGCGCTTGGCGATAACGATTTGCACGCCAAGCAACATGACTATCACACCCAGCGGGGAACTCAATCCAATGGCTGGCATTGGTAACGCGCCTAGTAACGATAACAACAGCAAGAAGAACGCGGTCAAGTCTTTCCATGTAACATTTTAATAAATTAAATGACCTCGCTTGAGCAATTCTATCTGATTATGGGAATTGTAAAATTTGCCACTAATTACGGAAACTATATAAGAAAGTACTAAAAGACTCCTTTGTGGTGAAAGAAGTCTTCTCTAGTAATCCCCTAAATACCCGCTTTGGTTAATAAGTTCGATTATTAATATCTTCTAAATAGCCAATATATGATGCCAAAATAATGTAAAGTTTTTGAGTATATTTGTTCAGGATAATTATAAGATATTTGTTTGCTACAAACTAACCTTAACCGTATTACAGCCATTCTCTTTAGCGATAAACAGTCCCATGTCTGCCTTTCTCATGAGTGATGGTAAATTCTCATTGGCATTAGACACAATGGTTAAACCAATACTTGCGGTCGTTGTTAGCACGTGATCTCGGTATTTTACTTTAATAGTCTGGATTTTTTCACGAATACTTTCTGCGAGAGCTTTTGCTTCGAGCATGTTCGTTTCATCCAGTAATACGATAAAACCCTCTTTACCATATTTACCTAACACATCTGTTTCTTTAAGTTTTGACATAACAGCATTAGATACATTTTTATAGAGTAAGGCACCTGCATCTCTACCAATGTTATCTATTATTGAATCTAGATTATCTATTTCCAATATAAACAATGAGCATTCACGGGGTTTACTGAGTTTTTCAAACACCGGTTTAACCTGGACGACAAACTGCTCGCGGTTATATAGCGTTAATTTATTCGCAGAACTATTGTTAGCAAGGCGTTTAATCTCATCTTGCATACGCGCCTGCCTTAGGGCAACCATGCTATGAAATACGATACTAGACGCTAATTTTATATCATGCGTATCAAACAGTATATTTTCTCTAAACAAGGTAACGACACCAACTACTTTTAGATTGGATATAACCGGTATATCTAAACGATGCAGAGACGGCGACACCCCAGATGCACCTTGACTGCCATCGGATTGCTTGCTTAAAATAGGCTCACGGGATGAAAAAAGTTCATTGATACGTTGATTAGTCCAGTTTAATGACTGTGTATGTAATAATTCATCATCACCATAGGCCGCAATTTTTTTTAGATTTTTATCCTGTAGCATACCCACTGCCGCACTAGTATATTCCATTGCGCCATGTAAAAAAGTTAGCATACGCTTAAACAATTGATCGACATCGGCTGTGTTTTTCAACTCACCATGAAGCTCTCTTAATATTAAATCCCAATCATAGCTAACGGATGTTTCGTTTAATGGCTGAACATCTATTTCTAATTCTGGAATTATTTCTTGTTCTTCTAATTCAACCGGTAACAGTAAATCTTCTTCTATCTTACTCACATCACTAAGTGGTATAGCTGCTGTTAATGCTTGTGCCTTGAAGCTTACAAATGATATAAAAATACTACTCGCTAAAAGCAATCCAATAGCAAGTAAAAATGTTATGGGTAGTGGTGCAAAAAACAGCAACAATACTAACAATAAAACAGTCGCTAATGACGACAGGTATATTGCGAATTTAAAATAACGACCTAACCAGATAGTAATAAGACATAAACCCAACAGGTACATGCTATTTGAGATACCGGTTAATTGTGCTGATAATTCATTAGGTGAGTTTTTTAGCACAACGGAATTTAAGTAAATCACATAGGCCCAGCTTGAAAATATTATGATATAGCTGATGGGTGCTGCCAAAATATTCAGGTAATGATATTGAAGTCGAGCGACGCTAAAAAGCGCAATAACGGCATATAGTAAGGGGATAACCTGTGTGGCTATTTTAAAATCAAAATACACAGGTAAGGCAAACAGCCAGCTAGCACCAACAACCGACATTGCAATTATTATTAGCAATGCCAGCCCTCGATTCAAATCCTGATCATGCCGACCTGTTAAATCATCCAGTTTGTTATTATTTATTTTTTTGCTAAACAACAGCCTATCCTTTTATGGCATTGAACTTGATGATTGCCTCAACTTACATTATTAACCTTTAGCCAAATCACTTTGGGCTTCAATTTTTGCGATGATATCGGTCGGCGTTTTCACATTGCCAAAAATCTTATCAAAATTTATTTGTATATTTTTTGCAAATACACGGCTATCTTTTTTACCCATTAGCTGTGCTAATGCATTTAAATTTTCACCCGCGCCTTTTGCTGCTTCATTGCGAATCGCAACATACCGTTTGCTGACAAATTCATTTACTGTTACATCTGGCGTTACAGTATCCACTGTTGAACTTGTGCTGGATGTAACATCGGTAATGCCTGTGCATGCCGTCATTAATACAGCTAAAGCGGATAATGTGAGTAATTTAGTAATTTTGTTCATCGTTGTGCCTCATTAAAGATGTAAGAGTAATTGTATGTTTTACTTATTTGAGCGAGTTCTAGCTAACTGGAACCTCTCTTTTTTTATTATGTTGATCAGAGCTGCCCTGGCTTATTGTTTTATTACTGTCTTGCCCCACCGCAATGGTATTGCCTTCCGGGTCTTTTATATAAAACTGACTGATATGATACGGGGTGTTTTCAATTTCACCTACCTTAAACCCTTTAGCCGTCATAAACCGGTGCTGAGCGGTTATATCCGAAGTATAGTAATGCAGGATTATATTGCCAGATAGATCTGAATTATTATCGATTTCATCACATTCATTTGAGCTGGCATTGTCCACTATTTTTTTTTGCAGCATGAGATAGGTGTTATCCGACTTAAGATAGGCCCATTGCAGGCCATCGTCGGTGATGGTTTTATTGATGATAATATAGCGAAAGGCCTGCTGATAGAAAGCCAGGGTTTGTTCTATTTGTTTGCACTGAATCACTGGGATGAGGCCCTGAAATTCCATTTTAGCGGCCTGATGTTACCATTTTAAAAGTGCTGCACCCCAGGTAAAACCACCACCAAATGCTTCCAGCATCACCGTTTCACCTGCTTTAATACGGCCTTCTCTTACGGCCGTATCTAACGCCAGGGGAACGGATGCTGCTGAGGTATTGCCGTGCTTATCGACCGTTACAACTACATGGTCTGGGTTTAAGCCTAGCTTTTTGCCCGTGGCATTAATAATACGAATATTCGCCTGGTGTGGCACCAGCCAGTCAATATCGGACTTTTGCATATTATTTGCAGCAAGTGTTTCATCAACAATACGGCCTAGTGTATTAACCGCCATTTTAAACACTTCATTACCTTTCATAGTAATGTGCGCACCCTCTTCTCTAAAACGTTGCTGATCTTTAGAGATGCCGGTTGGCACACTTAATAAATCTGCATACTGGCCATCGGCATGCAGGTGCGATGAGAGAATGCCTGGCTCGTCACTGTCCTGCACTATAACCGCACCTGCACCGTCACCAAATAGCACACAGGTACCACGGTCATTCCAGTCGAGAATTCTTGACAGGGTTTCTGCCCCTATCACTAACGCGCACTTTGAGGTACCGGCCTTGATAAAATTATCCGCTATGCCCAGCGCATAGATAAAACCCGTACAGACGGCTTGAACATCAAAGGCTGCACAGCCATGAATGTCTAATCTACTTTGTAGCAAGCAAGCGGTACTTGGAAAAACTTGATCCGGTGTCGTGGTGGCAACAATAATTAAATCGATGTCTTCTTTATTGATGCCCGAGGCTTCAATTGCCTTTAGCGCTGCCTGCTCGGCTAAATCACAGGTGGTTTGGTCGTCTGCAGCAATATGTCGCTGCTTGATACCGGTACGGTCTTGAATCCATTGATCTGTTGTATCAACAATCTTTTCAATATCCGCATTCGTCATAATGCGTTCTGGTAAGTAACTTCCTGTGCCTGTAATGCGCGCGTATTTCAATGTATTTACTCTATATATGTGTGTGGCTAAGGATATAGTGTTGTTTGAACTAGCTATTCGCTACCTGTTTATCAAGCAGTGCATCTAGATGCCTGTCTATTTGTTGTGGTACCGATTTCTCAACTTCTAAAATAGCTACGTTAATGGCATTACTAAATGAAAATGCATCCGCCCCACCATGACTCTTTATAACAATATCTTTTAAGCCTAGCAAACTCGCGCCATTGTATCTGCGGTGATCTACGCGTTTTTTAAACGATTTCAGCACCGGTAAAGCTAACAAACCAACAAACCTGGTAAAGATGTTTTTATTAAATGACTCACGCATAAAGTGCGTAATCATTTTAGCGACACCTTCCGTGCTTTTTAAGGAGATGTTACCCACAAAGCCATCACATACAACGACATCAACGGAGCCATTAAAAATATCATCACCTTCTACAAAACCAATGTAGTTGAGGCCGCTATTTTGCAATAGGGGTTCTGCTGCTTTTACCTGCGCATTACCTTTCATGGCTTCTGAGCCTACATTTAGCAGACCCACCCGTGGGTTTTTAATATTATCTACGGCAGAAACCGTCACTGCCCCCATTACTGCAAACTGGAAAAGGTGGTCGGCACTGGAATCTACATTGGCGCCTAAATCGAGCATAAAGGTATGGCCAAGCGTATTTGGTAAGGCGCTCATGATTGCAGGGCGATCTATACCAGGCAATGTTTTTAGCACAAATTTAGCGGTCGCCATTAACGCCCCGGTATTACCTGCACTCACCACAGCATTGGCTTTACCTTCCGCCACCAGGTTAATAGCAACGCGCATTGAAGAGTCTTTTTTCTTGCGTAGGGCCTGTGCCGGCGGCTCATCCATAGCAACAATTTCTGAAGCATGTTGGATAGATAAACGACTGGATAATTTTAGCTGATTTTCTTCTAGCTGAAGTCGTAACTTGTCTTCTAAACCAACCAGAATAATATTCACATCTTTACGTTGCTTAAGAATACTTGCAGCAGCGGCAACTGTCACCTCGGGTCCAAAATCACCACCCATGGCATCAATCGCAATAATTGGGGAATCAGGCATAAAGTCTCAACAGTTATAGAAGTTTGAAGGGATTAATCAAAATGCAAGTAATCAGGCCGTTAGCCTAAATTAAGAATATTGAAGTGAAGCAAGCCTTCACATCTTTGTACTGTAGCTGTTCATTATCAGGAATAATAATAAACAATATTAGGACTCAGGGCTGAAGTTTATTCAGCCCTGAGCACACTAATAATTAGCCTTCGCTCTTTGTAACAACGATTTTACGGCCTTTAAAATAGCCTTCTGGGCTAACGTGGTGACGCAAATGCAATTCACCCGTTGTTTGCTCTACAGATAGTGTTGCACCAGTAAGCGCATCGTGTGAACGGCGCATGCCGCGTCTTGAACGTGTCTTACGGTTCTGTTGTACAGCCATGTCAATCTCCAGGATTAAATATAAATCAATAACTTATGTAACTAAATTAAAGTAGATCCTTGAGTGCTGCAAAAGGGTTTTTCTTTTGCTCAGCCTTAGAGTCTTCTACTTTTTCGTCTTGTTCTGCCGCCTGTTGGTTCAGGTAATCGGAACAATCAAAATCGTGCAATGCCACCAGTGGCAAAGCGAGCAATAATTCATCTTCCAGCATATCTGGTAAGTGATTATTCTCTTCTTCTAACAGATAAGGCTCATACTCATCCGGTAGCTTTTCTAACTGTGCATCGTTTTGTACCATACCCATCTTAAAATGCGTATCAATGGGGTACTTCACGCTCTGCATGCAGCGTTGACATTTAAGTTCAAGCTCAGCCGTAATATGCCCCACTATAAATGGGATTGGCCCTGCTCGATCAAAACGCAACTCTGCTTCAATATCACCCTCGTTAGTCAACAATGACTCAGCAAGGCGATTTAGCTTATTAATTGGCCAAGTTCCTCGAATTTCAAAGCCGCTTTTAGCTTTTTGTGCGAAATTCAGATGTACAGGTAGTATTGGCTTCATAATAGACGCGGGATTTTATAGCTTATTGAACTATGTGTCAAAAGAAATTCCTTTATATTCAAGGATTTCCCCTCAAAAATCAATAATTCTGCATTTCCACTTGTCAGCGTGAATCAAGCCGTTATTATGCTGTATTTTATTACCCTTAAAAATAGCCGAATGAAACTCGTTTTAGCCTCTAGCTCACCTTTTAGAAAAGCCCTACTGGAAAAACTTCAGCTGGATTTTGAATGCGACTCACCCGACGTTGATGAAACGCCACGGATCGATGAATCAATTGAAGATATGGTAAAACGGCTTGCAGAAGCTAAAGCTCAAGCTTTAGCAGAATCTCACCCAGACTCCCTGATCATTGGCTCAGACCAAAGTGCCAGCCTGCACGGTAAAGTCCTGCATAAACCAGGTAACTTTGAAACTGCCTTTGAACAACTTAAAGCCGCATCAGGTGAGACCATCACCTTTTATACGGGCTTATGCTTACTCAATACCCAAACTCAGCATATTGAAACCATCTGCGAGCCTTATGTAGTGAAATTTCGAGCATTAAGCGGTACCGAAATTGAAAACTATTTAAACCGCGAAAAACCCTTTAATTGTGCCGGTAGCTTTAAATCTGAGGCATTAGGGATTAGCCTGTTTGAAAGCATGCAGGGCGACGACCCAAACACATTAATTGGGCTACCCCTGATACAGCTCTGTCGAATGTTAAAAGAACAGGGTATGCCCGTTATCTAACAAGCCAAATTATAGCTGCTACACTTGCATTAAATAACAATAAACATAATTGGCAATGAACTCACAGCACCCACTTTGGCAAAATCTATTTAGACCTAAAGATGATCGCATTTCTGAAGTAACAGAGATGTGGATGTCCACACCCCTGTTCGAAAAAATTCCCGAGAAGCAATGCCGCGAGCTGGTTAAAACCATGCACCCTCGTCATTATAAAAAAGCTGAAAAAGTATTTAGCAGTGGTGAGATAGGTACCAGCGTTGTACTTATACGCAATGGCGGTGTAGAAATAAAAGCGGCTGAAAAACTATTGGCCGAATTAACACCTGGCGATTTTTTTGGTGAAGTTGCTTTAATATTAGATGAGCCTCGCACCGCTGACGCGATTGCCACAGAAGATTCTGAACTAATATTTTTTCTACGCTCAGATTTAGAAGAATGGGTAAAAAGATCACCTGGAAGTGGCGCACAATTCATGCTTAATATCGCCATTGTTTTAGCGGCAAGGTTAAGACACACCAATATATTATTGTCTTTGCAGAACAGCTAATGATTCAGTTAATATTTAATCATCCATTAGGCCGTACTGTTAGCATCTTCAGTCTAATTTGCAGCATTATTCTGCTTCTGGCTATTTTACTATCTCCCTTATTAGTGCCCATAATATTATCATTTGCTTTATACGCACTATTAGAGCCACTATCTGAAATATTAGAACGCCAGGGTTTCTCGCGCAGCGCCTCCTCTTTAAGTGTACTACTCGTTCTTGTATGCGCTGCAGCACTGGCCTTTTCTGTACTACTCCCTCACCTTGCCAAACAACTATCAGCACTGCAAACACAATTACCCAGCGTATGGCTAAGCATAACGGAAATAGGAAATAACGTTAGCCAGCACTTATTGAAGTCTTTGGGTTTAGATATCAACTCTAGTGATATCGCTCAGCACTTTTTTACACAAGCAAATGAATGGGGAACGACGGCACTCATTGAAGGCTCAAATATTTTAATTAGCTTAACTATACTTTTAGTATTAGTCCCCATCATTACCTTTTTTTTGATACGCGACTACCATAGTTTTAGAAATTATATGCTCGATAAATTACCTAATTCTAATTTTGAAATGGGCTGGCTTATTTATCATCGCGTGGCTCATCAACTTCAGGAATATATTCGTGGGATTATGATTCAATCAGGCATTATGTGCATCATGACCAGCATTGGATTTTATATCATTGGTTTAGACTCGCCCTTTTTACTGGGCGCTACTGCAGGTGTACTAAATCTTATTCCGTATATTGGTCCACTTTTAGCCATGGTTTTACCCATACTGCTTGCCTTAAACAAGGTACCTGTTGAGCTATGGCTAATAGGTGCCGCTATTTCTGTTATTGTAATCGCACAGCTAATAGACAGCATGATTGTAATCCCGTCTGTCGTTGCAAATGCCGTTAACCTTCATCCGCTCATTGTTATTATTGGAATAATCGTTTTTGGTAACTTATTTGGGTTTATAGGCATGGTAGTCGCAACGCCAACACTAGCAACAGCAAATATTATTTACCGAGGTTTATATCAGGGCATTAAAACAAGCTGTGATTTAAATACTGAACCTGCAGCCGAACACTGACACTACTGTTTTTTACTAATCACCATTTTTTTACCTTCTTTATCAACTTTCATTCGGTTCAAAAAGGTCATCCCCAACAGCACCTGATATGGATAATCTCCATCAATTACAGTACCTCGCACATTTTTTTCCACAAGCGTACCTAAACTCACACTATCAAGATTAAGCGCCCAGCCATCAGCTATACCAGAGGCTGTATTTGTTTTAATCGGCCTACCGTCTAAACGATATTGTATTCCAAGCCTACGTGCCTCTTTCGCACTCATGGCTACACTGCTGGCACCTGTATCAATTAAAAATTTTATGCTCTGCCCATTAATGCTTCCATAAGCTCGAAACATGCCATGTTTATCTGCAATCACTTGCTCGCTAATAATCTCTCTTTGAGTAAACTGCGTGCTAACAGCTCCCCCCATAAAAAGCGTTTTTTTCTCGCCATCGACTTCTACAATAGCTGATTGTGTGGTGGATGATAAAAGCTTAACCCCCTGAAAAGGGGGGCTGTGTTTTTTTAAGGTAATCCGCTCATCATCAATTAATAAAACAACCATGCCAGGCATTAAAGCTTGAACTTCAATTTTTTTTGCCGCGAAAATTAATTGAGAGAACAATGTAAGTGATAACATTAACAGGAGAATGAAGGACTTTGTTATTTGCATGTTTATCATCTTCTGTTCTATGGGTAAAAAAACATCAATAAATGCAGGCATGACAATGCAAGCAAACCCGCCACTACATCATCAAACATAATACCAAAGCCACCATGAATGTTTTTATCTATCCATGAGATTGGCCATGGCTTTAATATATCAAACGCTCTAAACAAAATAAAACCAGCGAGTATCCATATCCATTCAGCAGGTACTGCAATCATAGTAATTAAATAACCTGCAATTTCATCTATTACGATCCCAGAATGATCATGCACACCTAAAGCCTTACTTGTATAACTGCAGATATAAATGCCAACAACTGAAATAATTGCAGTCACCGATATAAATAGCCATAAATCTAATTGACTGAATAAAAGAAACACAGGAATCGCCGCAACAGTTCCAAAGGTACCTGGCGCTTTAGGCATTAAGCCTGAACCAAAACCAAGCGCCAAAAAGTGAACAGGATTTTTTAAATAGGTAGCGGGGATTTTAATATTATTTTTCATAGCCATTAATCACTATTCTTATCATTGGAAAAATGATTATATCCTGAACCTGTTTGCAGATATTCTGCATTATTTAAATAACATGTCACATCGTACGAATTATCAATTTCACCGATAGGAAACACTTCAATATCGTATTTATTTAAATCACTCACTAAAGCAGAAACATTCTCAGCTGGACAGGTAAAACACAGTTCATAATCATCACCTGCATTACATATCATTGCCCAGTCTGGTTCATTGTTACATACATTAAGTAACTGCCTGGACAAGGGAATTTTATCCAGATGAATTGAAGCACCCGTAGAACTTGCTACACAAATATGATTTAAATCCGCCAGCAAACCATCGGACAAGTCGATTGCTGCTACGCAATAGTTTGTCAGTAACTGCCCTATGCTTATTTTTGGTTCAGGCCTGTTTAGGCAAGCCAAAAAATAACGCTTAGTATCTTGATTAGCTATAGATATATTGCCCAGAATAGATTCAAGCCCCAGGCGTGCATCACCAAGACACCCTGTAACAAATATCACATCACCGGCTTTTGCATTGCTGCGTTTTAATGATTTGGCCGCATCGACAAAACCTGTCACGCTTACGGTAATACTTAAGGAACCACGCGTCGTGTCACCACCAATTAATGCAATGTTATATTTTGCTGCTAATTGATTAAAGCCCTGCATGAATCCATTAACCCAGGACTCATCTGCATCGGGTAATGAAATAGCCAAACTTACCCAGGCGGGCTGTGCTCCCATGGCGGCTAAATCACTTAAATTAACCGCCAGTGATTTATAACCAATATCTTGCGCTGAGGTATTGATGGGAAAATGCACACCGGAAATTAAAGTGTCAGTGCTTACTGCAAGCTGTTTACCGGGCGGTGGTGAAAGTATTGCACAATCATCACCTATACCCAGTAAAACATCGTCGCGTTGAGCTGTGGTGGATTTGAAATATTGATTGATTAGTTCAAATTCTTGCACAGTATTGTCTATTAAGATTCTACTCGCATATGCGGGAATAAAATCACATCACGGATTGATGGCGCATCAGTAAGCAACATCACCAGGCGATCGATACCTATACCCTCACCTGCGGTCGGTGGTAAACCATGCTCAAGTGCGCGTATGTAATCCGCATCATAATGCATCGCTTCATCATCACCGGCATCTTTATCTAAAACTTGCTGTTTAAAGCGTTCTGCCTGATCTTCTGCGTCATTCAACTCAGAGAAACCATTGGCAATTTCACGCCCACCAACAAAGAACTCAAAGCGATCGGTAATAAAAGGATTGCCATCATTACGACGTGCCAGGGGAGAAACCTCAGTGGGGTATTCGGTAATGAAGGTAGGATTCATTAAGCGATGCTCAACGGTTTTCTCAAATATTTCTATTTGAATTTTACCCAAACCGTAAGAGTCCTTAAGTGGAATGTCTAAATCTTTAGCGACCTTACGCGCAGCTTCAATATTATCAATATTCGCAGCCGTTAAATTGGGATTAAAGTGCAAGATAGAGTCAAACACAGATAGCCTTGCAAACTTGCTCCCATAATCATAGGTTTCACCCTGGTATTCGATTTCAGTTTTACCCATTACATCTCTAGCCAAACCATGTAATAACGCCTCTGTAATATCCATCAGGTCATTGTAATCGGCATAGGACTGATAAAATTCCAGCATTGTAAATTCAGGGTTATGACGAGTAGAAACACCTTCGTTACGGAAGTTGCGGTTAATTTCAAATACTTTTTCGAAGCCTCCCACCACCAGGCGCTTTAGATAAAGCTCTGGTGCGATACGCATAAACATCGGCATATCCAGTGCATTATGATGTGTTTCAAATGGACGTGCGGTTGCGCCACCTGGGATAGCCTGTAACATGGGTGTTTCCACATCCATAAAACCACGATCTTCAAAGAAGCGACGAATATAGGTGATGATTTTTGAGCGTAGCTGAAAAGTTTCACGCACTTCCTGGTTCATCACCAGATCAACATAGCGCTGACGGTAGCGGGTTTCCTGATCTGACAGGCCATGAAATTTTTCTGGTAATGGTCGCAGTGACTTTGTTAACAAACGCACACCGCTCACTTTGATAGAAAGCTCATTTGTTTGTGTTTTAAATAAGGTACCTTCAGCGCCGATAATATCGCCGATGTCCCATTTTTTAAAACCATCATTATACAAACCTTCTGGCAGTGCATCTCTCTGTAAAAACAACTGAATACGCCCACTCATATCCTGGACTTGTGCGAAGCTGGCTTTACCCATAATACGTTTTGCCATCATGCGACCAGCAATGGAAACTTCTACATCCAGTTCCTCTAGCTCTTCTTTAGTTTTTGAGTCGTATAGCTCATGACACTCAGCCGCTAATATATTGCGACGGAAGTCATTCGGGAAGGCATTGCCGAGCTCTCGCATGGCCGTTAATTTTTCACGACGTTGCGCAATTAGCTTGTTTTCATCTAACGGCTCGTCTTTTGTATCCGGTGTATTCTTTTCTTCGCTCATGGTGTTTTCTTTTGTGTGCTAATGCTTAATTAATCGTTAAATTTTATAACTGTTTTTATAAACCGCTTTTTAAGCTGGCTTCTAAAAACATATCGAGACCACCATCAAGTACGGCTTGTGTATTGCCCGTTTCAACATTGGTTCTTAAATCTTTTATACGCGATGAATCGAGTACATAGGAACGTATTTGGCTGCCCCAGCCTATATCGGATTTAGTATCTTCCAGAGCCTGTTGATCACCGCGTCGTTTTTGCATTTCCAGCTCATACAATTTTGCTTTAAGCTGCTTCATCGCACTGGCTTTATTCTTGTGCTGAGATCGATCACTTTGACACTGTACAACAACATTGGTTGGGTTATGTGTGATGCGTATCGCTGATTCTGTTTTATTGACGTGCTGCCCACCCGCACCCGATGCGCGATAGGTATCTATACGTAAATCGGCAGGATTAATCTCTATATCGATATCATCATTCACTTCTGGCGAAACAAACACTGAGGCAAATGAGGTATGCCTGCGACTTCCAGAATCGAAAGGCGATTTTCTAACCAGCCGATGTACACCGGTTTCGGTACGTAACCAACCATAGGCATAGTCACCTTCAAAGCGAATGGTAGCACCTTTAATACCTGCCACATCACCCGCAGTTGCTTCCATCAATTCCGTTTTAAAGCCGTGCGATTCACCCCAGCGTAAATACATACGCAGAATCATTTCTGCCCAGTCCTGGGCTTCTGTACCACCGGAGCCAGACTGTATATCCAAAAAGGCGTTAGCTGAATCCATTTCGCCGGAGAACATACGACGAAACTCCAGCTCTTCAATACGTTTTTCCATTACCTCCAAATCATCGGCAACTGACTGCATACTTTCTTCGTCGCCCTCTTCAACCGCCATCTCTAACAATTCAGACGCATCCGTAAGGCCGTTATTCAGCGTTTCAATGGTCAGAACAATGGCCTCCAGGCGTGACCGCTCCTGGCCGAGCTTTTGTGCACGTTCCTGATCATTCCACACATTAGGCTGTTCTAGCTCGCGTGTAACTTCATCTAGTTCTTCTTTACGAGCATCAAAGTCAAAGATACCCCCTAAGCGCATCACGGCGTACTTCAAGGTCGGCTATTTGATTTTGAATGGGATTAACTTCAAGCATGGAATATTACGATCGCTTTATGTGGGGATAATAGTTTAGTTTCAATAAAGCACGCTATATTACCTTATATCCGCTGTTCCATCTATTGCTTCTCATGCTCTAGAACCTACAAAATACTGATTGTTATGTCTTCTTGAGTGTTTTTTGCTCTGCTGACTTCTTAGCCACATCATTACGCAAGTAAACCGGCTGAGCCTGTGCCGCGTCAACTGCATTACCCTGCGTAAACTCATAAGCCGCCAATTCAACAATACTCGCAGAATGCGGTAAATAATGCTCAAAGCTAAGCTTGAGATTACCGCCTAGCTGTTGATTTAGCTGATCGGCATAGCTCTTCCAGGCTGACCCTGAACCACACCATGCTTGCTCGTTTGGTAATTGCATCGCTTCAGGTGGAGAAACCTGCTCCTCACCGAGTAATTTCATCAAGCCATTATCCGCCAGTTGATAACAACCCCAATAAATGCCGCCCATTCGTGCATCTATACCCGCCAGAACATTTTTCGTGTGCTGCTGGTTATAAGTAGACTGTGCAATAGATGCCAGGGTAGAAATGGGCACAACCGGTAAATCAGCGGCAAAGGCCAGACCATGGGTTACACCAGTCGCAATCCTCACACCGCTAAATGAGCCTGGGCCGCGACCAAATGCAATCGCATCTAAAGCCGCTACTGATAGCTCGGCATCCGCAAGCAAGCCCTCAATCATTTTAAGGATTAGCTGCGTATGTTCGCGCGGCGCAAGCTGAAATTTAGCGTTTATTTCACCATCAATATAAAGCGCTGCGGAACAAGCCTCTGTAGCCGTATCTAATGCCAGGAGTTTCATCAAACATTATCTTCCATCAATAAAAACAGTTAGTCATTCCAGGATGCATAAAATGCATCGACATCTTGCTGTCGAGTCGTTTTTGGCATATCCGGTAAACTTTGCAAAAATACTTTGCCGTATTGTTTGCTGCGTAAGCGGTTATCACCAATCATCAGCACACCATAATCTTTCATATCACGAATTAATCGACCTGCGCCCTGCTTTAATGCAATAACCGCCTGTGGTAGTTGATAATCCATAAATGGATTGCCACCTTGCTTACGAATTCCATCAAGTCGTGCCTGCATAACAGGATCACCCGGTGATGCAAATGGCAGCTTATCTATAATTACACAGGATAGCGCTTCACCTCGTACATCAACGCCCTCCCAAAAACTTCCCGTGCCTAATAATATCGCATTACCTAACTCACGAAATTTTTTAAGTAGTTGGTGTTTAGGCAATGAGCCCTGTATCAAAATTGGATAGTTTAACTTACGCTCTAAAAACTTGGCCGCTTCATTCAACGCACGGTAACTCGTAAACAATACAAATGCTCTACCTTTACTTGCCTGCAATACCGGTATTGCTCTTTCTATTAATTTTTCTGTGTAATCATAACTGGAAGGCTCAGGTAAATTTTCGGGTAAATACAATAGCGATTGTTGCTGATAATCAAAAGGGCTATTCCAGTTACCTTTTTCATATTGATCCAGACCTAAGCGCTGAGCAAAATGCGAGAAGTCATGGTTCACCTCTAGCGTGGCCGAAGTAAATATCCAGGCACCTGGCAGTGCATCTCTTTGCTGTTTAAACAGGCCAGCTATATCAAGCGGTGTTGAGTGCAGAATAAATCCTTTAGTGAAGGTTTCATACCAATAAATATTCCCAGTTTTTGCATCCGTATTATCACCATAACTCTTAAAGTTATGATAAATAATGGAACAACGCTCATAACACTGTTCAAGGCCACGACCTCTTTCTGCTGCAATGTGTAAACTTTCCATTAACTCTTCTAGTACACGGGTTAAATTTTCAGCGGCCTTTTTAAGTGCCGGTTTATTTTCAATTTTACTCCAGGTATCACGCTGCTTATCTGCGCCTAAGGCTAATCTAAACTGAGCCATCGTTGTTTTTAGTTCATCACAGGCATCACGTATCGAATGCATATCTGGTGCATCTTTTATCTGTTCTGCAATACTGTCATTAATAATATTATTTAACTGCCTGCTACTAAATCCTTTACCAAAAAAACGCGATGCAACCTCGGGTAACTGATGTGCCTCATCAATTATAAAGGTATCAGCGGCGGGCAATAACTCACCAAAACCTTCTTCTTTAATCGCCATATCCGCTAGCAGTAGATGATGATTAACCACAACTATATCGGCTTCCTGTGCGTCACGACGCGCCTTAACAACATAACAATTAGAGTACTCCGCACACTCACTGCCTAAGCAATTATCTGCTGTAGAGGTGACCACGGGCCAAACACGTGAGTCTTCAGAAATTTCTGACATCTCTGCCACATCGCCATGCTTTGTTTGTTTTGACCAACGCCTGATACGCGACAAGTGATCTTGTGTTTCACGCGTGAGAAAGGCCAGTTCATCCGCAATACCCAAACGATACAAACATAAATAGTTAGAGCGCCCTTTCAATAAGGAACAGGGTAAATCTAATTTAAGGGCTTTTTTAACGAGCGGTATATCAGTATGGAATAACTGATCTTGCAAGTGCCGAGTACCGGTGGAAATAATGACTTTTTTATTAGAAATAATGGCTGGCACGAGGTATGCGAATGTTTTCCCAATACCTGTGCCTGCTTCGGCGATTAAAACTTTTTTACTATTGATTACGCTCTGAATAGTAGCACTGAGTGCTTGCTGTCCCGCTCTTGCTGTAAAGCCTTCAATGGCATGCGAAAAGACACCATCCCCACTTAATAAATCTGCTGCATCTGTCAAAATATTTACCTGTTGGCAGAGTTGATTATGTCATCATTAAATACTTTTAATGGATGATTATTTTTAATGTAGCTATTTGAACGTTCTGCATACTGCTTTGCCTGAGGCATTTTATCTAGATGAGCATAAACCGCCGCCATGCGCGACCAAATTTCTGGGTAGCGTGGCTTAATACGAATAGCTCGTTCAAGCGTGACAATAGAATCTGATATTTTAGATTGATGATATTGTGCATCGGCTAAGTTCATTAAACGTTTGATAACCGCAGGAAGCTCAGGGCTATCTGCCACAGGTAAAATACTGAGGTTTTCTATAGCCCCCTCTTTAGAGCCCAACCCCGTACTGACAGTGCAGCTACTTGTGAGCAAGAAAAAACCGAGTAAACAAACTGATATAGCTAATTGAATAAGCGTTTGAGCTGATTGATTAAACCGCCTGTGGTACATGTAGCTTTCTCTTTAGGTGCTGTGCCAGTAATAAAAGGTAATTTTACCGCACCTTGGCAATTTTTATCCGATAATCCACCGGATTTAAGGTCAATCCAGTGCTCAGATATGCCTGTCGGCACATCCGATGAAATATTCTCCGTGTTAATATTCTGCATAATATCAGACCATAACTCCAGAGCGCCCGAAGCCCCCGTTAATCCCGTACTCTTATTGTCATCACGACCTATCCAGACCACTGCCAGATGTTCCCCTGAAAAGCCTGCGAACCAGCTGTCTCGAGTGTCGTCAGTAGTGCCTGTTTTACCCGCTACTTTTATGGGTAAAGTACTGGATAATTTTTTTGCAGTGCCTGTTTGTGTTACCTGGTGCAATGTATAATTTACCAGATAGACTGATTTGTCATCCAGTGATTTACTAAAGCTTAAAGGGTAACGCTTGAGTGGTTTATTTTCTTTATCCAAAACTTCACGTATCACTCTGAGTGGAATATGGTAGCCATCGGCAGAAAATGTCTGGTACATATTGGCAACATCAAGTGGTGACAAACTAAATGCACCTAATGTCATCGATGGATAGGTTGGAATATTTCTTGTAACACCCAAGTTATGCAGGCTATCAGAAATATCAGATAGGCCTACATCTAGACCTAATCTGACAGTTGGAACATTTCGTGAATCTTTCAGCGCTTCGAAAAGACTAATATCACCTGAATATTTTTTATCATAATTCATTGGCGACCAGACATTTTCTTTGGATGTTTTTATATGTAAGGGTTCATCTTTTAACATACTTGCCAATGTATATTTTTCAGGCCTTTGTAAGGCTGTTAAATAAATTGCCGGCTTAATTAGGGAGCCTATCTGCCTTACGGCATCAAGCGAGCGATTGAACCCTGAAAATTTAGGATCCCTGTCAGATACTAAAGCCTGTATTTCACCTTGCTCACTTGATGCAATAATGACAGCTGTTTGTAACTGAGATGTATTATTTCTATTTAATTCCAGCTTAGGAATAATCGATACTACACTCAGCTCCGCCTTATCTTGAACAATGGGATCAATACTGGTAAATATTTTTAGCCCCGCTGTTTTTAAATCTTCTTCATTGTAGTCCTGCTGTAATTGCCTTTTAACCAGCCCCATCAGTGCAGGATATCGATTACTAGATAGCTTTGGTTTATTACTCACGCCTAAAGGCATAGAGGCGTATTTATCATATTGAAATTTTGATAGCACATCACGTTCATACATTAGTTCTAAAACCTGGTTTCTACGCGATTTTGAACGAGCGGGATTTCGCCTGGGTTCATACCATGATGGACCTTTAACAAGGCCAACCAGCAGTGCCATTTGGTCACGGCTAATTTTTTGCAGTGGCTGAGAAAAATAAAACTGGCTAGCCAGTTGAAACCCGTGAATTTGGTTACTGCCATTTTGCCCAAGGTATACTTCATTAATATAGGTTTCGAGTATGAGCGATTTGTCATAATGAAATTCGAGCAATAAAGCCATAATGGCTTCGTTGATTTTTCTGATTAAAGTTCGCTCCGAGGATAAGAAAATATTTTTAACCAGTTGTTGTGTAAGTGTACTCCCCCCCTGAACCGTTTTACCGGCAACTACATTGGCAAATAATGCACGGCCAATAGAAAGAGGGTCAATCCCCCAGTGCTGATAAAAACGTCTATCCTCTACCGCCAGTAATGCCAAAATCAAATCATCGGGAACATCTTCCAGTTTGATTAATTCTCGCTCTTCCTTCTGTTTTGGATATATACCTGCAATTTTTATAGGTTCCAAACGAAATACAGCAATATCCCTGTTTGAATTAAGTTCTTCAATTTTTTCAATAAAATTTCCCGTAATTGACAGCCTTACAGCTTTCGAAGATCGTGCTCCGTCTCCAAATTCAAACTCACGGGATACAAATTCAACATTTGAATGATTATATATTCTGTATTGCCCTGGCTTACTCGGACGAGTATCAATTTTGATATAATCCAGACTATTTAGCTCATTAACTATATCATCCACATGTATCTTTTTATTTTTAAACAGCTCTAATGGCCGTGCATAAACTGACGACGGAAAAGACCATATTTTACCTGACATTTTTTCTGTTATTTGAATATCTAAATATACAATGTATAAACTTGATATTAAAAATACAATTAATACCAATGTAGCTGATATTTTATTAACAAAGATTTTTTTGAATGTATATTGAGATTTTAATTTTTTCCTGGGATTTTTGATTTTTCTTTTTTTAGAAGGCATAAGTTATGCTAAACACTTAGAATTTTTAATATACTAATTACACTAATTTAGTGTCTAGTATAAATAAAAAAGACATCTAAAGATGCCTTTTTATCAAATTTATTTCAACGGCAAGTGGACAGAAATCTTGCCTGCTTGCCTTTACAGGGGTCTGATTCAAAAGACGCTTTACCGGGCGCCTCTTTTTCACTTTCCTTTACAACCGCCTCCTTTTGTTGTGAGGCTGTTCGCTGTTTTGCAATCCTTGCCTTTTCCCTTTCTAATTCAGCGCGCTCAGCATCTAGTCTTTGCTTTTCCCTGGCCAGTTTTTTAGCTTCTGCATTCTTTTTCGCTTTAAGTCTGGCTTCTTCCGCTTGACGAGCTCTTTCTGCCTGCTGCTTGTTCTTAATCTTAAGCGCTTCTTCTTCAGCTTTTTTGTTTTTTGCAGCCTCTAATGCAATCGCTCGTTTCTTTGCTGTTTTCTCACGAATTCTTGCCAGCTCTTCCTCTACTGCAATTGCTTCGTGCTCAGCTTCTGATACACCATTAAATGCCGCTTTATTCAACCAGGTTAATGCATTATCAAGGCTTTTAGGCACACCGACACCTGCCGCGTACATTTTACCTAAATAATACTGCGCATCGGGGTTACCACTCGCCGACTCCTGACGTAAAACACCTAACTGAGTTTTCGAATGATTATTCATTCCATTCGATTTTATATCCAGATAAAGAAGCTTATATACAGCTTTTTTATGATCTTGTGCAGCCGCCTTTTCAAACCAGGTTAAGGCTATTGCGGGATCTTTTTGCACACCTTTACCGGTTTCATACATTTCACCCACTTTATATTGTGCTTCTGGGTTGCCCTGTTCAGCCAGTTTAACTTGAAAACGAAAGACACCCGATGATATATCGGCATACAAACTAACAGGCATAAACAGACTAATTATGAATATAAATTTTATAATCTTTCGCATCTGATTCCGTCCACGCCCCTACTTTCAAAAACAGGCCCTCCATTTAAGTGAAGGGCCTTAATTCAATATATTGTAATACTTTACCTAAAAGATAATATCCACCGCAACACTCAGAAGTGACATTTTATCTTCTACAAGCCCTGAGCTAAACGGCTGATATAAACCCAGGTTACCGGCATTATTCTCAAGCTCCGTGGTCTGGTATTCCATTTTCAATGCCGCACTGTCATTTAGCTCATAGCGCAGGCCTAAGGTAATTGAATCCTGTCGTGCACCCTGAGATGGCCCTGGCTGACCTGAACCGGCGAAATTCGTTGGGTCAAATGCAGCCATTGGTTCTGAATCAATGGTGGCAAAGGTTACATGCGGCAAATATTTGCCCATGCGATAACCCAGGGTTATATAGTAACCATCCTGGTCAGAAAACAGTGCATCAAAGGGAACCGCATTAAAGCCCTGCCCTAAAGTACCTTTATCAGACTCAATGTCGCGCGTTGTATATTCGGTGTAGCCTACAAAATTGGCGATATCCCAAGATAGGCTCGCAACCGACAGTGTGGCGGAGCCTTCACTGTTTAAAGCACTCGCTGTATCGACTGTAGAAACGTCTGTCTGGAATGTACTAATCTGGAATGTAAACGCTCTATTTTCCAGGCGTAACGCCATACCCACATAATTATCGGCAAAGAAGTTCACCGTGGGCTGGCCGGGTACCCCTTCCGTATTAGAGCCAAAATAGGGCTGGAAACCAAAGTTCATATCACCAATTCTTGTTTGATACAGCAACTGCACACCAATAATACTATCAACCGGCATATTGCTATAGGCTTCAGCTGGCGGCCTTATCCACGGATACGCATAACCCACTTCCAGGTAATCTGAGATAAGAAATACCGGCTGCTTAATTCGGCCCACACGTAAATTGGTTGATTCACTGGCTGTATAATCAAGATACGCCCACTCTATATCCATAGAATAGTTATCATCTTCCGCCGAGGCTAGAATTTGCGCGACCGCCTGCATGTCTTCAGCTACATCAGCGGTTACCTGCAAACCAAATTTAGAATCTTGTAAAAACGTCACGTCATCTTTAACTTCATCTAAATAGACTACTTTACTGCCGTCAGTTTGGCTTTGGTTATGAACGGCTAAACCGGCTGTAAGATACCCATCAAGTTCAACGGCTCTGGCCTGGTAGCTCATCGCTGAAGTCCCTAGCAGAGCAGAATATAAAATAACTTTGTTCATCACGCAGCCTCTTTATGCTTTATTGATAAGACACAAATACTAAATAGTTTAAAAAGTGATTGTATACTTATGAAATTATTAGATTTAATTAAATTAGTTCTGAATATAGTTAACAAAACTTAATTGGTCAAATAAGTATTAATTAATATATTCAAAAAAATCAATCGACAATGGCGTAAATGCAATATACGCCGGAAGTATCAATTGTAAGCCATTGTTTTTAGTGATATTTATTATAAGAAAATCTTATTTATGTCTGGCATGCTGCCTTGTTTTAGAGGTATCTTTTTTCTTTATTACTTTTTTAAACGGCCTTTTACCTGCCTGCTTCGGATGTTTCCTGGTCACTGCACGCTCAGCATATGGATTAACACCTGTTTTATACTCTAAACGCATTGGCGTTCCCTTTAAGCCAAGTGCATCAATAAAATAATTCATTAAATAACGGCTATAAGATGTAGGCACCAAATCAGTCTGATTACCGTGCACAATAATTATAGGTGGGTTCATTCCGCCTTGGTGTGCATAGCGTAATTTAATTCTACGCCCACGGACGGTAGGTGGCTGATGCCCTTGAATCGCATTATTTAATATTCGCGTGAGCTCAGATGTAGGCAAATCCTTGGTTGCTGAATCATACGCCTGGTTAATGGCCTTGTAGAGCACACCGACCCCAGACCCATGCAATGCCGAGATGAAGAAGATTTCTGCAAACTGCACAAAACTCAGCCTGCGCTGTAAATCTTCCTTTATGCACTGCTTATCGTATTCGTCCAGTCCATCCCATTTATTTATCGCAATAATAAGCCCACGACCTGAATCTATGGTGTAACCCAGTAAGTGCAGATCTTGATCACTAATGCCCTCTCTGGCATCGATCATGATTATGGTTACATTTGAATGGTCAATAGACTGCAGCGTTTTAATCACACTAAATTTTTCTATATTTTCTTTAACACTTCTCTGGCGACGCACTCCCGCCGTATCAATGAGCGTATAGTCACGACCACCATGTTCAAAAGGAATATAAATACTGTCTCTCGTCGTGCCCGGCATATCCATTGCGACGACACGCTCCTCACCCAGCATTCTGTTAACCAGTGTGGATTTTCCCACATTGGGCTTACCTACAATCGCCACCTTAATGCCACGATTATTGGGATCTTCATCCTCCCATTCAGGCCAATCTCTGAGTAAATTTTCAACTAATTGCGTAACACCCCGCTTATGTGCCGCCGCAATAGGGTGTGACTCCGCAAAGCCTAATGATGCAAAATCGGCTTGCGCCTGTTCTATATCGATACCATCGGTTTTATTAATAACCAATTGCATGTTTTTACCCATGCGCCTTATTTGAAGAGCAATGGATTCATCCGCCGCGGTAAGCCCGCCTCTACCATCCACCATAAAGAGCACAAGGTTCGACTCTTCAATAGCCAGTAACGTTTGCTTAGCCATTTGTTCGTCTAGTTCTTCTGACTCACCGCTCAAGCCACCCGTATCTATAACAATATAACTTTTGTCTTCATAAGAAGCATGGCCATATTTTCTATCACGGGTTAAGCCAGAGTAATCCGCTACAAGGGCGTCACGGCTCCTGGTCATCACATTAAAGAGTGTTGACTTACCAACATTTGGACGACCAACCAGTGCGATTACGGGTAACATATTCTTTCCAGAGCAGAAGCTTATAAGGTAAACAGTAGAGGGCCATAGCGGCCCTATAATTTAGTGCATTTTATCGCATTCGAGTGCGACTAGCGACAGTTATGCTTGTGAAAACTAATGTAGCAAAACTTCAGTATCATCATTTACAGAAGACCTTATCTGCTGCATAGCATCCAGCTGCGTGTCATTAATTAATAACTCACCTTGATGCATACTAATTTTAGACAGATATACGCCCTCATTTTTTACTAGCCAGTTCTCCCCAAGCATCGCCTTTAAGTTATCATTAACTTTTCTTGACATCGATTCATTGCCGCTCACATTAAGCACATTGCCAATTTTTGTTGAGCCATGGTTTTCAGGAAAATTATCTAAGTTCCAGGCAATTAATTTCTTCATTAATGGTTCATCTATCGACATATTTAATTCAAAATTAATAGCATTTAGCAACAGCAATGGATCCATGGAGACATTAGTGTCTATATCATCTAATTTAAATTCCATATCAGCCTCAAGCTTTCCAAGTTCGCTGTTAATACTCAGTGGATTAATATTCACTTCTGCCTGTTTTATCAGGCTGGGCATTATTTCCATCATTTGAGTTAGCATCATAGAATTAATTGTTTCTGCAGAAACACCTTGTTTAAGCTGACTATCTAATGCTATTTTCATTTTCCGGATCCGCAGAAAATCATTCGCATTAAGCCCATTAAAACTAAAATTCAACGCTATTGGTCCAAATTTCTGGTTTGATGCTAATATTTCTCTCGCACTTACTTGCGAACCAGAGCTTATCAACTCACCCTCTTCTGACGTGATGGAATGCAGTATTAATTTTCTTACTGCAAATTGCTCTTCTGCCGAATCTATATTTATGCTGCCAACTGAAATAACGGTGTCACCAATCAATAACTGATTATTCCCTATACGACCTGAGAAGCTAATAACTGATTCCTCTAAGCGCATACCAAAATGCGTCTTTTGCATCTTCAACATAGGGGCTGTCATTTCTCCCTTCACATGACCATTAGCAGATGAAAGAAATTGTGTATAAATAGCACCAGAAGACTCTAAGTGAACAGATTCTATTCCTTCTTGAATTTGCGTGTTAATAGCCGGTACATATACCTGGCTATTAACATCTCCATTAAAGTCAATTAAGTGTTGATACAACAGGGGACTAACTCCCGATATAATGTACCTGTTTTTTTTAAAATGAGCGGCTTCTATATCTAATTCACCCTTTATGACAGCCGCTATCAGAGGCGACTTACCTTGACTAATTAAACCGAGATAAATTGGCCCGTGAACAATTTCTTCTTTAAATAAAATAGGATTAGGATAATCAGGAAGATTTAATACAAGGCTTGCCTGTGATGAAAAAAAGCCCTGACTGTATTTTGATACCTGTAAATCAAGTTGTGAAATTTTTGATAGCTGATTTATTAAATTGACATAATCCGATTTTGCTTTGTAACCAATGGCATATGGACTTAATGCAAGCAGCACAAATACAAGTAAAATAATCCATATTGAAATTTCTAAAATACTAAGCCTTTTAGCACTCATATGAATCCTTTTTATTATAGGTATTTGCTCTGGCTTATAATTAAATAATAATTATTATTAATCTGTAAAATACATAAGCGCTGGAATTAACAATCTAAAGACACAGTGAGTTTTCTTAAACATAAAACTCACTGCAAATAAAACCTTATTGAATAGTATACGCGGAAAGCTCACCGTCACGGGTTAGTACATAAACAACATCATTATGTACAACAGGTGGCACAAGCACACCTGAGCCATCAGTATCAACTCTAGCTAAAAAGCGTCCATCAAATTGTGACAACCAATGAATATAGCCTTCAAAGTCTGCAACTAAAATAGTATTTTTCATTGCAACAGGACGCGTAATATTACGCGCAGCTAACTTTTCCTGTTTCCACATAGTCGCACCGTTTGACGCATCATATGCCCACAAATGATCTTTATCATCGGCTAAATACAAATTCGAGACAGCATACTCAACCCCGCTATAGGTGGATGTTTTTCGACTCCAGTTAAGCTGTCCACGACGAATGTTCAATGAAACTACTCTACCCTGATAACTTGCTATATATAATGTATCGCCTATTACAACGGCATTTCCATCTATATCAATTAGACGCTCAAGTTCCGAACGCCCACTGGGTGTCGCTATAGGTATATCAAATACTGCATTACCACTAAGCAAATCAAGCGCCACTAAACGCCCACTGTCCAGGCCACTAAAGACATAGCCTTTTGTAATAATTGGAGTACTGTTTCCACGTAAGCTTAAGGCAGGAACATCTCTCTTATATGTCCATTTTTCAGCTCCATTCGCTATGTCCAGAGCTGATAAACGGCCATCAACAGAGCGAATAACAACAACCCCAGCCGAAATTTGAGCTGGCATTAACACTTCTGAAGTAGCATCAATCTGCCATAATAATTTTCCCTCACCATCAAGCATAATGACATGACCATCTCGGCTGGTAACAAGCAGATGATTTTCATCACCACCAACACCACCACTTAAGATCATATTCAACTCAACTCGCCAGAGTTCATCGCCAGAATTAATATCAAATGCAGTTACATTACCATCACGATCAGCAACAATAATTTTTTCGTCGACGATTAGTGGGAATAGCTTTATGTATTGCTGCCCTACGCCATTACCCGTACTAGCGCTCCACAACTTATTAATCTTTATACTTTCTTCAAAATCAACAAGCTCCGTTGGGGGCTCCGCATTATCTGAATTCGAGCACGACAAAATAAATAAGCAGCCTAAAAAAGTAATTAAATAACGCATCATGCTGAAGGTTCTAATTTATCTGTTATTGCGTTTTTATGAGTCAAGCTAATATCATCAATTTTATGTTGCAACCAACGACCTGGTGATTCAGATGCCGCCATTGCTTGTTGATAAGCCGACTTTGCCTGTGGCATATCGCCTTTGAGAACCAATACATCACCTTTTAGCTCAAATACCATTGCATTGAAACTATTGGGGAAAGTCTCATTCAGGATAGCCAGTGCTTTATCCAACTGTTGTGTATTTAATAACAAACGAGCTAATCGAACTTTTGCTAAATACCTAATTTCATCCTGCTGAGCATTTGTCACCAGCCAATCTAGTTGCTGTTGAGCTTTAACAAACTCACCACTAGCCATTTGTTGCTTGGCTAATAATAATGCTGCCAAACCGGCATATGGAGTATCTGAATATTCAGCCTGTAACTCATTAACTCTAGCCATTTGTTCATTCACAGTTGTAAGATTTTCTACACTCCCAGCAACCTGTTCATAAAGCACACTTGCGCGCTCTGTATGCACTATTGTTGTATCCTGGTAATACTGCCAGCCGAAAATTGCCGATATGCCAACAGCTATACCACCAATAATATTAGTTGAATTTTCTTTCCACCATTTTTTAATGGCGTCTAATTGTTGTTCTTCTGTTTCAAAGTCCATAATCTTCTCAATCAAATCGATTTTTATTTATATTAATTAAATCGTCTTTAGCACATCAGCTAATTGCGTCTGTTTTATAGTTAATTGTTCTTTATCTTCACGTAAAAATTTCATGCTGATAGTTTCATTCGCAATTTCATCTTCGCCCAGCAACAATGCAACAAGCGCTTCCGATTTATTTGCTTTTTTCATTTGGCTCTTAAATGAGCCACCACCACAATTTGTTTGTAATACTAAATGAGGCAATTGGTCTCGAACCATTTCGACAAGCGACAAACCTTTTAGTTGCGCCTGCTCACCTTGCATAATGACAAATACATCAGGTGCACTGCTTAGCTTCGTACCGGCATCTTCCAAAAGCGATAACAGGCGTTCTATACCCATAGCAAAACCTGCCGCAGGTGTAGGTTTTCCGCCTAATTGCTCTACCAGGCCATCATATCGACCACCAGCACAAACGGTTCCCTGTGAACCCAGATCATCCGTTACCCATTCAAACACCGTTTTGCAATAATAATCCAAGCCACGCACTAATCGAGGATTAATATTATATTCAATTCCGGCCCCATCGAGAATCACCTTTAATGTATTAAAATGATCCTTAGATTCCTGATCCAGATAATCCATCAGTTTAGGCGCGGCTTCTATCATTTCTTGCATCGCCGGATTTTTGCTATCAAGCACACGCAGAGGGTTACTTTCTAAACGACGCAAAGAATCCTCATCAAGCAAGTCCCTATGTTTAGTCAAATAATCAACTAATACACTTCTATATGCATTCCTTGATTCTGACGTACCCAAAGTATTCAGTTCTAAACGAATATTTTGCAGGCCCAACAATTTCCATAGGCGTGAAGATATTAAAATCAATTCCGCATCAATATCGGGCGTATCAACACCAAATGTTTCAACACCCACTTGATGAAATTGTCGATAACGACCTTTCTGTGGCCGCTCATGACGAAACATGGGGCCTATATACCAGAGGTGCTGCTGTTGATTATGCAACAAGCCATGTTGAATACATGACCTTACGCAACTTGCCGTACCTTCAGGACGCAACGTCAGACTATCGCCATTACGATCAGAAAAAGTGTACATCTCTTTTTCTACAATATCGGTTACTTCACCAATTGAACGACAAAACAGATCTGTTGATTCAACAACAGGCATACGTATTTCACTATAGGCATAGCTTTTTAAAAGGTCTTTTACAGTAGCTTCGAAAAACTGCCACAGTGGTGATTGTTGTGGAAGAATGTCATGCATTCCTCTGATACTTTGAATTTTATTTGACATATTACTTTTTTATCTATTTCTACCGCTTGTTACTTCCGAGTTTTCCGAGACAATAATGTTAGCAATATTTTTTTTACTCACTATCAAGTGCTCAAAATTAACAATTTTATTGTTTACCTCAATACGTATTTTAGATGCCGCACCTAAAAACACTTTAAATGGAGCCTGTCCATAAATTTTTTCTTCTTCATTTTTTACCATCAATCGATAAAAAAGTCGTTTACCTGTTGCATCAAAAACTTCACACCAGGACTCACCAAGAGCAGTTAGTATTAACTCATCGACTTGAGTAGCCAGGTCATTATCTGTTACAGGTAATCCCTCATCTGCTACTTCCAGCTTATCTAACAATGCAGCATCGAAATCACTCAACGGTTCATCAATTAATTCTGCTGGATCCGTTTCAATCTGCTGCACATTATGAGAATCAACATCTAAGCTACCAAAGTTTGATATATTTTCCGGTTCGTATGATTCTTCTGAATTAGGGACTGTATCCGATTGAAACAACCAGGCTATTAACAATAATAAAATTATTGACAGCGCCATAACAATAGCTGCTTTATTACTTGTATCTTTTTGTTCTTCAGGAACAAATGGACTAGGTGACATTTCATTTTTAGCAGCAGGCAACATACTGTTATACGCTGCAATAGCATCATCAGCCGATACATCTAATATACGCGCATAACCACGTATATAACCAATTACAAATGTTGCAGATGGCAGCTTATCCATCTGTGAATTTTCAATTGCGCTTATGATATTCTCAGAAATAAGTAATGAGTGAGCCACATCCGTTATTGATAAGCCCGCTTTTTCACGAGCCTCTCTTAATGGTGCACCAAATTCTTTATTATGTAATATTTCTTCAACTTCACTACCCTGTTCTACTGAAGAATCATTTTCTTCTGTCATTTGTAAGATAGCTCCATTACTTTTTCTGCTTCAGGTGATTCGGGAAAATCTTTTAATAATGTTTGTGATAGTTTTATAAAATTAGGTTTATCGCCTAATGCATGCTCCGCTTGAATTTGCAGCCATAAACTATACGCAGTGGGTTTAGAGTTTGAATGATAACGCTGCATATATGCACGAGCCATCAGGTATTTATTTGAGCGCACACCCAATTCACCCATTGCAAGTAAAGCACTGGATAAATTTGGGTTCACTTTCAAGCCCGCTCTTAAATGCTTCTCAACTACTTTAAAATCAGGATTTTTAGCTTGTAGCATGCAATAACCTAAATTAGCATGCGCAGCCTCTGGTGTATTATAAAACTGGTTATTTAAAGTGATATTAAATTGTTCAAATGCCTCTTCAAGCTTGCCTGTGTCACACAAAAAAGTGCCATAATTATTATGTAACTCAGGATTTCTTGGATCCAGGTCCAGCGCATCGAGGTAGTAGTTTTCGGCCTCATCAATTTTTCCAATCATGGTTTTTAAAACCGCCATAGTTGTATAAGCAGGTACATAGTAGCTATCGTATTCAATCGCTTTTAATAGCTTTTGTTCGGCGATTTCCAGATCACCACGACGAATATAACCTGATGCCAGCTGAACATTAATCACCGCTGCATTTTTATCTCTTTTCGCCTCTTCTTTCTGTTTTACAGAACCACCGCAGGCCAATAAGGTACTTATTAACAACGCCACTAAGCCATGTTTAATATGTATCATGAATTCATTCCAAGTCTGGGTTTGATGAACTTTCTATCTCTGCGACTTTTATCTTCAATTTTACCGGCTAACTGACCACACGCTGCATCTATATCTTCACCACGTGTTTTACGTATAACGGTAATTAATCCTGCTGCCATTAGCACATCCTGAAATCGGTGTACTGCATTGTTAGAGGATGTTTTATATCCTGAGTCAGGAAATGGATTGAATGGAATTAAGTTGATTAATACAGAGAGACCATCTAACAGTTTTATTAGCTCTTCTGCATCTTGCTTCGAATCATTTGCACCTGCGAGCATCACATATTCGATAGTCAAACGAGAACGTGGTGATCGCTGTGCCATAAACTTGTGGCAGGCTTCCAGTAACATGTCTAAATTATATTTTTTATTGATTGGCACAATATCATTACGCAACTCATCTCGCGTTGCATGTAAGGATATCGCCAACTGAACATCATGACGCTCTGCCAATCGTTCTATCGCTGGCACAACACCTGCGGTACTGACTGTTATGCGCCGTTTACTTAAGCCATAAGCAAAATCATCCATCATGACATCAATGGCCTTCATAACATTGTCAAAATTCAATAACGGCTCACCCATTCCCATTAATACAACATTGGTAATTTTGCGACCCGGTTTTTTTTCTTCTTCGAGTAAGTTATTTGCTATCCAAACCTGAGAAATAATTTCAGCAACCGTTAAGTTACGACTAAAGCCCTGTCGACCTGTTGAGCAAAAACTGCAATCCAGTGCACAACCCACCTGAGATGAAATACATAAAGTGCCACGATCATCTTCTGGAATAAACACAGATTCAATACGATTACCGTCAGGTAATTCGAGTAACCACTTGCGTGTACCATCAACAGATAACTGATCTGTATCGACTTTAAGCGAGGTGATACAGGCTTTTTCTTTGAGCTGTTCGCGTAAGGCTTTGCTGATATTCGTCATCTGATCAAAGTCAGTCACATTCAGCTGATGAATCCATTTGGTGATCTGAGAAGCACGAAAGGCCTTCTCGCCAAGTTTGGCGAAGAAGGCCTCCATGTCCTGCCGGTTTAAGCCGAGCAGGTTTGTTTTCTCAATATGAGGAAAATTAACGGGTGCGGTCACAAAGTTCCTCAGCACTAAAGAAATATTCAATTTCTACCTTAGCCGTTTCTGGCGCATCTGAACCATGCACTGCATTTTCATCGATTGATTCTGCAAATTTACCACGAATAGTATCAGGCGCCGCATCTTTAGGATTAGTTGCACCCATAACATCGCGGTTTTTAGTGATTGCATTCTCGCCCTCAAGAACCTGAACCATCACAGGGCCGGAGATCATGAACTCAACCAGGTCATTAAAAAACGGACGTTCTTTATGTACAGCATAAAAACCTTCCGCTTTTTCACGGCTCAAGTGCATCATTTTTGCTGCAACAATACGCAGACCCGCCTGCTCAAATATGCTGTAAATTTCACCGATAACATTTTTAGCAACTGCATCAGGTTTGATAATAGAGATAGTACGTTCTAGAGACATTAAAAAAGATCCAAAAATATGATTAAAAAGTAAGAGACTGATTATAAACCATTCAGTCAAAGTAAGGCATTTATTAGTAGGGTTTTTACGAGAAACAGTTAGCTTTTCAGTCATTTATACGAAAATCGGGCTGTTTAAGCAGTCCGATTTTGAGTTTATGCATTTAGATACCCTAGTCTTTTTCGTCAATCCAGGTCATCTGGATAGCCTCAAGGATCTTCTCATTTGAGGCATCCGCTGCATCATCAAAGTCGTCTAGATCACACACCCATTGATGAAGGTCTGTAAATCTGACGTATTGAGGGTCCTGGTCTGGGTGCTTTTCATCTAACGCAATCGCTATATCCAGTGTATCTGTCCATTTAAGACTCATGGTATTACCTCTAGTTAATGGTTTTCAGACACCATGTTAATCGTGTATTTGGGCAGTTCAACAACCAGATCGGTATCAGCCACAACGGTTTGGCAGCTCAGACGCGAATCCGGATCAAGCCCCCACGCTTTATCAAGCATGTCATCTTCATCATCTGTGTTCTCATTGAGAGAATCACCACCTTCACGCACATGCACATGACAGGTTGTACAGGCACATGACTTTTCACAGGCATGCTCTATTTCAATATCATTACGCAGGGCAGCATCACAAATGGTCTCACCTGGATTGGCTTCAATTACAGCACCTTCAGGGCATAAGCCTTCATGGGGCAAAAATATAATTTGCGGCATCGCTCGCTCTCTTCTTTATTTAAGTAAAATCAACGATTTTTTTAAACATTAATCGTTATTAAATTCTTCGACCTTATGACCTGCCATTGTTTTTTGAACACTGGCGTTCATTCGTCTTGCTACATAACCAGCACTGGCTGTTTCTAAATTTGCCATCGCTGATTTAAGTTCCTGTGCATCTTTAGCTTGATGACGTGCAGCCGCTAAATTTGCACGCGCAGAAAGTATCGCTACTTTTTCATCTTCGCTGAGCATTTCATCAGCATCATCAGCCATGGCTGAGTCAATCGCTTCAAGGACGCGATCAGCTTCTACTTGCTGCTCGCGCAAACTACGCACATCTTTATCTTCACCAGCAAATTCCATTGAGGCTTTAAGCATGGCTTCAATTTCTGCATCCTGTAAGCCGTAAGATGGCTTAACTTCTACACTGGCTTCTACGCCAGAGTTTTCTTCTTTAGCAGACACACTTAAAAGGCCATCGGCATCCACCTGGAAAGTAACCCTGATTCTTGCAGAACCGGCAACATGAGGTGGAAACCCTCTCAGTTCAAACCGCGCCAGTGAACGACAATCATCAATTAACTCACGTTCACCCTGCACTATATGAACAGCCATAGCTGTCTGGCCATCTTTATAGGTTGTGAAATCCTGTGCTTTCGAAACAGGAATAGGCGTATTACGCTGAATAATTTTTTCCGCCAAACCACCCATGGTTTCTATACCCAGTGACAAGGGTAAAACATCCATCAACAATAAATTACCATCAGGGTCATTACCTGCCAATGCATTGGCCTGAATTGCCGCGCCAATTGCAACAACGCGATCAGGATCGATATCAACGCGCGGCTGTGTATTAAAGAACTCACCCACTAACTCACGCACGCGTAATGTCCGGGTAGAACCACCGACCATTACAACGTCCAACACCTGATCTTTTTCAATTTCAGCGTCACGTAATGCACGACGACAGGACATCAATGTTTTCTTAATCATGGGGTCTATTAATTGATGAAAAATATCACGCGTTAATGTACCAAACCAGGTTTTCGACTCATCAAACTTAATGCTTATTTCAGATTGATCCTGTTCACTTAAATTTTCTTTCGCGGCGCATGCTTCCTGTAAAACCAAACGCAAAGTCCCGGCACTTAAGTCATTAGCATTTAAACCCGCCTGGGCAATCACCCACTCAGCAATTGCGTGATCGAAATCATCACCGCCCAATGCACTATCACCACCCGTAGATAAAACCTCAAACACACCTTGCTTAAGCTGCATGATAGAAATATCAAACGTACCGCCACCAAGGTCATAAACAGCAACCACGCCTTCGGCACCACTGTCCAGGCCATAAGCTACTGCAGCGGCTGTCGGCTCATTTAATAAACGTAAAACATTGATACCGGCTAATTTTGCAGCATCTTTTGTTGCCTGACGCTGGGCATCATCAAAATAAGCGGGTACGGTTATAACCGCACCTTCTAATTTATCGCCTAATGTTTGTTCGCCACGTTGCTTAAGTACTTTTAAAATATCTGCAGAAATTTCAACAGCGGTTTTGTCACCCGCTGCCGTTTGTATTCTTGGCACGGATGAGTCCGTTTCTGCAAACACGTAGGGCAAGTTATCACCAAGCATTTTCAAATCACTAATCCCGCGGCCCATTAACCGTTTAATTGACGAGATAGTATTTTGTGAGTCTAACACCTGATTATCTTTTGCTTGCTGCCCAACCAGCACGCCATCACCTGTATATTGCACAACCGATGGTAAAAGATGTTGCCCGTTAATATCAGGCAAAGTATCAGCCTGACCACTGCGTACCGTTGCCACCAATGAATTGGTTGTACCTAGATCGATGCCTATAGCAAAGCGATGCTCATGCGGCTTTGTCGATTGACCCGGTTCTGATATTTGCAATAAAGCCATTATAGTAATTCGTCTTCTAATTGTTCGGTTAACTCAGCCACTTCTCTCTGAGCCTTATTGATAAATTGAAGCTTACGAACAACTTCTCGGCTTTTATCTAAAACATCCGTTTGAAAATATTTATCAAACTCCACAATTAAGTTTGCAGATGTCTTTTTTAAATTTTTAGCAATTGCATCCAGTTCATCTAATGGATCTGAATGCGTTCGCACTTCAGAAATTTTCTCACGAAGTTCCATTTGATCCATTAAAAAAGCAGCGTCCATTGTTGTGTCAGTTTCTGCATTCATATCAATGCCTTTAAGGCTTAACATGTATTGCAATCTTAACGCAGGATCTTTAAGCGTATTAAACGCCTGATTAATTAACGATGTTTTTTGCATCGCCTGTCTTTTTTCAGCGTCACCACTACTTGCAAATTTATCTGGATGGACAAGCCGCTGTAATTCTCTATTGCTCTCATTTAATACACTGAGATCAGGATTAGTTGAAATATCCATAGAAAATATTTCAAAATAGTTTTGCGAAAAAATTGAATCAGGCATATTGAATAATTAGATTAACAACAGATAAACTTAAACTGTGAAACTTTCGCCACAACCACAGGCATCTTTTTCATTAGGATTTTTAAACTCAAACCCCTCATTAAGGCCTTCTTTAACATAGTCCATTTCTGTACCATCAATGTAAACAAGGCTTTTTTTATCGACAACAATAGTGACGCCATTACTATCAAATGTAACGTCTTCATCAGCATTAACTTCATCGACAAATTCAATAACATACGCCATACCAGAACAACCGGTTGTTTTTACACCCAGACGTACACCAATTCCTGAACCGCGATTAGCCAGAAAATCATTTACACGCTTAGCGCCTTGCTCTGTAATGGAAATAGCCATTTTAACTCTCTACCTTATGAATCTTACTTACGAATCTTTCTTAGACATATAATCTTCAACCGCGGCACTAATGGCATCTTCTGCCAGTACAGAACAGTGAATTTTCACCGGCGGAAGCGCCAGCTCTTCTGCAATGTCCATGTTCTTAATCGCCCTGGCTTCTTCCAGTGTCTTGCCCTTCATCCACTCGGTCACCAGTGAGCTGGATGCAATCGCCGAGCCACAGCCGTAGGTTTTGAACACGGCATTTTCAATCAGGCCGTCGTCACTCACCTGAATTTGTAAACGCATCACATCGC